>Ga0315553_10003638_pt1 | contig 11915 bp, 13 predicted proteins | sample SalMarSW160140MG_FD_203099 | JGI IMG/M metagenome (GOLD analysis project Ga0315553, IMG submission 203099) | Salt marsh sediment microbial communities from the Plum Island Ecosystem LTER, Massachusetts, United States - Salt Marsh Sediment SW1601-40 ... | reverse complement strand
TACTCCCTATCCGAAGCTCTGGCGGATTCGAGGGTTAAACGGGAGAACATTTCGGAGTTCACGTGAAAATTGATGTACCCTGCACCAGCAGCCTGAACAGATTCAACCAGCGGAAAACCGTTAACGTCTATGGCTTGCACAAGTTCTTCCGCAATGGTTCGGGGCTTCTTTTTTGCGTGTTTGGCAAGCTCAAAGCATACAGAGGCTGCCAGCTCGCCGAACTCGAGGTTAGGCGGAATCTCAAGCAGGATAGACGGCAAACAAAAATCTGGATATAACCGTTTTATGGCATCCTCTAAGACGCTTTTGCATCCGGCATGGAATTCCTTGAAGGGGTTAACGGAAACCATCATGTTTTCTTCCTTTAGTGGCGGGTCCGCGGGGATTCGAACCCCGGAACTCCGGCTTCGCAGGCCAGTGTCCTAATCCAGACTAGACCACGGACCCTTACAGGAGGGACTACTACCACAAATAAGAGGTTTTTCTTTTATGAAACAGCTGTCGTTTTCTATTGTGTATAATCTAGGGATAGTAGATGTACACGATGCGTATAAAAAAGGGGGAAGGTTGCTTGATTAAGGATTCAACACGCTTTTTAGAATGTTTAGAAGTTCCATGTTTGACTTCGCTATAGTTTCCAGCGCTTGTTCGCCTTTTTCTGTTATTTCGTAAACTCTTTTCTTTGTGTCCCACTCGCCTTTAATCAAACCGTCTCGCTCTAGCGCGTATAGATGTGAATAAACTGTTCCTGAGCTGAGTAATACGCCGAATTTGTTGTGGATAAAACCTATTGTATCATAACCGCTCATGGTTCCGTTTCTGAGTTCGGCAAGCATTAGCAGATCCATTACCGATTTTGCGATTTGTTTCTCCATTTTCTTGACAGTTTCATTTTTCAATCTAGACAGAACAAAATCACCTCCAAACATTTTTTTCACAGTTTTTTAGTTGATTGTTTACAGCTTCATCGATGCATCTTTTAAGTGTAGAAAAAACTATCTCAGGCTTGCCATATTTCCCAACGAATCCGTTGGCACCTAATCTGAACGCTTTGAGAGCTGTTTCTTTATCTTCTGTTACAGTGAACACGATAAATGGAATCTTGTTGCCGCTGTTTCGAAGCTCTTTCAGAAACTCGAAACCGTCTGTCACGGGCATCTGAATGTCACATATGATTACATCGTATTCTTTTTGAATCATTTTTTCCAAAGCCTCATCAGCAGAAGAAGCTAACTCGATATCATAAGTGCACTGCAGGTTTAGACATTTCTTCGCAGTTTCCAATAGTTGTGAATCGTCGTCAACAAAAAGAACCCGAATCTGTCCGGGAGTAATCAAATTCTGCACCGATATCTGAAACTGAATCTTTGTCTCGTTTAAGCACTAAGTATACAAGTGGAGCGAAATACGTCAAAAATATTAAATTGTAATACACTGTATTATATATTATAGAGGAGGTATTTTTTTACCAAACCAAAAAAGGAAAACAATTGGGTTCTCCTTTAGAATCGATGAAGAATGCCTCGAAACCTTACACGAAGAAGCCGAAAGACAGGGAATCAGCGTCAACGCTTTGGTGAATAAAATTCTGCAAAACTACCGTCTCTACGGAAGATGGGTTGAACGCTTTGGCGTGATACAAATTGCACGTCCAACAATATCTAGAATAGTGAAGTGCTGCCCAGAAAATGATGTTATTAAAATCGCAAAAAAATCGGGTTCAACCGTCGCCAAAGACATTTTGGGAATAATGGGAATGGATCTGACCTACCCCAACATTGTAAACTTCGCCGAAAACTATCTGGGTAAAGCGAGTAACTGGTTCCAATATACTCAACAAAATAAAGGAAAAAAAGAGGTGATCCACTTGCACCATGAGCTGGGAAGAAACTGGAGTGTCTTCACAGCTAACCAAGTGGCTACAATGTTTGAGTCAATACTAAACAAACCAGCAAAAACAGAAATTTATGCCAATTTCTCAACAGTAGAAATCACTATGTAACGAGAATTCAATCAATCCTCTTTTTTTTGCCAAAAACAGAAACCGTTACAAACACACAACAGACCAGCATATTTGGAGCCTAATAGATGTTCATTATTGAAAACAGCACTTTTCTGAAACCCACTCAAACATGCAGCTTCTGATGAGTAAGGTCAGCAAGCTAATAAGCCTTAGGAACAGCGCTGCGTCACACAGAGAAACAAGTTGAAGTTTTTTTGGGAGAATCATATTATATATGAATGTTCATATTCTGTTTCGGCGAGGTTAATGTCCACCTTTTCCTCCTCTGAGTTGGCTGAAATCGAGTCCAAACTGAAGGGCAAAACTCTTCAGATATACTGGTATCTGCTGAGGGACCCAAGTTCCAGCGTGGGAGTCCGTGAGGTTCAGCGCTCCTTGGGGCTTTCCAGTCCCAGCGTAGCCTCTCACCACTTGGACAAGCTGCTGTCGCTTGGTTTGGTGGAGAAGAGTGTAAGAGGAGAATATTCTGTGAATCAGGAAGTTAAGGTTGGTCTCCTAAAGTTTTTCAGCAGGATGGGACGGTTCCTTGTTCCCCGCCATCTTTTCTATGCTATTTGGCTCTCCACAATGTTTGCCATATACGTGGTTGTATACAATGTGATCTTGTACCAGCCTACCTATTCGATCCACAATATTGCAGCCCTCATTTTCGGGGTCGTAGCCAACGCTGTTTTGTGGCTTGAAACGGTGAGACTGTGGAAAGAAAAGCCATTCTAAGCCTGTTCTGTGGACTTTTTGTTGTCATGGTTGAGGGTTTAGTAAAATGAGGGAGGAACTGATAGCTCCATGTGGCATGGATTGCAACGTTTGCAGCGGCTACCTTGCCTTGAAACATGATGTTAAAGAGAAAGGACTGAAAATCCCATATTGTAAGGGTTGCCGACCCCGAGACAAAAAGTGTGCTTTTCTCAAGAAAAGATGCGAGTTGCTTCTGAACAAGAAGATAGAGTTCTGTTATGAATGCGAAGAGTTTCCCTGCGAAAACTTGAAACACATCGACAAACGATACCGAACGCTTTTTCGCATGAGTTTGATCGATAATCTCAGGTTCATTAAGGAGTATGGTTTAGCCAAGTTTTTGGAGCGCCAAAAGAAGAAATGGCGATGCCCTGATTGTGGCGAGGTAATCTGTTGCCATAATGGAATATGCTTTAGCTGTGGTTTGGAAAAACTGAAGAACAAGAAGAAAATTTACCGCTGGGACGACTAGCCGATTTCTGTTGTCAAACTCTGCCCATGGAGTAGCCTCTTTTTGTTGATTAAAACAAATATGACTACAATAAACAATAATGACGGAGCAATCCATGAAGAACACTCTGGAATAATGCCGCTTTCATCGCTCTTCAGCAACCAAAAATTGCCTCCCTCAACACCAAAAGAGTATGTGCCTCCAGCTATTGCGTACCCTCCATCAGAAGTTGCAATCATTGAGTTAGCCATGTCCTCATCTGCTCCTCCGTATGTTTGGTTCCACTCCATGTTTCCATACGCATCAGTTTTAATCAACCAAAAATCTCTGTCTCCGGCACCAAAAGATTTTGTGTACCCAGTTAAGGCGTATCCTCCATCAGATGTCTTCACTAAAGAGTGAGCAAAGTCTTCGTCTACTCCTCCGTATGTTTGGTTCCACTCCACATTTCCATAGCTGTCAGTTTTAATCAGCCAAAAATCATAGCCCCCAACACCAAAGGAGCTTGTGGAGCCTGCTATTGCGAATCCTCCATCGGATGTTTTAACCAGCGACCAAGCCCTATCACTGTCTGCTTCTGCATATGTCTGGTTCCACTCCATGTTTCCAGACGAATCAGTTTTAACTAACCAACAATCAGTCTTAACCGTCCGGGGATCAACACCCTCTGGAATTATTTTTTTGTCTCCAACTAATGCGTATCCTCCATCAGACGTCTCAACCAATGAGAGCGCAGAATCAGGGTCTTCTGTTCCGTATGTCTGGTTCCACTCCATGTTCCCAAACGCATCAGTCTTAACCAACCAAAAATCGGTGCCTCCTGCAATTGTTTGTGTGGAACCTACTATGGCATATCCTCCATCAGACGTCGCAATCAACGCGTTAGCAGAATCATAGTTTGCTCCTCCGTATGTTTGGTTCCACTCCACATTTCCATAGCTGTCAGTTTTAATCAGCCAAAAATCGCTATTGCCAGCACCAAAGGAACTTGTGGAGCCTGCTATTGCGTACCCTCCATCAGAAGTCGCAACAATTGAGAGACCAAAATCAAGATCTGCCCCTCCGTATGTCTTGTTCCACTCTATGTATCCAAGCCCATCGGTTTTCACCAACAAGAAATCGTACTCAATAGCACCAAAGGACTCCGTATAGCCAATTATTGCGTATCCTCCATCAGAAGTCTCAACCAACGAAGAAGCCACATCATTTCTTGTTCCTCCATATGTTTCATACCACATCACCGAATCAGCTTCAACAGAAACAACTAAACTAGAAATTAGCAAAACCAAAAGAACCATGCTTGAGAGAAACAGCTTTCTGCGCAACAACGTCTCACCATGAATACCTTTCAAACGTTTAAGTAAAAGCTTTTTCGCCAATCCTTTTTGCGATCTAATCGCCCAGCTTTCTACGTACTCTAAAAACTTTGGGTTGGTTAAATAAAACGTAGCCTTCTTATGCCAAAAATCGTTGTTAGAAAAGCTGTTCTAAACTGTGGACTTAAAAGCATGCCAAATCTAATGTAAAGATGGAAAAGAACAATGAACAGGATCCTAGCATACACGGTGATTGCCATATTGCTTGGCACAGTCACAATGGTTGTTCCCTTAGCGCTACTTGGAGCCGGTAACTCCACCCTAAATACGGTTCCCGAGGCGGCGGAACCAAGCAACCAAGATAGAGCATTTGATAGCCAAACGCTGGAAGGCGGAAATTTTTCAACCGACAGTTGGACAGAACCTGAGGCACCCTCTGAGTCTTCATCCCAAGAATACGTAATGACCGCGAAGACAGCGGAGAATCCTTCAGATTTGTCCCCGATTGGACTTATGACCATACCCAGTTTTCTTGTGGCACTGGGGGTTTTTGTTTACCTCAGGAAACGGATGAGTTAGTGTTCTATTTTTGGTACAGCATGTTCTAAAGCGTAGCATTAAGTGCCCAATAGACGTAGTCATTAAACAAAAACATGAAATAAAGGTGAAAATATGAACAACACAAAAATGTTTATCGTTTCTTTCCTAGCAACAATTCTGATTATCTCTTCAGTACCATTATATCTCTGCCTAAACACCCCTGAAAGCTCAAACCAGATTGCACTGAACAAGTTCTCCTCCTATGATGAGTTGAAAACTTTTCTCGAAACAGACCATCCATTACCAAGCAACTATTGGGTTACCGGCGGAGAGCGGGGGTTAGAAACCCTTGATTCACAAGCCACTGTTCCCGCAGCCGCTGAAAATGCAGACACCGATTACTCGAAGACGAACATCCAAGTTGAGGGCGTAGACGAAGCAGACATCGTGAAGACTGACGGCGAATACATCTACATTGTTTCAGGCGGCAACATAACCATCGTGAAGGCGTATCCACCTGAAGAAGGCAGAGTTCTCTCAAAAATCAGCTTAACCGGCGGCATAGCTGGAATATTCATCAATGGGGACAAGTTAGCCGTCTTCGAGACTGAATACGGAGTCTACCCACTTTATGACTATGAAGTAGTATATGATTCATCCAGCAGTTCTGAAGAAGTAAATGAACCCACAAGAGACGGTGAAACATCCACTGGTTCTTCACAAACAAACGGAAGCGCACCAGACGATGAAACCAGAACTTCACCAGGTATTCCTGAACCCAGAAACGGAAGCACACCAGAAGAACCGCCCAAAGTTCCTGAGCCCATAGTATACGAGCCGCCTACAACCTCCATCAAAGTGTATGACATTTCAGACAGAGCAAACCCTGTGTTGGCGAGAAACTTTTCTGTTGACGGCAACTATCTCAGTTCAAGGATGATCGGAGACTACGTCTACGTTGTTGCAACCCAGCATGCAATCTTTATAGAGACGGATGTTTTCCTGCCCAGAGTTCATTCAGACAATGAAACAGAGGTGATAGCCGCCGACGACATCTACTACTACAACTCCTCAGACAGTTCCTACAGCTTCACCAGCATCGTTGCCCTGAACATACAGAACGACGCCCAGGAACCAACCTGCGAAACAATACTGCTGGGAGGCACCAGCACCATATACGTTTCACAGGGCAACATCTACCTGACCTTCCCCAACTACACATGGCAAGAAAACGAAACAATGAAAACAGCTGTCCAACGAATCAAGATAGACAAACAAACCATAACCTTTGCAGCACAAGGCGAAGTCCCCGGCTACATTCTCAACCAGTTCTCCATGGATGAACACAGCGGCTACTTCAGAATAGCAACAACAACCAACAACTATAACTGGAGAACATTCGGTGAAGAAGAGATCTCCAAAAACAACGTTTACGTTCTCGACATGAACCTCGATGTTGTCGGCGAACTGGAGGACCTTGCTCCGGGAGAACAGATTTACTCGGCACGATTCATGGGAGACCGACTATACCTCGTAACCTTCAGGAACATCGACCCACTCTTCGTAATAGACCTGACAGAACCCACCGCACCAACAGTTCTTGGACAACTCAAAGTAACAGGCTACTCGGGCTACCTTCACCCATACGATGAGAACCACATCATCGGAATAGGCAAAGAAACAGAGTACGAAGCAAAAGCGGACTTCTCATGGTATCAAGGAGTGAAAATATCCCTCTTCGACGTAAGCGACGTCTCGAATCCAGTGGAATTAGCCAAGTACGAAATAGGCGACAGAGGAACAGACTCTCCAGTTCTATACGATCACAAGGCTCTGCTGTTCGATAAGGAGAAGAACCTTCTGGTGATACCCGTCAGGGAAGCAAAGATAGACCCAAGCCAATACGATGGAGAGATTGCTGACTGGGCATACGGAGAATTTGTGTGGCAGGGCGCCTACGTCTTCGACATATCCCTGGATGGAATTGAACTGAGCGGCGGAATCACCCACATGGAAGACAACGCTGATCTGCTGAAAAGAGGTTACTACTTCGGCTCCTATTACACGGTGCAGAGAACACTCTACATAGACAACGTGCTCTACACAATATCCAGCATGAAAGTGAAGATGAACAACCTAGAAACCCTGGCGGAAATCAACGAGGTAGACATTTCCTAACTGTCCTGCTCCCGTTTGATGGCTTTGCGAGCAAACGTGAGGTACCCAGTGTGTCCAGTCATCACGGTTTGGGGGCGCGTCTTTCCCCTCACCACCTGCATAAACCGAATGAGAGTCTCAACAGTTTCAATGCAAACGAATCCATAATCAGTTAATGCTTCCACAACCTTCACAACCTGATCGATAGTAGGACTGAAAGACACCAACACCCCGCTTCCCTTTAACGCAGTATAGGCATGAGGAACGACCATCCACGGCGTTGCCATGTCCAAAATAACTGCATCCAAATCTTTTTCTTCAATCCCCTCAGTTATGTCCCCCTCTTTTAGTTCCACATAATCAAGGAGCCCTGCGCGTTCCAAGTTTTTTTTGGCGTTTTTTTGGAACTCTTGCCGTAATTCGTAGGTGTAGACGCGACCTGCGGGTTTGATGTAGTGTGCTATGGCGCTTGTGAGTGCGCCGGTTCCGGTTCCCGCCTCTACTACGCGGCTTCCGGGTCCTATTCCGCTGTACATGATGATGAGGGCTATGTCCTTGGGGTATGAAATCTGTGTTCGTCTACTTGACTTGAAAATGTTGTCGCGCAGAGTGGGTTTTAGGGCAACAAACTCTATGTTCATGCTGCTGACTATCCGTGTTCCATACTCTTTTCCTATGAGGTCGCCTAGCTGGATGTAGCCCTTGTGGGTGTGAAAGCTTTTTTCTGCTTCCACTCTGACGAGGTATGTTCTTTTTCTGTCCAAGTAAAGAAAGATGTCGTCTCCTTCAGAGATTAATTCTGTCATCGATACCAGCCTGTTGATGTGGGTTCTATCTAACGTGTTGACGCAACACCCTATTTATAGTAAATGTTTGCGTGTTATGTGACAAATTACTTTGTGATGCAAAGTATTATATAGTACAAAGTATACTGGAGTGTCAGGAGATTCGAATGAACCAAAAAATAAACCTGAAAGAGATTGAACGAAAAGCCTACACCTCCTATCACCAAGACGGAGTAATAGACATCGCCATAGCAATCCCAATTATAGCATTTGCCATTTTGATTGTCTTAGACAGGCCTGGGTTGGTCGGCGTCTGGGGAGTCACAGCCGTCATGGTTTACGCTGGCGCAAAGAAATCCCTTACAGTACCCCGAATCGGGTACGTCAAGTTTCCCCAACAAAGAACCAAAAGAATCAACTCTGGAATGATAGGTTTAGCTATTCTATCCCTTGCCTTGGGCATTGTTGCTTTCATGCAAACCACAGAATCAGGTACACCCTCTTGGTTGATAGTCCTAATCGAAAACCACATGCTCACTCTGGGATTGCTTGTCTCAGCACTGTTTCTGATAGCAGGCTACACCTTCCGAACAAAACGCATGTACGCATACGCTCTGCTGACTCTGGTCATGTTTGTTGCTGGACACTTTGTTTATTTCCCTCTGTATTACTACTTGACCGCCTTGGGCAGCATAACCCTGGCCTGTGGATTATTCATGATGATCCGCTTCGTAAGTAAATACCCTAAAGCAACTGAAACAGCGGATGCGTAAGAAATGAACCCCAGTAAAACAAGCGACGACGAACTTAATGCGATTCAGAACATAGACAAGATGATACATGAACCCGCAAGGCTGCTGCTGATGGCTCACCTCTTCGTTGTCGAAAGCGCAGACTATCTTTTCCTGCAGCGCCAAACTGGGCTCACATGGGGCAACATATCCTCGCACCTTCGCAAGCTGGAGAATGCGGGGTACGTTGCGGTGGAGAAGGAGTTCATAGACAAGAAGCCGCACACCACGCTGAAACTGACAGATAAGGGGCGAAGAGCCTTCAAGGAATACAGAAAAAGCATGAAACAGGTATTCGAGGACCTGCCAGAATAGACATCTCTCTTTTTTCTTATACTATGGTCAGTAGCTCGGTTAGGCTCGCAATCTTGTCATATCTGCCTTGAATCTTCCCTTCACGGTCTATGAGCAGAGGCTTAATCCCCACATTCGATGCGCCCTCATAATCGTGCACCACAGAATCGCCGATGAAAATAGCCTCAGATGGTTTCACCCCGAGCTTGTCTAGAGCATAAAGAAATATTTCTTTATCCGGCTTGGCGCAGTTGCAGGATTCAATACACACAACCACATCAAACCATTTTTCCAGCCCCAGTTCCCCCAGAATGTGTTTGAGGTCCTGTTTGAAGCCGTTGGACACAAGCCCCAGCTTCAAGCCCTTGGCTCTTAAATGGGACAGCGTAGACTCCGCATCTGGGTAAACCTGCACATGAGAACATTTCCACCAAAGCTCATCAATCTGTGCAGCCAAAAAAACCCGTTTCTCTTCTATGCCAAGCTTTTCCAGTAACGAAGCATTATAGTCTGTCCAGAACTGTTTTCGCCGACTTTCATCATAAGTTGCAGTGTCAAACTCGCCTTCGGTTGCGTTCTGAGCCCTGACAATGGCGTCCAGTGATGCTGTAACCCCGAAACGGGCAAGAATTCTCCTGTAGATCTCAGGAAAAGACGCGGTTTTTGTAAGAGTCAACCCTAGGTCAAAGAGCACAGCCTTCAACGGCATTTTTATCACAAACCCAAATGTTGAGGAACACAAAAATCCTTTTTGGTCTACATCATGGAAGCAAATGTAAGGAGAATTGGAAAACTTAACAGTTCACAGCGAAAAGTATGTGGGCACCAGTTGTGGCGTTTTTATGCTTTATTCGCATCATATTGTTTGACGGCGTACTGGACAATTTTTTGTGCGGCTTCCGCGTTTTGCCACTCTTTTATTCGCACCCACTTGTGAGGCTCTAACCGCTTGTATGTTTCAAAAAATTCCTGTATCTCTCGAAGTCTGTGCTTATGAATATCCTTGATGTCTTTGATTCCCTCGAATCGCGCATCATCAGCAAGAACCGACAAAATTTTCGAGTCCACACCCTTCTCATCCTCAATTACCAAAGCGCCTATAACCCGAACTCTGACTATGCATCCGACCTCTAAAGGCTCATAGCTAAGAACCATGATGTCAAGCGGGTCCTCGTCATCGTACCATGTTTGAGGCACAAAACCGTACTCAACAGGAAAAACAACCGAGGAAGGAATAATTCGATCCAAAACAAAAGCATCCCAATCCGACTTGTACTCGTATTTGTCCCTTGAGCCACTCACAACCTCGATAACAGCATTCAACAATTTTGGCGGCTTCTCCCCCACAGGGATGTCTTTCCAATAATTCAAAGCTATCAACTCGTCAACTGCAAAGATTTAACACACATTTAAATGCTCCGTGATCAAGAACTGGTTCCACGCAACAATACCTGTCGATTTCTGTCCCGTTCACCTTTGTGTTAATGTTTTCTGTTGAAAACTCGGAAAGCAACAAAACCTAAATAACATTTATGGCTTAAAGTAAAGTTGATTTCATCTCTCTGCGGGATGGGGATTCAAATCATGACAGTTAAACAGCACACTAACAGAAGCAGATTTCAAGTTTATGTGAACTGAAACATGGTGGAAAACTTGCCTAAAAGAATCAAAAAACTTATTCTTCCCTTCGCGGTTGCTGGCAAAGACAGGTTTAAGCCTTTCACCAAGGAGATGGAGATGGCAGCCATCTTCTATCTAGCCGAAAGAGACAGAAAGAAGGGCGAAGGGCGAGTCTTGAAGAAACCGGAGGAAAATCTGGCTTTCATAGCTGAAACCTGTTATCCCATATGGTTGATTCCATGGAGGGGAAGGACCCTAATCTTCGATGGACTGGAATTCACGAATCCGTCAATATCTTACGACGTACTTCCAGACGTCAAAGCCTTCGACAACGATGTTCAAGCAATCTCCAAGTCACGTGAAGCCTACGTTGCAGCCCTATCCCAGAACGCCAGCTACTTCCAGAACTTCGCCGGAAAAGAGGGAAAAACCATAGAAGGCCTTATCACAAACCCGAATTTCACGAAAGATTTAATTGATTATCTCCAAGACGCCGAGTCAATCAGAAAAGGGGCAACAACAAAAGCGATTTTATCTCCTCTCCTAGATAAGTCCGAGGTCTCAGCTTCCCTTGACAAGCTTTCTGAATTAAGGGACACAGTGGAGAAGGAAATAAAAACTCTAAGCAGAACCATGAAGCTCATCAGTAAAGAGACAAGAGAACAGGTGAAGGCTCTTCGAGCAGAAATGAAGGAGACCCTAAAAGAGTTTGATCAAAGAATCAAGAAGATCAAACCCAAAGTAATGGCGAAAATAAAGAAAATTCAAGAGAGCCGCGATGAAGAGATCACCAGAATCTCCAAAAAATATGACAGACAACTCCGAACGCTTCACCAAAACAAGGTTAGAACAGAAAGAACTCTTGAACGCCTGTCAACCGACATCGAACGCATTGAAACAGACATAAAAGTCGCTAGGGATAACAAAGACGAGGCTGGCGAGTTTCAGTTGACTCAGCAGCTCGACGAGATCAAAAAGAAGCTTCCAGTTTTGGACAAGGAAATCAAGGAGATTGACAAGGAGATAGCGGATGTCGAGGATGCAAAGAAAATTAAGGTATCGAGGGCAAGAACGAAACCTGATGATCGTGTTGAAGAGGCAATGAAGGCTCTGCGGGACATAGAAGCTGCAAAGGAGGCTAGAACCAGACTGGAGCAGCAGGAGTTGGCAGATCTAGAGGAGAAGACCTCTTCTATAATA
>Ga0315553_10003636_pt1 | contig 11916 bp, 12 predicted proteins | sample SalMarSW160140MG_FD_203099 | JGI IMG/M metagenome (GOLD analysis project Ga0315553, IMG submission 203099) | Salt marsh sediment microbial communities from the Plum Island Ecosystem LTER, Massachusetts, United States - Salt Marsh Sediment SW1601-40 ... | reverse complement strand
CCCTCCACCATGCTGCGCATGGTCCCCCTCCCCCGTTGTCACGGGGGAGGATAAGATTGACGCACGCGACTGGCCAACCAAGCCCTACGCACGCACGGGCCAAACCTAAGCTGGGGCCACGCTAGCCCAAGCGACGCACCCGCGAACGGAGGAACATCATGCCGAAGGGTTATTGGATCGTTCGGGTCTCGGTGAAGAACGCCGAGCGTTATCCGGAGTATCTGGCGGCGGCGCGGCCCGCCTTCGAGAAATACGGCGCCCGCTTCCTCGCCCGCGGCGGCCGATACGAGGCGAAAGAAGGTGGCTCGCGCGAGCGCAATGTCATTGTCGAGTTCGACGACTACGCAACCGCGGTCGCATGTTACGAAAGCCCCGAGTACCAGGCCGCGAAGGCCATCCGCAACGCCATCGCCGACGCCGATTTCGTCATCGTCGAAGGCGCCTGATCGCGGCGCCCTCCCCTTCACAAGAAACGTGACCGGCCGGCAGGTGGCGGCCGTAATCGAGCGGTGGCGATCGGGACTCGGCAGGAGCCGGCGCATAGTCGCTGCGCCCATACGGGGCTCCGAGGGGCAACAATTGCCAAAAAAACCTCGCCCATTCAGTGCAATTCGATTTCGGCTTGGATATCGCTTGCCGCGACCCTACATGAAGCTCATGACCAACGATCCGACCGACCGCACCCCGCCGCAAAAACCGCGCTCCGAGCCGGAGATCATTCCGCCCGGCCGCGAAGGCTCGCCTTGGGCGCATGAAGGCTGGCCGTTCCAATCGGCGGGCGAGGCCGATCAAACCGCGAACTCCGCCGTTTTCATCACCGTCGACGAGCAGGGCCGCACCCACTACCGCACCTTCACGCCGCCGGGGCCGTTCACCATCGGGCTTGTGCTCGCCCTTGTCGGGCTGGTCGGCGCGGCGATCCTCATGCTTGCGCTCGGCTTCGTGCTGTTCCTGATCCCGGTTGTGGCGGTCGCCGTCGTTGCGCTTGTGCTGTCGGGCCGCATTCGGACCTGGTGGCGGCGGCTCGCGCGCAACTGACGCGCCCGCTCCGCGGCTATCGACTAGCCTTGCACCGTGCAGACGATCGCGACGCCCGACGACGCTCGCCAAAGCCGCGGGGCTCGCCTATAGTCCGCCGCGCACCGGCGACGGCCGCGCCGCCACGCCCTCGAACCCCCGCGTTGAACCTGACTGCAACGAGCTGGAGCCCCCATGCAGGGCGACATCAAATACCTGAAGCAAAGCCCGTTCATCGATAGCGACAATCCCGACGTCCAGGAATTTGCGCACGCCATCGCCGGCGGCGCCGGCAAGGGCGCCGACGAAATCACCCGCATCGTCGCGCTGTATCGCGCGGTGCGCGATCGCATCCTCTACGACCCCTATGTCGATCTCACCGATCCCGCGAGTTATCGCGCAAGCAGCGTGCTGGCGCATGGCCGCGGATTCTGCGTCGGCAAGGCCGCATTGCTGTCCGCCTGCGCGCGCGCGATCGGCATTCCCGCCCGCGTCGGTTATGCCGATGTGCGCAACCACATGACGTCGCCGCGCCTCTACGAGCTGACCAAGAGCGACATTTTCCTCTGGCACTCCTACAGCGACCTCAAGGTCAACGGCTCGTGGGTGAAGGCGACGCCCGCTTTCGATACCGAGCTGTGCCGGCGGGTCGGGCTCGCCCCGCTCGAATTCGACGGCCTCAGCGACTCCCTGTTCCAGGCCTATGACCGCGCGGGCAAGCGGCGCATGGAATATCTCCGCGACCGCGGCACCTATGCCGACGTGCCGTTCGAGACGCTGTTGAAGGATTTCCGCACCAGTTATCCGGCGCTGGTGGCCGCGGGCGCTGCGCACATTTGCGCGGACTTCCAGCAGGAGGCGGTCGCGCCCGACGCGTGAGGCCGCCGCGGTTTTGCGTGTCGCATTTTCGGCGGCGAATCTATTCTTGCTTCGCTGCGGAAAGCTTTAGAGCAGGATGAACTGCTGTGGAATCGATGAATCTCTTACCGTCATCGCCTGCGCAAGCGGGCGACCCAGTAAACACGAACGTTCACCGTGATTACTGGATGGTCCGCCTTCGCGGAGCATGACCACTGCGGGTGAGGGTGGAACGATCAAGCCGAAATCATCATGCCTTAGGTCGAGGGAACGGCGAGAGGCGCGAACTCCCGCACCACCCGCTCGTAGACCTTTCGCTTAAACGGTATGATGAGTTTGGGAAGCTTGGCGATCGGCTCCCAGCGCCACTCGACGAATTCCGGCTCATGCCCCCCGCCAGGGTTGGCGATATCGATCTCGCTTTCCTTGCCGGTGAAGCGCAGCGCGTACCATTTTTGCGTCTGGCCGCGATAGCGCCCTTTCCAGGCATGGCCGATGAGCTCCGGCGGCAGGTCGTAGGAGAGCCAATCCGCGATCTCGCCGAGCTTTTCGACTGAGCGGATATTGGTTTCCTCGTACAGCTCGCGCAGCGCCGCCGGCCAGGGATCTTCGCCTTTGTCGACGCCGCCTTGGGGCATTTGCCAGACATAGATTTCATCGACATGCTCGGGGCCCTCGGTTCGCCGTCCAATGAAGGCAAGGCCGTCGCCATTGAGCACCATCACGCCGACGCAAGGGCGATAGGGCAGGCGGTCGATGGGGGTTGTTTTAGCGGTCATGGCGGTTTGGGCTTCGATGCAGGTCTTGATGCGGCGCGCGGCAAGCTTGCTCGCTCTAGGGTCGGGGTGGTGGCGAACTTATCTATTGGAGCGCTTCAGGGCAAACTGAGCCGTGCTCGGCCATGCGCCCGCCGTTAGGACGACATGCAAGAACCGAAGAACAACATCGAACCGGACATCGAGCTTGTCGACGACGAGGAGGAGTCGTCGCTGCCCGAGCCGGCCGACGTCGAGCTCGAACTCGCGGCGAGCGAACCGGGTTCGCTTGGCGCCGGACGCGCGGTCATCGCCCGTCATGCCGCGCTCGCGCCGGCCGCGCCCGGCGTCTACCGCATGATCGCCGCGAGCGGCGACGTGCTCTATGTCGGCAAGGCGAAAAACATCAAGAAGCGCATCCTCGCCTATGTGCGCCAGGCCGGGCATACGGCGCGCATCGCGCGCATGATCGCCGCAACTGCGGCGATCGAGTTCGTCACCACCGCGACCGAAACCGAAGCGCTGCTGCTCGAGGCGAACCTGATCAAGCGGCTGCGCCCGCGCTTCAACGTGCTGCTGCGCGACGACAAATCGTTTCCCTACATTCTGATCACGAGCGATCGCCTGCCGCCGCAAATCTGCAAGCACCGCGGCGCGCGCAGCCGCGCGGGCGATTATTTCGGACCGTTCGCCGCAGCCTACGCCGTCAATCGCACCATTACCGCGCTGGAGCGCGCCTTTCTCCTCCGCTCGTGCTCGGATGCGGTCTATGAAAGCCGCACGCGGCCTTGTCTGCTCCACCAGATCAAGCGCTGCTCGGCCCCCTGCACGGGCGAGATTTCCCACGTCGATTACGCACAACTGGTCGCCGAAGCGAAGGCCTTTCTCTCGGGCAAGAGCCGCGCGGTCAAAGAAGAACTCGCGGTGGAGATGGATAAGGCCGCGGCCGCGCTCGACTTCGAACGCGCGGCGGTGCTGCGCGATCGTCTCGCCGCGCTGTCGCTCGTGCAGACGCATCAGGGCATCAATCCGCGCGGGATCGACCAGGCCGATGTGTTCGCACTCCACCAGGACGGGGGCTTCAATTGCGTCGAAGTGTTCTTCTTCCGCGCCGGCCAGAACTGGGGCAATCGCGCCTATTTTCCCAAGGCCGATCGCGCGCTGCCGCCCGAAGCCGTGCTCGCCTCGTTCCTGTCCCAGTTCTACGACGACAAGCCCTGCCCGCGCCTGATCCTCGCGTCCCACCGTCCGGAGGAATGTGATCTTCTCGCCGACGCGCTGTCGCTCAAGCGCGAAATGAAGGTCGAGATTGTCGTGCCCCGGCGCGGTGAGAAGAAGGAGCTGGTCGATCACGCCGCCGCCAATGCGCGCGAGGCGCTCGGGCGCAAGCTTGCCGAAAGCAGCTCGCAGCAGCGACTGCTCGCGGCCCTCGCTGCGACCTTCGGCTTGCCGCGGCCACCGCGCCGGATCGAGGTCTACGACAACAGCCACATTCAGGGGACGAATGCAGTCGGCGCTATGATCGTCGCAGGTCCCGAGGGGTTTCAGAAGAACCAGTATCGCAAGTTCAACATCCGCTCGACCGCGCTCGTTCCCGGGGACGATTACGGCATGCTGCGCGAGGTCTTGTCCCGGCGCTTCAAACGGCTGCTGGCGGAAGCGCCTCGCGACCAAAGCGGCGAAGCCGCGCCCTCCCCGCCCCTCCCGAAGGAGGAAGCGAGCGCCCCGACCGTCTCCATTGAAACCGAAAAAGGTGCCGAGACCGGCGGCGAGGCCGACGAGATTGCGCAATCCCCCTGGCCCGATCTGGTGCTGATCGACGGCGGGGCGGGCCAGCTTGCGGCGGCGCAGGAAATTCTGGCTGGTCTCGGTATCACCGACTTGCCTCTCCTTGCCATCGCCAAGGGGCCGGATCGCAACGCGGGGTGGGAGACCTTCCACATGCCGGGGCGCGCCCCGTTCCGCCTCGCCCCCCGCGACCCGGCGCTCTATTTCTTGCAGCGCTTGCGCGATGAGGCGCATCGCTTCGCGATCGGTTCGCACCGGCAAAAGCGTGCCCGCGACACTCGCGAAGCGGGCTTGCAGGATATTCCCGGCATCGGGCCCACCCGCAAGCGGGCGCTCCTACGGCACTTCGGGACGCTCAAGGCGATCGAACGGGCCTCGCTAGCCGACCTTTCCGGCGTACCCGGCGTGAGCTCCGAAACCGCGCGACGGATTTATGACTATTTCCACGAATCGTCGCGATAAATCCGCACTATCCTGCTCTGCAAAGTCGCGCGAGGGCTGTTACGGACGCGGGCAAGCGGCTATCTTAACCGCCATGGAGATCGCGACGTCCACCAATGTGCGGCCGCGAACCTTCGCGCTGCCTAACACGCTGACCTATGCCCGCATCGGCGCGGTGCCGCTGGTTGTCGCCTGCATGTTTTGGCAGGACATTCTTGATGGCGGCCTCTGGCTGCGTTGGGTTGCGCTCGTCCTCTTCATCACGGCGGCCGTCACCGACGTTCTCGACGGCTATTTCGCGCGTAGCTTGGGCCAGCAATCGAACATCGGGCGTATGCTCGATCCAATCGCCGACAAGCTGCTCGTATCGTCCAGCTTGTTGATGCTGGCGGCCGACGGGACCATCCGCGGCTGGTCGCTGTGGGCGGCGATCGTCATTCTCTGCCGCGAAATCCTGGTGTCGGGGTTGCGCGAATATCTCGCGGAGTTGCGGGTCGGCGTTCCGGTGACGCGGCTCGCCAAGTGGAAAACCGCGCTGCAACTCGTCGCCGTCGGCTTTCTGCTCGCCGGCACGGCGGGCGACCTGTTGGTAGCCGCGGTGGTCAATATCGGCTTCCCGGTCGTCACCTGGATCGGGCTGACGCTCCTTTGGCTGTCGGCGCTGCTGACGTTGTACACCGGCTACGATTATTTCAGCGCCGGCTTACATCATCTGACCAAGGACTGAGCTTGAGCGAGGACCGGGTCTGACGGAGTGCGCTTGTGAGAATCCTCTACTTCGCCTGGGTGCGTGAACGCATCGGAAAAACGGAAGAGGCGATCGAACCGCCCGCCGGCGTAGCGACCGTCGGAGACCTGATGGCATGGCTTGCCGAGCGCGGCGAGGAATATGCCTATGCGTTCGAACATCCGAACACGATCCGCGCGGCGATCGACCAGAAGCATGTGCGGCCCGATGCCGCCATCGCCGGAGCGCGCGAGATCGCCTTCTTTCCGCCGATGACGGGGGGCTAGGAGCCGAACCGCATGGCGACGATCCGCCTGCAGCAGGAGGATTTCGACGCCGCCGCCGAGACGGCGGCGCTCACGCGCGGGCGCACCGATATCGGCGCGCTGGTGACGTTCACTGGCATTTGCCGCGGCGGCGACAGCGGCGAGCGCATTGCGGCGATGACGCTCGAGCATTATCCCGGCATGGCAGAAGCCGAGATCGCGCGGCATGTCGCGGAGGCGGAAAGCCGCTGGCCGTTGGCCGGCGTTACCGTGATCCACCGTTATGGCCGGCTTGTTCCGGGTGGCAATATCGTGCTGGTAGTGACCGCGGCGAAACATCGCGGCGACGCCTTCGCCGCCGCCGAGTTTCTCATGGACTATCTGAAAACGCGCGCGCCGTTCTGGAAGCAGGAGGAACGGGCGGGCGCGACCGCGTGGGTCGCCGCAACCGAGGCAGACGATGCCGCGGCCGAGCGATGGGTTGCTCAGCCAGCCAGTCGAGACGCCGCCGAGTGAGTGGTCGCCGCGGCGCGACAAGTCGCCCGACGGGAGGACACCAATGCCCCGCATCCCGGCTCTGATCGCCATCGCGGCGTTGGCCGTGCAAGCCACGTTTCCCGCGCCGGCAGCGCACGGCGCCGAAGCCAGTTACTACCAACTCCCCCCGGGTACCGGGCCGCATGACGTTGCCCCTGCCCCGGATGGGACGGTCTGGTATACCGGCCAGCGCAAGGGCGTTCTCGGCCGCCTCGATCCCAAGACCGGAAAAACCGAGGAAATTTCGCTCGGTCCCGGCGCGTCGCCCCATGGGGTCATTATCGGCCGGGACGGCGCCGCCTGGGTCACCGAGGGCGGCCAGAACGCCATCGCGCGCGTCGACCCGGCGACCAAGGCGGTTAAACTGTTCCCGCTGCCGAAGGAGTTTCCCGACGCCAATCTCAACACGGCGACCTTCGATAAGAATGGCGTGTTGTGGTTCACCGGCCAGACCGGAGTTTATGGACGTCTCGACCCGGCAAAGGGCAAGGTCGAGGCGTGGGCCGCGCCGAAGGGGCGGGGACCCTACGGCATTACCACCACGCCATCGGGCGAAGTCTGGTACGCCTCGCTTGCGGGCGACCATATCGCCCGCATCGACACCGCGACCGGCGCGGCGACGGTGGTCGATCCTCCCAAGCCGGGCTCGGGTCCGCGCCGCATCTGGTCGGATTCGAAGGGCGTGTTGTGGGTGAGCCTGTGGCGCACCGGCGGGATCGGGCGCTACGACCCGGCCACAAAGAGCTGGAAGGTCTATCCGATGCCGAAGAGCACGACCGGGACCTATTCGGTCTTTGTCGACGATAAGGACCGGGTGTGGGCGAGCGATTGGCCGGCCAATGCAATCCAGCGCTTCGATCCGAAGACCGAGACCTACGAGACCTTCGTCAGCAACAAAAGCGGCGCCAATGTCCGCCAAATGCTCGGCCGCCCCGGGGAAGCATGGGCGGCGGAGTCAGGAACGAACCGGCTCGCGGTGGTACGGGACTAAGCGGCGCTAGGCTTTCGGCTTTCTCCTCCAAAAGATAATCGATCGGATTGCCGACGAATCGGGGCACCCTTGACCCACATCAAGGCCGAAGGTTGAGCAATTCGCCCTCTCCGACGTACAAGAGCGAAGACCGGGGCCAGAGGCGGGATGAGCGAGAAGAAGAACAAGCTGGCGGGCTTGCTCGTCACCACCGTCGGCGTCGTCTACGGGGACATCGGCACTAGTCCACTCTACGCGATCAAGGAGACGTTCGCCGGCCACCATCCGATGGCTGTGACGTCCCCCAATGTCTTCGGCATGCTTTCACTCGTGTTTTGGACGGTGATGCTGCTGGTCACGGTCAAGTATGTTCTCATCATCATGCGAGCGGACAATCACGGCGAGGGCGGCAGCCTTGCCCTGCTTGCGCTTGTCACCGAACTGACCCGCGGCTACCGCGCCGCCTATCCATTGACGCTGCTCGGTATCTTCGCCGCCGCCTTGTTCTACGGCGACAGCATGATCACCCCGGCGATCTCGGTGCTGAGCGCGATCGAGGGGCTCGAGGTGGTCGCGCCCAACCTGACCTCGTATGTGATGCCGATCGCCGCCGTCGTCCTGACCGGCCTTTTCGCCATTCAGAGACATGGGACGGGCGCGGTCGGCCTGATGTTCGGCCCGGTGATGTGCCTGTGGTTTGCGACGCTCGCCGTCGCGGGCATCGTCAATATCGGCGCTGCGCCCGAGGTGCTGGCGGCGGTCAGCCCGCTCTATGCCGTGGACCTCATTGTCCACGAGCCCGTGCTGAGCTTCTTCGCGCTCGGCACCGTGGTGCTCACCGTCACCGGCGCCGAAGCGCTCTACACCGACATGGGCCATTTCGGCCGCTTTCCTATTCGCCTCGCCTGGTTCGGCTTCGTGCTGCCGGCCTTGCTCCTCAATTATTTCGGGCAGGGCGCACTGCTCCTCAGCGATCCGCTGGCGGTTCAGAATCCTTTCTTCCGGCTGTTCCCCGAATGGATGGTGTTGCCGATGGTCGTACTCGCGACCATGGCGACGGTGATCGCCTCGCAAGCGGTCATTTCCGGCGCCTTTTCCGTTGCGCGTCAGGCGGTACAGCTCGGCTTGCTGCCACGCATGGTGATCGTGCACACCTCGTACGAAGCGGCAGGACAGATCTACGTTCCGTTCACCAACCTGACGCTCTATCTGTCGGTGATGGCGTTGGTGCTCTGGTTTCAGTCATCGACCAACCTGGCGGCGGCTTATGGCATCGCCGTTACTGGCACGATGATGATCGACACCATCCTGGTCACGTTGGTGATGCTTTTATTGTGGCGTTGGCACTGGGCGGTCGTGGCGCTCATCTCCGGCACGCTGCTACTCGTCGATTTCGCGTATTTTTCCGGCAATATCATCAAAATCTTTCAAGGCGGCTGGTTTCCGCTGTTTGTCGGATTCCTCTCGTTCACCGTGCTGACCACTTGGAAGCGCGGCCGCGAGCTCGTCCGCAAGCAGCTCGTCGCCAAATCGGTGCCGCTCGATACGGTGATCGACTCGCTCGGCCCGCATGTCGCTCGCGCGCGGGGCATCGCGGTCTTCCTGACCGCGACGACGGAAGGCGTTCCGGCGGCGCTCCTGCATAATCTCAAGCATAACCAGACCGTTCACGAGCGCACCGTTCTGACGACGGTGACAACGGCCGAGACCCCTTACGTACCCGAAAGCGAGCGGGTCACGTTGACCGACCTCGGGAGCGGCTTTTACCGGCTGATCATTCGCTACGGCTTCATGCAGTCGCCCGACGTCCCTGCCGCGCTCGCCGCCTGCGAAACGCACGGGCTCGATTTCGACCTGATGAGGACTTCGTTCTTCTTGAGCCGCGAAACGATCGTGCCGAGTCTTTACCCCGGCATGGCGCGCTGGAGGGAATTGCTGTTTGCCTTTATGGCGCTCAATGCGACCTCGGCGACGAAATTCTTCAACATCCCCACCGAGCGCGTCGTCGAACTCGGCACGCAGTTGGAGATTTGATCGCAACGGCGATCATTGGATGTCCGTTTTCCCGTTCTGCAGGACGCAGCGGGATGCCATGGCGATGAAAGCTTGGTTCTTGGACGGATTCCGTCGCGTCGTGCTTACGCCGCTGCGGCCTTACCCTTCGGCTGAACCTCGGCGGTGTAATCTTCCATCAGCCGCTTGGTGATCGCGCCCGGCGTGAACCGCCAATCGGCGATCTCGGACACCGCCGTGACCTCCGCGGCGCTGCCGGTGATGAAGCATTCGGAGAATTCGGTCAGCTCATCCGGCAAAATGCGGCGCTCGACGACCTTGATGCCGTGCCGGCCGGCAAGCTCGATCACGGTCCGCCGCGTGATGCCGTCGAGGAAACAGTCGGCGGTCGGCGTGTGGATCGTTTCGTCTTTGATGAAGAAGATGTTTGCGCCGGTGCACTCAGCGACGCGGCCTTGCCAGTCCAGCATCATGGCGTCGGCGTAGCCCTTGCGCTCGGCCTTATGCTTGGAGATGGTGCAGATCATGTAGAGGCCCGCTGCCTTCGACTGCGACGGCGCGGTCGCTGGGTCGGGTCGGCGGTAGTCCGCGAGGTCGAGCCGGATGCCCTTGAGGCGCTCGGCGGGATTGAAATAGCTCGGCCATTGCCAGCTCGCGATCGCCAGGTGGACGGTGTTGTTCTGCGCCGACACGCCCATCATCTCCGACCCGCGCCAAGCGACCGGTCGGATATAGGCGTCGCGCTGCCCATTGCGCTCGAGCACGAGGCGCTTGGCCGCGTCGATCTCCGCGACCGAATATGGAATCTCAAAATCGAGGGTATTGGCCGAACGCTTCAATCGCTCGGAGTGCTCCGTGCACTTGAATATTTCTCCGCCATAGGCGCGCTCCCCCTCGAACACGGCGCTTGCATAATGCAGCCCATGCGAGAGCACATGCAGCTTCGCCTCCGTCCACGGCACGAGATTGCCGTCATACCAGATGAAGCCCTCGAGTTGATCGAATGGAACGGCCATGGCAATCCTCCCTGGGACACCTGAGAACCGTCGCGACGACCCGGCTATTACGGCTTTTGCGTCGCGAGAAGAGTCCCGATATGTTTGGCGCGGTCATGAGAGCGCGCTTTCCGATGGCAACGCAACAGCCCGCGCCGACGTCCGTCAAGGTGATATGGGAACTGAATTCCCGACGGAAATGCGACCAGGCGAATGGCAGTAAAGCGCTTTCGGTTTCGTCCGAAAAGGCCGATCGCTTCCACCGGAACGTTTCGCCATCTGGCTTAAAGAAGTAACAATCGAACCTAGATATGTCAACATGGCTGACATAAATTTAAGACCCGCATCCCGTTCCGCGGACACTCCGGCCAATGCGACCGCCGCCCAGGAGCCAGTGTGGGACATTATCGAACTCATATTTTTCGCCTATCGCGACTTCGTCGGCGATCCGGACGGCGTGCTGGCCACGTTCGGTTTCGGCCGCGCGCATCATCGCGTGTTGCACTTTGTCAACCGCAATCCCGGATTGAAGGTCGCCGAGCTGCTCGAAATCCTGAGAATCACCAAACAATCGCTCGGTCGCGTGCTGAAACAGCTGGTGGATGAAGGTTATATCGAGCAGCGGGAAGGCGTGAGCGATCGCCGTCAGCGTCTGTTGTTCGTCACGCCGAAGGGCGCGGCGCTCGCCATGAAGCTCGCCGGGCTGCAAACCAAACGCATTGTCCGCGCTTTTTCGGAAATTGGCCCGGAGGCGCATGTGGAGGCTCGGCGCTTTCTGATCGCCATGATCGATCCCGACGCGCGGACAGATGTCCTCGATTTCATTAACCACGCCGGACGGCCGCGATGGCCCCAGCCATAACAAAGGAGCGCGACATGCCGGTAGCCCCTGTCGCCCTTCCAGACGATGCGCCGCATCTCCTTGTCGTCGACGATGATCGGCGCATCCGCGATCTGCTGTCGCGTTATCTTAGTTCCGAAGGCTACCGCGTCACGACGGCCGACGACGCCGCGGATGCTCGCGCCAAGTTGGCCGGCCTGAGTTTCGATCTCCTGATCCTCGACGTGATGATGCCGGGCGAGAACGGGTTCGATCTCGCGAAATCGATTCGCGCGACCTCAAGCGTGCCCATTCTCATGTTGACCGCGCGAGTGGAAAAGGAGAACCGCATCAGCGGCCTTGAAATCGGCGCCGACGACTACGTCTCCAAGCCGTTCGAGCCGCGCGAGCTGTCGCTGCGGGTCGCAAGCATTCTGCGCCGGGCCCAACCGGCGCCGGCGCCCGTCCCGGAACAGGTATGTTTCGGCCCGTTCGTGTTCGACAATACGCGCAATGAACTGCGCCGCGGCGACGAGGTCTTGCACCTCACCGACCGCGAACGCGAAATGCTGCGCATGCTCGCGACGGCGCCGAACGAGACGGTATCGCGCCTTGCGCTCGCCGGCACCGGCGCCGCCGCGGGTGAGCGTGCCGTGGACGTGCAGATCAATCGCCTGCGGCGCAAGATCGAAACCGACCCGGCGAATCCGCTGCTCATCCAGACGGTCC
>Ga0315553_10003635_pt1 | contig 11917 bp, 11 predicted proteins | sample SalMarSW160140MG_FD_203099 | JGI IMG/M metagenome (GOLD analysis project Ga0315553, IMG submission 203099) | Salt marsh sediment microbial communities from the Plum Island Ecosystem LTER, Massachusetts, United States - Salt Marsh Sediment SW1601-40 ... | reverse complement strand
ATCTCCAAGACCTCCTCAGGGGTCGTCTCCCCCGCAATCTCCCCGAGGATGTCGAGGACCTGTCGGATCTCGATGGTAGTGAGGTCCCACGGGATCTCCCGCTTCCGTCCTTCCAGGGCCTCGCCAATGGCCTTTTGAGCCTTCTGCAGTACCCTTTTGTGCCGTAGGTTGACTGGAATCAACTCCCCTCCCCCTCTCTTCGCTCGCCCCGTCACGATGGCACCCACCATACCACCTTTCAATTCCTCGATCCCGTCTCCCCGCAGGGCGGATATGGGATAGAGATCATTCATACCCGCTTCTTTCTTTACCTCCTCCGCAGCAATGCGGGGGGGGAGGTCTATCTTGTTGAGGATGAGGAGGGCCCGCTTTCCGTGCACCTCGCGGAAGATCTGTCGATCTTCATCATCCAGTGGACGACTCCTGTCCGCCACGAGGAGGATGAGATGGGCCTCGGACATCTTCTCCCTGGCGAGCCGCACTCCTTCCCGTTCCACCTCATTCCGTGGTTCCTGTAAACCCGCCATATCCGTGAGCCTGATAAGGACACCCGAGAGGTTAACGGATTCTTCGATGACATCGGTGGTAGTACCGGGAACGGCGGTGACAATAGCCCGCCCCCTTTCGAGCAACTGGTTCAAGAGAGAAGATTTCCCTACGTTGGCCTTACCCGTTATGGCCACCTTTACCCCCTCTCGGTAGATCTCGCCGTCATCAGAGGCCCGGATCAATTCTTCTACCCTGGCCAGGGTGCGACGAAGCACTTCTACAGTCCCTGTGGTCGAAGGGGGGTCAATATCCTCCTCAGGGAAGTCGATATATGCCTCGATGGCGACGAGGAGCCCCACGAGCTCATCCCGCAGCCCCTCGATCTCCTGAGAGAGCCTCCCCCGGAGCTGTTCCTCGGCCAGCCGCAGCCCCTCATCGGTCTTGGCCTGAATGATATCCAAGACAGCCTCGGCCTGGGCGAGGTCTATCCTCCCCGCGAGAAAGGCCCGTTTGGTGAATTCACCGGGCAAGGCCTCCCTGGCCCCGGCTCTTAAAACCGCCTCCAGGACCTGCTGGAGGACCTCAAATCCCCCGTGGCAGCTGATCTCCACCACATCTTCCCTGGTATAGGTCTTGGGGGCGGCCATAAAGGTGAGGAGGACTTCGTCGATGACCCTCCCCGCTGAGGGATCGATGATCTCCCCATAGCGGATGTGGTGAGATGTAAGGGTTTTTGGTCCCCTTCTTGGCCGGAACATCCGCTCCGCGATCCGCTTGGCCTCCGGACCGCTTATCCGCACAATACCGATGCCGCTTTCTCCATAGGGTGTGGCTATGGCGGCAATGGTGTCGTGCTCATCTCCTTGAAACACCATGCTCAAAGAAACTCTCTCAGGGGATATGGCTGATGTGAAGGCTCACAGGGTCTTTCGATCCACTGCGGACGGGCACAGGCCCATCTGAAATGGCTATCTGGCAGAACGGCACGTATAAAACCTGCTCCTGGTTCAGTGTTTCACGTGGAACAGTCCCTTAAGATCCCCTTTTGCGGGGGACTATCTTGATATTCTTCATCCCCCCCTCTCCCTCGCTCCTGGTTTCTATCTCGCGGTCATGTTTCAAGGCGAGGTGTACGATCCTCCTGTCACTTGCGCTCATAGGCTGAAGGCTGACGGGCCTCCCCGTGCTCTTGGCCTTCTCTCCCATGCGCTGTGCCATTTGTTCCAGGTTTTCCTGCCTCCGCTCACGATATCGCTCGGTATCTACCACGACCATACGTTTCTCGCCCAACTGCTTTCCCACAATCCTTCCCACGATATATTGGATGGCGTCTAGGGTCTGACCATGCCGGCCAATCAGCAAACCACTCCCGTCGCCCTTGATGTTGAGATAGATCGTTCCACCTTCCACCCGTCCCTCTATCGTGGCGGAAACACTAATACCTGCCACAATCCGTTCCAAGACCGTCTTTGCATAGGTGAGGACGTCATCCCCAGCCTCCTGAGCCTCCTCACCTCTTTCCTGATCGTGCTGTTCGCCTTTTACTTGTGCCCTCACCTTTACCCGCTTATTTCCCATCAATCCGAAGATCCCGCGAGATTTCTCTTCAATAACCTCAAACTCCAGTTCGTCTCTCTCCTTCCCGAGTTCTTTGCATATCTGTTCAATGGCTTCTTCGACGCTTCGCGCCTCTTTCTCTATCGGCATCTTTCTGCCTCCTTACGTTTTCCTGTTGATATACATTTGGTGCACAATGGTCAGGACGTTTGTGACCAGCCAGTAGAGGACCAGCCCGGAGGGGAAGTTCAGAAATATAAAGATAAATATGAGGGGCATAAAGGTCATCATCTTTGCCTGGGAGGGGTCTGCTGACACCGTGGTCATCTTTTGCTGAAAGTACATGGTGGCCCCCATGAGCAGAGGGGTGATATAGGCGGGATCTTTGTCTGCCAAGTCCCTGATCCACAAGATAAAGGGAGAGTGTCTGAGTTCGATGGCATTCAGAAATGCCCCATACAGGGCGTAAAAGACCGGTAACTGGAGGAGCATAGGGAGGCAGCCGCCGAAGGGGTTCACCTTACGCCTCTTGTAGAGCTCCATGACCTCTCGGTTGAGGGCCTGTTTGTCTTCCTTATATTTCTGCTGAAGTTTCTTGACCTCCGGCTGCAACTTCTGCATCTCCTTCATCGACTGCTGGCTCTTGTGGGTGAGCGGGGTGAAGAGGATCTTGAGTACGATGGCCAGGATGATGATATCGAGACCGTAGTTGCCCGTATAGGTATGGGTGAAATTGAGGAACCACACGATTGCAACGGCGAGAATGTGCAGGAAGCCGTATTTCGCAGCCTGTTTGGCAGTCGGGGTAATCTGCGAGAGGAGGGAAGCAATCTTCGGCCCCAAAAAGAGGGTATAAGATATCTTCTCATTATCACCTGATTTCAGCTCCAGAGGGGAAAGTTGCGTGCTGTGGATGATATCTTGAGCGTCAGTACTCAGCATCAGGTTAGTTCCCTGTATAGAAGGGTAGATCAGGGCAACAAAATAATTTTGGTTGACGCCAAACCAATCCATTGCTTTAACAATCTCTCCCTCATCCTTTATCTTCTTCGGTTTTTTGATCGTGTGGTAGTCGCCATCGGCATAATAGATAGGACCAAAGAATCCCCTGTATTGCGTTTTTATTGTTGAAACCTCCGATGTCCATTCCAACTCCAGTGTCTCTTTGATCGAACCTCGGTTAGAGGGATTGGAGACGATAACCTCCATATCCAATTGATAGCTATCAGCGTAAAAGGTAAATTGCTTATCTATCTGCACACCCTCAGGTGATGTCCAACGCAAGGTGAGGATCTTTTCCTCCCCGTCGTGATTCAGCGTAACCGCCTTCGAGGAGGGAACGAAGGGTATCCTCTCGTCATATCCCATCTCCCCCTTTCTGAACATAATCCCCAGAGGAGCATCTTGCAGATTCGCTGTATTCACGAGGTCAATGGGTTGAGGAGGAGTCTCATCCACCTTTTTTCGTCCAAAAATCGTCCCTATTGTGTTCTGCACAAACGTGCCCAGGGGGTGCATCGGAACTTTATCCATATAGTGCTTTAACTTCCAGCTTGTAAGTCTGCCCCCGTAGGTGCTGAAGGTAGCCGTGTACAAGGGGGTATCGACGACGATATCCTGGTACATTACCCCTTCTTTCGGTTGCTGTTGCTCTGTAGCGACCCGAGGTGATGGTTCCTCGGGCTCAACCTGCTCCTTCTGCTCCGCTACCACTGCTTCTTTAGTCGAGGGGGCCTCCTGCTGAGGCTTCTTGACAAACAAGAGCTGATAGACAAAAATCATGATTACAGTGATTAATAAGGCGATGATCAATCGCGCATTCATTATGCTGACCTCCTAGTATGTCTGGTGTGCCAAAGGGCTATTGTACGGGATCGTACCCGCCAGGGTGTAGGGGGTGACATTTGAGAATTCTTTTAACTGCACGAAGGATCCCACGCAGCAATCCATACACCCTGATGGACTCAATGGCGTAACTGGAACACGATGGGTAGAACCGACACGTGGGACCGAAAAGGGGGGATACAAAGATTTGATACGCCTTGATTATCCCTGCGGCCACATCCTTCCGGCTAGGCCTTTTAATGGGAAGCACTACCGCTCCTCTGCCCATCTTCCTTGCGGAGTTTCAAAGGGGCGCTCAGTTCATCCGCCACCTGGGCATACTGTAAGTCTTGGGCCCCCTTCTTTCCTACTATCACGTAATCAGTAGAGGGGGGAAGCCGATCTTTGTTCCTCCGAAAGAATTCCCTCATCAATCTTTTTACCCGATTTCTCTCTACGGCCTTTCCCAACCGTTTGCTTGCAACCGCTCCTAGTCGGGAAAATCCCCGATCATTTTGTCTCGCGATGATTAGAAAGTTTTTCGTGTGTCTCCTGACGCCTTCTTTGGCAATCGTTTCAAAGTCTCCCTTTCTTCTCAGTCGTTCTTCTTTTTGCAGCCTCTCGTCTTTTTTGGTCGAGGCTTGGATCATACCGTCAGTCGCTTTCGCCCTTTAGCCCTTCTGCGTTTCAATATCCTCCGTCCCCCCTTGGTACTCATCCGCTGCAAAAAACCATGGGTCCTCTTTCTGCTGATCGTACTGGGTTGATAAGTCCTTTTCATTTAAACGCTCTTCTTCCTCCACAGGGATTTTCAAAAGATTCATTAAATCATAGCACATACTTCTTTGTCAAGCATAGCCCGTGTCGCCTCGGTACTACCCGGAAAGGTATGCAAGGATTACTTAAGGTAGGACTCCTCAGGTTTAAAGTAAAGGGGGATGCTCTTTGTCTTTCAAAGTTCGTTTCGGAAAAAGAGTGATGTTGATCCTTTGCGGCATAAAGTCGATGAGGCGAAAAATGCTTGACAGCTGTTTTAAAAATTCCTATATTCTTATACAGGAATATAGGGAGGGTTCAATGAATCAGCGATATTTTGAAAAAACGGCCGAGATCCTTAAGGCAATTGCACAACCGACACGGCTCAAAATCTTGGAGCTCCTCAAGGACGGGGAGCGTTGTGTGTGCGAGATATATCCTGCCCTTGAACAGGAACAACCAAATATCTCCAAACATCTCAATTTCATGAAGCGGGCCGGGATTTTGGACTCTCGCAAGGACGGCCTTCGGATCATCTACTGGATCAAGGCTCCGGAGGTATTGGATATTCTTCGCCAAACGGGGAATATAATACAGCACGGGATTGAGGAAGACCGTAGAGCCTTCAAGGCTGCATGAAAAAATTTTCGTTCTCTCTGATTGTTTAGTTACAAACAGGTTTACTCGAATGAAAGAATGGACAAAACTGGCAATTTTTCTCATTGCGTTCGGCATCGCTTCTATCATTCCGTGGGATAATTCAACGATTCGGCAGTCGGGGCTCGAAGCCTTTCTCATGCTTCAGGAATATGCCCGTGAGCATGTGCTGACATGTCTTGTCCCCGCCTTCTTTATCGCCGGTGCCATTGCGGTGTTTGTTTCCCAGGCCGCCGTCCTCAAATACTTCGGGGCCACGGCCAAAAAGATACTCTCCTACTCCGTCGCCTCAGTATCGGGTACTGTGCTTGCCGTCTGCTCGTGCACGGTGCTCCCCCTCTTTGCAGGGATCTACACCCGTGGCGCCGGCCTTGGCCCGGCAACGGCATTCCTCTACTCCGGACCTGCCATTAATGTGCTGGCGATTGTCCTGACTGCGCGAATCCTCGGCTGGCAGCTCGGCCTTGCTCGGGCTATCGGCGCGGTGCTCTTTGCCGTAATCACCGGCCTGTTGATGGCCTTCATATTTCGTAAGGAAGACGCCGCCCGTACAACCGGTGCACTGTACCTCCCGGAGGATGAAGGAACGCAGCGTACCCTCTTTCAGGAGGCCACCTTCATGCTCGCGCTGGTTCTGATCCTTATATTTGCGGCCTTCGCTCGACCGTCGGCAGGCTCAAGTGGCCTGTGGCCCGCTCTTTTCGCAGCGAAGTGGTACATCACCGGCGGTTTACTGGTAGTGCTTGGGTGGATGCTCGCACAATGGTTTAACAAAGAAGACCGCATCAACTGGGTGCAATCTACCTGGGAGTTCATGAAGCAGATCTTTCCATTGTTGGGGGCCGGCGTATTGGTGGCCGGCTTTATGTTGGGTCGTCCCGGACATGCCGCCCTCATCCCTGAGCAGTACATCCACGCCCTGGTCGGAGGCAACTCTCTGGGGGCCAACCTCTTTGCCTCTGTTGCCGGGGCTTTCATGTACTTTGCCACCCTGACCGAGGTGCCGATCCTCCAAGGGTTAATCGGAGCCGGTATGGGGAAGGGTCCTGCGCTTTCATTGCTGTTAGCCGGACCGGCCCTCTCCCTCCCCAATATGGTGGTGATAGGGTCGGTCATGGGTGCAAAAAAGACCGTGGTCTTTTGCAGCATTGTCGTCATTCTTTCCACCATTGCAGGAATGACGTATGGTTATATTGCCGGATAAAATGGAGGTGAAATCAGATGAAAAAGATTGAAGTCCTGGGGATGGGTTGACCGAAGTGCAATCAGCTCGAGGATCGGGCAAAAAAAGCGGTCAGAGAACTGGGTATCGAGGCCGAGGTGGTCAAGATCAAGGACATCAAAACCATCACCAATTACGGCGTGATGATAACCCCAGCCCTGGTGGTCGATGGGGTGGTGAAGGTCGCGGGGAAGGTTCCAAATATGGAAGAGATCAGGAAATGGATTCAGTGAACCGCAACTGAGCAAGCTTGATTGAACGTTTTTTGTCCAAGAAGATATGCCAACACAATATGAGGCACGAGACAGTATCATGGATACGTCAGTTGTTAAACGGCTCTCGTTACTCGATCGTTTTTTAACACTCTGGATCTTTCTCGCCATGTTCGTCGGGGTGGGAGGGGGGTATCTCTATCCCGGTATTCGGGGAGTCATCAACTACTTCCAGGTTGACACCACCAATATCCCCATTGCTATCGGCTTGATCCTCATGATGTACCCGCCCCTGGCCAAGGTGAGATACGAGCAACTCGGGCAGGTCTTCCGAAACTGGAAAGTACTCACCCTCTCTCTCGTTCAGAACTGGGTCATCGGCCCGATACTTATGTTTCTTCTGGCCATCGCCTTCCTCTCAGGTCATCATGAGTACATGGTGGGGCTGATCCTGATCGGCCTGGCCCGGTGCATTGCCATGGTCATCGTGTGGAATGATCTGGCCTCGGGAGACAGGGAGTACTGCGCAGGACTGGTGGCCTTCAACTCCATCTTTCAGGTCCTCTTCTTCTCGCTGTACGCCTACATATTTATCACCATCGTACCGCAGTGGCTTGGCTTGAAGGGTGCTGTCGTGCATATCTCCATGGGTCAGATTGCCGAGAGCGTGTTTATTTACCTCGGTATTCCGTTTATTGCCGGTGTGCTCTCCCGCATCATCGGGCTGAAGACCAAAGGTCGACAGTGGTACGAAGAAAAATTCATTCCTAAAATCAGTCCCATCACGCTGATCGCCCTCCTTTTCACGATCATGGTCATGTTCTCGCTCAAGGGTGAGCATATCGTCGCGCTCCCCCTTGATGTTGTACGGGTTGCCATCCCGCTGTGCATCTATTTTGTTGTCATGTTCATTGTCTCCTTTTTCTTGTCCAAGAAGGTGGGGGCCACCTATGAACAGTCAGCGACCTTGAGTTTTACCGCTGCATCGAACAACTTCGAGCTGGCCATTGCGGTAGCAGTGGCGGTTTTCGGGATCAACTCAGGGCAGGCCTTTGCAGCGGTCATTGGCCCCCTCGTGGAAGTCCCGGTGCTGATCAGCCTGGTCAGCGTGGCCCTGTGGTTTAAAAAGAAGTATTTCCCGTATGCCGTAAAAACCCCTATGGGGATTTGTCATGTAACATGCAAGCCGTGATCACTACTGAACCGAGTCCTTCTGATATCCTGGACTCGGCATCGATATCGATGATTTCATGATGTGGATAAACCCTTTTAGTCCTAAAGAAGGCATCCTTCGGTTTCGCGAGGGAATATGGCAGGGTGTTGTTTTAGTTGCCCTCGGGGCTCTCATTGGTGCAGGTGTTAATAGCATCCGACCGGGTAGCCTCTCGTGGATTGGAACATGGACTCCTTATTCTTTGACCGCTTCTTACCTGCAAGGCGTGCAGGAGATCTCTCTGGAGGAGACCTGCTCCTTGTATCAGCAAGGCAACGCAGTTTTTCTCGACGCCCGCGACCCAGTGAGTTTTCAAGAAGGGCATATAGACGGCGCCTTGAACATTCCCCCCGAGGAGGCTGAAGATTACCGGGAAAAGGTGCTGGCCCTAGTCAACGCCGGGATGGAGGTAATCGCCTACTGTGATGGTGTAGATTGCCCGTTGAGCCATGAATTGGCCCGGACCCTGCAGGGGCTCGGCATCCCCTCAGTAAAGGTCCTCGTAGACGGCTGGAGCAGATGGCGCAACGCTCGGTGCCCCGTGGAAAGGGAGGGTAGGGATGAGCAATAGGGTTATTACCTGGTGCACTTCACCATTGCTCTCGTTTCTCTTTCGGTTACTCTTGGCTGCCTTGTTCCTGTACGCCGGTTTTGTGAAGGCCGCCGACCCCCACGGCTTCGCCCTGGCCTTATATAACTATCACCTCCTCCCTGGATGGATGATCAATCCTGTGGCCATCATCTTGCCCTGGGTGGAACTCATGGTGGGAATGTTCCTGCTGGTCGGCCTCTGGACGCAGGGGGGAGCACTCCTGGCATCCGGGCTCCTGGGGGTTTTTGCCTGCGCCCTGGTAATGAACCTTATCCGGGGTTTGGATATCGCCTGCGGATGTTTCAGTACCTCCACCAGCGCCGAGCCTATTACTTGGCTCTATCTGGTGAGGGATCTCGCCCTCCTGGGAATGGGGGTGCACATATTTCTTTTCGACCGAGGAATCGCTTCGCTGGTTCGCGCGATCCGCCGTTCGGATCGCGCGGGATAAAATCAGGTCTTTGTTGAAGAGTTGTGGGAGTGCTGGCGGAATAAAGGCACAATCCATTTTGAAGCCCTGAAGCTCGTGGTTCAGAAAAATCTTCAAGTATATGAACTCCAGTTACAGACAGTGGCAATGCTAGAGAGAGAAATTGTTGGTTTTCGTGAAAACCACCACACCAGGCCGATAAAGAAACAATTGAGGAGGTGTACTATGTCACAGGATGAAGAAGATACGCCACAGAATGAAGAGCATATGCAGAATGAAGAGAAAGGATGAAAAGGAGGAGAATGAGCCGTCGCTCTGCCACCAGGTGGTGGGCACATACTGAGCTTTTCTGATGATATACAGATTCGTGTTTATGGTTTGGACGAGATACTGGCCGGTCTTTACGCTGAAGGCAGACAGGCGGATGAGGAGACCGCCGAAGAGATCATCAATAGGTTGGAAGCCAAAAAGAACTATATTCCCTCGTCTGAACGTACCCGTAGAGAGTACGCGTATGTCCTCTTAAAGGAGTACAGAAAGTACAGGAGGGATCGATCTGAAAAATTGTAAGAGGATAGAAAGCAAAGTGAAGCATCTCCACTGAATCGCACATGCCCTCCTTCCTCCGTGGCACCTCTGTCTATTTCCCGCCTTCGAGCAACTACTCCTTGACAAAAGCAGATGACCCCTGTATTAATAGGGGCTAAAAATTTGGGGAGGGAATATGAGAGAAATATTCAGACATAATCCGGGCCGGATATTTCTCATCGTACTGTTACTGTCACTCATCGGCATGCTCTGGGTGCCGCGGTATTTCTTTGAGCCTCGCATCTTCTTCGGCTGGCTCAGCGCCCCGTATCTTGCTGGGCTCATCTTGATACTCATCTGGCTTATTGCCTATCTCATCTATTTCTTCAGATACTGGCCCTACAGAGATTAATTTAAGAAAAAGGAGACACCATGTTATCTATCATCGTCTTGGGTCTTTTTGGGATTGCTGTCCTTTGGATGGCCGTATACGGCTATCGGATCTCGGCCAAGACTGCGGAGGATTACATGCTGGCCGGCAGGGGAATTGGGCTCATCGTGTTGTTCTTTCTCACCCTCTTCGGCATATCTAGTACCTGGACCTTCTATGCATATCCCGGATTCTTGTATCGCCATGGGCCTGCCTTTGTCTATTTTATATGGGGATGTGTGGCCGGTTTTGTCTCGCTCTACATGTTTTTCGGCCCCCGGTTATGGGCAGTGGCCAAGCTCAACCACTTCCTCTCCCCTGTAGAGGTCCTTGCACAACGATATGAATCGAAGGCCCTGCGCGCCATCTTGCCCCTCATCATCCTCGCCTCCATGGTCCCCTATATCAGCATTGAATCCCTCGGGGTGGGATTGGGCTTTAAGGCATTTGCGGGCGTTCATGAGTCGGTGGGGATCATCTATACGACGGTCCTTTTGATCTGCATCATCCTCTTGGGGGGGATGCGGGTGACGGCCTGGACCAACATCTTCCTCGGCATTATCTATGCAACCACCTTCTTGGGTTCCCTCCTGTGGGTCATCAACAGGGTCTTCCCGGATGGCCTCCCTCAGGCCCTCCAGATCCTCAGCGCCACGAATCCAGAGCTCCTCTCCGCCCCCGGACCGATGGTGGAGGGTGAACCCCTCTTCGGTTATCCGATTATTGTGGGCGTGTTCATCACGGGTTTGATGGCCTTTTCCTGGCCCCACATCGTCATGGGGACCCTCACGGTGCGGGATAAGACCATCTTTAAATGGTTCCCCCTCCTGGGTATCGTAGCGGGAGGAATCTGCTTCTACACCATTCCGTTCATCTGGGGTTCCCTCGTCGCCCCTGCCATAAGCCATATGGATGGCACCCTGGTCCCCGTGGTCAGCGGCAAGGCTGCGGACAATGTCGTCCAGGTAATCATTACTAAATATCTCCCCGGGTGGTTCTCAACCTTTGCCCTCATGGGGGTCATAGCCGCCGCCCTCTCCACCGCCGCTATCCAACTGATGACATCGGCCATTCTGGTCTCGAGGGACCTGATCCATGGGTTTTTCAAGCCCGATGCCACTGACAGACAGCTTATCATCTGGACAAAGCTCTCCGTTATCGGCCTGCTCATCTTGTCCGTGGGGATTGCCCTCTGGAACCCCGTGGCCATGGCCCTCTACCTCACCAGCATAGCGGTTCCTGGATTTGCCCAGTGGGCACCCTGTCTGGCCGGTGGGATCGTCTGGAAACGGGGGACAAAACAGGGGGCCATCGCAGGGGTCCTGGTTGGTACGGCTATGTTAGTTGCCGCATTCATCTTTCACTTGCCCAGCTTCGTTATCATTGGCTCCTTCATCGTCAATGCCCTTGTCTATGTCATCGTGAGCCTGCTAACCCCCAAACCAGCGGAACATATCGAACGGATGTTCTTCGATGAGGTTGAGGAGTTCCTGGAGGAGAAGGCCTGATGGATTGGCGGCTGCTCCTCAACCCCAAGGCTGAGGCGGCAGATCTGCTGGCCATGCCCTCGGCCATAGCTGAGGCCAGGTTGGCGGGGCGCTATATCCTCACCAACAAGCCCGTACCGGAGACGATTATCATTCAACGGGTTCAGCGAAAAGGCCTGGTGGTCGGCACAGAGGTGGTGGTCGATCGGGAGGAAGCAGAAAAGCGAGGGATCGATGTCGCCATACAGCCGAGGGGAGGACGCCGGGGGACGCGCGCGGCGGAGACGATCTCCCTCCAGGAGCTGATGCTCAAGGCGAAGGATAAATTTAAGACAGCGGATACCCCATCCGATGAAACCGCTGCCCTCATCTATACCTCCGGCACCACAGGAGATCCTAAAGGGGCCATGATCACCCACGAAAATTTCCTGGCCGAGTGTGAGGCATCTTTAGAGGCCTGTGTGACTACAGAAGATGACCGATTCGCCAGCTTGGTCCCCTTCTTCCACATCTATGGCCT
>Ga0315553_10003633_pt1 | contig 11922 bp, 6 predicted proteins | sample SalMarSW160140MG_FD_203099 | JGI IMG/M metagenome (GOLD analysis project Ga0315553, IMG submission 203099) | Salt marsh sediment microbial communities from the Plum Island Ecosystem LTER, Massachusetts, United States - Salt Marsh Sediment SW1601-40 ... | reverse complement strand
ATCTCTAAGCGTCTCCAATCTCTACGAACTCAACAAACCCAACAAACTCAACAAACTCCCCTTGTCTCTACCGTATCTCCACTGTATCTCCACTGTATCTCTAACAGTCTCTATTGTGTCTCTAACTGTCTCCAATCTGAGCCAGATACCGGGTCAAAGCCGCCTGAATCGGGCGCAAATCTTGCGATGCCGGCGAGACTAACTACTTTGCCAAGTTGTCACGCAAAAGCATCTGCCTGAAACCTGAACACATCGCGCCCGTCCAAACCTTTTCTGGCCGAACATGTAGCCTCACAGAGGACTTGCTCCTTTCAACTCCACACGTAGTCGAAACACACAAGATGTAGGTCTTCCCGCTTCAAGGGTTTCTTCGGTCCTTCTTCAATTGGACGGTCTTCTCCCCGGGTTTCTGTAGTCCTAATTGACCTGACCAATGCTGTAATGTCTTTCGTGTGCTCGAAATCATCGAACGCTTTTCTTAGAAGCCTGATCGCTGTACGGGTCATCGGCTCTGATAGTCTCTTAATTGCATCTTTCACATCGTGCCGCTTGACCAACGGACTGTTGAGATATCCCCTTAACAGAGTAATTGCCGTCTGTTGTACAGGGTCAAGGATTTTTGGTGCGGCTTCGATAGCCTCCTGTTCCTGGACTGAACGTAAGATATCTTCCAATACCTTCTCTTGAATCCCGAAGACGTTGACGTCGCCGACGACACGAGGCGTATCTGGAGAGCAGGCTATCAGATTGGTAATGAGAAAACGGTTGTCCAAAATCCTGCCGCTGTTTAAATCATGATAGCGCCAGAAGTGCCTGCGCCCCTCTCCCTTTTCGGATGGAGCAGTGAAGTAGAAGAAAATGCCTTTTTCCCTTTTTCGCGCTAACCCCGAGTGTATTCCGTCAGGTAGTTCCTCGAGCATAGTCTTGGCGCCACTCTCTAACAACACACGTAGCTGTTGAATCAGGAACTCGTTGCTGGCTAACTCGGCAAACTGCTCCTGTTCTTCTATGACTCGCCCATCTTCTTCCATGATGCGCCGCAGTGTATTGAAGTTCTGAGGGTGCACAATTTCGCCAAGTACCGAAGCGTCTAGAAAACCGGTACGGTCAATATCACTGATCTTGCGGCTAAGGCTCTCTACCAATCCGAGTAGTCGCTCCAGCCCCTCGTCTGGAAACATGTTGTATATCCACAGAGTTGGGCATTGGGAGCCGATGCGGTCAATCCTTCCGGCACGCTGTACCATCCGAGTTGGATTCCAGTGCAAATCGTAGTTTATCAGGATGCCGCAGTCCTGGAGGTTTTGCCCTTCCGATAGTACATCAGTGGAAATGAGCATATCGACCTCCTTTTCTGACCCCTTCAAGTCAGGTCGGTTATTGGATACTGGAGCGAATGATTCAATTAATCTTGCACGCTCTGGAGGGGAAGCGCCGCTATCCATACGCCGGATACTAGGGTTGCCTGCTTTGTTCTGAAATTCCCGACCATGTTCGCCGGTTAGCTCTCTGTACAAGTAGCGAGCAGTATCGCGGTAATACGTGAAGACGATAATCTTCTGCCCTTTCAAATCCACCGACAACAGCCCCTTCAAAGCATGCAATTTTGCGTCCTTTTCGGGTTTGATATCCTTGACCATATGCCACACGTTGGTCAGCACATCGACGTCGTGTTGCAGAGCTTCATGAAGATGTCTGAGGTCGTATTGGGTTGGGTCGAGAATACGCAGGGATTCAAGGACCTTCTTTGCCTCCTCCGCGGCATCCAATTGGTCAGCTCTGCTCGCCGGTGTGCTGTCATCTTCTTCATCCTCACTGGAAATATACCGCATGGCTTTCTGGAAAGAAGAACTATCAAGCACCTTGCCCTCAAGGACATAGCTCTCGAAAGTCTTGATGAATTCAAGTGCTCGTCGAATACTGATACGGAAGGCTTCTATGCTTGACTCGAATCGCTTGAGGTAACGGCTTCTGAAGATTCCAGCTAGGGCTTCTTCACGTCCTATCTCAAATTCATCTCGCTTAATTCCAGCTTTCTTGTAGGTCTCAAGCTGGTAGGGAGCAAGTTTCAAAGCTTCTATGGCATCTACAACAGAATCATAGATGCCGCCGTATGTAGCCTCTAGGTTGTAGTGAATTGTCTTTAACTTACGGTCGGGCCAGCGGATAACTTTGCCACTTATCATTGCTTCGGGATAGCATTTTCGTATGAAGGCACGTGTCCTTCTGATGACAACCTCTTCGAGCAAGTTAAACAAGTTGATACCCGTGGTCTGGCTCCCGGAATCGCGGCGAGCTGCCAGGAAGAATCGGTAGAGGTCACCAATGCCGGCCCCAGCAAAATAACTTCGGTCACCACCCGTGAACAGCGTTATCTGGTTGTAGAGGTCAAAGATGTTATTGTTTATGGGAGTCGCCGTAACCAAGATGATCTTCTTACGGGTGCCTTGCCGTCCGCGACCCCCGTGAGCACTTATGATGCTTTCCATGTTCTCATAACGCTGCGTACTAGGGTTGCGGAAGTTATGGGACTCGTCCACCATGATAATGTCGGCATCCGCATAGGGAGTGGGGTCAAAATCTGCCTGTCCGAGCTCTTCCTGGGATAGAATGGTGGCAGCTATGGTTGCGGAAGCCAATTCATCGGTCCACATCTTACGTAATGAAGCTGGGCAGACTACCAGAGCTTTCTGACGCAGATGGTAAGCGTAATCCTCTAGTAATTTCTTGCCGATCCAGGTCTTGCCAAGTCCTACCGAGTCGCCGATAAGAACACCATCATATCTAGCGAGAATCTTACGGGCTTTCTTAACGGCATCTTCCTGAAACTCTGCTAGGTCGATAATGGAGCGAGTTGCTGTGACTGCCTCGGCATCCAGATCGTCTCTGAAGTACTCAAAGAGGGCTTTGATATAGACCTGGTAGGGCGTGTATTCTTTCTGGCCGAACTTGGAGGCGTCCAGAAGTTCAATGAGTTCCCGTTTGAAATCGCGAGACGCTTCCCATTGTCGCCGGAACCATTCGTCAAGTTCAGAGATTGCCTGGAAGCCGACCCTGCTCATTAACTTTTCGCGTAAGGCTTGCTCCTCCCGAGTCGCGGCTGGAGTTGGCTCCGCCTGCAACACTTCTTCCTCCGTCAGCACCGCCTTGTGAGAGAGGTTTAGTTCTTTGTTGGTACTTAGTCCGGCTAGGGTGAAGTTGCTGGAACCGACAATGGCTACTCTAGGCTGGAAACGGTCGGCGGTACCTTTTGGCAGGTCTACATAAAAAAGGTAGCATTTGGCATGAAGAAAGCCCTCTTGGTAAGCCCGAACTTCTACCAGTTCACGTCGCAGGTAAGCGATAAGACTTTCCACGAGACGGAGTGTCTCTTCACCATAGGGGACAGAATTGAGTTCCGAAATAAGTTGCTGTGCGGCGACTGGCCTGATGCCCAATGAAGTGCCATCCCGTGGCTCATCTCCCAGCAGAAGCCGGAAGCTGCCTAGCTGTTCCAAGCCTTGGCGGAGGAGACTAAAGCCCTGAAGGCCAAAATACGCCGTGGCAATATCTAAGGACTTCCCCGCATGTTCAGCCAGTATGACATTGAGGACATCTGCCATCCGATACCGCTGGTTATCTATAACATAAGGGATCTGCAAACAGAAAACCTCCAGTCACCGAATTGCCGTTCGTGTGAGATTCTCCTAGAAAACTCCCCACTTACGGCCACTGCTCATGCTAAAATCACCGGATACAGATTGACTACGTTGTCGCCATTGGTTGACCATCGCTTTACTACCGACCGTTAGTACGAAACACCTAGCTCCAGCCTTCACTATTCTTTCAAAGAGGATCGTTTTCTGATCATAACTTGATGGACCTTCGGCACCTGGAACAGGAAGTGTTAACACATCCATAGAGTTATTGCTGAAGCGTAGAGAACAATCTGGGCGCAAATGTCTTTTGTATTCTATTTTCACATATCCTATTCGTGTGTCCCTTGGCAGATCTCGTGCGGGAAAACCGAAAAACACACGAGTCATCGGAGAGAGCATGAGCTGATTACCGGGTTTCCCAGGTCCACGATTCTTGTGTAAATTACCCACTTCAACCCAGAGTTGCCGGCACACGCGAAGCTTCCGGAGTTGATCGGGGGTTAACGCGCGTCTGCGCGGTGCTGGACTTGTATCGTCATCGACTGGGGCCGGTGTTTTTAGATTCGGACTTCTCTCATAGATTTGTGCATACCTATTGCGCACGCGACGTAAAGCACTGGCATTGCCCCACTCGTGGTCAAACCATTTTAGGACTTTTTGACAAGCTTTCCACAACGGCTTTTCTTGAATCGCCAGTGGCTTTTTGAGGAGAAGGAGCATCCCTAGCTCATGTCCTCTGCTTAGTCCGTTTCTGGATAGATTTCCTGAACCAGCGATAATCGCGATGGCGTCATCGCTTCCGAAAATGAAAGTCTTAGGGTGGAAAGGCAATAGAGGGACACAACCGGCGCGGTTGACCAGATTCTCCCCATCATGAATTTTTACTTCGGAGTTGGGAAACGAAGCTATCTTATCAAGTGCCAGTGGCTCCGTTCTGCACCAATCAATACCAACAAGCCATCGTTTCTCAACGTCTTGCCATGATCGAATAAGAGGTTCTATCAATTCGACCCCGCTAAGCGTTGCATAGGCGACAGCCACATCAAAATTAGAATGTGAAATATTTCGACAGGCAACTTGAAAAAGGGATAAGTAAGTGCCTGAGCCCCAGGGTTGTGTTACATACTGCTGAAGTACCATCTTTGGATACCTCCTCTATTTACACGACTATCAGAGCGAATACATTTCATCAACCAAAATATGCAGTTCCCTCTCTTTCTCTTCGCTTAAGCTGGGTGTGCTGCTAAGCTTATCAGCGAAAATATCCCGTGCTAATTCAGAAATGCGTTTAACTTTCCCTGCTTGCTGTCTAGGAAAGTTCAACACCGGTATCGGAATACGCTCAATGAAACGTTTCGCATATGAGAAATATCCTCCGCGAAAACGAGAGCTAGAAGATTTGAGCATCTCATCAAATTTGCTCGAATTTAGGATAGCCAAAATGTACCAAATATCAACTTCGGTATTCCTTCTGGGTACAATGCCATATACTCCTGCATTCCCCCCGCCAACAAACCAATACCGTCCGTCCGGATCGATGCTGAATGTGCCTCTGGATGCAAGCACTTGGGTCAATACTTTGGGTGATTCGAATTTTTTGATCTGTCTTGGACACCACAGTGAATACCACGACTCATACACCATGGAAGCACTTCCCCTCTTGGACAGCTCTGACTTGTGCCTAAGCAGGTAGGCATAGGTGGCCGGATATTCGCGAGCCAAGTCTTTTTCTGAAATCAAAACGGTCCCATCAGAGGTGGATTTATAAGCGAAAATGACACAATAACCGCAGTAATTCAAAACGAATCGCCCTATATCTTTTCCTCTTAGCAAAGGCTTCACTACATCTGGTTCATATACAAACTGGTCATTACCTATGGTAACCATGCCCTCGCTCAGGCGACCTATAAGTAGTTGGTCGGCTCCAGTAATAAGACCTTGAAATATGGCCTCGCAGATGTCTCCCAATGGCCGTTGTGTGGGCGACAATACTAACGGGCTAGTAGTAGCGTTCCAAGGGGCTTCAGATAGCAGGGAGGACTCAATTTCGGAGGTTTTACCGTTGAGCAAAGAGAGTGGACTAGTTTGAATCATATGTACAGTTGTCAAAGACTTCCTACTAAGAAAGATTAGGCACACATAAGTAGATGTACCATGGAAAACTTGTGAATCCCCAAAATCCACTATCCGCTCAAGTGCATGCAAACGCGAAACGAATCTGCGTAGCCCTGCACCATAGTCTGAGGTCATGAACTTATTAGGGACGATGAACCCTAGATGTCCACGGTCCAAAAGACATAGATACCCTTTTTCGATGAAGGAGAGGTATATATCAAATTTGCCGACTGAAGTCTCATAGCGTGTCAGCAGGTATTTGGCAATAGACTCCTCCAGCGTTTGTATGCGGACATAGGGGGGATTTCCAATCACAGCATCAAACCCCTGCTTTTCTTTGGGTTTCCAGGTTTTCCTCTCTAGGTCAACGAAGGCTTCGGGGAACTCAAGGTCCCAATGAAAGAACCGCCTCTCCCTGCAAATCTCCCCAGCCGTGGTAATGACTTCTCGGTATTGCGGCGGGAGGCCTTTGCCGCCAGAGCGGATTTCCTCAACATAGTCTTGCCCTACAAGCGTGAGATATTCCTGCGCATATCTATTGCCGAAGTAACGGCTCACCCAGATATCTAAGGCCGTCTTATATGGACGCATTTGTTCTTCCAAACTGCGGAAAAGGCTCCTACTACGCTCTGTCTCTTCAACTGTCACATCTGGCGTCTTGGCTAACTCAAGCATCGTACCGGTCCCACCAAGTAGTCCTTGCAGGGGGCCACCAAACATCTGGAAAGTCTGTTTGTCTTTAGGAGCTAGCTCTGCCTCCGCCTCCTGGACACTAGTACCTACCAACGAGTTCCCGCACTTGAGGTGATGGTCAAGGAATGAAAGTGGCGCCCCTAAGGTGAAACAGTCCAACCAGAGGGATACTTTGGCCAGCTCGACTGCCATCGGGTTAAGGTCAACGCCATAGATGCAACGCTTCAATATATGGCGCTTAAGTAGGTTGATGTCAGTCAGACGGGAAGTGTCTACTGTCACGCCCTGGTGCTCCATTTCCCCTAAGATCGCCTGCCTTGTTCCTCGGAGAAAAGCGGTTACTGGGTTCCATGGGAAGGCCTGTAGAAACCCCTCTTTCTGACCGAGAATACGGTCGCAAATGAAGTCTACAGCCTCGACAAGGAAATGACCTGAGCCCATGGCAGGGTCCAGTACCCTCAAATCAAAGAGTTCGTCAACCAGATGACGGTAGCTATTAGCGACTTTCGCCGGGTCATCAGGCTTCATACCCTGCTTGCGAAAAGCTTCGGCCCTTTGGACTGCATTCCGATAAGCCTGTTGTGCTTCCCTAAATATCGAGCGCAATCCTTCAAACTTCTCTTCCATAACCGGTCCGACGGTGTGCTGAACAATGTACCTAACAATATGGTCAGGCGTGTAGTAAGAACCGGTGGCTTTTCTTTCACGCCGGTCATTCTCAAGATAAACCTCGCTAGGGTGATACACGCGTTCTTCGGCATCGCTTCCGCGTCCCGTGGTCAGAATCTTACGCTTGGTCTTTACTGCCTCTGCATAAGGTATCACGTTTTTCTTCCCCTGCACAACTGCCATTTTCTCCGGCGCTATGCGAATCTTGAATTCCAATAGCCCCTCGTAGATTGAGCCAAGCTGCCTGACTCCGAGCGACTTGTAATCGATGAACACTAAGTCGTGACGCTTTGGATCCTCGTCCCTGGTCAACCGGTCCAACCCAAGAGCTAGGTAGCGGTCTAGGATTTTGTTGGATAGAAGAAACCTGGCGTTTTCTGCTTCCGGTGCATGGTCTTCTGCCGCTGGTCGGGATACAAAGAGTCCGCCGTTGTAAAGCGGCACGTTCATATCGCGGCTACCTTTGTCGATGTGCTCGAATAGCTCCAGCAGGCGATCGTACAATGCAGTGGAATGCTCACTATATGCCTTGCCAAGCTTCTGTGGTGCTTCATCCACAATCTTACCGGCTTTAGTTGCGATTTCTTCCTTCACCCTGGTTAGACTGTGTTCCCAGTAACCCCGCTCTTCCCTGACTGGCAATAAGCCACGAGATTCGGCGTAAAGTAGAAACAGCAAACGATAGAGGAAAGTAAGGGTGCCCTGGAAAACCTGCCGCCTGAAAGTCTCGTTCGGCTCCTGTTTCAAAGCAAGTTGTTGTGCTATGGGCAACAAAGCGCTCTGGTAAGCACCGGTGATTGGCGGCTGGGAGCGCAGATACTCGATGAATCCCTTGGCGAAATGAGGGAATATTTCCTCGAAAACCCGGTCTTTCAAGCGTTCGCCGAGACCTTTGGCATAGTCCTCGCTCTCTTCTACCAGCTCATCGAGGAAAGACAAAGTGCGGCTCTGGCCATTGCGCACGATGTCGCGGGGAACAAAGGCGCATGCACGGAAGAGGAGCCAGAAATAGCGGAAGGCCTCGTTTGGGTCATCCATAGCTAGAGTTTCATCCAGGTCGATTTCATAATAGTTAGTGGCGCGGGAGTGGGCTTTTGCTGAATAAAGCCGCCACAACTTGCCGTTGGTCACGATTACCCAGGGTGCTTCGCCGGATTCCAAAAGACTGACTACTCTCGCACCCGGGTTCTCATCTGGAGTTACAGTATCACGACTCTCATCATAGCCGTCGAGGTTTCTGTTCCACGTATATGCTAAACAAAGGGCTACTGGCTCGGCAGAGGTCTCGTTGAGAGTCAGGTGATAGCAATTGCCCGAACCATCAGACGAAGTATTCTTGAAACCCAGTATAGACAAAGCAGGCTCAACAACTGTTTCTCTCGTAATTTTCCCGTCATCACTCGATATACGCTGGCGGATGTTAGTAACCAAGCGCTTGAAGCTTTGATAGACTCCATTACATCGTTCCTGCCATTCCAGCCTCTCGGGAAGGCGTTCGTTAAGATAATAATCGGAAAAAAGTGCACGATTGTTAAACAGGGGCTCCGACCACTCGGCTACTGAATACGCTGATAGCAGCTTTTCGTATTGTGCGTCAGAATCAATTTCGGTACAGCTAAAACGCCTGAGGACACGTAGCTGAACCAATGTTGGGTTACGCCGGTCAATTGTTAAGATCCGGGGGCGGACAGTGACTTGCTTTGTAGCCATCGGTGCAATGGATGCACCAGGCAGAAAACGTTCAAGGAGGACAAAGTCGAGGCGCTCGTAATCATCGGTCAAAACGAGTAGATAATTGCCGGCCCGGTTACGGAGGGCTCGCGCCAATCCCTGAGTAGCGAGCATGGTGACCGAGGTGAGTTCTATCAAATAAATATCTAAGGGTTCCGCTCCGCCTTCCTTGATTGCCACGTGCTCGATATGTCTGATCTGCTTTTGCAGAGATTCCGCTGTGATGCCCATGGCAGCACAAGTTTGAGTTATCCTTGCATCTGTACTGTATCCCAGTCCAGCAAAGAAAGAGACTAAGGCGTCCCTACTTGCGAGTTCTTGGACGTCTGCTCTTGAAAGTTCTTTGTCCGTGCCTATCATTGTTCCGGAGATTTCAGTCTACTTGATTCTTGCTCCTGCTTCTTCGTCCGTTATCATAGATCTCAGCGAATCGATGCAGAACATCTTTATGAATAAGCCATTTATTATGTACCTTAGACGCCGGGAGTTTATGTTCGCGGCAAAGCCGCTTCACTGTTTCCCAGTGAACACCGAGGATATTGGCTGCCTCTACAACATCCAAATAATCGTTCAATACGGGCATTGTATACTCCGCCAGAATATTACGATATCGCAATGTTACCACTTCGGGTGACTTATGGTCTAGATGGAGGAGGTCCAGGGACACCACACCAATCAGGCCTGCCACAAATCACGTGTCATTTCTCTAGGATATCGAATGATATAATACTAATAGCGGCTAGCGTGTTGAAGGAAATCGCATGACAATTGCAGAAATTCGCGGGAAGATAAGTCAAACAGGGCAGAACTTATCAGAGCGTATGGAGGATCTTCTCACGTCTGACATTTTCGGGTGCATGAGATACCTGCCATTGCAGAGGGCCCTGGTACCCTTCTTGCAGACAGCCCGTTCGCTTCACGGCAATATCGTCCTAATCCCTGGCGGAATTCTCAGAACATACTGGTCGTTCTGGCCGTGGTTGGAATCACCGGGTCGCATTCCTTGCGAACCAGATGTGATAGTTGGCCTCGAAACAGAAGAGAGCCATGTGCATTTGATGTTGGTTGAAGCTAAGTACTATTCCGGACTTTCTAGCGAAGAGGATGAGCGTGCCGAACCGAATGACCAGTTAGCCCGTGAACTGGATAATCTAGATGCGTTGTCCTGTGCGGCACTGGGATGGGGAACACATCTGAGAATCGCCTCGCGCGTGCTTCTCTTGGTTACCCAGGATATGGGGATGCCACGTAAGCTAGTTGCCCAGTCATTAGCAGAGTACCAGCGTAAGCGCAGCAAGCAAGGCGATATTTACTGGACATCCTGGAGATTCCTACAGTCTATTCTTGAAAAGAATCTAAAGCAAGAGAATTCTCCCCAGGACGTGGCAGTTATGGAGGACATCCTGCAGCTACTGCTACGAAAAGGGTTAAGTGTTTTCCGTGGAATAGATCCGATCACCACGCGCTTCGGCGTACCTCAATTCTACGTTATGCCCGAGAGGGCGTACGCTTGGCCGATGGTTCCTGCCCAAATAAGAGTGAGTTTTAGGTACGAGGTGAAAGAAAATGGCTAGTGAAGAGACATCTACCAAGGTTCTATTCGAGAATTTGACAAGGTTGTATAAGCAATCACAGTTGTTGCTTATGGACGCGGACCGATGGCTGGGCGAAAGTGGCTGGGAGCCGACGAACACAATAGCTCCATCAGGATTTTCATACTCTTTGAACAACCCTGAGCGCTGGTATGCCAGATGGGCTGCTCGCTTCTACACACAAGCGACGCCGGAATCTAATGATCCCACGATTGATCAAATTCTCTTCGTAAGTATACATTTTGCTTCGGACCAGAAAGGAAGCCTAGCGACCGACGTAGATGAGCCTCTGCTCTCGGCGGGCCGCCTTAGATATAGAAAACCGATGACAGCCAAGACAGCTAACAAGAACTACGATTACTATATGTGCAAATACTGGTTCTTTGGAGAGCCCCATCCAGAATTGGACGGATGGCGGCGGACTATAGGGTCGAAGTTCTCTGAGAATTTGGAAGGCTCTGAAACATTTGCCGTGCCCCTGTTTAATATCACTTCGAGCGACAAATTAAAGGAGTTGGTAATCGATCCGTTACTTGCTATCACTGAAAAGGAACAGAAGACCGTATAAGCTCAAACGCACTTTTACGCAGAATTCCAGGGACATCATACCGGCCAGGCCTGCCACAAATCAGGCACTACGATTCTAGGGGCCATTGTGCGCCCGGAATACTCATATTCCGATTGCATTGCCTGCCGGGCCTGCTATAGTATGTATACAGAACGACGATATTAGATAAACAATAATGCCGCCATTGTTGTCAAAATCCAAATACTTGACTGGCCTCCAGTGTTCGAAGTATCTCTGGATACAGTCACATGAACCTGAAAGAATTCCCGAGGCAGATGTCACTACCCAGTATATCTTCGACCAGGGGCATGTAGTAGGTGAATATGCCAAGAAGCTGTTTCCCGGCGGTATCGATATTCCACATGACAATTTCATGGAGAACATCGCCGCAACAAAGCAACTGCTCGCAGAAAGAAAGCCATTGTTCGAGGCGGGCATACTCTCCGGGAGAATCTATTGCAGATTGGATATATTAAGCCCGGTGAATGAGGACCAGTGGGATATCATTGAAATAAAGTCCGGTACATCTGTGAAAGAGGTGTATATCGATGATGTGTCCTTTCAGAAGTTCTGCTGTGAGAAAGCAGGCCTGAAGATAAGGACCTGTCAACTGGGCTTCATTAATAACCGGTATGTAAGGAATGGCGAAATAGATCCGAAAGACCTATTCGTCTTGGAAGATATCTCCGCTCAGGTAGAAGACATCGGCGAAGGTATAGAGGAACGCGTATCTAATCTCCTCGATGTTATCTCGAAGAAGGCGTCTCCTGAAATGGCTATCGGCCAGCACTGCCTGGCACCGTACGAATGTCCGCTCCGTGCGGAATGCTGGGAATTATTGCCCGAGAACAGCGTATTTGATTTGCGGGGTGGAAAGACAAATCAATTCTCTCTGTACGAGCAAGGAATTGTGTCT
>Ga0315553_10003632_pt1 | contig 11923 bp, 7 predicted proteins | sample SalMarSW160140MG_FD_203099 | JGI IMG/M metagenome (GOLD analysis project Ga0315553, IMG submission 203099) | Salt marsh sediment microbial communities from the Plum Island Ecosystem LTER, Massachusetts, United States - Salt Marsh Sediment SW1601-40 ... | reverse complement strand
GCGCGCCGTTGGTTGACGAGGTGGGTCAGCCAGTTTACACGCACGAGCGGCTGGCCACCGCGAACAACAACTTTCTCTATGTGGAAAATGTGCCCATCCTGTACTGGCCCACGATGGCCACCGACCTGGAAAAGCCGACCTACTACATCAACGACCTGGAATTTGGAAACGACGACATTTTCGGCACGCAGGCCATGGTGGGTCTCGATTTGTACCAAGTACTCGGCATTCGCAATGCGCCGGAGGGTACGGACTGGAACGCGAGTGTTGAGTGGCTTTCGAAACGAGGCCTGGGCTACGGAACCGACTTCGAGTACCACCGCGATCGGTTCTTCGGTTTGGAGGGGCCGACGGGCGGCTACTTTGATGCCTGGGCGATTGACGATCGAGGCGTGGACAACCTGGGCTTCGGCCGCCGCGCGGTTCCGCCGGAAAAAGACTATCGCGGCCGCGTGTTTTGGAACCACCGTCAGCAGCTTTCCAACACCATGCAGATCACCGGCGAACTCGGACTGATCAGCGACAACAACTTTCTTGAAGAATACTACGAGCAAGAGTGGGATGAGTGGAAGGATCAGACGACCGACCTGGAATTGCGTCAGACGCTCGACAATCGTTCGTGGGCGGTGATGGGCGGGGTCCGGCTCAACGACTTCTTCACGCAGACCGAATGGCTGCCTCGGGGGGATCACTTTTGGCTCGGGCAGCCGTTGTTGGGAGATCGGCTTACCTGGTACGAGCATTCCAACGCGGCGTACGCCCGGCTGCGGACGGCCGAGCCGCCACCCGCCTTCCAGATGCAGCCGTTCGAATTGATGCCCTGGTTCGCCGACACCGAAGGCGAACGATTGGCCACCCGGCAGGAGATCGATTGGCCCTTGGAGTTGGGCCCGGGCAAGATCGTGCCATACGCGCTGGGCGAGTTTGCTCACTGGGGTGAGGATCTGACCGGCGACGATTTGCAGCGTTTCTATTATCAGGTGGGCGCCCGGGCCAGTTTGCCGATGTGGCGAGTCGACCCGCTCGTGCACAGCGATGTTTTCAACCTGAACGGGATGGCCCACAAGATTGTCTTCGACGCCGAGTTCTCGTTCGCCGAGTCGAATCGCGACGTGACGCAGTTACCGCTGTACGATCCGCTGGACGACGACAACATCGAGGCGTTTCGGGCTCAGTTCTTCAGTACGACCTACGGGCTGCCTCCGGGGGCGCCCTATCCGGCCATCTATGACCCTCGGTTCTATGCCATCCGCTCGGGTGTGGGCGGCATGGTCACCTCGCCGGTGACCGAAGTGGTCGACGATCTGACGATCTTGCGGTTGGGCGCTCGGCAGCGTTGGCAAACGCGTCGCGGAGCCCCCGGCCGACAGCGAATCGTTGATTGGGTAACGCTCGATACCGACATCGCCTACTATCCCAACGACGGCCGTGATAATTTCGGCGAGGACTTTGGCCTTGCGGACTACGACTTTCGCTGGCACGTGGGCGACCGCGTCACGTTGGTGTCCGACGGCTTTGCCGACTTCTTTGGCGGCGGGCTGCGGACTGTCTCGGTTGGCGGCTTCTTGAATCGGCCGCAGCGCGGCAATCTGTACCTGGGTTATCGTTCGATCACCGGGCCGGTCAACAGCGATTTGCTGGCTGCGAGCCTGGCGTATCGCATGAGTCCCAAATGGGTCGCCACCTACGGCTCGTCGGTCGACCTTAGTGCATCGGGAAATATCGGGCAGAGCCTGGGCATCACTCGCGTTGGTGAGTCGCTGTTGTTCACGCTCGGCGCCAAGTATGATGAAAGCAAAGACAATGTCAGCGTGGCACTGCTGGTTGAACCGCGATTCCTGCCCAGCAGCCGGCTGAAGCGACGATACCACCTGGACATCGCACCGGCCGGTGCGTACGGACTTGAATAAGTTGCCCCTCGCCTTCCCTCGTTCAATCTTCCCTCGTCAATCGACACCATGTGCGGCATCACCGGGGCCATCTGGACCGACGCAAACAAGGCTGTCGACGGCGCGGCGCTGCGGCGGATGACCGACGCGCTGGCGCACCGCGGTCCCGACGATGAAGGATTTTACACCAGCCCCCTGGGTCCGCGCGCCAACGGACGAACGATCGCCGGGGCAGCACTTGGTTTCCGACGGCTGGCAATCATCGACCTGGCGGGCAGCCGACAACCGCTGTCCAACGAAGACGACTCGATTCACCTCGTCTTCAACGGTGAGGTCTACAACTATCGCCAACTACACAAGCGGCTCGAAGGCAGTGGTCACCGTTTCAAAACGGCAGGCGACGCCGAGACGTTGATCCATCTCTACGAAGATGAGGGGCCCGACTTTCTCCGGCACGTGGTGGGAATGTTCGCGCTGGCGCTGTGGGACGCGCCCCGGCAGCGACTCCTGCTGGCCCGTGATCGTCTCGGACAAAAACCGCTGGTCTATCGCATGGAGAGCGGCCGGCTGCTGTTCGCCAGTGAGCTGAAAAGCCTGTTGGAGGTGCCGGGTGTGCCACGTGAGATCGATCCGGCCGCGCTCGACGAGTATTTAACCTTTCAATACGTGCCCCATCCCAACACGATCTTTCGCCAGATCCGCAAGCTGCCTCCGGCCCATTTGGCGATCTATGAAGACGGCCGGCTCAGCGTGCGACGCTACTGGTCGCCCGCGGCGGCCGAGTCGGACGATTTCGAAGTGCGTGGGCAGGCCGACGAGCCGATCGACGCGCTGCGCACCACGCTCAGCCGGGCCGTCGAGCTGCGACTGCAGAGCGACGTGCCGCTCGGGGCCTTCCTTTCCGGTGGGGTCGATTCCTCACTTGTCGTCGCGCTCATGCAGCGGTTGAGCAATCAGCAAGTCAAGACGTTCTCCGTCGGCTTTCCGGTGAAAGAGTTCGATGAATCGCACTACGCCCGACGCGTGGCACAACATCTGGGCACCGAGCATCATGAGTTTCGCGTCGAGCCGAATGCGGTCGACGTCCTACCGCAATTGGTCTGGAACTTCGACGAGCCGTTTGCCGACAGCTCGGCGATCCCCACGTACTACCTGGCCAAGATGACCCGCGACCACGTGACCGTGGCGCTCAGCGGCGACGGAGGCGACGAGCTGTTCGCCGGCTATCCACGATACAGGGCGGTTCGGCTCAGCGCGGTGCTCGATACTCTCCCTCGCATGGTGCGGCGGATGTTGGCTGCCGGCTTTTGGCAGCGTCTGCCGGCCAGCGCGCGCCAAAGGTCGTGGAGCCGCCGCTGGAAACGATTCACGGGCGCGATGGCGCTCGATCCGCAAAGGCGGTATGCCGAGTGGGTTTCGATCTTCAATCTGCCACGCCGCGCCGCGCTCTACACAGACGCGTTTCTCGCCAGGCTGACGGAAAGCGATCCGCTCGACTTCCTGCTGGCGGCGTACCGGCGATTCCCAAAGCGGGACATGGTTACTGCCTCTTCGCTGGTCGATCTGGTCACTTATCTGCCGTGCGATCTGATGACGAAAGTCGACGTCGCGACGATGGCCCACGGGCTGGAATGCCGGCAGCCGATGCTCGATCATCGCGTAGTGGAACTGGCGGCCGCTTTGCCGCTGTCGCTCAAGATGCGCATGTGGCGTGGCAAGCGCATTCTGCGGGCCGCGTTCGGCGACCTGTTGCCGGCCACAATTTTCCGCCGCCGCAAGATGGGATTCGGCGTGCCGCTCGACCACTGGTTCCGCCATGAACTGAAAGAGTTCGCCCACCAGGTGCTGTTGGATCCCCGATCTCTAGGGCGTGGCTACTTTCGCGAGTCGGTGGTGCGTCAATTATTGGAGGAGCACGTGACGGGTGTGTTCGATCACTCGGCCCGGCTCTGGTCGCTCTTGGTGCTCGAACTCTGGCACCAACGATGGATCGACCGGTGAGCGCGTCAGTGGTGAATCTTCCCTTTATTCGTGTAATTCGTGGTCCTATCGCTTCAGAAGGTTGAATGATTACGAGGATCGAAGCATTCCCGCGACAACCGATAGCTGACGGCCGACAGCCGGCAGCCAAATCCGCTAATCTACAAGCGGCTTCACCCCTTGAGCGTTTGTCATTATCACGATTTGGACGGTATTCTCCCTTAACGTACGGGTGCCGGCCGCTACAATGGCGGTGGACGCGGACATACCGTGGGAGTCGAATCGCGCGAGTCGCACGGACGGGAGGTCGATGATTGTGTCGTACTGCAGGCGTGAACGTTATGAACACGAACACGGTAATTCGTAATCTGCCGTAAGGTGGAGGGCGGCCACGGATGAACGATGCGTTGGTGGTGGTACTGGCCGGGGGCAAGGGATCGCGACTGGAGCCGCTGACCCGCGACCGCGCCAAGCCCGCCGTGCCGTTTGGCGGCGCCTACCGAATCATCGATTTCCCACTGTCAAACTGTCTCAACAGCCAGTTGCGCAAGATCCTGGTTCTTACGCAGTACAAGGCGATGAGCCTGGATCGACACATTTCCTTGGGTTGGCGTGGTCTGTTGTGCCGCGAACTGGGCGAGTTCATCGACATTGTGCCGCCCCAGCAGCGCATAGACGAACACTGGTACCAGGGGACCGCTGACGCTGTCTATCAGAACATCTACACGATCGAAAAAGAACGTCCGCGACACGTCCTCATCCTTGCCGGCGATCACGTTTACAAGATGAACTACCGCCACCTGCTCCAGTTTCACGATCAGCGCGAGGCGGACGTCACGATCGCCGCATTGCGATTCGCGGTTGCCGACGCCCAGCAGTTCGGCGTGATGCAGGTCGACACCAGCGGCCGGGTTGTCGGATTTGAAGAAAAACCTGCTGAGCCGAAGTCGATCCCCGGCGACCCCGATCATGCCCTCTGTTCGATGGGCATCTACGTGTTTAGCGCGCGGTTTCTCTTCGACCAGCTTTGCTACGACGCCACGCAGAAGGACAGCGCCCATGATTTTGGGCGCGACATTATTCCGTCGATCATCGACAGTTGCCGCGTATTCGCTTATCCTTTTCGCGACGAGAACCGCAAGGCCGACGCGTATTGGCGAGACGTCGGCACGCTCGACGCTTATTACGAAGCCAACATGGATCTGGTGAGCGTCGATCCGCAACTGAACATTTACGACCAGCATTGGCCGCTGCGCACCTATCTACCGATGTTACCGCCCCCGAAGTTCGTATTCGCCGAACGCGGCGAACACGCCCGACGCGGCGAGGCACACGACAGCCTCGTCTGCCAGGGTTCGATTATCTCCGGAGGTCGCGTGACCGGGTCGATTGTCGGCAGCCACTGCCGCGTCAACAGCCATGCCTATGTCGAAAGTTCGATTCTCTTCGACGGCGTCGACATCGCACGCGGCGCCAGTGTGCGCCGGGCGATCGTCGACAAGGGCGTGCGCATTCCGTCCGGTATGGAGGTTGGCTACGACCACGAAAAGGACCGCCAGCGTGGATTCGCGGTCAGCCGTGGAGGCGTCGTCGTGATCGGCAAAGCGGATGGACTGGAATACTTCACCGATGAGCAGGAGGCCGCCACAGAACGCGTGATTTGAGGCGGAATCGTTCGTTGCGGGTTCCGGGTTCCGAGTTCCGGGTTGAACAATTGCGGAATGCGGAGTGCGAATCTCTCGTTGGGCAATCTGTATTCTTCAATTCCGCTTTCGCCTTTCGCTCACCCCGGCACCCTGCATCCTCAATCCTTCTCCAAATCTGAAATCATCAATCTGAAATGGTTTGTTTCCCTGACCTCCGACCTCTCGCTCGCTACTCGCTACTTTCTGCTTGCTACTTTGACAAAAAAAGCCCCCGGAAAAACCAGGTCCCAGGGGGGCAAAGGACACTGATTGTTTTCCGGGAGCGATTGGACGATTCGCCTTCTCCAGGTACGCAAACCGGGTCGTCGGTGCGAAAGGAGCGTGCCTCCGACAGAATGCCGAAGAGTCGGCCAGCAGTTGCACGTCCGCTACCTGGCTGCGCGTAAGTTTCGCTTTTTGTGCGCCGTGCTTCCCCCTCGTTCGACTTGCTCTGTCCTGATTGTCTACGGCGGCTTCGTGTGCGTGATGTCGAGTCACACACGGCGAAAGGTGCCGCACAATGTTTCAAAGCGGCTAAGCTTGCTTCCGTGCCCGCCGCCGCTTTCGAGTCTCACTGCAACGCCGACTTTTGTGAAACGATGGCGCCAGCGCGAGACTCCATCCACGTGGATCGTTGGTTATTTGTCTGACGGGCGCGTGGCGTGGCCGGCGGGTTGATAGCACCAGCGTGCTAGCATTCGTTGTCTTAAACCCCCAGCACATCGCCTGTTACACCCACGAGGCGAGGAGAATACGACACATAAACACATGGGTCAAGGGTGATTTTCAGCGACCATTTAGTGCTGGCCGCCGGCCGCCAATCGGGAAAAACCCCGAGGAATACGGCAAACGTCGAACTGCGTCTCCCGGATCAGGGCAGGCGTGCCTCACGGCTTGATGCTCTCGACGACGTCCCGCAGGTCGGGCGAGCTTTGGTAACGAATGCCCACGTCGGACAGCACATCCTCTGTCGACGCGGCCAATTCGGCACGGTGAAAGACGAGTACTTCGCTCCTGCCTGCCAGATCGAAGGTGATAAACTCGCCCTTGGCATCGCGAATCAATTCCGCCAGATGCCGCAGATTCTTTACAGGCTGGTCGTTCACTTTCTCGATGACCGAAAAAGGCGCGTTCGCGTACCCTTTGATCGTGCGATGCGGGAACATGCGATTGGCCAGCGCCACGAGTTCTTCGCCTTCAAAAGAGGGCCGGTCGAACCACCGCGACATTAGTGGGCTCCGCGTGACCGCCAAGTATGCCCATCCCCTGGTGCCCATCATGGTGACGAATTCTTGCGATGCTTCGGTGAAGATGAGCGGGCCGTGGATGAAGTATCGTGGATCGGCCCCACGCAGCGGCGAGATCAGCAACTCTTCGCGATGACGTACCGGTACTTTCACTTTTTTCGATTGGCCGTCGCGAAGTACCGTTAGCTCGACCGTTCCATCTTGGGCGAGTTTCGGAATCAAATAATGAAAATCGAGCAGCAGATCGTCGTCCAGCCGAACCTTGCCCCGGCTGTCTATGAGGTGCTCTCCAATGTGTGTTATCACGTCCCAAGCGGACAACGGATAGTCGGCGTCATTCGCATAAGGCTGCCCCACAAGCACTCCGCCAATCGATTTGTCGATGCCCAAACGGTCCCGCAGAGCATCGTTTTCCGTACTCTGAAAACCATCGAAAAGCGTGGGCTTGGCGTCGTAGGTGCCGTCTTGAATGTCGGCCAGAAACATTTCGATTTCTTCAGCGGGAATGAGATAGCCGATGTTGTCGGCACGGCTGATCTTGCTGAACACCAGTCCGACGATCTGATCGTCGACCACGGCCGGGCCGCCGCTGTTACCCGGGTTCAGGGCCGCATCAACCTGAATTCGCAATCCGCCACACCGGTTATGGTAAAACTCGCCGTATTCGATCCGTGAGACGATACCTTCGGTGACCGAAAGATCATCGCCGCCGACAGGATAGCCGTAGACGTTCACCGTGTCTCGCATCTTGGGAAGCTGTTTGGCAATCGGCAGCGGCGGGTGGTCTTCAAAAATCTCCTCGTCTTCCAGCGACAACAAGGCAAGGTCCATGTCGGGTGCCGTGGCGATCACGTTGGCCTCGATTTTTTCGGTCGTTTGAAATGGCTGCACGAAAATTTCGCTGGCATACTGTACGACATGAGCGTTGGTGAGAATGCGCTTGCCCGCGATGATTACTCCCGAGCCGCTCGTTTTTTGCGGACTCGACTTGGTCCACGGTTGGGTGAGATTCGGTGGTCGCTGCGTGACATAGATTTTTACCACCGACTCCTGGGTCGCATCCTTAGCAAACGTTGGACACGCCAGCGCGATGATTGTGCTAAAACAAATACAAAGGCGATAGAACATATCTTTCTCCTGAAGCATCAAGGGGGGCTACATTGTTGTTTCGATCGGTCAGTAGAGGTTGGCCTCTTTGGACGGGTCACTTATGCGACCCATCCATAGTAGATCAATCTGGTAGCGACCACTCTAACCAGTCATGCGATTGTCGATCTTTACGACACACGCATGTTGCGAATTACCACTTCCAGGCCTTCGATCACCTGTTCCGTCGCCAGCGCGGCCAGCAACAGCCCCATTACCCTAACCATGATATTCGACCCATTGTTGCCCAGCCATCGGTGGATGGGATTTGCCAGAATCAGCGTCACCAGCGTAATGATGAGCACGACGACCAGCACGCCGCCGGTTAGCGCCTGCTGAGCGATCGACTGCTGATAATTGTCCGTCAAGAGCACAATGGCCATGATCGAACCCGGACTGGCGATCGACGGGATAGCGAGCGGAAAGACGGCCACGTCGTGATCCGGTTCTCCTTCGGCGCTCGGCGCGGCCACGCCCGTGCCAAACACCATCTGCAAACCGAGCAAAAACAGGATGATGCCGCCGGCCAGTTGAAATGACTCCAATTCCACACCCAGCCCCTTGAGCACAAGTTGGCCGGCAACCAGAAACCCTACCAGGATGATGCCGGCATAGACGACCGAGCGGACGGCCACCTTCAGGCGATCACGGGATGAGAGTTTGGCGGTCAGGGGCACGAAAAGTGACAGCGTGCCGATCGGATCGATGGTGACCAGCAGCATCAGAAAATCGCGGAGGATTTGTTCTTGCATGGCGTTTCAATATACCACCCGCAACGCGTCTGACCACCACTTAACCTCCCATGTAGCAAGCCGTTGCGAAGCATGACGAGTGTTTCAGCACCCTCGCGGGTCGTCGAGAGGTCGCGAACCCGGCAGAATTGCCCGCAACCCTACGAGCGACTTCCGCCGGCCTAAAAAGGCCAGATATTAGGCGGAACCTTTCACTTCGGCCGGGGTACAGATAGGTTAGAGAATGTACGTGCACAATCCCTCCTGGAATCTCCTTTTTGCCGGAGTTCTACACCATGTCGTGCCCCCGGCCCCGCACCGCGGCCGGCCCCCGCCGGACGCCCAGCGGATTCAGATATGTAGCAGGCATACTCCGTATGCCGTCCGCTTCCGCGAGGCAGCAGACAGCCGCGTCGAACCTTCGAGTACCAGGCATATTCCGTACGCCGTTCGCTGCCGCTGCCAAGAGGGGATGCCGCTCACGTGCCGCCATCACGGCACGCGGAATGTGCCTACTACATGGTTTTACCCTCGTCGAGTTGCTCGTGGTCATCGCGATCATCGGCGTGTTGATCGGCCTGTTGCTGCCGGCCGTGCAGTACGCCCGCGAAGCGGCCCGCAACGCCCAGTGCAAGTCGAACCTCCGCCAGGTCGGTCTGGCCATGGAGCAGTACATGGACATACAGGGCAAATTCGCGAAGTTCCCCTACGCCGCGTCTCTGCCGGTCGACATTGAGTTCGGCACCGATAAATACCCGCCACTCTACGAAGTGCTGGGCCCATTCTGCGAGAACCAGCAAGGAATGTGGCACTGTCCCAGCGACGTAGTGAATTTTCCCGATGTCAACATCAGCTACGAATACGATCATCGCCGCTGCGCTGGCAAGACGCGTCCCGACGTGCTCACCAGCCGCCGCAATGAGCAGCGCAGCTCGGTGGAAGTGTGGATTGTCTACGACGCCGACCCATATCACGGTACCAAAGGCGAAGATGGCTCGAGGAATTGGCTTTATCTGGACGGTCACGTCGACTCGTTGATCGTCGCCGGCGACGAGTAACAGAAAAGTAACATCTGGCCGCTGGCGTCCGAAGCGCGACCGACGAACCTACAACCGATACGATACGAAAGGCACTGTCATGCTAGGTAAGAAAACGATAACGACCCTCACGACGATCGGCGTGATTCTGCTCGGCGCCGGTGCCGCGATCGCCTGGCTGGTTACACGTCCCGATCCAAAAGTCGTGGAAATCGAAAACCTTCGCGCGAGCATGAGGGACGGGTCCGACGAGGATCGCCGCGCTGCCTGGGGCCAGATGCGGGAAAAAATGCGTGATCTGACGGACGAGCAACGCCGTGAGCTTTTCGAGCGCGGCCGCCAAGAATGGATGGAGCGCTCCCGGCAAGAGATGGATCGATTCTTCTCGCTTTCGCCTGACGAGCGGACGAAGGAGCTCGACAAGCAGATCGACCGCATGGTCGATTGGCAAAAGCGGCGTGCCCAGCGGCCCAATGACGGACAGCGGCAACGTGGTCCGCGCGGCCCGCAAGCAGGCGGCCCCGGCGGACGTGGCGGTCCAGGGGGCGGCCAGGCACGCGGTGGCGGCCGCCGCGGCTGGCAGAATATGACCGAGGCCCAGCGAAACGAACGCCGCAAACGCCGCCTCGACCATACCGATGCCAAGACACGTGCCCGCTTTACCGCCTATCGCCAGATGATGCGAGATCGGATGAAAGAGCGTGGCATCGAGATGGGCGGAGGCCGTGGTGGACGCGGCGGACCCTGGGGAGGAGGTCGCGGCCGGTCCTAGCTCGCGATCATCCGGTAGCGGAACTCGCCCCCCTTCGGGTATGCTATGGCAATCCCGGATAGCCACCTTGGCTACCGCTGTTTCCGTCTCCCACGGACTGGTCGTCTAACTGGCTGAAATCTTCACCATGTCGCTCGATCACGAAACTAAAGGCGACGTGCTTGTCATCCGTTTCACTGACGCGCGGATTCTCGACGAGACACGGATTCGCCAGGTAGGCGACGCCCTCATCGAACTGATCAACCGCACGGACGAAGACAAGGTACTGCTCGACTTCCGCCGCGTCGAATTCATGTCGTCGGCCATGCTCGGCACCTTGGTCCGCACGCAGAAGAAATGCAAGGAGTACAAGGCCAAGCTCAAATTGTGCGGCATCGCACCGCAGATCATGGAAGTCTTCAAGATCACCCGGCTCAACAAGCTGCTGGATATCAGCGCCGACGAAGACGCTGCGCTGGCGGCTTTTGGCAAACGCGGACTGTTTGGCTGAAAGATGTTGGCCGCGTGCGGCTTAGCGATTTCTCACGCCGCCGGTCGCGACACGACCACCGCGCTGTTGTGTCCGCCGAATCCGAAGTTGTTGTTCATTGCATGCCGGCAGGGCACGTCGCGGGCCGCCTGCGGGACGTAGTCCAGGTCACATTCCGGATCCGGATGTTCGTAGTTGAGCGTAGCCGGCACCACGCCCGTGCGAATGGCCATCACACTTACCAGCAGTTCCATCGCGCCACAGGCCGTCGTCATGTGGCCTGTCATGCTCTTGGTGCTCGAGATCGGCACCGTGTAGGCCCGCTCGCCCAGCGCACGTTTGACTGCCAGGGTCTCCGTTTTGTCGTTAAACACCGTAGCCGTTCCGTGGGCGTTGATATAGTCGATTTGATCGGGGTTCAACCGCGCGTCGGCGAGTGCCAGGGCGATACAGTGAGTGGCACCCGCCCCTTCCGGATGCGGGTCGGTCACGCGGTAAGCGTCGTGTGTCACAGCGTAACCAGTGATCTCGCCCCAGATTTCGGCACCGCGCCCGCGCGCGTGTTCCAACTCTTCCAGCACGAATACGATCCCTCCTTCGCCCACCACGAAACCGTCCCGCTGGCGGTCGAACGGTCGCGAAGCCTTGTCCGGCCGTTCGTTTTGTGTGCTCAACGTCGAAAGCCGATGAAAGCCCGTGATACCGAACGGGTGAATCATGCTGTGAGCCCCGCCCGCCAGCATGACGTCGGCCTGCCCCCGACGAATCACCTCGCGGGCCTCGCCGACGGCCGCGCTGCTGGAGATGCATGCCGACGTGAGATTCATGTTCGGCCCCTGGGCGTCGATCAGTCCGGCGATCAGGCTGGTGGCGATTCCGGGCTCGTAGAGTGTCTCGTCATTTCCGCCGCGCGAGCGTGCTGCCGCGAGAAATCGGTTCATGTCGAACTGGTCTCCGTCGAGCGCCG
>Ga0315553_10003631_pt1 | contig 11927 bp, 9 predicted proteins | sample SalMarSW160140MG_FD_203099 | JGI IMG/M metagenome (GOLD analysis project Ga0315553, IMG submission 203099) | Salt marsh sediment microbial communities from the Plum Island Ecosystem LTER, Massachusetts, United States - Salt Marsh Sediment SW1601-40 ... | reverse complement strand
CGAAGGTGAAGCCCGCGGGCCCCTTCTGTGCGATCAGTTCCAGCGCCGCCCGGATCAGCGCTTCCTTCAGATTGCCGTGGTGATAGCCACGCGGGCCGCCGGGACCCGGCTTGGACCAGCTCATGTGAAATGTGTTTACATGAGGGCGGCCGCCGCGTCGATAGCGCCGGCGTCACGACCCTTACGGCACGGGCTGCAGCGTCGTGCGCTCCTGGTCCGCGCGCATGGCGATCCGCAACGGCTTGGGAATCGGCCGGGCGCGCCCGCGCGAGACGAATGCGACCTGCACGTGGCCGTCCACCAGAACCTCGTCGCCGCGCATCACCGTCTGCCGCAGCGTGATCGAAGCGCCCTTCACCTCCTCCGGCTCGGTCACCACGACGAGGACGTCATCCATGTGCGCCGGCTTACGGAAGGCGAGCGTCATCGCCCGCACGACAAAACCGAAGCCCGGCGCCTCGCGCTCCGCCGCCTCCACCAAGCCGCGCTGCTCGGCGCCGAGCAGACGCAGATAATTGGTGCGCCCGCGTTCCATGAAGCGGATGTAGCTCGCGTGATAGACGATACCGGCGCAGTCGGTGTCCTCGTAATAAATGCGAACCGGCAGGTGATGCCGGCCGTCGCGGATTTCGCCGTCGAGTCGCGAGTCAATCATGCCGTTTCTCGCCGGGATGAGAGAAACCGCCCCCAGAGCAATAGGCAGTATTCAATGTGCCGTAATTTGCCGTCGGAAATACGACCAAGATCAAAAAACGCCAGAGCATTTTCCCGGCGAAGAGGCAACCGGTTCGCCGCAGAAAATGCGACCACGAAAGAAAAACCAGAGCGTATGCCGATCAGGGAACGGAATTCGATCTGGCGCCGCACTTACGCACTCACCAATGCCGTCCCCTCGCGGCTGCTTCGATGCGCGTCCTCAGCTCGGCGCCGTGATCGAAGCACCAAACCCAGCCCAGAAGATCGCGAAAGCGCTCGTTCGCAGCCGCTTCGCGCTCGATGCGGTCGATCGTATCCCGGCTGATCACGTCCTCGATCAAACCGGCGGCGAGCACCGAGAGCAGTTGCGGGCCGGTCTCGATCCGTAACACTTCGAGGACAAGATCGATCGCCGCCTCGGGATTGCGCTCGATCAGCCCGCGCTCGAAATCCATCAACGCGTACCAATTCGCGTCACGATCCATGTCGGGCTTGGCGTGTTGGTCGACCCACACGCGCGCGAGTTCGGATTTGCACAGCGCGCCGAAATCGATACGGACCGCTGGCGTGTCGCGCGTCAACTCATCTTCTCGCCAGGCCGTTTCGTCGGCGACGCGCGCGAGACGCACCTTCAGCTCCCGGGTCGGAGCCCACCAATGGACGGCGCCGAGCAGCCAGCGCAGCCGCGGATTGGTCGCCTGCTCCGCCTCGATCCGATCGATGACGCTGCCAGCATGGTTGTAGATCAGGGTCGACATGAACTTGTCGCCGAGCTGCATTTTCACGCGCTTTTCGGCGTCCGAGGCGAGCACCGCCAACGCAAGATCGAGCGCCCGGTCCGGCGAATCGTGCGGCAGGCGATCGAAGTAGAGCGTCGCCGTCCAGGATTGCTCAGTCTGGTCCTTGAGGCCGAGGCGCTGCAGGCTGCACCACAAAACGGCGAGCTTATCGACCGCCATCGCATTGTAGACGGCGCTTCGGTCATCGAAATTCCAAACCCCGGGGACCGTCATTGCGCCCCAGGCTTTCGATCCGTCCATGCGATCTTCTCCCCGCAGCGCAGCCTATGCGCTCCGCTGGTTTGTCGTGCCTCCCAGGGGATCGGTTCAACGCTGTCCTGTCGAATCCAAACAACTAAGCGTGCGTGGAATCCCGGATCAGAAAAAACCGAATAATCCGAACGGAAAAACGCTCACTCCCCCTCGCGGCCGAACAGGCCGAACTGGCCGGGATCACGCTGCGGCTCGGCAAGCCCGAGATGGCGGAAGGCAGATGCGGTGAGCAGGCGGCCGCGCGGCGTCCGCTGCACGAAGCCCTGCTGGATGAGGAAGGGCTCGATGATCTCTTCGATGGCGTCGCGCGGCTCAGACAGCGCCGCCGCGATGGTGTCGACCCCGACCGGGCCGCCGCCATAGTTCACGGCGATCGTTGTAAGGTAGCGCCGGTCCATGCCGTCGAGGCCATTCGCATCGACTTCGAGCGCGAGCAGGGCGCGGTCTGCGATTGCGCGATTGATCGTATCCGTTCCGGCTACATGAGCGAAATCGCGCACGCGCCGCAACAGCCTGCCGGCGATGCGCGGCGTGCCGCGAGCGCGGCGCGCGATCTCGTTGGCGCCGTCCGCAGTCATCCCGATCCGCAGCACGCGCGCGCCGCGATTGACGATATCCTCAAGCTCGGCCTCGCTGTAGAAATTGAGCCTGATCGGAATGCCGAAACGGTCGCGCAACGGATTGGTGAGTAGGCCGGCGCGCGTGGTCGCGCCGACCAGCGTGAACCGCACCAGATCGATCTTCACCGACCGCGCCGCCGGTCCTTCGCCGATGATGAGGTCGAGCTGGAAATCCTCCATCGCCGGATAGAGGATTTCCTCGACTGCCGGATTGAGCCGGTGAATCTCGTCGATGAACAGCACGTCGCGCTCTTCGAGATTGGTCAGGAGCGCGGCGAGATCGCCTGCTTTCGCGATTACCGGACCGGAGGTGGCGCGAAAATTCACGCCGAGTTCGCGGGCGACGATCTGCGCAAGCGTCGTCTTGCCAAGACCTGGCGGACCTACGAACAGCACATGGTCGAGCGCCTCCTTGCGCGCCCGCGCCGCCTCGATGAAGACGCGAAGATTGGCGCGGGCTTGCCCCTGTCCGACAAAGTCGACGAGACGTTGCGGGCGCAGCGACGCTTCCGCTACATCTTCGTCGCGGCGTTCTGCGGTGACGAGGCTGCGGCTCATTTCGCGAGTTCCTTCAGCCCGAGCCGGATCAGCTTGGCGACGTCCGCCGTCTCGCCGGCGCTACGCGTCGCGGCGGCGATGGCGGCGAGCGCCTGCGGCTCGCCATAGCCGAGATTGACCAGCGCTGACACCGCGTCCGCGACCGGCTGCGGTGCGCGCCTTTCCTCGAACGCGCCCGCCAGGCGCACGACGGCGGGGTCGATCGATGTGAAGGCCGGCGCTTTGTCTTTCAGCTCGGTGACGATGCGCTCGGCGACCTTCGGCCCGACGCCGGGCGCGCGCGCAATCAACCCCTTGTCGCGGGTGGCGACGGCGGAGGCGATTTCGCCGGGCTTCAAGGTCGAGAGCACCGACAAGGCGACACGCGTGCCGACGCCCTGCACGGTCTGCAACAGGCGAAACCATTCCCGTTCCATGTCGGACAGAAAACCGAACAGCCTGATCTGGTCCTCGCGCACATGCGTTTCGATCGACAGCGTCACCGCTTCGCCCGCGGACGGCAGCGCCTGCAGCGTGCGCGCGGAGCAATGCACGACATAGCCGACGCCGCCGACATCGACGATGACGCAATCCTCGCCGTAAGTGTCGATCACGCCCCTGAGCTTGCCGATCATGGCCACCTTCCCGCTTGCGGAGAGAGGCGCGTTTGGCGCACCGATCGTGTTGGCCCCATTTCAACCGACTCCAGCAAGAACGATTCGGCTCTGCCGATGATGCGCGTGGCAGATCGCCACCGCGAGCGCGTCGGCGGCGTCCTCGCTCGGTGGATCGGCCTTCGGCAGCAGCACGCCGACCATCATGCGGATTTGCGTCTTCTCGCAGTGACCGGCGCCGACGATCGCCTTCTTCACCAGATTCGGTGCGTATTCCGCCACAACCAAGCCCGCCTGGGCGGGAACGAGCAACGCCACGCCGCGCGCCTGCCCGAGTTTGAGGGTCGCCACGGCGTCCTTGTTCACAAACGTCGCCTCGACCGCTGATTCGACCGGCCGATAATCTGCGATGACGCCGCAGAGTCCCTCATGAATGGCGACAAGACGCTCGCCGATGGCGGCGCGCTCGTCGGTCGCGACCGAGCCGCAAGCGATAAAGGTCAGGCGGGTCCCGTCAATATCGATGACGCCCCACCCGGTGCGCCGGAGGCCCGGGTCAATGCCGAGAATGCGAATCGGCCGCGTCATCCCTTTCGGTCATAACGCGCGCGACCCCGCGCCGCCACTCCTCATCCACTGCTTCCATATCCATTGGGCGGCGGGCAAGGTCGGCCCCCCGAAGACTCTGCCGTCCATCGCCAACGTCACAGCCACTCCAAGCGGCGGAACCACCAGAACAGCCCCAGGCATACCAACGCAATGAGGCAAATGATGAGGTAATAGCCGTACTCCCAGTCCAGCTCGGGCATGTGCTTGAAATTCATGCCGTAGATGCCGGCGACCGCCGTCGGCACCGCGAGGATGGCGGCCCAGGCCGCGAGCATCCGCGCAATCACGGTCTGCTGCGTTTGACCGACCATCAGGCCGGCTTCGAAGGCGAAGGCGAGCATCTCGCGCAATGTGTCGATTTCCGATTGGACCCGGCGGATGTGGTCGGTCACGTCGCGGAAATGCGGGCGCATGACCGGATCGATGGGAAGCACATTGGAGTGCTCGAGCCTCCGGCAGACCTCGACCAGCGGCCCCGCCGCGTTGCGCAGCCGCAACAGATCGCGCCGCAACAAATAGAGCCGGTTGATGTCGTCTGAGCTGAGGCTCTTGACCAGCACGCGGTCCTCGATGCCTTCGACCTCGTCGATGACCGCCTCCAGCACCGGCGCGTAATTGTCGACGATGAAATCGAGAATAGCGTAAAGAATATAGTCCTCGCCATGTCCCAACGCTTCGGGTGCGGCCTCGCAACGTTCGCGCACCGAGACATAGGACCGTGAGGCTCCGTGACGGACGCTCACGATATAACCGCGCCCGACGAATAAGTGCGTCTCGCCGAATCCGATGCGGCCATCGACCATCTGGGCGGTGCGGGCGACGACGAACAAGGTATCTCCGTATTCCTCGACTTTGGGATGCTGGTGGGCGCACTCGGCGTCCTCAATGGCGAGCGGATGCAGATTAAATTGCTTCTGCACGCGGAGGAGTAGGTCATGCTTTGGTTCATAAAGGCCGATCCAGACCACATGCCCCGGACGGCGGGCCCACTCCCCGGCGTCCTCCACGGGAATGTTGACGAGCTTCCGGCCCGCACGATAGACGACCGAATTGACGAGCCCCGGCTCGGCGGCAATAGGCGCCAATTGCTTCGAAGACTGCACGTTCTCCATGGTCCCTCCGCCCCCCGTCGACCCAAAGCGTTCGATTGAAGGATCGATATAGCCCATTTATTGCAAATAATTTGAATTAGCGTGTGTCCACGGGTGGCCGGGCATATTAGTCTTGGGTGTGGGCTGAGGAACCAACCGCAGGGTCCTGTCGGCGTGAACCTTACCAAGGTTTAATTCCGCCGACAGAACGCGGTAAGGCGCAGACCCCCATCTTTGCTCGGGCGCTGGGGCTGGCCCGGCACAGCTTGAATAGAATGGAGCTTGTCATGACTGAGAGCGAATCGTCCGCTCCCAAGGCGCGTACAGCTGTTTCGGCGCGTCGTCTCGTTCTTCTCGCTACCGTCGGGGCGCTCGGCGCTGGCGCCTTGTTCGTCCAACCTTGGATCGGCGACGGCGCAAGGCTTCCTGCAATCACCTCTCCCGCCTATGCCCAATCGGTGCAGCGGCCGGTCGGCTTTGCCGATGTCGTCGAGAAGGTGAAGCCCGCGGTCATCTCCGTACGCATCAAGCGGGGTGTGCAGAATTCCTCCTTCAACACGGACGCCGACCCGTTCGGGCAGGGTTCGCCCTTTGAATTCTTCTTCCGGCGCTTTGGCCAGGGCGAAGGCCGCGCGATGCCCAATCTGCCGCGACGCCATCGCCGCAATTTTATGACCGGCCAAGGGTCGGGATTCTTCATCTCGGCTGACGGATACGCCGTCACGAATAACCATGTCGTCGACAAGGCCGAGCAGGTGGAGTGCACGGCCGATGACGGGAAGACCTATACGGCGAAGGTAATCGGCACCGATCCGCGCACCGACCTCGCCCTGATCAAGGTCGAGGGCCGCAGCGACTTCCCATTCGTGCGGCTCGCAGACCATTCGCCGCGCATTGGCGACTGGGTGCTTGCCGTGGGCAACCCGTTCGGGCTCGGCGGCACGGTGACCGCCGGCATCGTTTCGGCGCGCGGGCGCGACATCGGCGCCGGCCCCTATGACGACTTCATTCAGATCGACGCCCCGGTGAACAAAGGCAATTCCGGCGGCCCGACCTTCGACGTCGACGGCAATGTCATCGGCGTGAACACCGCGATCTTTTCGCCTTCCGGCGGTTCAGTTGGAATCGCCTTCGCCATCCCGGCGGAGACGGTGCGCTCGGTCGTTGACCAACTCAAGGACAAGGGCGTGGTGACCCGCGGATGGATCGGCGTTCAGATCCAACAGATCAACACCGACATCGCCGACAGCCTCGGATTGAAGTCGAACGACGGCGCGCTGGTCGCCGAGCCGCAGTCAGGAAGTCCGGCTGACAAAGCTGGCATCAAATCCGGCGACGTGATCACCGCCGTCAACGGCGAGCATGTCAAGGACGCGCGCATGCTCGCTCGCCAGGTTAGCCGGATGGCGCCCGGAACCACGGTCAAGCTCGATCTGATCCGTAAAGGCAAGCCGGAGACCGTTACCCTCACGCTTGGCGAGCTGCCGAAACAACGCCTTGCGAGCGCGGGCGGCGGGTCCCCCGGTTCGGGTACCGATGTTCCGAAGCTTGGCCTTACGCTCGCGCCGGCAAAGAGCGTCGCCGGCGGCGGTGATGAAGGCGTGATCGTGACGGATATCGACCCGAACGGCTCGGCGGCCGACCGCTTCAAGACCGGGGACGTGATTCTCGACGTCGGCGGCGCCACCGTCTCCTCGCCCGGCGACGTGCGCAAGGCGATATCGACCGCCCACGCCGACGGCAAACACACAGTACTGATGCGGGTGAAATCCGGCCAGGGTGTGCGGTTCGTCGCGGTTCCACTCGGATAATCCGAGCGCGGTTCCGCTTGGCCGATCCAGTCGAAGCTGCCGTCGGCAACCGTCGCCCCCGCCCGGCAGCTTCGCGAGGGGCGGGCGCTTGCGCCCGTCCCTCACTCGCAAGTCGGGTCGGGAAAATCGGGGGGTCGCATCGCCCCAGTTGGACCAACGAAACGAGAGGCGGCGGCTAACCGCGGCCTCTTTTTTTGCAGCGCCGGATTGCAGGAGCATTTACGAGAAGCGAATATTCGACGCCGCGCATAGGCAACGCAGCACCGCGACTTGCGGTAATGGAAAGCGAGGGGCAGGGTGTTCGCCGAACCCAATGCGAAGGTTGCGCGCACAATGCGTCTCTTGATCATCGAGGACGACCGCGACGCCGCCGACTACCTGGTGAAGGCCTTTCGCGAGGCTGGGCATGTCGCCGACCATGCGGCCGACGGCGAGGAAGGGCTCGCGCTCGCATCGCACGAGCGCTATGACGTGCTGGTGGTAGACCGGCTGCTGCCAAAGCTCGATGGGCTTTCGGTAATCGGCGCGTTGCGCGCCAAAGGCGTGTCGACGCCGGCGCTGATCCTATCGGCGCTCGGCGCGGTCGACGACCGCATCAAGGGTTTGCGCGCGGGCGGGGACGATTACCTGCCCAAACCCTATTCATTCGCCGAGTTGATCGCTCGCGTCGAGGTGCTGGCGCGCCGCCATGGCGGCCGGGAGGAGACCGTGTACCGGGTCGGCGACCTCGAACTCGACCGGCTGTCGCACCGCGTGCTCCGCGGCGAGGAGGAGATCGTGCTCCAACCGCGCGAGTTCCGCCTGCTCGAATATCTGATGAAACATGCCGGCCAGGTCGTCACCCGCACAATGTTATTGGAGAATGTCTGGGATTATCACTTCGATCCGCAGACCAACGTCATCGATGTGCACATTTCCCGGCTGCGCTCGAAGATCGACAAGGGCTTTGCGCACCCCCTCCTGCATACGGTGCGCGGAGCGGGATACATGATCCGTGACGGCGCTCGCTAAGCTTCTCCGCACCACGGCGTTTCGCCTCACCCTTGTCTATCTGCTCGTCTTCGCGCTGTTTGCGGCGTTCCTGCTTGGCTATTTCGCGCTCAATACCCGCCGGATGATCAACGATCAGATCGTGCGGACCGTCGACAGCGAAATCGTCGACCTGACCAACATCTTCGAGCGCGTCGGCCTGCGCGGGCTCATGATCGCCGTCGATGCGCGCGCGGGCAACCCTGGTTCGAGCCTGTATCTTGTCACCACCGCCAACGGGGACGGACTCGCGGGAAATGTCGGCTCGCTTGAGCCGGGGGTGATCGACCGGACTGGATGGGTTGAGGCGGCCTACCGCCGAATTGAGCAAACGGACCAGGCGGACCATATGGCGCTCGTGCACGTGGTCCAAATGCCGGGCGGATTTCGTCTGTTGGTCGGACGCGACCTGGACGAGCGTGAGCGGCTTTTTCGCATTGTCGCCATTGCCGGACGCTGGTCGGTGGCGATCGTGATCGTGCTCGGCCTCACCGGCGGATTCTTCGTAAGCCGCCGCGTGCTCCGACGAATCGAGGCGATGGGCGACAAGGCGCATACGATCATGTCGGGAGATCTCTCCGGCCGCCTGCCGATCGCCGGCACCGGCGACGAACTCGACCGGCTCGCCGCCAATCTCAATGCGATGCTGGGACGGATCGAGTCGCTCATGCGTGGGCTCAAGGAGGTGTCCGACAATGTCGCCCATGATCTCCGAACGCCGCTGACGCGGCTGCGCAACCGCTGCGAGGCAGCCTTGCGCACCGCCAAAAGCGATCGCGATTATCGTGATGCGATCGAAGCGACGATCGAGGAGTCCGACGGGCTGATCCACATCTTCGACGCGCTCTTGATGATCGCGCGCGCCGAATCGGGGGAACTGCGCGCCGGCATGATTCCATTCGACGCCGCCGAGATCGCGCGCGACGTGGGCGAGCTGTACGAGCCGGTCGCCGACGAGAAAGGTCTCACGCTTCGGGTCGACGCAGCGACCCCGGCTCCGGTCACGGGCAACCGCGAACTGATCGGCCAAGCGCTCGCCAATCTACTGGACAATGCGATCAAGTATACGGGCGCGGCCGCGGATCGCGTGAACGGCGTCGCCCCGGAAATCGTCGTTACGGCGCAGGCTCAGCCAAATCAGATCTTACTCAGCGTGGGCGATCGCGGCCCCGGCATTCCCGCAGCCGAACGCCAGCGCGCGGTCGAACGCTTCGTGCGGCTGGAGCAGAGTCGCACGGAGCCCGGCTCCGGTTTGGGTTTGAGCCTTGCATCGGCGGTCGCTCGGCTCCATGGAGGAGAACTGCGGTTAGAGGACAACGCGCCTGGTCTGAAGGCCCTCCTGATCCTGCCGCGGGCGGACGCGACGCGCGGAGCGAGCTGACGTGGCGGAGATCGATGAACCGGACCTTCTCGGGGTCGCCGAGCAAGCCTTGGCGCGGCGGATCGCGCGCGTGCCGCTGGTCGCCGATTCCGCCGCGGCGCGCGCCGCCGTAGGCGACTGGTTGCAATCGCTCAGCGCCGGCGCCACCGGGCGGTCGATCGAGCGGATGATCGCCGATCACGCGCCGGTCGGGCCGTTGATCGAGGCGATCGCCGCCGGATCGCCTTTCCTGTGGGACTTGGTGCAGCGTGACCCTGCGCGCTTCATCGCTCTGCTTGCCTCCGATCCAGCCGAGCGCTTGCGCATGCGTCTCGCCGAGGTCGACCACAGGGTTGGCGTCAGCGCAGACGATGCCGACGTCATGCGACATCTGCGCCGGCTCAAGGCGGAGGCGGCACTCCTCATCGCGCTTGCCGACCTTACCGGCGTGTGGGGGATCATGCAGGTCAGCCAGGCGCTGACCGAACTCGCCGATACGACGGTGCAAGCGGTGGTGCGCTACCTGCTCGGCACCGCCGCGCGCCAGGGTCGGTTCCTGCCACGCGATGCGGAGGCCATTGATGAGCAGTCGGGTTACGTCGTCTTGGCCATGGGCAAGATGGGCGCGCACGAGCTCAATTATTCGAGCGACATCGATCTCATCGTTTTTTTCGATCCGGCCGCCCCGATCCCCCCGGAGATCGAGCCTGGGCCGACCTTCGTGCGTCTGACCCGCAGCCTCATCAAGCTCCTGCAGGAACGCACCGAGGATGGCTATGTCTTTCGTGTCGACCTGCGGCTGCGCCCCGATCCGGCCTCGACACAAGTCGCCGTCTCGGTTCCCGCCGCGCTCGATTATTACGGCAGCATCGGCCAGAACTGGGAACGGGCCGCCTTCATCAAGGCGCGCCCTTGCGCCGGCGATCTTGCGCTTGGCGACGACATCCTCAAGGACCTCGCGCCCTTCATCTGGCGCAAGTACCTCGATTTCGCCACGCTCGCCGACCTCCACGCGATGAAGCGTCAAATCCACGCCTATAAAGGGCACGGCGACATCGCGGTGGAAGGTCATAACATCAAGCTCGGCCGCGGCGGCATCCGCGAGATCGAATTTTTCGTGCAAACGCAACAGCTCATCGCCGGCGGCCGCAATCCGCTGCTGCGCGGGCAGGAGACGCTGGCGACGCTGGCAAGGCTCGCCGAAGGCCAATGGATCGACATGGAGGCGAAGGCCGAGCTGACGGCCGCTTATCTTTTTTTGCGCGAAGTCGAGCATCGCCTGCAGATGGTCGCGGACGAGCAGACGCATACCCTGCCGCCCGACCGGGAGAGCCTCGACCGTTTCGCGCGCTTCGCCGGCTTCGAGGGCCGCGACGCCTTCGCAGAGGCGTTGCTCGTGCATCTCTATGCGGTACAACGCCATTATGCGCGGCTGTTCGAGGACGCTCCGACGCAAGCAGCGCATCAGCGCGGCCTTGTCTTTCCACCCGATCATAATGAGCGCGAGACCCTCGACAAGCTTGCCGCAATGGGATTTCGCCAGCCGGTCGAGACTTCCGACACGGTTCGCCGCTGGCTTGCAGGCGCGCCGCGCTCCCTGAGAGGGCAGTTCGCGCGCAGTCATTTCGCCCAGCTCATGCCGGTGCTGATCGACCACCTCGCCCGCGTCGAGAATCCGGACGCCGCGATCGTCGCGTTCGATCGCTTCCTCAATAGCTTGCACGGCGGCGCAACGCTTTTCGCCTTGCTCAATCAGAATCCCGACCTCGCCGCACTCGTCGCCCATCTGCTCGGCACCGCGCCACGGCTGGCCGATATCCTCGCGCAACATCCGCAAGTCATGGATCCCCTGATCGAGCCCGCCTTTTTCGGCGCCCTGCCCAACGCCGAGGTACTGCAGAACGAACTGGCGCGATCGCTCGAACAAGCGCGCACCGACGAGGACTTCCTCGACCGCGTGCGGCTGTTCGGCCAGGAGCACATGTTCCTGATCGGGGCCCGCATCCTCTCCGGCACGGTGTCGGCCGAACAGGCTGGCGAAGCGTTTGCAAGCCTTGCCGACGTGGTCATTCGCGCGCTGCATCGGACGACGGAAAAGACCTTCACGGCAAGCTACGGCCGTATCCCCGGCGGCGAGAGCGCGATCATCGCCATGGGCAAGCTCGGCGGACGGGAGATGACGGCGAGTTCCGATCTCGATCTCATCGTCATTTACGACTTCGATGCCGCGCACCCGGAGTCCGACGGCCCCCGCACGCTCTACGGCGGCCAATACTTTGCCCGTTTCACCCAGCGGCTGATCAACGCCCTCACCACCCAGACCAATTACGGCCGTCTCTATGACGTCGATATGCGGCTGCGACCCTCCGGCCGCTCCGGACCCGTCGCGACGTCGCTCGCATCGTTCCGCGAATATCAGCGTAGCGAGGCGTGGACTTGGGAGCATATGGCGCTGACGCGCGCGCGCGTCGTCTCTGCATCGCCGGCGTTCGCCGCGCAGGTGGAGCG
>Ga0315553_10003630_pt1 | contig 11931 bp, 6 predicted proteins | sample SalMarSW160140MG_FD_203099 | JGI IMG/M metagenome (GOLD analysis project Ga0315553, IMG submission 203099) | Salt marsh sediment microbial communities from the Plum Island Ecosystem LTER, Massachusetts, United States - Salt Marsh Sediment SW1601-40 ... | reverse complement strand
TGGGGGAGAGGGGGGTTGGAATCGTTCACGCATGCGGTCGCTTTCGTTAGCCGTGCTGGCCATCGTCGTCAAACTATTTTTCGCCATGAGACAGCCAAGCAGTTTAGCAAAACGGATTGGACCGAGCATCCACAGGCCCGTGTCGGGGCTGCGGCAACCCGCCCTCGCCCAACGACTTGCCGCACGGCCGAATGATCAACCATTCGAGTAACGTGCAGCTGACGGCGCTGCCAAGCCATGATTCACCCTGCCGCGAGCATCGAATGAAGGCCGCGCCGCCGTCGGATCCTCCGCGTCGCGACAGTGACACAGGAGCGATGCGGGCGAAGAAACATCAAGCGCTGTTTCCCCGCCCGAAGCCGGAATTCTGAAGATTCCTCGGGGAGTTTAGGGCGGCCGAAAAAGTGCGGGGCGTAAGAGCGGTTGGCACAGCGCGGACGACTGCCGCCGATTAGGCGGCCACGACATAAGTGGCGAGCCCTTGTTAGTCGCTGCTATCTCGTCAGTAGCGAAAAGCGCTCGCGTGCGCATTGTGACGAAGAGGGATTGGCACGGGGAGGTTCACGGCCCCTTTTGGGAACGGCTGCCCGTTCCCAACCCTCGCTGTTCGGAACGGTGCGGATTCGGGACGCCGAAACTCTCGATCTCCCGACTCACCCAAACAACTCCATCACCGGTTTGCCTGTGGTGAGGGGGCGGGAGATGCCGCTGTTGTTTTGGGGCGCGTTGAGGGGGACGTCGAGGGCGTGGTAGATCGTGGCGGCGAATTCCTCGGGGCGGATGGGGTTGCTGGTGACGGACGCTCCGTGCTTGTCCGATTTGCCGTACACCTGGCCACCGGCGATGCCCGCGCCGGCCATGATGGCGGAAAAGCACTGGGGCCAGTGTTGGCGACCGGGGGGTAGCTGCGTGAGGATGTTGGGCGTGCGGCCGAATTCGCCCGTCGCGACCACGAGCGTGCCCGCCATCATGCCGCGCTCTTTGAGGTCGGCAAGCAGCGCGGCCAGCGCCTGGTCCAGTCGTGGCAGGCAGAATCCCATGCCGTAGGAGCCGTCGCCGAAGGCGTCGCCCATGCCCATGTTTCCGCCGTGCATGTCCCAACTGCTGCTGGGTGGGCCTGCGGTATCGTGGGGTGCCTGGCCGGTCCAGCCGTTGACGGTGACGAACCGCACGCCGGCCTCGACCATCCGCCTTGCCAGAAGCAGGTTTTGCCCCAGTGGATGACGGCCGTAACGGTCGCGCACCTCCGCCGGCTCGCGGTCCATGTTGAATGCGTCGCGGCCCTCCGGGCGCGTCATGGCATCGTAAGCCCTCTCGCGCATGTCCGACCAGTCGGCGCCCGCGGCGTCCTCGGCCAGCGCGTCGCTCTCCAGGCTGGCGAGCAACTTGCGGCGTTGTGCCAGCCGCTGCGGGTCGCCGAGGTCATAGATGGGCGGCGGCGTAAAGTTCTCCATCGCCGGATTGTTGTCCGCCGAGCCGACGAACACCGGCGCATAGGCCGAGCCGAGATAGCCGCCGATGCCGATGTTCGGCGCGCAAAACACCGGCGGCCCGACGCACTTGATGAGCCACGCATTCGAGACGATGTTGCGCGTGCTCGGCTTGTGCTTGGCGACGAACGAGCCGAGGTACGGCTGGTCATCCGTCATGCCCTCTTGCACGCGTTTCACGGATTGGCCGCTGAGCAGGTTGTGCATCGCATCGAAGTGATTGCTGATGGCGCCCGGATGGGTCATGGAATTGATGAGCGTGAACTGGTCGGTCAACGTCGCCAACTGCGTGTGCATTTCATTGATGCGCATGCCCGGCACCTTGGTGGCGATAGGCAGGTACGGTCCTCGGATCGTATCCGGCGCGTTGGGTTTCATATCCCAGGTGTCGACATGGCTCGGCCCGCCGCAGAGCAATACAAAGATGCACGACTTCTCGGCGCGGGCGGCATTGCCGCTGGCGTCCAGCTTGTCGCTGCCCATCACCATTCCCGGCATGCCCAGGGAAAGCGCGCCCATGCCTCCCACGAGGAGAGCCTGCCGTCGGTTCAGTTCCCAAGTGTTCATAAAAATACCTGGCTTCGTTCTCTTTACACAGGATGTCGGCGCGACGCGCAACATGTCCTACTTCGTGCCGGGATTCGTTCATCGGGAACACGGCGATCGCCACCCAAGTTAGCGTATGCCAAGGGCTGATGTCGAGTCATTTTTTCGTACGTCGCCATTTAGGTGTACCGGTCCAGCGAGAGTTTCGCGGCGGAAAACGAAGGATTCAGGGGTCTGTTCGGCTCTCGAATCGCGCCGAAAAGTTCGCTTGAGCCGCCTGCTGAATGGAATCGGCGCAGTTCGGCGCGAGCCGAATTGCCAGTCGGCGACGAGGACAACTCGGTTTTAGGCAAGGCTCCTGAGCGCCTACGACAGCCGAATGTTCTGAGGTTCGTTTATCGGTTCGAAATGAGGGCGGCGGCTTCACGGGGCGAACCGCGGTGAAACGGATGAGCGAATCAGAGTCCGGCCAGTCGCGAGTCAGCGTCGCCGAAGCGGTCGAGTTGTACGCCCATGCGATCCATGATCGACAGGTACATGCTGCACAGCTTGCGGTCGTCGTCGCCTCGGTTCGTGTAGTCGAGTACGCGGCCGGTCTCCAGGCTGCCTCCCAGACTGCCCGCCAACAGAACGGGGACCTTCGAGGAATCGTGGTTCTTGCCCGACCACAGGTTGTTGATGAACAACAGACAGGAATTGTCGAGCACGGTGCTTTCGCCCTCGGGCATGGCGTCCAACTTGCCGGCCAGGTACGCGAACTGGCTGATGTAATAGGTCGTGATCCGCTCGTATTCTTCGCCCTGGTCGTTGTGCGACGCGGGATGGTGCGCCATGCGTGCGTTCAGAAACGGGTAGACCAGGCCCGAAATGTCGCGACACAACAGCAGCGTGGCCACGCGCGTCTTGTCGGTCTGAAAGGCCAGCGCAACGATGTCGCACATTAGTTGCATGTGCTGGCGGATATCCTCGGGCATGCCGTCATCGGGTCGCTTCATCGCGATCAGGGTTTGGCCGCGGTCCCGCGCGCGATCTTCGGCGCGGTCCTTGTGCTCGCGCAGGCGCTCGACGCGCTGCTCCACGTCGCGCACGCTGGTCAGGTATTCCTCGAGCTTGGCCTGATCGTCGTGGCTGATTTCCTGCTTCAGTTGCGAAGCGTGCTCCTGGACCCGATCCAGGATGCTTTGCGTGCGTCTGCTTCCGCTGTTGTCGAACAGACTGTCGAACGCCAGCGATGGGTAGACTTCCATCGGCACGGGCGCCGTGACGTTCCGCCACGAGATGTGCGAGCTGTACACCATCGAGAAGTTCGTCTCGTGGTAACCGGTCACCGGCTGCTCGCAGCCCAGCACGAGACTGGACTGAACCGTCTGCTGTCCCAAGTGCTCCGCCAGCACCTGATCCATGCTCACCCCGCCCTTGAGCACGGCGCCCTTTTGCAGCGACGCCCCCGAGAGGATATTGCCGGTCTGACCGGGATGGATGCCGACGCCCGTTGCATTCTTGTTGAACAGTCCCTGGATGATGTTGGTTTTGGCCTTGATCGGTTCGAGCGGCTGCAGGCACTTGCCGAGCTCCATCTCCGTGCCCGATCCCTTGGCCCACCAGTTCGGATAGTTGATGCCGTTGGCCATGAAGATCGCGCCGAAGCGCTTGGGCGGAGCCGCGTCAATCGGGCTGCCCCAAACGGGAATCGACTCCAGCCAGGGCAGGGCCATGGTGACCCCTGCACCGTATAGAAATGCCCTGCGGTGGAGTTGCCAATGGCGCGTGCTCATGTCTCGCTCCCGGGTTCGATCTGCGTTGGAAAATCGAGTTTTCAGTTTTCAGTTCGGAGGAGGTCGGTTGTTAGTTGGATGTTGTTAGTAGTACGGCAGAAGTGGTCGGACAACTAACAACCGACCACGAGCCACTGTCCGGCCGAAAACTGAAATCTGAACACTTGCGTATTTCTGTCCCCTTCTCCGTACGGTTTTTGGATAGCCTCGGAGTCGCCGTGAGAACCGGATGCTAGTGCGTGCCGACTGACAACGGCGCGTAATCCCGCCCGCGCTTGCGCAAAAACTGCGGGCTGGTCACAATTGTCTCCATGATACTGGAAAACCGGTAGTCGTTGGCGGCCAATCGCTCTTTCATCTGCGAGATCGTAATTTCGTCCGGCAAAATCAGCGAACGGCCCAGGGCATACGACAACAGCTTGCGACAGAGGTTGTCGATAAATTCGGCCTGGCGGGCTTCGTTCACGTAGCGTTTCAGCCCGGCGAGCCCTTCGCCTTCACTTCCGTCGGGAAACTTCACCTTGCTGTCGACCGCCCGGCCGCCGAGATCCACTTCGCGAAGTTCCCCAACCGGTCCATATCCTTCAAAGGCCAGTCCGAGCGAATCGAACTTGCTGTGGCAAGCGGCACAGCTTTTCGATTCGCGGTGTTTGGCAAGCAAGTCACGCAGGCTGAGATCGCCCAGCGTTGATTCGTCTTCGGGCAGCTTCGGCACTTCAGGGGGCGGCGGCGGGATGCGCTCGCCGAGCAACCGGCGGACGATCCAGTATCCGCGCTTCACCGGACTGGTTCGCAGTCCGGGCGAGTTCTGGGTCAAAAAGACCGACATCGGCAAGAGGCCGCCGCGTCCGTATCGACTCGCATCGTCGATGCGGATCCACTCGTTCGAATCGCCGGAAGGAAACGGGATGCCATAATGTTCGGCCAGTACCGGATTGACGAACGTGTGGTCGGCTTCCAGGAATTCCAGCACCGAGCCGTCGCGCTGAATCAAATCGGTGAAGAACCGGATGGGTTCTTCGTACATGGCATGGCGCAATTCGTCGGTAAATTCCGAAAAGCGATCGCGGTTCACGCCGTTGTGCGTTTCAAAACGCCGGAAGTCGAGCCAGTTGCCGCCAAACTCCGTCGCCAGCCGGCTCGCCCGCGAATCTTGCAACATCCGCCTCATCTCAGCGAGCAGGACCTCGGGATCGTGCAGGTCCCCGGCTGCGGCATGTTGTCGTAGCTTCGAGTCCGGGATGCTCGACCAGAGAAAGAAACTCAAACGGCTGGCGAGCTCATAATCGGAAAGCGGCTTAGCGTCGTTGCCGGGTTCGGCCACCGTGATGCGGTAGCAAAACCGTGGAGACATGAGCACGCTGACGAGCGTATCGCGCACCGCGTCTTCATGGCTCAAACCTTCCTGCTCCTTTAGCGATCGGTAGAAGCCGACGAGATCATCGCGATCCGACTCGGTGAGCGGCCGTTGCCAGCCACGTTCGGCCAGCGAAAGCAAGGCATCAACGTGACTTGGTTCGGCATCGGCGCGTTCCTTTTCCAGTCGTCGAATGTTGGCCGACATGTCCGCAAAGTACGCATCGATGACCTGCAATGCTTTCTCGTCGACGCCGGCGGTGCGAGCCTTGGCCAGATACAGCGGTGCCAGCCGCTTCATCTTGGATTCGGAGGTAGCGTCGGCGTCCGCCCGCGCGAAGGCAAACTCGTCCGCACTCAGAAATCCCGGATCTTCCTCCCGTTCAAAGTACACGAAGTCGACGAACTGCCGAATCGGCGCCTGAGTGACGAAATCCAGTTCGTGCCACATGTCGTCGAGTTTCTGCTGTTGTGGGCGATCCAGAATCAGATCGTACAGAGGCGCGTCGTCACGAAAGTACCCGACCATGAGATGGAACCCGGCGTTCAACAGCCGCCCCTTCTCCCGTTGGCCCGGAGGCAGGAACATGCGGCCGCGCTCGGACACAAAGAACGTGTCGGGAAAGACGCGGCAGAATCGCGCCGCCGCGCTGCGAAGTTGTTCGGTTTCGGGCGCGCCGTCCGGTTCGGGTAGCTTGCCGAGCCGTCGATGGGCTGCGATTTCGCGGTCCTTCCACAGGATGATCGGCTGGGCGCTCGGGTTCAGCGCTTTCACTGCAAAGTTGCCTTCGGGTAGATTGAATTCCTTGCGCGTGACGACAACCAACTCCCGCAATCGCTCGCACGCCGCGCGCACCGTATCGGGAGTTTTTTCTGCGTCACCATCGGGCAAAGGCAGACGATTCCATTGTTCCCGTAACTTCGCGATCGGGCCGGCGTTATCCTCGGTGTCGGTCAGCAGCGTCCAGAGCGTCGTGAGGTACTTGCCGCTGACACCTTCCGCCTTGGCGACTTCGTCAAGCGTTGTGTCAGGCGTACCGAGCTGAGCCCGATGACGGAACCGCCACGCGGCGACAAAATAGTCGGCGTAGTCGGTCGGCTGCTGCTGGTAAAAATCCACGATGCGATGCACGCAGAATTTGTCGCGGTCGGAATAGACGACCACTGGGTGCGGAGCGAAATCGAGCCCATCGGGAAGAAAGACAAGATGGTCGGTGACGTGCCGCGCGGCAGCGAGGTACTTGTTCAGCAAGGCCGGCGACATGTTGAGCGATTCACCCGAATTGTCGAACCCGGCCTGGTTGGCCGGATCGACCGGAAACTCGCGCGTCGGCCGAATGTCGATTCCGGTCAGATCGTGGATCGAATAGTCGTATTCGGCGTTGCTCAGACGCCGCGCCAGAACGGGACCGGGGTCTCCCGCATTTCTCGCGGCCTCGTCGTGGCGCAGGCGTTCGATCCACTGGACGATTCGCCGTCGCAGTTCGTCGTCGGGAAACGTCGTCGCCTCTTCCGGAGGCATCTCTTTGCCGCGAAGCCGCTCGCGCACCGTCTCCCAATGGCCCAAGTCGTTGGCCACCGAATCAAGTGACGTATACAAACTCAAGTCGAACTTTGCTTCGGGTTTGTCCCCGCCGTGACAGTCCGTGCAATACGTCTTGAGGAACGGACTGACCACGTCTTGAAAGTCGCGTTTCAGTTCGTCGCGCTCCGCCGCCCCGCCGATTGCCGGAAATGCGACGACTCCGCAGACAAGCCACATGGCAACGGCTGTTCTCATGGCTCCAATCCGATGACTTTTCGCATTCGTCGCAGCCGGTTTCCGGCTCTTCGCGTGGCCGACGACGTTCTCGAACACGTGGGCCTGATCCTGGCAAGCCACTGCCGGCGACTTGGACAAGAACGATTCGTAAAACGAGTCGAGAAAATGAACGTCACGACGACATCGGTAGTAGCTGTCGGTCAATTCATTCACTTGCACGACCCTCCGGTAGAGCCAATGACGGAGCGGCGCAATTGTCCCTTCCTGTTTATTCCCGTGTCGATCGGCGCTGCAAAACGAGCCGGTCGTCAGGGCTTCCAAACCGGCCAGCGGGGATTGTCTGATCTTCCTCAAAATGAATGCTGCTGGCAACGATGGAATTACGTGATCGTCGTTTCGGCGGCCGTCGTCCGCTTGCGCGAGCCCGGGGCCCATAATCGGCCCAGGGGCTGGTTTGGGCGGTTTCCTTGACCGGACGGGGCAAGCGGGAAAACGCCAAAAAATCCGCACGCGCTAGACACGGGGACGTGAGTGTGTTGCTACAATAGCGCAGTTTTCACGGCACAGCCCAGCGGCGAGATCTCGCACGCCGCCGCAAGATGCACGGGATTGTCGATTAACACCTGAAAGTACTTCGAGGCCACCTGTGCGGAGCGCCGGCTCCCGGAATCCGCTCGCCACCCCCTTCACGTTGGAGCCAACGATGAAACGACGATGTCTCCTGTCCCTGTTGTCCGCGTCCATCGCGATGATGGCACTGGCCACCGCTGCCCAAGCTGAAGTCACCCTGCCGGCGATTTTCGGCGATTCGATGGTCTTGCAACAAGGCATGCCCGCGCCGGTCTGGGGTTGGGCCGAGCCGAACGAAAAAGTGACCGTGACCATCGGCGATCAAACCCACTCGACATCGGCCGATAGCCAGGGCCACTGGCAAGTGAAGCTCGACGCGCTGAAGGCCGATAAGAAGGGCCAGACTCTTACGGTCGCGGGGAGCAACACGATTGAATTGAAGGACGTGCTGGTCGGCGAGGTCTGGATCTGCTCGGGCCAATCGAACATGGAATTTGGACTGGGACGTACGCTCAACGCCCAGGAGGAAGTTGCGGCCGCCGATCATCCGCAGATTCGGCTATTCGATGTGCCCGGCCATACGACGGCCGCCGCACCGCAAGAAAAAGGCGCCGGCAAATGGCAAGCGTGCAGCCCGAAGACGGTCGGTGGCTTCACGGCCGTCGGTTATTTCTTCGGTCGCAAGTTGCAGCAAGAACTCGATGTGCCCATCGGCCTGGTCGGTTCCAACTGGGGCGGCACACGCATCGAACCGTGGTGCTCGCTGGCCGGTTTGGAATCGGTCCCGGAACTGAAGGACATCGCGGTGCAAGTGAAGGAGCGCGAAGAGAAGTCGAAGACCGAAGCCGTGCAAGTCGACGGCGGAACTCCTTCGGCGATTTTCAATTCGATGGTGAGCCCCCTGGCCCCCTACGCGATGCGCGGGGCCATTTGGTACCAAGGCGAATCGAATGGCGAAGAAGGCGAGTCGTACTATCACAAAACGAAGTCTTTGGTCGAAGGATGGCGGAAGCTGTTCAACCCCGAACTGGCGTTCTACTGGGTGCAGTTGGCCAACTTCCAACAGCCCAACGACGACCCCGCCGGCGGCGACGGCTGGGCGAAGCTCCGCGAGGCTCAGCGAAAGGCGCTAACCATTCCCCACACCGGCATGGCCGTAATCATCGACATCGGTGAAGCAGGCGACATTCACCCGAAGAACAAGCAGGACGTCGGCGACCGCCTGGCCCGCTGGGCGCTGCACCAAACGTACGACAAGAGCAGCATCGTCCCCAGCGGACCTCTATACAAGAGTTACAAGGTCGACGGTAGCGCGATACGCCTGACTTTCGACAACGTCGGCGGCGGATTGATCGTCGGCAGGAAGGAAGGGTTAGAGCCCACCGAAGAGGTAAAAGACGGCAAGCTGGCCCGATTCGCCATCGCCGGAGAGGACAAAACCTGGCACTGGGCCGAAGCGAAGATCGACGGCGACACCGTGGTTGTCTCTTCGCCCGACGTGAAGGCGCCCGTCGCCGTTCGCTATGCGTTTTCCATGAATCCCGCCGGCGCGAATCTGTACAATAAAGAAGGTTTGCCGGCTTCGCCGTTTCGAACGGATGATTGGTAGCATTGCAATGCACGGAGCCAACGGCCTCCGCGCCAACGCGTCTCGGACACGACCGTCGGCATCGTTCTCGCATCCATGCCGCGGGGCGCGCCGGACGAATCAAGGCCGGTAGCGGACACCATCGACTTAGAGCCTATCCAAAAACCATCCCGGAGAAGGGGACAGGCACATTTTGCTCCGCGGACTGCGCAAAATGAGCCAGTCCCCGACGGTTTTTGGATAGGCTCTTAGCCAAGTTCCAGCGTGAGCGTCCTCTCGGCGGGCTCTTGCAGCGAGCCGATCGTGCGGCGCCAAGTCCTTCCGGTTACGGACGACCTTTCCGTGGACCTCCGTCAGATCGTCGAATCGACGACCCTCGACGCTCAGAGCATCGCCGCTCGCACGGCGGAGATTCGCGCCGTCGTCTTGAGCCAGTCGCAATACATCGACACCCCCAACTTCACGAAGATTCACCCCGACGATTTGGAGATTCTGTTTGCCGCGTACGACCAGTCCTTCTTCGGCGGGCAGGTCGCGGAATCGCTCGGCGCGACGCCACTGCACTTCAGGCTGTCGAAGCGGATGACGAGTGCGGGTGGCAAGACGACCAGTTACACGGATGGACGAAGCGCCCGCCAGAAATACGAGATCAGCGTCTCGACGGCGATTCTGTTCGGGTGTTTTCGCGACGACGACCATCGTCCGATTACCGCCAGTGGCATCGTCTGCCGCGATCGCCTGGAATCGCTCCAGCGAGTGATGGAACACGAGCTGGTTCACTTGATCGAAATGCTGCTGTGGGATCACTCAAGCTGTTCGCAGGCTCGTTTTCACTCGATCACTCGCCGTTTCTTCGGCCACACGCACAACAAACACCAGCTCATCACGCCGCGAGAGCGAGCCATCGCGACATACGGCATCCAACCGGGCATGACGGTTCGGTTCCAGTTCGATGGCGCTGAACTCACGGGCTTCGTCAATCGAATTGGCAAGCGAGCTACCGTGTTGGTGGAAGATGGCCGGGGCGTTCGCTACACCAATGGTAAGCGCTACGCAAAGTTCTACGTGCCCGTGCAGAATCTGGAAGCAGCAGAGTGACACCAAGGAGTGGGACGAGCCAGCCGCGGATTGATGTGCCACTCCCGAGTTAGACGCCGTGGGACTGTTGGAGTTCCCGCGCTTCGCTGCCGTCTGGCAGCAGATCGCCGTACCGATCCCGCCAGGAATACGAGCAACCACCGCCGATTCGCGGCGTACCGATTCATGACGTACCGCAATACGCGTAACGCTCACTCGTCCGCGCCCACTGCCTTCAGTGCCTGCCGAACGTGCTCGTGCGAAGCGAACGGGGCCGAGAAGATCAGCCGCACGATCCCTTCTCTGTCAATGACGTAAGTGACGCGTCCGGGGAACAGGCCCAGCGTGCTCGGCGCACCAAATGCCTTGCGAAGCGACCCATCCGCATCCGTAATCAACGGGAACGACAGCTTGTGCCGCTGGGCGAACGCCCGATGACTCTCCGACGAATCGCTGCTGACCCCGACAACCTCTGCCCCGGCCTCCACGAACTGCTCGTAGGAATCACGAAACGAGCAGGCTTCTTTCGTGCAGATGGGCGTGCCGTCCCGGGGATAAAAGAACAGCACCAACCCCCGTTTGCCGACGAAGTCGGACAAGCGGATGGTCGAACCGTCCTGCATTGTGGCGGAGAAGTCGGGAGCGCGGTCGCCGACCTGCAGTTTTGGCATCTACGCGTCCTTCCAAGTTGAAATTGTAATCGGGCTCCGGTCCACGGCAATCCAGGCTTGCTGGGCATCAAGACGGCGGCTGCTTTCCGCAATCGCGATCTCGCGTGCAAGTTCATTTTGCATAGCGCGGCCTGGACGACATGTTCGGTCAAGGAGTACTCTCGCGGAGCGTCGCGGATCGGTGCCGCCGACTATCATGTGGCGCACGGCGAGCTGCGTTGCGAATGGGACTGCGAGCGCGCGGGGGGCTTTCAGTCCCCCCAAGCGGCGACGAAACTCGAAGCACTCAGCCGCACGTTCGACAACGAATTCATCGAGCCCCTGTTGCGTGACACAATGTCGGCATCGGATCCGATCGAGCGTTCGCTCCTCCTGGTTGAAGCCGACGTCGTGGGCCACTTGCACAGGTCGACTTGGTCCGCTCGACGCAGGACCGGGTTGCCGGCCGCGTGCAGCCGCGAGCCGGCCGCGCCAGGCGTCCTCTAGCTGTTCGCCTTCATCATTGCCTAACCCGTTGCATCACGCGCACCAGTCGAGCGGCATCGACTTTGCGCCACACGGCATCGACGGCCATCGAACCTGAGGTAGGTGCCGCGCCGGATGCAATCGTCGATCAGCATGCGGAGAAGGAAGGCCCACTGTCCTATACCAAAGCCTTGGTCGCATGGAATTCGGGGGCGGGAAGACCGGAGACGGGAATTAGCTCAGTGGCTGACGTCGAGGACGCCTGTTGCTAGGTACGCGAAATGCTCGCTGCAGACTATACTCAAGCCTTTCGCTATTTGCGGCAAGAGACGTCTCAGGGGCAAGCGAGCGTTACGTGCACGATCCGGGCATCTCAAAATGGCTGATGCGGTTGATGTTCTGGCGACGGCCCGCCGATCGAGAGTCGCTGACTAGATCGGTGGACGAAGAACCGCTACGAGCGGAACTTTTCAGTATCGAACAACTCGAGCGGCACGCGAAGGCAGTCGCCGCGTCGCACCAATTGGCCACGGGTTGGGCCCGCGACAAGCTATTGCCACGGCTCGACGAAAACGAGCGGGTGCTGATCGAGACCTACGATCTCGTGACGGCGGCCGCCAATCAAAACCGC
>Ga0315553_10003627_pt1 | contig 11937 bp, 5 predicted proteins | sample SalMarSW160140MG_FD_203099 | JGI IMG/M metagenome (GOLD analysis project Ga0315553, IMG submission 203099) | Salt marsh sediment microbial communities from the Plum Island Ecosystem LTER, Massachusetts, United States - Salt Marsh Sediment SW1601-40 ... | reverse complement strand
TCTCACCGGCGACCGCCTGGCGCGAGCGAGGATCGAGGCGCGTCATGATCTTTTGGCGGCCGAGGTCGAGACCATGCGGGCCATGCTGGCAGCGGCGCCGATGCCGATATGGCTGCGCGACGATTCCGGTGCGCTGGTCTGGGTCAACGCTGCCTACACCGCTGCCGTCGAGGCCACAGACGCAGATGAGGCGGTCGCCCACGGCCTTGAACTGCTCGATGCGGCAAGCCGCGCGATCATTGCCGCCGCCCACGCCGCCGGCCCGGTCTTCACCAAGCGCCTGCCGGCAGTCGTCGCCGGTGCCCGGCGCATCTTCGACGTGACTGACATCACGTCGGAGGGCGGCAGCGCCGGCATCGGAGTCGACGTGACTGAGGTCGAGGCGGCCAAGGCGGCGCTCCGCCGCGAGATCGATTTCAACGCGCGCACCCTCGACATGCTTCAGACGGCGGTCGCCATATTAGGGCCCGACCACCGCCTCAAATCCTACAACGCTGCCTATCGGGACCTGTTCGGCCTCGACGCCGGCTTCCTGGAGTCTTCGCCCGAGGAGACGGCCGTGCTCGATCGCCTGCGCGCTGCTCGCAAGCTGCCCGAGCAGGCCGACTTCCGCAGCTGGCGAGCCGAGCTTCTGTTGGCCTACCGTTCGCTCGAGGTGCGCGAATACTGGTGGCACCTGCCCGACGGTCAGACACTCAGGGTCATTGCCAATCCGCATCCCCAGGGCGGCATGACCTGGATCTACGAGAACGTGACCGAGCGCCTCGGTCTCGAGAGTCGCTACAATGCGCTCCTCAGCGTGCAGGGCGCCACGCTCGATCATCTCAGCGAAGGTGTCGCCGTCTTCGGTTCCGACGGCCGTCTGCGGCTGCACAACCCGTCGTTCGCCGCCATCTGGTCTCTCGACAAGCACCTCCTCGACTCCAGCCCACACGTTGGCAACATCGTCGAGGCATGCCGCCAGCCAAACGACGACGAAGCAGTCTGGCGGCGTTTCACCGCCTGCGTCGCCGGGCTCGACGAGAACCGATCGTCTATCTCCGGCCGCATGGAACGGCCTGACGGTCGCGTCATCGACTATGCCACCGTGCCGCTGCCCGACGGCCAGACCATGGTGACGTTCGTCGACGTCACCGATACCGTTCAGGTCGAGCGGGCTCTGGTCGAGCGCAACGAGGCGCTGGTCGCCGCCGACGCCCTCAAGAATGCCTTCATCCATCACGTGTCGTATGAGCTGCGATCGCCGCTCACCAACATCATCGGCTTCGCTCAGTTGCTGAACGACGCAAACATCGGCCCGCTCAACGACAAACAACGCGAGTACACCGGCTACATCATGTCATCGAGTGCCGCACTGCTCGCCATCGTCAACGATATCCTCGACCTCACCACGATCGATGCCGGCATCATGGAGCTGGACCTTGGCGACGTCGACGTTGCCGCCACCGTTGCCGCCGTGATCGAGGATCTGCGCGATCGCCTCGACGAGGCTCACATCCGCCTGTCGGTGGACGTTGCCCCAGACGTCACCTTGGTCGCCGACGAAGCCCGGCTCCGCCAGATTCTGTACAATCTCCTGTCCAACGCGGTCGCATTCTCTGACGAGGGTGGCCGGGTCGGCATATCGGTTGCCGGCGACCGCGAATCGGTCGCATTCGTCGTCGCCGACGAAGGGCCGGGAATCCCGGTCGATTTCATCAAGTCGGCGTTCGACCGATTCGCCAGTCTGCCCCGCGGCGCCGCCCGCGGCGGCGTTGGCCTCGGCCTGGCGATTGTCAAGAGCCTCGTCAGCCTGCATGGCGGCACGGTGAAAATCGCGTCGGAAGAAGGCAAGGGCGCCAAAGTCACCGTGCGCATGCCGCGTCGGCCGACGGTTGCCGTTGTGGCCGCCGCGTAGTAACCGGCGGCGGCCATGGCCATGGCCGATCCGTTCCTCATGCTCGACCTTCCCGACGAGTCGGCGACCGCCGCCCTTGCGGAGGATGTCGCTGTGTGCCTTGCACAGGGCGATGTCGTCGCGCTCTGCGGCGGCCTCGGTGTCGGCAAGACCACCTTCGCCCGCGCTCTCATCCGCGCCCTCGCCGACGACCCCGTTCTTGAAGTGCCGAGTCCGACGTTCACCCTGATGCAGGTCTACCCCGGCTCCCGTCTGCCGGTCGCGCACGTCGATCTCTACCGGTTGTCTGACCCGTCCGAGCTCGACGAGATCGGTTTCACCGAGGCCCTGGTCGAAGGTGCCGCCTTGGTTGAGTGGCCCGAACGAGCCGATGGTCGCCTGCCCGGGAACCGCCTCGTCGTTACGTTGGAGATCGCCGGCGGCGGTCGCCGCGCCTCCCTGTCAGGTGACAGGGGTTGGCGCCGGCGTATGGGCCGCAGCCGCGCCGCGCGCAACCTCATCAGCCGCGCCGGGTGGTCTGGCGCCAGCCGGCGCCATCTCCAGGGAGATGCTTCGACCCGCCGCTTCGAGCGCATACGCGCCGACGACCGCAGCGCCGTCCTCCTCGATTGGCCGAAGGCCGGCGCCACGAACGGGGATCCACGGGCGCAATACCGCGCCCGGGACGTTCGCGCCTTCGTTGCGGTCGACGAGGCGCTTCGCCGCGCCGGCCTTTCGGCGCCCGAGATCTACGCCTCCGACCTATCGACCGGCTTGGTCCTGATGGAAGATCTTGGCAGCGAACCGGTCGCGAACGCCGCCGGACCGATTGCAGAGCGCTACGAGGTCGCCGTCGACGTTTTGGCTGCCATCCACGCGGCGCCGCGGCCGGCCGCGCTTCCCGGGCCGGACGATACCGTGCACCGCCTGCCGACCCTCGCCGCGGAGGCGCTGAACACGGAGCTCGACCTGTTCGCCGATTGGTACGTTGCCCACGCGACGGGAGAACCGCTCAGCGCGGATGGGCGCCTGTCGTTCGCCGCGCTCTGGGCGCCCCTGTTCGATCGTCTGGCTCAGGTCGAAAGGAGTTGGGTCCTCTTTGATGTCCAGTCGCCCAACCTTGTCTGGCTTGGCGACAGACAGGGCCTGAAGCGCCTCGGTCTGCTTGACTTTCAGGACATGTTTGTCGGCCCGGCCGCCTACGATGTCGCCTCGCTGTGCCAGGACGCCCGAGTGACCGTGCCCTTGCACCTCGAAGCCGAACTTCGCGAACGTTATGTCGCGCGCCGCCTCGCCGCCGACCCCCGGTTCGACATTGATGCGTTCGGCGCCGCCTATGCCGTTCTCGGCTCCGCGCGGGCGCTGAAGAACCTCGGCGTCTTCGCCCGCCAGGCCGACCACCTCAATCAAAAACGTTATCTTCAGCACATTCCGCGACTTGGCGAATATCTTGTCCGTAACTTCGCACATCCGGTTCTGTCCGGCCTCGCGGTCTGGTATGAGAGGCACCTCGATCGCGTGTAACCAGGCCGCCGTGATGATCGCCGAGCCGTCCGCCAGCGTCGCCCTTGAGCGGATTTCCGCGCACAGGGGCCCGACGCGCGCGATGGTGCTTGCCGCTGGTCTCGGCAAACGCATGCGTCCGATCACCGTCACCACTCCCAAGCCGTTGATCGAGGTCGCCGGACGCGCCTTGATCGATCACGTCCTCGACCGGCTCGACCGGGTCGGCGTCGCCAAGGTCGTGGTCAACGTTCACTACCTGCCGGAGTTGATCCGCGTTCATCTTGGTCGTCGCCGCCAGCCCGAGGTCGTCATCTCCGACGAGCGCGGCCGCCTCCTCGATACCGGCGGTGGCATCGCCAAGGCGTTGCCCGAGCTTGGCGACAAGCCGTTCTACCTGGTCAATTCCGATTCGGTCTGGATCGAGGGACCGCGGCCCAATCTCGAGTGGCTTTCGACGTGTTGGCGCGACCATGCCATGGATGCCCTGCTGTTGGTGGCTTCAACGGTGCATTCCGTCGGCTACAACGGCCGCGGCGATTTCGTCATGGACGCAGCCGGCCGTCTGGCGCGCCGCCCCGAGCGGCAGGTCGCGCCCTTCGCCTACGCCGGCGTCGCCATCCTGCATCCGCGCCTGCTCGCCGACTGCCCCTCCGAGCCGTTCTCGCTTAACGTCCTGTTCGACCGGGCGATCGAGGACGGACGTCTTTACGGCGTGCGCATGGACGGCCTTTGGATGCACGTCGGTTCGCCAGAGGCGGTCCGCGAGGCAGAGCTTTCGATCGCCGATAGCGCCGCCTGACGGCGATGGCTGAGAGGCGTTCGCAGCCGCGCGTCTTCACCATCCCCTCTGGCGCGCCGTTTCTCAACACCCTCGCCGACGCCCTGCTTGCCCGCCGGCTGGTGTCCTTTGCCGATGACGACCCGCTTGCGCTGGCCGACGTCACGGTTCTGCTGCCGACCCGGCGCGCGGTGCGGGCGTTCCGCGAGGTTCTGATCGCCCGGCTTAGGGGCGCGGCAGCGGTCCTGCCGGCAATCCGCCCGATCGGCGATGTCGACGAGGAAGACCATCTCCTTGCTCCGGCGGCAGCGACGTCCGCTGATCTCCTGGTGCTTCCGCCGGCCATTTCGCGGCTCGACCGCCGGCTCATCCTGACCGCGCTGACGCTGCAGTGGGGCCGCGTCGTGCGCCGCGAACAGCTGGCGCTGGCCGCCGACGAGCCGCTGCTCATCCCCGCCTCCGCCGCCGACGCTACGCGCCTAGCCGGCGACCTCGCCCGCCTCATCGACGACATGGAGACCGCCGGCGTCGCCTGGCAGACGTTGCGCCGGCTGGTGCCCGAGGAGCATGCCCACTACTTCCAGATAACGCTCGACTTCCTCAAGATCGTCGCCGAGGGGTGGCCGGCCCATCTCGCCGAAATCGACCGTGTCGATCCGGCCGCACGGCGCGACAAGCTCATCCGCGCCGCCGCCGACCGGCTCGAGACGTGCCCGCCCACGCCGGTCGTCGCCGCCGGTTCGACGGGTTCGATCCCGGCGACGGCCGAGCTGCTCAAGGTGATCGCCGGTCTGCCCAATGGCGCGGTGGTTCTGCCCGGCCTCGATCAGTCCCTCGACGAAGCCGGTTGGACGGCGATCGGCGACCCCGCCGAGGCTGAGGCCACCACCCACGGTCATGCCCAGTTTGGCCTCAAGCAGCTGATCGCGACGATCGGCATCGCCCGCGACGAGGTGACGGCGCTCATTCCCGAGCCGCTGCCGGCGCGCACGCGGCTCATCTCCGAGGCCATGCGCCCAGCAGAGACCATCGAGCGATGGACGGGCTTCGCCACCGTCGGCGCCGAGGCGCTCGCCGGCGTTGACCTAATCGTCGCCCGCAACGAGCGGGAGGAAGCGACCGCCATCGCGCTTGCCGCGCGCGAGGTGGTGGAGCGGGTGGGCACCACGGTTGCGCTGGTGACCCCCGACCGCGCGATCGCCCGCCGGGTTGCCGCAGAGCTCGCTCGCTGGGGAATTTCCGCTGACGATTCAGCAGGTTCGCCGCTTTCGCAGGAGCCGCAGGGCGTCTTCGCGCGGCTCATGGCAGAGGCCGCCGCAGCCCCGGCCGACCCGATTAAGCTATTGGCGTTGTTGAAGAATCCGTTTGCCGCGTTCGGCTTGGAACGAGCGAGGTGCCGGCGTGCGGCGCGTATGCTGGAACTGGCGGTTTTCCGGGGCTTCCGGGTGGCTGGAGGGGTCGGCGCGCTGGCGAACGCCGTGAATCGCTCCCGCGAAACTCCCGCTGACCGAACCGGCCGCGGACCGGACGCGCGCCGGCGCCTGACCGACGCGGACTGGGCGCTGGCGAAAGAACTCGCCGGTAAGCTTGCCGAAATCGTCGGTCCGCTCGAGGCTGCGCTCGGCGCGGCCGATACGATCCCGGTCGCGACCGCCACCGACCTCCTGCTGGCCGCGCTTGCGGCCGCCGCCGACGGCAATGGTGACGACGGGCAGCTGTGGCAGGGCGCCGGCGGCGCGGCGCTCGCCCGCTTGCTCACCGACCTGATCGACAGCGACGAGGGCAGACGACTTGCGATCGCACCCGACGAGTACCCGTCGTTCCTGACCGCGCTCCTTGCCGATGTCACGGTCCAGCGCCCGACCGACACCGATCCGCGCATCCACATTTGGGGAACGCTGGAGGCGCGCCTGCAATCGGTCGACCTCATGATCCTTGCCGGCCTCGACGAGGATATCTGGCCCGCCGCCACCCGCACCGACCCGTGGCTGTCGCGCATCATGCGCGCCGAGATCGGCCTGCCGCCGCCCGAACGCCGGATCGGACTTGCCGCCCACGACTTCGTCGAGGGGATGTCGGCGCCGGGCGTCATCGTCACCCGGGCGGAGAAGCGCGGCGGCGTCCCGACCATTGAATCGCGCTGGCTGCAACGGCTTGGCGCGCTCGCCGGCGATGCGGCCATGAGCGCGGTCAGCGAGCGCGGCCAGCGATACGTCGCGCTAGCGAGATCGCTCGATCGAATGGACAGGCCCAAACCGGTCGCCCGCCCCGAACCGAAGCCGCCGGTCGCCGAGCGCCCCTCCTCGCTGTCGATCACCGACATCGAGACACTGATCCGCGATCCTTACGCGATCTACGCCAAGCGCGTCCTGAGGCTGGAGCCGCTCGACCCGCTTGATCGCACGCCCGACGCGGCCGAGCGCGGCGCGCTGGTTCACGACGCGCTCGCCGCTTTCGTCAAGGAATGGTCGGGTCCCTTCGACGCCGCCGCAGAGGCGCGCCTGATCGCCATCGCCCGCGACAAGCTGACGGCGGTCGCCGATTTCCCCGACGTCGTCGCGGTCTGGTCTCTGCGCCTCGCCGCCGTCGCCCGCTGGTTCGTCGCCTGGGAGGCGGCACGCGACGGCAACGTCGTCGAGCGCCATGCCGAGATCGACGGCGCCCTGGAGCTAGCGACCCCCGCCCGAGCGTTCCGCCTCAAGGGACGCGCTGACCGCATCGATGTTCTGACGGATGGCTCTCTTGCCATCTACGACTTCAAGACCGGCTCACCACCGACCGAACGCCAGGTGTTCGCGGGCTTGACCCCGCAAATGACGCTGGAGGCTGGGATGGCACGGGCGGGAGCGTTCGGAAAGGACTGGACGGGCGCGAGCGTCAGCGAGCTTGCCTGGCTCGGCCTCGGCCGCATCGGCCGCAGCGAGCCCTACCAGTCGGCAGTCAAGCGCGGCGAGACGGCTGATAGGCTCGGCGAGCGGGCGCTCGCCATGTTGAATGCGCTGGTCGCTGCATACGATTTGCCCGACCGCGGTTACCTGTCCCGTGCCCGTCCTATGATGGAGCGGGCCCCATACACCGGTGACTACGATCATCTCGCCCGCGTACGCGAATGGGCGCTGGTCGAAACCAATGAGGACTTTCTGTGATCGTGCTGGCGCCGGGCAGCGTCGACGCGGCGACCGCCGCGGCGCAGGCGGAGTCTTCGCACCCGACCAACTCGGCCTGGGTTTCGGCCAACGCCGGGTCCGGCAAGACCACGGTCCTCGCCCGCCGCGTCATTCGCCTGCTTCTCGCCGGCACCGACCCGGCGCGCATCCTCTGCCTGACCTTCACCAAGGCGGCGGCCGCCCAGATGGTCAGCCGGGTGTTCGAGATCCTGGCCGGCTGGACGACGTCGTCCGACGCCGACCTTGCCGTCGCCATCGCCGAACTCGAAGGCGATGTCCCTGACGCGGCAGAGCTCGTCGAAGCCCGCCGGCTGTTCGCGCGCGCGCTCGACACGCCCGGCGGTCTCAAGATTCAGACGATCCACGCGTTTTGCGAACGGTTGCTGCACCAGTTTCCGTTCGAGGCCAACGTCGCCGGTCACTTCGACGTGCTCGACGAGCGGGACGCAGCGGTGTTGGCCGACGAGGCGCGCCGCGCGGTCCTCGCGCGCGCCAACGCTGACCCCGACGGTCCCTTGGGTCGGGCGCTGGCGATAGTGCTATCGGCGGCAAGCGACTACGGCCACGAGGCGGCGATCGCCGAGTTCGTCGCCAAGCGCGATCGCGTGCACGCCTGGATCGTCGCCAGCGGTTCTCTCGACAAAGCGATCCAAGACCTCCGCCGGACCTTGGGACTGCGTCAGGGCGAGACGACCGCGAGTCTCCGCACCGAAGTCGTGGCCAAGGCTCCGCTGGACGCTGCCGAAGTCCGCCGCCTGGTCGACGCCTTGCGGAGGAGCGGCGGTCCCAAGAACGAGGATGCCGCCGCCCGGCTCGAACCGTATGCAACATCGACTGACGCCGATCGACGCGTCGACGCCTGGCTCGATTTCTTCATGACGAACGGCGGCTTCCGCAAGTCGGTCGTGAGCGCGGGGGTGAACGAGGAATGGTCCGGCCTCGACGGAATCTTGGTGGCGGAGATCGCGCGGCTGCGGGCGCTGGTCGATCGCATCAGTACCGCCGCGTGCTTCGAATCGAGTGCCGCGATGCTGCGCCTGTGCAACGCCGCCATCACCGAGTACGACCGGCTGAAACAGACGCGCGGCGGCCTCGATTTCGAGGACCTGGTGGTCAGGACCGCCAACCTCCTTTCTCGCGTCAATGCCTCGCGCTGGGTCCACTACAAACTCGACCGCGGCCTCGATCACATTCTCGTCGACGAAGCCCAGGACACGAGCCCCCGCCAGTGGCAGGTCATCAGGACGCTTGCCGAGGAGTTTTTCGCCGGCGAGGGCGCTGGTGAGACCGTCCGCACGCTCTTCGCCGTCGGTGACGAGAAACAGTCGATCTTCTCCTTCCAGGGGGCCGTGCCGGCTTGGTTCTCCCGCGTCAGGCGCGACCTCGGCGGGCAGGCGAGGGCGGCCGGCCGCACCTGGGTCGATCGTGAGCTTCATTTGTCGTTCCGCTCAACGCCAGTCGTGCTGTCGGCGGTCGACGAAGTCTTCAGGGCCGAGGCGGCCCATCGCGGCCTCACCGGCGAGATGCAGGCGCCGACCCACACCGCATGGCGGCGCAACGACCCCGGCCGCGTCGTCATCTGGCCGATGATCGAACCGCCCAAGAGACCGGAGGCAAAGGATTGGGCGACGCCGCTCGACCATCTGAGCGACGACAGCCCGGAGGTGCAGCTCGCCAACCGCATCGCCGCGACCATCGCCGCTTGGATCAACGAGGGCGAGACCCTGGAGGCGACCGGACGTCCGGTTCGGGCCGGCGGCATTCTGGTGCTGACCCGCAGCCGTGGCGCGCTATCGGATGCCATCAACCGCGCTCTGAAGACCCGCGGCGTTCCGATCGCTGGCGCCGATCGGCTGACCCTCACCGACCACATCGCGGTCATGGACCTGATGGCGCTCGGCCGTGTAGCGCTGTTGCCCGAGGACGATCTGTCGCTCGCCGCGCTCCTCAAGAGCCCGTTGATCGGTCTCGGTGAAACGGCGCTCTACGACCTTGCCCACGGCCGACGCGGGTCGCTGTGGCATTCGCTCGCCACCAAGGCCACCGAGCGTACCGATCTCGCCGCCGCGAAGGCGTCCCTCGACCGCTGGCGGGCGCTCGCCGACTATCGCGACCCGCACGCCTTCTTCGCCGGCGTTCTCGGACCGGACGGCGGGCGCCGTGCGTTCCTGCGCCGGCTCGGCGCCGAGGCCGAGGACGTCCTCGACGAGTTTCAGGCCCAGGCGCTTGCCTACGAGCGCGTCAACACGCCGTCGCTGGAGGGATTCCTCCACTGGCTCACCACCGCCGAGATCGAGATCAAGCGCGACACCGAGCTCCGGCGCGACGAGGTCCGGGTTATGACGGTCCACGGCGCCAAGGGTCTGGAGTCCGACATCGTCTTCCTGGTCGACAACGGCTCGATGCCGGTCCACCCGACCCACGACCCCAAGGTGCTGCCGCTGACCGACGATCCCGATCCGGCCGAGCCCGCTCCGATGGTCTGGATGCGCAGCATCAAGGCGATGCCGGCGAGCGTCGAGCGGTACGTGCGGAGTGCCCGCGAGCGCGCGCGCGAGGAATACCGCCGCTTGCTCTACGTCGGCATGACCCGCGCCCGCGACCGCCTCTATGTCTGCGGCATCGCCAAACGGACGACGGACCGCAAGCTGGGTTGGCACGCACTCGTCGCCGAAGCTCTCGCGCCGGAGGCAACCGAGATCAGGGCGACAACGGGCGACGTCGAGGCACTTGAGTGGCGGGCGCGTCCGGCGCCGGCCGCCGGTAGGTCGCAACCGGAGGCCGCCGGACCGACGCAGATCGAATCTCCCGACTGGCTCTCCCGCGCCGCGCTGCCGCCCCCAGCTACGCCCCGGCACCTGACGCCGTCGCGCGCGCTCGACGCGGCCATCGGTGGAACGGACGGCGACGAGTCGTATCGGCTGATCGTGGCCCGTCGCGAGGCCTCGGCGGAAGCTGCGCTCGTTCGCGGCCGGCTCGTCCATCGCTTGCTTCAGTCGCTGCCGGATATCGCCCCGCCGGATCGCGAAGCGGTCGGCGCGCGCTATCTCGCCGCCGTCTCCGACAAGATGCCGGAGGCCGATCGCGCGCAACTCGTCGCCGAAGTGCTGGCCGTCCTCGACGACCCCGCGTTCGCCGCGGTGTTCGCTCCCGGCAGTCGCGCCGAGGTCGAGATCGCCGGGAGCGTGGAGCATGCGAGTGGGCCGGCGACCGTCTCTGGCCGGATCGACCGACTCGCCGTCGCCGCCGACGAGGTCCTGATCGTCGACTACAAGACCAACCGTCCCGCACCGGACCGTCTGAGCGAGGTTCCGCCGGACTACATCGCTCAGCTCGCCCTTTACCGGGTTGTCCTCCGCCAGCTCTACCCCGGCCGAGCGGTTGCCGCCGCCCTCCTGTGGACCGACCGGCCGGCACTCATGGAAATCCCCGCAGTGGCGCTGGATGCGGCCGCGGCTGCCGTTCTCGGCGCCGGCGTCCCCCAAGCCCGCTCGGCTTGACTTCGCGCGCCGGCCACCTACCTTCCCTGCGTCCCTCCCAAGCCCTTCCAGAGGTTTTCCTCATGCCAGCGACGGTCACTGACGCGAGCTTCGACGAGGACGTTCTCGGCTCCACCGAGCCTGTTGTGGTCGATTTCTGGGCGGAGTGGTGCGGTCCCTGCCGCATGATCTCGCCGGCGCTGGAGGAAATCGCCAAGGAGATGGAAGGCAAGGTCAAGATCGCCAAGCTCAACGTCGACGAGAATCCGAACACCTCGATCAAGTATGGCGTTCGTTCGATCCCGACGCTGATCCTGTTCAAGGGCGGCGAGCCGACGTCTATGCAGGTCGGCGCCGTGCCCAAGGGCCGTCTGTCGGAGTGGATCAAGCAGGGAATCTGACGCCGAATTCAGGATTTGCGAAACCGGGAGCGCCAAGCGCTCCCGGTTTTCGTTTGGCCTCAGCCGGGCGGCGTTTCGTTCGCGGCGAGCGCCGCGCCGGCGAGGTAGAGCGACCCGCAGATGAGGATGCGTGGGGGCGGGCCGTCGCCGCCCGCCGCGATCCGGTCGAGCGCCCCCTTGAAGCCGTCGACCGCCTCCGCCGTCAGCCCCGCCGCGGCGGCGGCCTCAGCTAGCTCCAGCGGCTCGCGACCGGCCGTGGTGCCGGGCACGGGCACGGTCAGCACCCGTTGTGCCAACCCCGCGAACGGCCTCATGAAGCCGATTGGATCCTTTGTGTTGAGCATGCCGACGATCAGCACCAGCGGGCTCGACACCCGCTCTTCGAGGTCCGCCATCGACTCCGCCACCGCCGCGCCGGCGCTCGGGTTGTGGCCCGCGTCCAGCCACAGCTCGGCCCCCTCTGGCAGCCGCTCGACGAGACGGCCGCTGGTCAGCCTCTGCAGACGCGCCGGCCAGTCGACGCTGACGAGGCCCTCCGCGATCGCCGCCTGGGGCAGGCTCAACCGCGCCTGACGGAGCGCTGCGATGGCGGCTCCGGCGTTGGTGAACTGATGGCGCCCGACCAGGCGCGGGCTCGGCAGGTCGATGAGGCCGTCCTCGTCCTGGTAGACCAGCCGGCCGTGCTCGGCATGGGCCATCCAGTCGCGGTTGCCGAGGAACACCGGCGCGC
>Ga0315553_10003626_pt1 | contig 11940 bp, 10 predicted proteins | sample SalMarSW160140MG_FD_203099 | JGI IMG/M metagenome (GOLD analysis project Ga0315553, IMG submission 203099) | Salt marsh sediment microbial communities from the Plum Island Ecosystem LTER, Massachusetts, United States - Salt Marsh Sediment SW1601-40 ... | reverse complement strand
GGCTTCGGGATCGCGGGCGTCATCGCCACCGCCTGGGGCTGGCGGGCACCGTTCTTCGTCTTCGGCGGTCTCGGAATCTTGTGCGCCGCGCTCGTCCTGCGCGTCCTGCGGGAGCCCGAACGCGGCCTCCAGGACGCGCTGTATCGTGCCGAACAGCGCCTCGCCCGAGACCCGGGGGCAACGGTCCGGGAACCGGACGCCCGCCGCATCGACGAGACGCTGCCGATTCCCGAGGGGCCGAGCCTCGCCGACGAGGTGGCCGGGACCACGCTCGACTACCGAACGGCGTCGTGGCGTGACGCGGCCCGTCGCATCGCCCGCACACCCACGGCATGGGTCATGGCCACCGCCGCCTCGGTGGGTCTGTTCGCGTCGACCGGCCTTGCCGCCTGGGTCACGACCTTCTTCCGCCGGTTCCACGACATGAACGCGGCGGAGGCCGGCGGGACCGCGGTCCTCTTCGGGATCGCGTCCCTCGCGGGAATCCTTGTGGGAGCCCGGATCGGTGACCGGCTGCTCGCCCGGGGCAACCCCACCGGCAGGGTCAAGCTCGCCGCGGCGTGCTACGCGGCTGGCTTCGCGGTCGCGATGCCCGGCTTCGCGACCGGGAGCACCCCGCTGGCGATCGGGCTCCTGGTCGTGGGTGGGTTCCTCCTGTCGATCCCCATCGCGCCGCTGTGGGCCATGTGGCTCGACATCATCGTCCCGCAGCTTCGCGGCCGGGCGGACGCGTTCTTCTCCATCTTGCGCGTGATCGCGATCTCCACCGCGCCGCTCGTCATCGGCGCCATCTCGGACGCCGCCGACCTGCGGGTCGCGTTCCTCGTTGCGCTCCCGGTGGTGCTCGCCAACGCCGCGATCATCCTGCTCGCGCTCCGTTCCTATCCCCGTGACGCAGCGTGGGCGCGAGCCGACGCCCTGGCCCAGTTCGAGCTTGAGGAGGCGGACCCGGCCGCCGATCAGTCGAAGGCGTGAGCGGTGAAGGGTGTGTGGGCGGGCGGACCGGGGGCGAGGTGGAGCACGGGCTCCTTCCCCAGCTCCATCACCACCGAGCCGAAGGTCATGAAGCCGCCCTCACGCGACGGCGCTCGGCTGAGCGGAACCGTCCGGTCGCCGAAGACGGCGCGGAGCTTGCGAACGTCGAGGGCGCCGTCGTGCCCGAGGAGCTCCCGGGCGAGCAGCTCGAAGCGAGCGTGCGTGGTGGAGCCCGGCAAGCCTCCCGCGGGCAGATCGAGGTCCGACACCAGGTCGGCGCTCGCGAGGGCATGATTGGTGTGGACCGCGCGCGTGGGCGTGGGGCGGTACTCGCTCGCGCCGCCGGCCGAGCACTCGAGATCCACGATCCCCTCCGGGGTGCCCACGAGGTAGTTCTGGCCCGACGCATGTGGGACGCGGCGCAGGTAGGCGTCGGCCTCGGCCAGCTCGCGGCAACGGAGCAGTCCCCGGATCGCGAACGCCACCGGCAGGCCACGCGCATCCGGCGTGAGCTCGCGGAGCGTGTTGACGCACACGCCGAGGCCGGACCGGTTGCAGCCGTCGAGCGCGACGAGCCCCGCGGCGGTGAAGACGAGCGCGTCCGGCTCACCGGCAGAGGACTCGATCCGGAGCAGCGTCTGCGTCCCGTCCCGGAACGACTCCATGTCCATGTTCTGGCCGACGACCGTGGGAGCTCCCGAGGTCCCCACGGCACCCGCGGTCGAGCACTGCTCCGCGGCCCGTGGCTGCTGCGTCCGCCGATCGCGGAACCACCACTCCTCGTCCGCGAGCTGGTATGCGAGGCACTCCTCGAATTCGAGACCCGCGCCCTGCGCGATCCCCCGGACCTCGTCGAGCATTCCCGGCGTGTGGGCGTCGATCGCCGAGGGGAAGTCGGTGACGGCGAGGAAGTCGCGGAGGTACCCGTCGACGTCGGAGCCGACAGCACTCGCGAGCTCGTCCCGCCATCGCTCGCGTGCACCCCGGATCTGGACGCGCAGCTCTTCACCGTGGGCGCGCCCGCGCGCGAGGGCGTCGCCCTCGAGGGTCACCTCGAACAGCCGCGCCGTCACAGGTTCACGGCGACGTACTTGGTCTCGAGGAACTCGTCGATGCCCGCGCGGCCACCCTCCCGGCCGAGCCCCGACTCCTTCACGCCCCCGAACGGTGCGGCGGGATTCGACACCATGCCCTGGTTGAGCCCGACCATGCCGGTCTCGAGCGCCTCGCAGACACGCAGCGCCCGCCGCAGGTCGCGCGTGTACACGTAGGCGACGAGGCCGTACTCGGTGTCGTTCGCGGCGGCGATCGCAGCCTCCTCGTCGGCGAACGTGGCCACCGGCGCGACCGGCCCGAAGATCTCCTCGCGCAGCACGCGAGCGCCCGCGGGCACCTCGCCGAGCACGGTCGGGTGGTAGAAGTACCCGGGCCCGTCGAGCGGTTCCGCACCGACGACGGCAGAAGCCCCACGGTCGATCGCGTCGCACACGAGCTCGTGGACTCCCTCGCGTGCCCGCTCGTCGATGAGCGGTCCCAGGTCGACGCCCTCGTCGCTGCCCCGCCCCGAGCGGAGCGCGTTCATCCGCTCCGCCAGTCGCCCGGTGAACTCGTCGGCGACGGCCTCGGCGACGTGGAAGCGGTTGGCGGCGGTGCATGCCTCGCCGATGTTGCGCAGCTTCGCCGTCATGGCCCCGTCGACGGCTGCGTCGAGGTCGGCGTCGTCGAAGACCAGGAACGGGGCGTTGCCACCGAGCTCCATCGAGACCCGCAGCACGTGGTCCGCCGCGCCGGCAAGGAGGTGGCGCCCGACCGCGGTGGAACCAGTGAACGAGAGCTTCCGGAGGCGCCCGTCGGTGAGCAACGGCTCGACGGCACCCGCCGCGTCGCTGGTCGTGACCACGTTCAGGACTCCCGGGGGCAGACCCGCGTCCTCCAGGATACGGGCCAGCGCGAGTGCCGAGAGCGGCGTCTGCTGCGCGGGCTTCCAGACCATCGTGCAGCCGGCCGCGACCGCCGGGCCGATCTTGCGGGTCCCCATCGCGAGCGGGAAGTTCCAGGGCGTGATGAGCAGACTCGGCCCGACCGGCTGGCGGAGCACGAGCAGCCGGCCCGCGCCGTTCGGGGCCACGGCGTAGTCGCCCGGGATCCGAACGGCCTCTTCCGCGAACCAGCGGAAGAACTCGGCCGCGTAGGCGACCTCGGCCCGGGACTCGCCGAGCGCCTTCCCCATCTCGAGCGTCATCAGCAGCGCGAGCTGGTCCACACGCGCCGTCATCGCCTCGTGGGCACGGCGCAGGATCTCGCCGCGTTCACGTGGAGGATGGTGCGCCCATTCCCCCTGCGCGCCGGCTGCCGCATCCAGGGCCGCGATCGCGTCGGCGTTCCCGGCGTCGGCGACGTCGGTGAGGATCTCGGCGGTCGCGGGATCCTCGACCGGGAAGCGTCCGCCTCCCGTCGCCTGACGCCAGGATCCGCCGATGAGGAGGTCCGTGGGTACGGACTCCACGGCCGCGCGCTCGGCGTCGCCGCGGATCGCCGTGCCCAGTGCGCTCATCGAACTCTCCTCCCCGTGTTGCCCGCCGGATCGTGCTCGATTTCACTGTACGGCAGCACCTGCGAGGGAGGTCCACCATCCCCACCCCGTTCCTCCACCCGTTCGCCTCGCCCAGCGCCGACCGATTCGTGACGATCGTGCGCGGCGAAGGCGCCGGAGTCTTCGACGCCGACGGGCGTCGGTACGTCGACGCGCTGGCCTCGCTCTGGTACTGCAACGTCGGCCACGGCCGCCGCGAGGTGATCGAGGCCATGACCCGTCAGCTCGGGACGCTCGAGGCGTTCCACACCTTCGAACGCTTCACCAACGAGCCCGCCGAGCAGCTCGCGGCGACGCTCAGCGAGCTCGCGCCGATGCCCGACGCCCGCGTGTTCCTCGTCGATTCCGGCTCGGAGGCCGTCGACTCGGCCATCAAGCTCGCCCGGCTGACGCACGCCCTCGACGGGCAGCCGGACCGCACGCTGATCGTCAGCCGTCGCCACGGCTACCACGGTGTGACGCTCGGAGGCACTTCCGCGCAGGGCCTGCCCGCCAACCGCGAGCTCTTCGGGCCCCTGCTGCCCCGAGTCGAGATCGAGCACGACGACCTCGCGCACGCAGAAGCGGTCCTCGCCGAGCACGGTGACCGGGTCGCGCTCGTCATCGCGGAGCCAGTGATCGCTGCGGGCGGCGTGCGTCCGCCTCCACCGGGGTACCTGCCGGGCCTCCGGAGGCTCTGTGACGAGCACGGGGCGCTCCTGTGCCTCGACGAGGTCGTGTGCGGCTTCGGCCGACTGGGCGCCTGGTGGGGCGCGGACGTCTACGACGTCGTCCCCGACCTCGTCACCTTCGCCAAGGGAGTGACATCGGGGTACGCGCCGCTCGGCGGCGTACTCGTCGGGACCGCGATCCGGGCTCGTCTCGAAGCCGATCCGGAATTCGTGCTGCGCCACGGGCACACCTACAGCGGGCACCCGACCGTGTGCGCGGCGGCGCTGGCCGCGCTGGACATCACCCGGAGCGAGGCGCTGCTCGAACGAGCCCGCCTCGTCGGTGATCGGCTGGCCGCGGGGCTGCTCGAGGCCGTCGACGGCGAGCGCGTGGTCGGCGTTCGCGGAGAAGGGGCGCTGCGCGCGGTGGCGCTCGGACCCGGAGCCGACGCACCGACGGTCCGGGAGCACATGCTGGAGCAGGGCGTGATCCCCCGCGCGATCGGCGACGACACGATCGCCTTCTGTCCTCCGCTCGTCATCGAGGACGCCGACCTCGAACGGTGCGTCGAGGCGTTCGCCTCGGCGACGGCGCCCGACGTCCGGGTCGGCTGACCGCGCGGCACTGAGTTAACCTTCGTTCACACACCACGGCGGGGGCGAGGGGGGCGATGGACTTCGAGGACACACCGCAGGAGGCCACCTTCCGCGCCGAGGCGCGCGCCTGGCTCGAGGCGAACGCAGGTCGGAGCACCGACGGGACGTCGCACGGCGTGCTCTCGGTCCTCGGCCGTGATATCGACCGCGAGCGCGAGCTGCGGCGCGCCCGCGACTGGCAGGCGAAGGCCGCGGCCGACGGCTGGGCGGGAATCCACTGGCCGCCCGAGTTCGGCGGGCGCGGCGCCTCGTTCATCGAGCAGGTGATCTGGAGCCAGGAGACCGCGCGCTTCGACGTCCCCGACCACGTGTTCCGCATCGGCGTCGCGCTCGCGGGCCCGACGATCATCAGCCACGGCACCGACGAGCAGAAGCGCCGCTTCCTCCCGCCGCTCCTCTCCGGGGAGGAGATCTGGTGCCAGCTCTTCTCGGAACCCGGCGCGGGCTCCGATCTCGCGTCCTTGCGGACCAGCGCCGTCCGCGACGGCGACGAGTGGGTCGTGAACGGCCAGAAGGTGTGGTCGTCGGGCGCCCACTACTCGAAGTGGGGCTTCCTGCTCGCTCGCAGCGACCCGGACGCACCCAAGCACAAGGGCATCACATGGTTCGTCATCGACGTGGAGTCGCCCGGGATCGAGATCCGGCCCTTGCGCCAGATCACGGGGCAGTCGCACTTCAACGAGGTGTTCTTCAGCGACGCTCGGGTGCCGCACGGGAACGTCATCGGCGACGTCGACGACGGATGGCGGGTGGCACAGACGACGCTGCTGCACGAGCGGTCGATGATGGGCGAGTTCGGCGTCGGCGGTGTGCTCGACGGCTTGATGGGGTTCGCTCGCGACCTCGAGCGCCTCGACGACCCACGCGTGCGCCAGGAGATCGCCGACCTCTACACCCGGGCCGAGACCATGCGCTTCATTGGCTACCGGATCGTCACGGCCATCTCCCACGGCGAGTTCCCCGGAGCCGAGGCCTCCGTCGCCAAGTTGGCGATGGCTCGACTGCTCAACGACGCGGCCGACCTGGGCACGCGGCTCGCGGGACCCGCCGGGGTTGCGATCCCCAACGAGTGGTGGGACACGCTGCTCGCCGCACCGGCGCTGCGGATCGCGGGCGGATCGGACGAGATCCAGCGCAACATCATCGGTGAGCGAGTGCTCGGCTTGCCCAAGGAGCCGGGGCCGAGCCGCGACACACCGTTCAGGGATCTCCCGGTCTCCTAGGTCGCCTCGTAGGCTGCATGGGGTATGAACGCGCGCACTGCGCCGACTGTCATCGAGCTCCCCGCTCCGGTGGCGATCGACCGCGTCGAGCTCATCCGGGTCCGCCTCCCCCTGGTCATTCCGTTCGAGACGATCCACGGGATCCTCGAGAACCGCGAGGTCCTGCTCGTGCACGTCGTGGGCCCACACACGGAAGGCTGGGGGGAATGCTCCGCGCTCCCGACGATCGGCTACGCACGAGAAGATCTCGACGGCGCCCACCGGGCCGTCCGTGACGTCTTCGCACCGCTGCTGGTCGGTGACACCGACGTCGCGGCCGATCGCCTCCCCGACGAGCCTCGGCACCCGATGGCACGCGCCGCGATCGAGATGGCGCTCCTGGACGCGCAGCTGCGACCGACCGGGTTCTCGCTGCGGACCTTGCTCGGAGCCGACGCCGAGACGGCTCCCGCGGGGGCGACCCTCGGACTCGGGGGCGGGTCGGCCGCGCTCGCCGACCAAGCCGAGCAGGCCGTCGCCGACGGGTACCTGCGGCTCAAGTGCAAGATCGAGCCCGGTCGCGACGCCGACCGACTCGAGGCGGTCCGCGAGCGCGTCGGCAGCGACGTCGAGCTCGCGGCCGACGCCAACGGGACGTACGCGTCGGCCAACGCCGTTCCCCGCGTGCTCGACGAGCTCTCCCTCCAGTGCCTGGAGCAGCCGCTCGCGGCCGACGACCTCCCCGGCCTCGCCAAGCTCACCCGTGAACGCAGCACCCTCGTCGCGCTCGACGAAACCGCCACGTCGGTGGCGACGGCGGAGGCGGCACTCGACGCCGACAGTGGGAACGCGGTCGTGTTGAAGGCTGCTCGGCTCGGGGGTGTCCTCGAGGCCTACCGCCTCCACGACCTGTGCCGGGGCCGGGGGATCCCGCTGATCCCCGGAGGGCTCCTCGAGTCCGGCGTAGGCCGCGCGGCGGCGCTGGCCGTCGCCGCCCTTCCCGGTTGCACGCTCACCGGTGATCTCGCCGCCTCCGATCGCTACTTCGCCGAGGACGTCACCGAGCCGTTCGTGCTCGACGACGGGCACCTGCGCGTGCCCGACGGTCCCGGCCTCGGGGTCACGCCCCGAGCCGACGTGCTCGCAGCCCACACCGTCGCGACCGAGACCGTACGAGCCTGACCACAACAGGTACCGAGCCCGGGAGGGAACGACCATGAGCGACGTTCGCATCGAGCCGCGTGACGACGGGATCACCGTCGTCACGCTCGACCGGCCGGAGCGACTGAACGCGATGACGCTGGAACTCGTCCACGAGCTCGATGACGTCTTCGCGCGCCTCAGTGCCGACGACTCGTGTCGGGCGATCGTCCTCACCGGTGCCGGGCGGGGGTTCTGCTCCGGCCACGACCTCGGGGAGCTGCAGGACTCCGAAGCCGAAGGCGAGCTCGCGGGCGTGCCGGCCGGCATGCACGTCCAGGAGGCATTCGCCTCCCTCGCGACCAGGATGCGCGACACCGCGCATCCGATCGTCGCGGCTGTGAACGGGCCCGCGGCCGGGGGCGGCCTGGCGCTCGCGCTCGCGGCGGACACGCGGGTCGCGGCCGCGTCCGCCCGGTTCAACGCCGCTTTCGTGCGCATCGGCCTCTCGGGCTGCGACATGGGGGTCAGCTACCTCCTCCCTCGCGTCGTCGGTCCCACCCTCGCGTTCGAGATGATGCTCACCGGCCGCCTCGTCGACGCGCCCGAGGCCGAGAAGCACGGGCTCGTGCTGCGGGTCGTCCCCGACGGCGAGGTCGTCGCCGCGGCCGTGGAACTCGCCGAGCAGACGGCGGCCAACACCCCCTTCGGCATCCGGATGACGAAGCAGGTCATGTGGGCCAACCTCGACGCGCCGAGCCTCGAGACCGCGCTCGCGCTCGAGAACCGCACGCAGATCCTCTGCACGCAGACGGCCGACCAGCGCGAGGCGATCACCGCGTTCGTCGAGCGGCGTCCTCCCCGGTTCGAGGGCCGCTGAGCTCTCGCCGTCAGGGGCGGGGTCTGGACCGGCTCGTGAACCGTCGTTAACCTCTCCCCCATGGCCCCCGACACGAGCACATCGACCGTCCAGCAACGACCGCTCCAGCACGGCCTCTTCACCTGGCCCGCGCAGGAGCCGCATCTGATCGGGAGCAGGTGCTCGAACTGCGGAACGGCCGTGTTCCCGGCGACCCGGCAGGGATGTCCCCGCTGCAGCTGCGAGGACATGGACGAAGTGTTGCTTCCTCGGCGGGGAACGCTGTGGACCTTCACCACGCAGAGCTTCCCGGTGAAGTGGCCCTACATCGGCCCGAGCGACGACGACTTCGAGCCGTACACGATCGGCTACGTCCAGCTCGACGACGTCGTGAAGGTCGAGGCGAGACTGACCGAGCCCGACCCGACCCGTCTCGAGATCGGGATGGAGATGGAGCTCGAGATCCTGCCGTTCGCGACCGACCAGGACGGCACCGAGGTCCTCACGTACGCCTTCCGGCCGACCGGCCGCCAACCCCGGAGCGAGTCAGCATGAACGTGGCCATCGTCGGCATCGGCATCCACCCCTTCGGTCGACACGACGACATCTCGGGCGCGGACATGGGCGCCTACGCCATCCGTCAGGCGCTGCGCGACGCCGGCATCGAGTGGACCGCGCTCGAGTTCGCGTTCGGCGGGAGCATGGGCCAGACGATCGGCCACGAGGGTTCGGGCAGCGCCGACACCCTGGTCAAGGATCTCGGTCTCACGGGCCTGCAGTTCATCAACGTCCTCAACGGGTGTGCCACGGCCGGCAGCGCGGTGGCGATGGCCGCCAACTCGATCGAAAGCGGAGCGTTCGACCTGGGGCTCGTGGTCGGCTTCGACAAGCACCCACGCGGCCACTTCAACGCCGACGCCTCCGCGGTCGGCCTCGGCTCCTGGTACGGCGAGAACGGGCTGATGGTCACCACCCAGTTCTTCGCCCAGAAGATCAACCGTTACATGCACGAGTACGGCATCAGTCGGCAGACGCTCGCCCGCGTCGCGGCGAAGGCCTACCGCAACGGCGCGTCGAATCCCAACGCGTGGCGCCGCAAGCCCTTCAGCGAGGAGGAGATCCTCGAGTCGCGGCTCCTGAACTGGCCGCTCAGCCAGTACATGTTCTGCTCGCCCGACGAGGGCGCGGCCGCGGTGGTCGTGTGCCGGGGCGACCGGGCCCACGAGTTCACCGACCGGCCCGTGCACCTGCGGTCGTCCGCGGTGACGACGAGGCGATTCGGCTCGTTCGAGGTCTTCAGCCCCTGGCTCCCGATCGAACGCTCCCCGAGCCCGACCGTCGACGCGGCGCGCAAGGCGTTCGAGGCGGCGGGAGTCGCGCCCGACGACGTCGACGTGGCCCAGCTCCAGGACAGCGAGGCCGGCGCAGAGATCATGCACATGGCCGAGTGCGGCTTCTGCGCCGACGGTGACCAGGAGGCGATGATCGCCGCCGGGGACACCGAGATCGGAGGCCGCCTGCCCGTCAACACTGACGGAGGCCTGATCGCCAACGGCGAGCCCATCGGCGCGTCGGGGATGCGCCAGCTCTACGAGATCGTGCTCCAGCTGCGCGGCGACGCGGGCGAGCGCCAGGTGCCGGGCGAGCCCCGCGTCGGCTTCACTCAGGTGTACGGCGCCCCCGGCATCGGCGCCTGCTCCGTGCTCACCACCTGAGAGGACGTCTGGCGACGCGGCGCACGTGGACTGCTACTCGCCGGTGAAGCGCGGCGCACGCTTCTCGACGAACGCGCCGGTCCCTTCGGCCGCGTCGAGGCGCGCGCCCGCCTCGGCGATGACCTCGCTCTCGGCCTCCATCTGGGTCTCGAGCGACTCGTTCCACGACTCCCGCAAGAGCCGTTTCGTCGCGCCGTAGACCCGGGTCGGGCCGGCGGCGAGCTGTCGTGCCCATGCCTCGGCCTCGTCGGGGAGCGTGTCGTCGGCGACGACGCGGTTGACGATCCCCCACTCGAGGGCTTCCGCGGCCGAGAGCACCCGGTTCGTCAGCGCGAGCTCGGCCGCGCGCCGAGCGCCCACGAGACGCGGGAGGAAGAACGTCGACGACCCATCGGGCGTGAGGCCGATACCCGTGTACGCCATGACGAACTTCGCGGACTCGGCCGCGACGGCCAGATCGGACGCGGCCACGAGACCCAGGCCCGCGCCCGCCGCGCTCCCCTGCACGGCGGCGACGACCGGCGCGTCGAGCCGGACGAGCCGCGACATCCCGGCGTGGAGGTATGTGGTGATCTCGCGCAGCGCGAGCCCCAGGTCGGGCTCGGCCGCGAACGACTTCACGTCTCCCCCGCCGCAGAACATCATCCCTTCGCCGGTCAGGAGCACAGCTCGTACCGACGCGTCGTCCCGCAGTGCCCGCGCCGCCTCGGCGAGATCCTGCGCGGTGGCGAGGTCGATCGAGTTCGCAGACTCGGGTCGTTGCAGCATCAACCGTGCGAGCCCGTCGTCGTCGACGGCGACACTCAGATTCCGGTACGTCACGTTCGCCTCCCCGGCGTCGATGGGTCTCGCACAGCGTGCCCCATCACTGCCTCCGCACTCGATTCAGCTGCGGGGGATCTCTGACCAGGGAAGGTCGCGGTCCACGGAGGGCTCCTTCGGAAGACCGAGAACGCGCTCGCCCACGATGTTCTTTGCGATCTCGGTGGTCCCGCCACCGATTGTCGCGCCCAGCGTGGCCAGGAAGTTCTTCTGCACCGTTCCGGCCGACGCGCCACCGAGCAACGACTCAGAAACGGTCTCGGGCCGGATCATGTCGTAGTTGTCGATGAGCATGCCCTCGGCGCCCAGCATCTCCATGCACACGCGCAACAACCGCTGATGGTGGGGAGAGACCGCGATCTTCCCGAGCGAGCTCTCGGGACCCGGTGTGCCCTGCTTGCGGTTCTGCTCCGCCCGGAGCATGAGCAGACGGACCACCTGCTCCTCGACCCAGACCTCCATGAGCGCGTCGCGCAGCACCGGGTCGTCGAGGCCCCGCCGGCGCCAGAGGTCCACGGCGTATTCCCCGAGGTCGACCGACCGCGACGGGTCGGCGAGCTTGCCGAGCATCGTCCGTTCGTTCATCAACGTGGTGATCGCGACGTGCCAACCGTCACCGACCTCGCCGATACGGTTCTCGTCAGGGACGCGCAGGTCGGTGAAGTAGATCTCGTTGAACTCCGCCTCGCCGGTCAGCTGGCGGAGCGGACGGACCTCGACGCCCGGTGCGTGCATGTCGATCCAGAAGTAGGTGAGCCCCTTGTGCTTGGGGACGTCGGGATCGCTGCGGGTGAGCAGGAGCCCCTTGTCGGCGACGTGCGCCTGCGTGGTCCAGACCTTCTGGCCGTTGATCACCCACTCCTCGCCGTCGCGGACCGAGCGCGTGGACAGCCCCGCGACATCGGACCCGGCGCCGGGCTCGGAGAACATCTGGCACCAGATGTCCTCGCAGGTGAAGATCCGCCGGAGGTGCAGGTCCTGTTGCTCCTCGGTCCCGCACGCGACGAGCGTCGGCCCGGCCATCCCCACACCCATCATGTTGAACCGGACGTTGGATTCGACGCCCGCCTCGGCGAAGCGCCGGTCGATGTGCTCCTGGTACTCGGGGTCGAGTCCGAGCCCGCCCTTCCCCTCGGGGAAGTGCACCCAGGCCAGCCCCGCGTCGAACATCTCCCCCCAGATCACTCGCGCCGGGGTCGTCGCGGCGTCGTGGCGGGCGAGGATGTCGTCGATGGCGGCGTCGAGACGCGTCCGTTCGGCGCCGACGCCCGTGGACTCGGTCGTGGCCGTGGCCATGCGCCTCCTTCGCCGAGCGATGTGAACGATG
>Ga0315553_10003624_pt1 | contig 11941 bp, 8 predicted proteins | sample SalMarSW160140MG_FD_203099 | JGI IMG/M metagenome (GOLD analysis project Ga0315553, IMG submission 203099) | Salt marsh sediment microbial communities from the Plum Island Ecosystem LTER, Massachusetts, United States - Salt Marsh Sediment SW1601-40 ... | reverse complement strand
GAAACATTGGAATTTCCTATTGTTCTTTTGCTTTCGGTAACTGGGGTCAGATCATGCTAACCACTCTGAACATTACCATCTTAAATGCTTAAACCCTCTTTTTTATCCCCGAAAATATCATTCTAAGGACCGAATAAGCGCCATAATTCAGCCCTTTTGCTTTTCTTATCAAATAGTTACCCTGGTCCGACCCCAGGGCAGCCTTTTAGAGAGCTCGGCAGCTTTGTGAAGCCACTTGAAGACCTCCACATCGTTCTCCCAACCGGCGTACGAAGCCAAAAAGTAGGCGGCCGTTAATACATCGGCATCATCATTACCTTTATCTGCTGCTGTAAATATCAACTCTTTGGCATGAGGTGAGTCCAAAAGTAGTGCCAACTGAGCAGCGCCTATTAAATCCTGAGCGCTTCTTTTATCTTTCTCCAAGCATTCATTAGCTACAAAGGCGGAAAGGGCGTTCCAATCACCCAAAGTGATTCCAAGATTAATCTGTAGCGCGCGATAGTTCGGATTCTCCCGATCATCACTTAGCTTCGCCAATTCGGAACGAGCCTCCAGTAACGCTCCCTCATGGTACAAAGACCAGCAATAGAGCATTTGCAGGTTCTTGGATTGCGCTAAAAGCGCCCTGTTTTCTTCCAGAAATTCGACGAGTCGTTCAGTCTTCTGCGTGTTGCTTAAAGCGTTCGCCAATCGCTCCGCATCGTGCAACGAGTGGGTTCTTTCGAACAGAATTTGGCCATACTCGCAAAGACCATCCCAATCGCCCCTGGTTTCGAGTTCGTCAACGAGGCTCACCAGATCAACCAGAGAGTTTGTCTTCTTGAACTGCTCCTTTCGAGCCGCAACCGGATCAGTCCCTTCTGCTTCGGCAATTATTCTCCGGAGGCGGCTTTCCTCCGCTTCAGAAAGCCCCTCTTCCAAAAGAATATCCAGACACTCATTTGCCCTCTCAGGCAGCCCAGCTCGCGAAAGCATCTCGATCTGGAGAAACTGCAGCGATTTCTTATCAAGAAACTTGGCAAGCTCATCGCGGTGCCGGGCGACATAGTTCGCAACATCCTTCGGGGTCTTCTGCGTGAAGGCGAGAGCAAAGCGGGCAATCGCGGCGTCTGGAGTCATTCCCCCGTTGAGTGCAACTTGCCGTTCAATCTCGCGTTCAACTGCCTCCAGGTCCAGCCTGATCCCAAATTGAAGTCCAAGAGGAACAAGGCGAAGTGCGGACTTGGGATCACGAAGCTTGGCCTCCAGCCTTTGCCTCCCTTTGACGGATTCATCGGGGTCCTTAAGCTCCAGCCAAAGTGCGTACTCATCGTCTATTGTTGCTGCACCAAGACAGTTTAGCTGCTGTGCAACCTGCGCAGCGTCGATAAAGTGGCGATGCGCTACCCGACGGGCATCAATCGCAGCCGCGTCTGAGGCTAGTGGGAATCCCGCCGCTTCAAACGGCAGTTGGTTAAGCACAACGGCGCGAAGCTCGTTAGGCACCGTGCTTAGGAGGTGGGTTATTGCCACCATGTGATTGAGGACGGGTGCTTCGCGCAGATCTTCATCGGTCAGTGCATCAAGGCATTCCCGTGCTGCCTCCCAATGGGCGAGCTGAAGCTGATGCGTTAAGAGGATATGTTTGCCGTCGGGGTCCAGTTCCGTAGCGTCGATCCCGGCGGTATTCAGCCAGTCAACAGCTCCTTCTGGGCCTTCATGATGTGCAACGACCATAAGAGCCGCGGACCGAGATATCGGCGAATCGATGCTAGCCAGAGTGCTAAGAGCAGCGTTCTTATCGCCCTTCTGCGAACAGATGAAGGCGTGTGCGATCTCGATTTCGGGGCCAGTTCCTAAGCCCTTCGCGAGTTTCAGGTACTCTTCTGCTTTGTCTAACTCTTCGGTAGGTGACAGGAAACGCGCGCACCAAGCCAGTGCTCGGCTCCTTACAGCATCAGTACCACCGGAGAGTTCTCTCTCTAAAAGCCTTTTCGCGAGCGCCAGTGAAGAGCGAACTCTGTCAAACTCTACGTAGAACCGGGATTTGCGGAGTATATCGACCTCATCCTCAATTTTCTGATCAACAAGCGCCGTTGGAAAATAAGGATGAGAGAAGACATCCGGCTGAACACTTTCTAAGTCTGCGGAGAGTTGCTTTTGACTCTCAGATTCATGCGTTTGCTTCCACTGCTTGAGCATATCGGCTGGATAGGTTTCATGTTGGCCGTCCACTATCGCATGATGATGCCGGCAAAACAAAATCAGGTTCTCAGGAGCATTCAGCTCTTTTTCGGTGAGTCCAGACTTTCCTCTTGGACCATCTTCACTAATTGCATAAATGTGGCATATGTGAGCGGTGACGAGAGCGTCAGATTCCTCAGTAGCTGGCTCAATAAGAGTGTTTGTGCAGTCCAGGTATGCACATTGGTTTCTGCTCAAAGCGAACAGGACTTTCAATGTCGTGGGTGAGTAGTATCGTTTCAGCTTAGCCACGTTCGCCCCATCGTTTGTAAATCTATTTCTAAGTTTGCGCTACCAAATTGGTTGCACAACATTATCTTTTAAACTTATTCTACTAATAAATGAATTCTATTCGGTGAGAGGGTGCTAGTCAAGGCTTTGTTACCTAAAACAAGCCAATCTAACCCCCTAATTCGTTATTGGATTGAAAAAGTTACGGATGAGGAGTTCGTGGAAGATACTGGAACTTCTGTGGAGCCCCGCAAGGCGGGATTTCGCAAAGCTCAACAGATCCTTGGAAACTGCTCGCCGCTCAGGGGCTCGAGGAGCCTATGTCCCCCTATAGGGGTGTGCAGGAGGACCTTACCCGGGTGTTCCGCTACGACCCTACCATTATGCGGCTTTGACTTCTACTTGAGCTACATCACAACGAGGCTCAGGAATAGCCTCCCCATCTTCTCTAAGACCTTCAAGGTGAAACTCGATGGCTTCTCTTATAAGATCGAGCGTTTCTTCTTTTGATTCCCCCGCTGCTATACAGCCTGGAAGGTCTGGAACAAATGCGCCATAGCTTGTATCACCTTTTTCAAGGATTACCGTATATTGCATGTTATACACCTCATTTCTTTAAGCCGGCTTGTTTTAACACGCTGTTTAGTGTTCCCGGTGGCACGTCAACGTTTGGCTTGCCTGAAACAGTGACTATACCGGGCTTGTTTGGATGCCGAAACTGCCTATGACTACCACGTATTCTTACTTGTGCCCAGCCGTCTCCCTCGATGAGCTTAATGAGCTCTTTGACCTTCATGAGCTAGTTTCGTTCTCTCGGATCTTTCTCGCATAATTTATTTTTAAACTTGTTCTACGTATAAATAAATTCTATTGAGCAAAAGGGTACAAGTCAAGGTTTTTATGCATAGAACAAGCTGAACCAACTCACTCATTCGTTATACTGGTTAAACACACCATATTATACTGAATATAGACAATATCGGAAATAAATATCCCTTAAGGGTCTTCACCTTAAGGGATATCATCACATCCTATGACCATGGGTTCCTTTAGTCATTCAGGGCAGAGTTGATCACCCGACACGCCCCCTATATTCCCTCGATTCCTTCCAAAACAATCTTCAAAAACAATCTTTTCTCTTACGAGAGTTTAGGTCTGGGAAGGAGACCGGCGGCCTTGTTGATCTCACTCACCTTCTCTTCCCACTCAATGGCCATGAGGTGAATGCCGTGCACTCCTTCGATCTCGCGGAGCTGCTCGATCTGTTCCACACAGATCTTTATCCCCTCTTGGGCCGGTTCTTTCGCCTTCACCATCCTCTCTATTATGGCATCGGGGATGATGATCCCCGCTACATTTTTGGCCATATACCGGGCCATACCTCCGGACTTGAGCGGTGTTACCCCCCCCAGGATATGTATCTTTTCATGGAGCCCCCGGTCCCTCACCATTTTCATCCACTCTTTAAACCGATCCATGTCGTATATGCACTGGGTCTGGATGAAATCCACCCCTGCCTTGGCCTTCTTCGCCAGCCGGACCACCCTGAATTCAAAGGGATCGGCGAACGGGTTGGCCGCCGCCCCGATGAAGAGTTTAACTTCACCTTCGATCTTCTCTTCCCCCCCGATCAGCGTCCCCTCATCCCTCATGGTCTTCACGCACTGGATCAACTGCATGGAGTCGATATCAAAGACATTGGTCGCATCTTTCTGGTTGCCGAAAATCTGATGGTCGCCGGAGAGACAGAGCATATTCTTGATCCCCAGGGCCGTGGCCCCGAAGACATCGCTCTGGATGGCGATGCGATTCCTGTCACGGGTGACCATCTGCATCACCGGCTCCAGCCCCATCTGAATGAGGAGGGCGCTGGTGGCGATGCTCGACATCCGGACGATCGAGGTTTGATTATCGGTGACGTTGACGGCGTCTACAATACCTCGTAGGTACTCGGCCTTCTTCTTTATCACCGCTACGTCATTCCCCTTGGGAGGGCCGAGCTCACCGGTGACGACGAACTCCCCCTTCTCCAGTACCTTTTCTAAATTGCTCCCGGACTTCATAGCCGTAGGTCCTCCCTGATTATCTTCCTTGGGCCGCCGCTGAGACTCGTTTTCCAGCTTTTGGGTGGTACGATCTCCTCCAATACCTCTAACTGTCCCCGGGCCTTCAGCCTGTCATAGACCAACTGCCAGGCGCACTCGACCTCCGGGTTGATCTCGCACTTTCCCCCTTGCGAACCCCCACACGGGCCGTTGAAGAGTCGTTTGGCACATCGGGCAATGGGACAGATCCCTCCGGTGATGTGTAAGATGCAGTTCCCGCATCCCGCACACCGTTCCGCCCAGATGCCCGCTTCAAGATTAGCCCCGTAAAACTCGGTGTTGAGGGCAGGCAGGACAATCGTCTTCTCGCCGGCTACCTCTGCCACAAATTGTACCCCTACCCCACACGCCATGGAGAGGACGGCATCGGCCTCGGTGATTTTATCAAGGCAGGGCTCGATGTACTCCCTGTCGCACTGTCGCTGGATGGTCGCCTCCTCTATCTCTTGCTCCCTTCCTGCCTGCTTATTCAGCATCCTCAGCTCGGAAGCAAGTACCTCCACCTCTTTCTCTCCCCCCGCCATGCAGACGCTCACACACGTGCCGCACCCCAGTATCAAAAGTTTTTTATACGGCTCCACCATGGCCTTGATTTCACCCAACGGCTTCCTTTCGCCGACAATCATGTGACAGCCTCCTTTTGCACGGGCCCCTGCTTCCTCAGGGGACTGGGACCCAGCTCTCGTGCGCGTTTGGTCATCTCTTCCACTGCGGCGGTGAACTTCGTGGCATCGGAAGCCCCCATGTTGAACATCTCCAACCGCTCAGGCTCCAATCCGACCTCCGCCAATAATTCCTTCGCGTAACCAACCCTCTTTTTAGCCCTGAGATTTCCTTCCAGGAAATGACATTCTCCTTCTTCTCACCCAGCCACAAAGACGGCATCGGCCCCCGCCTCAAATGCCCGCAGCAGGTGGATGACATCTACCTTTCCGGTACACTGGAGCTTTATGATCCGCACGTTCGGGGGGTACTCCAGCCTCATCGAACCGGCCAGGTCAGCCGCTGAGTATGCGCAGAACTCACAACAAAACGCGGCGATTTTCGGCTCAAAGGTCTCCATATCCTAACCTCCTATAGCAAGTGCCTCAAGAAATACATCACATTTAGCCACTACCTGCTCATCCCGGTAATGCTGGATCTGAATGGCCTTTCTGGGACAGGCCGCGGCACAGATCCCGCACCCCTGACACGCGGCTGCCTCTATTTCGGCGACTCCCTCTTCATTGATAACCGGAACATGGAACGGGCAAACCCGCACGCAGGTAAGACAGGCCACGCAGCGTTCCTGATCCACCACTGAGACGATGCCGCTAATAGAGAGCTGCTTTTGTGAAAGGATCGTCGCTGCCCGCGAAGCAGCCCCCTGTGCCTGAGAGATGGTCTCAGGAATCAGCTTGGGAGCATGGGACAATCCACACAGAAAGACCCCCGCATTGAAGAAATCGAGGGGACGCAACTTCATATGGGCCTCCAGGAAAAACCCATCCGCCGTCAGGGGGAGCTTGGTGCAAGACGCCAGCTCCTCCATGTCCTCCCGCGGCCTGATCCCCGCACTTAACACAAGGTAATCCGGTCTCAGCAGCACCTCTCGTTTCAGGGGATCATCGTACACCCTGACTTCCACCCCCTCGCCGTTGGTGGAGACCTGGGGGCGGCGTTGCGGCGTCCAGCGAATAAACCGCACCCCGTGCTCCCGCGCCGCTCTGTAGTAGAGTTCATAGTGACCATAGGTGCGCACATCTCGAAACAGTATCGTTACCTCTATATCGGGATTGATCGCTTTGAGCGTCAGGGCGTTCTTGACCGCCTCGGCACAGCAGACACGGCTGCAGTACATATGGCCCTCCTCACGGGAGCCGACGCACTGGATCATCACCACGTCACGGGCCCGCTTGAAGGCATCCGCGTCCGATGCCATTCTGTCCTCCAGTTCCAGCTGGGTCACGATCTGATCGCTCTCTCCGTAATGATACTCCTCGGGCTTGTACTCTGCCGCACCAGTGGCCATGATGAGCGCGCCGTGTTCAAGCGTGATCTCATCCCCATTCTGCGATATGTGTGTCATGAACTTGCCGACGTGCCCTGAAAAATCGGTGACCTGAGCGCCGGTGTAGACCGTAATGCGGGGCTCTTCCTCCACGCGATTGAGCAGATTGCTCAGGTACTGCCGGACGTCAAGGCCGTCGATGGTGGTATGCAGGTGACGGAGGTAACCCCCCAGCTCTGCATCCTTCTCCACGAGGTAGCACTCGAACCCCTGTGAGGCGAGGGAGAGGGCTGCCGTCATCCCCGCCAATCCACCGCCGATGACCAGCCCTTTCTGATTCACCTCCACCGACATGTCGCTGAGGGGCTGGAGGGTCGCGGCCCTGGCCACGGCCATCCTGACGAGGTCCTCGGCCTTCTCGGTGGCCTCCTGGGGATGGGTGGCGTGCACCCAGGAACACTGATCGCGGATGTTGGCCATCTCGAAGAGATACTTATTTAAACCGGCCTCCCGCAGGGTATCCTGGAACAGGGGCTCATGGGTCCGGGGGGTACATGAGGCTACGACCACCCGGTTGAGGCGATGTTCGGTGATGGCATCGATAATGCGCTTCTGGGTATCGGTAGAACACGTGTAGAGGTTCTCCTCGGCATAGGCAACGTGGGGAAGCGTCTTGCTATAGTCGGCCACGGAAGGTACGTCAACCACACGCGCAATGTTGGTACCACAGCGGCACACAAAGACGCCGACGCGGGGCTCTTCACCTCGCACATCCCTCTCAGGCGGATACGCCTTCTCGACGACCAGTTGCCCCCTGACATCGGCGAGATCTTCCATGGCGAGGGCGGCGGCACTGCTCGCGCCCATCACCGTCTCGGGGATATCCATGGGTGTCTCGAAGACCCCGGCCACGTAGATCCCCGGGCGGCTGGTTCGGTTGGATGAAAAGCTATCCGTCGAGGAGAATCCGAATTGGTCAAGCTCTATCTGTAACCGCTCAGCCAGCTCTGCGGTGCCCGGAGAGGGGACCAACCCTGTGGAGAGAACCACCAGGTCGAACTTCTCCTCTTTGACCCGTCCGTTATCGGCGACGTAACGGAGCCGCAGATTATTGTTTTTGGGGTCCTCCTTAACCGTGGAAACGATCCCTTTCAGATATCTCACCCCATAATTATTCTTGGCTGATTCGTAATAGTATTCAAATCCCTTTCCATGGGCCCGGATGTCGTTGTAGAAAATGGTGGCTTTTGAGCCGGGTACATGGTCTATCGCCATGATGGCCTCTTTCGTGGCGTACATACAGCAGACCGAGGAGCAATACTCTTTCCCCACGGTGGCGTCTCGGGAGCCCACGCACTGGATCCAGGCTATCTTCTTCGGTTCCCGCCCGTCCGATGGACGGCGCACGTGCCCTTGATACGGACCCGAGGCCGAGAGGATCCGCTCAAACTCCATCCCGGTGATCACATTGGGGAAGCGCCCGTACCCATATTCCCCCTTCAGTCGAGGATCAAACGGCTCGTATCCGGGGGTGAGGATAACGGCACCGACGTCCAGCACTATCTCCTCCGGGAGCATAAAGTGATCGATGGCCTGTGCCCCGCAGGCGGCAACGCACTGGAGGCACTCGGAACAGAGGCCGCAATTGAGACACCGTTTGGCCTCGGCCATTGCCTCTTCCGCGGAAATGGTCAAGGTGATCTCCTTAAAGGTGCCTGCGCGTTTTGATACCGGCAGTTTGGGCATATTCACCCGCGGCTTTTTTTCGATCGGTCCTTCCGGCACGGGGGCGGGTTCGGTTTCTTTCTTTTCACGATCGGCACGCAGGTCTTCTTTCCGGAGGTACCGATCGATAGAGATGGCTGCCTCATGCCCCTGCGCGATGGCCTCGATGGCGGACTTGGGACCCAAGACCGCATCCCCTCCGGTGAAGACCCCCTCTCTGCCCGTCTCCAAGGTGAGGGGGTCAGCCTGCACGGTGCCGCCGGGTGTGGTTGCAATACCCGCCACGCCCTCAAGCCCCGTGAGGTCGGATCGCTGACCGATGGTCACGATAACCATATCGGTCTCTATCTGGGTCGTTATTGTCTCATCAAAGCTGGGATTAAACCGCCCCTCCTCGTCAAACACGGATGTGCAGCGCACGAGCTCAATGCCCCTCACCTTCCCATCCTCATCCAGGATTCGCCGGGGACCCCAGGAGGTGTTGAGAATAACCCCTTCTTCCAGGGCATCCTCTATCTCCCACTCGTGCGCCGGCATTTCCTCCCTGCTCTCGAGACAGGCAAGCTGTACCTCGCGTGCCCCGACGCGCAGGGCGGTCAACGCCACGTCGATAGCCACGTTGCCGCCGCCGATCACCAATACCCTGCGGGGAACCCTCATCTCCTCCCCCAGGCTCACCCCTTTGAGGAACTCGATCCCCTGGAGCACACCCTCAAGGTCAATACCTTCGATGGAGAGATCGCGGCCTTTCCATAACCCGATGGCCAGAAAGATCGCCTGATAACCATCTCGACGCAGATCGTCGAGACTCAGATCCTTCCCGATACGGACGTTGGTTTTCAACGCTATCCCCAGCTTGAGGATCTCATCGATGTCGTGCTGGAGGATATCCTTGGGAAGTCGATACTGCGGTACCCCGGCGAGGAGCATACCTCCGGGCTTGGAGAGCGCCTCAAAAATGGTTACCGGGTATCCCAACAGCGCCAGGTCGCGTGCCGCCGTCAACCCTGCCGGTCCTGCCCCCACAATCGCCACCTTCGGCTTGGCAGGATCGATGACCGGTTTCTCTTCTTCCTCCTCAGGGGGGTGCATCCTCATGTAGTCGGCTACGAACCTCTTAAGCGGATTGATGGCCACAGGCTCATCGATATCGCCGCGGTTACATACCGCCTCACACGGGTGGTGACAAATCCTGCCGCAGACCGAGGGAAGCGGATTTCGCTCCTTGATCGTCTTGAGGGCCTCCCCGAATTTACCCGCCGAGACCAGGGCCACATACCCCTGGCAGTTTACGTTCGCCGGACAGGTGAGGACACACGGAGGCCTGTTCAGCTTCGAGATGGCCGCGGCATTGGGGATGGCCTGCGGGTATGCCTTAAAGACCGCCTTGCGGTTGATGAGCCCCTCCTCAAACTCGCTCAGCACTCCGACCGGACATACCTCCATACAGTCACCGCATGAGTTACACTTCTCCAGATCTATGAACCGGGGCTCTTTGTGGATCCGAACCTGAAAATTTCCCGGCTCCCCTTCGAGCGACTCAACCTCGGCATTGGTGATGATGTCGATGTTGAGGTGCTTGTCTACCTCAATAAGCTTGGGAGAGATGGTGCACATGGAACAATCGTTTGTGGGAAATGTCTTGTCGAGCTGCGCCATCCTGCCTCCAATGGCCGTCGAACTCTCGACCAAATAGACCTTATATCCGGCATTGGCCAGATCGAGGGAGGCCTGCATCCCACCGATGCCGCCTCCGACAACCAGTACTGCGCCTACCTTCCCGTGTGTCACGTTACGTCCTCCTCAACGACTGAAAAATAATCCATAAAACTCAATTTCTTCTACTATCCAGCTACGCTCCGACGAACCCCTTTTTCATACGTCGCCTCAGTGCTGTCAGACAAAAATCTCTTTATGCCGTCGAGGGGGATTCGGTTCATCTCCAACCCGAGAGTTTTCCCCTCGATCCCCATACACAGGCCGAGGAGCTGCGGATAGAGAATGGAGGGGAGACGATCGTTCCTTTGTTTGCCTGCAAACATCCTCTCCTGTACCGTGTCAAACTGGAGGTGACAGTAGGGACAGGCAACACACACATACTCCGCCCCCAACTGCCTGCCGGAGTCGAGCTTTTTCTTGCTCAAGTCCATGGACAGTTCATCATTGATCCCGCACAGCGGGGCCCCGCAACATTCAAGCCTCTGGGGCCAGTAAATAGTGTGGGCACCCGTGATCTCAATGAGTTGATCGAATATAGTGGGTGAAACAGGATCGTCAAATTGAACCACCTGACTGGGTCGCAAGATATGACATCCATAGTGGGCGGCAATGGGGAGCCCCTCATACATCTGTGTGAGCTCTTTCTGTATAGCTGTCATCCCGACATCATGGTACAAGACTTCAAGGAGGTGTTTCACCTCGATCCCCCCTTGATATCTCAGACCTTCCTTTTCAAGATGCGAATTCACTTCATTTCGAAGTGAAGCATCCTCCTTCAGGAGATGGTTTGCTTTCTTGAGACTGCCGAAGCAACACTGACACAAGGTTATGATATCCAGGTCATCCCGCTCAGCCAACGCGAGATTCCTGGCAGACAACAAGACAAAGGCCTTAAAGTCGATGTTGCGCAACGGGTACCCGCAACAATTGAATTCCCTGATGTCAACCACTCCGACATTGAGTGCCTTTAAGACCGCCCGTGATGCCGATTCGTACTGCTTGACCCGTGCCGGAATAGTACAGCCGAGAAATAAGGCATATTTCATCTGCTTCTCCCCATGGCCTGAGACGACTTTCCACTGACGTATTCCACCGCCAAGTTTTTGAGCTCATACAGCACATCGGTAACACCCACCCCCTGGGGACACTGTTCCTGACACTGATAACACGTGAGACAGTCCCAGAGCATATTGGAGCCAAAGGCCAAATCCCGTACCCCCAGGGCACAGGCGTGCATGATCTGGTGGGGCAGCAGATCGAGGACCTCTTGAGGCTTTTTGTAGTTGGCCACCACAGGACAGGCATTGGTGCACGTCTGACAGCCAAAACAGCCCGAGAAGGTGCTGGCCTGGGCAGAGAGGTGCAATCTGTCTTTAAACGACCTGTCTGTCGGGGTCAGCGGAACAACCGTATCCTTGGTCTTCATCAGCTCACAGTTGTCCGCAATGGTCTTCTTCGCCCTCAGTAAAGGTTTTTCATAATCCTTTTTGCCCATCTCTTTCCTCATTAACCCACGGTAAAAGGAGAGGGGAGAGAGAAGGGAGAATTCCGGCAATCCCCGCCGCAGGAGCACCTCCCGCACATTAAACCACAAATCCTGCAAGTTGATCCCCACGGGGCAGACCACGGTACACCGGTAGCAATTGGTGCAGAGGTAGACCCCTTCCTGGAGTGCCTTGAGCTCTTCCTCAGTGAGTTTCTTCCCGGAGGCCAGGGCCTTGATGGCCACAAGTTTCTCGGAGGGGAGGATGTTGATATTGGGGATCTCCTCCAGGGCCGCGCCGACAGAGCACCGCACCGTGCAGGTCCCACAGTGGGTACAGGCATCCAGCTCCATCACCTGCCGGGTCGCTATATTGGCCGGGTCTGAGGTCCCCCGCTCCATGACGGCATTGGCAAGCAAACTCAAGGGACTGGCGATGATATGGAACATCTTGCTGAAGGG
>Ga0315553_10003623_pt1 | contig 11941 bp, 10 predicted proteins | sample SalMarSW160140MG_FD_203099 | JGI IMG/M metagenome (GOLD analysis project Ga0315553, IMG submission 203099) | Salt marsh sediment microbial communities from the Plum Island Ecosystem LTER, Massachusetts, United States - Salt Marsh Sediment SW1601-40 ... | reverse complement strand
GATGGATTAATTTGAATTGAAGTATTATACCAAAAATTCGAATATTCATTTAAAGTCTGTTCATAAGTATTAATTTTCCATGTGAAATTTCCTCCCATTAATAGATCATCATCAATCAAGGCTCTAGCTTGAGTAGAGATATTTATCTCTTCCATATATGTAAGTTCAATAATTGAATTTTGTTGAATTTCTACATTATCAACATAAGCAGTAATGTTGACACTTTGTTCTACAATCTCAAATTGATAAATATGCATTTGAGGTTCAAAAGAAGGAGCTGAAAAATTGAAATTAAGCTGAATTATACCTAAATTATCGGTAAATGAAGTATCAAATTCAATATTATAATAACCACCAAGTAGATTTTCAATGCTATATAAATCAGGATTTGATATATTAACGCCTACATTTGCTCCATCAATTCCTTCTCCATCTAAAAATGAATGATATCTAAATTTTATTGTGCTATTTGCGTGCAACTCTATATTATAATCAGACTGAATTCGCTGGACATTAGTTTCCTCTCTAAGGTTAATTTTCAAAGTCAAATTATAATCGAAGAAACCTACTTTTGAGAATTCAATTAAAATCTCATAAAAACCATTTGATATCAAATCTGATGTATCTAAAATGGTCTCATAAATTCCTAAACCTGCTTCATCAAAATCTAAAGTTCCCGAGGTCCAATTATATGAAATTATTGCATTTGAAATGGAATTGTTGTTTTCAGAATCTTTTAATTTTATTTGCACTGGTATAATATCTCCAATAAACGCGTCAGTTTGAAAATCAGAAATTGCATCATTAGGTTTAATAAGTGAGAATGAACTCTGATGTAATACTAAAAAACTAGAGTTTAATCCTCCCAGAGAAGTGCCATTAGACCAGAATAATGTATAATCATATTGTCCTCCGGTTGTATTTAATGCATCAAAATATATTTCAGAAAAGAACACACTTCCATTTGACAAGGGTGATTTCATTTCTGAATACCACTGCTTTCCATCGGGATCAGATATCGTTAAGTTTACTTCTGTAGACTCTATATTTCTAGGGATTTCACCACTGTAATTTACTTGTGTTTTAATTCGTGTAGATTCGCCGGTATTAAAACTAGTGCGTGACCATTCATCTTGTTTCAACATCTTTGTATTTTCGATATCAAGATAATTTGGAGATCTTGCTTTAAATGACCACCAACCCAGGAAAAGAGCACTTGATTTATTGATTTTTAATATTGAATCACCTACATTTCCATTTTCAAAAAGACGAGAAAGAAGGGTCGGATCTAGGGCGTAGATAAACTCCCAATTCAGAGGTTTATTTATGATGAATTCAAAATCTGAGTATTGCGAAGGCATAAAAAAATTATGTGAAAAATACCAATACACTGTCCCATTTTCTAAGATTTCAAAAGAGACTCCTTCAAGCGTCGTTTGCCCAATCCGTGAAGTAGTTTCGTGATATCCATACAAGTAGGTGTCCAAATCAAAAGAAAGTGAAGGAGAACTTGTATTTACTTTAAGAACTACAGGATTAACATCCCAAGTCCCCGTAATGTTTAACTCTGATTCCCCCCATTGGTCTCCTTGATTAAGAGAATACTCATTTAACTTAAGATTTATATCGTTTTGACTTGAATTTGCGAGTGTAGTAAGTAATAAAGATAAATTATCGAACCATATCACTTGTTGATATGCATCTTGAAAACCAGAATAACTAACAGAAGCACCGCTCATGATTCCAACAGAAATATTAATTTTTTGATTATTTATCAGATTATTAAATATATTTGAAGTATTCACCCATAAATCTATATTAATTTGACCAGTATGATGCCATTTATACCTCCCAGCTTCGACAACATCTCTTAATCCTAAAGTATATACCTTATTATTATTTATTTTAAAATAAATAAAGTTATCATTTGATTCCATGGCAAATTCAGCGTAATAATTAAAACTAATATAAGCATCAATAACTTTACCTCTTGGAATTGTTAGATTTTGATATATTTCAGAGTAATATCCTTTAGTATAAGAAGCAGAAAAATAATCACTATGATCAAATCTATTGGGATAAGAATATAATGCTGTGTACATAGCAGTATTATTTCCAATCCAGCCAGATCCATAATTATCTTTATCTGTATTAGTGGAATTTGACCAAAAGGCTAAATTCTCTGAAATTCCAGAGCTTGCGTTGATATATTCATAATAATCAATATGATAACCATATTCATTGGAACCTATCCAATCATCAGAACCAATAGTAATATTTATTCCTTCTCCTAATATCCAAGGGCTATAGAAATCTGTCCTGTATCCAGTATCACAGTAATAACACTTATCATATTTATCCCATATGAAAACACAGTCCCAAATATCTTCAAAATCTATTATTTCAAAATGAACCCTAATAGCCAGAGCATCGTTTTGATAGATTTTAGAATGGATATTAGCTGGATTAGTAGGATCTTCATCTAAATCGTCACCATAATTATGATCTCCTGGTGGAGGAGGGTCTTTATTATGAAGATCAACATTTTTTCTATAAACTGTAACATTTTTTACAAAATCGCTATTATTAACCCAATCTCTAGTATCTTGAATATTACTTACTTGAGTTTCAATTTTAGAAACCTTCCAGTCATGAACATCATCAAGATAATAAGTTAGATTTAGCTCCTCTTGATTGTTTAAAGACACCTCTTGGTTATTATCATATAAATTACCGTAATCTGTTATATTTAAAGCATTTTCATTTCCTTCAAATAAAACTAGATCAGTATCTGCAAGTAAGGGTTTTTGGGAGAAATCATTAAAATCATTCTTAATTTCTGTAATAATGTTGGAATTTGGAATGTGAAAACTACTCGAAAGAAATATTACTAATATAATAATAATAGTTGTTATTCTTAGAACGATTTTTTTTTTTAAAAGTGAATTATTAGAAAACTTTTCCATATAATCCCCGTTAATGAAAAAAATAATTATAATACTGATAAAATTAAAAATTAATAAATTTAAGTTACAGTGGGGAGAATTTTTATTCAAAAAAATACTTTTTGGGAATTAATAAAGAATAAATTAAGGAGTGGATCAACATTTTGGAAATTCCACTTACTAATTTGGCAGTTCATCGGAAAACTCCGTTCTAAGAATTGAAAGATAAGACCTTTTTTCTCCGTTGTCTAGAGAATTCACATTTGTGCCTCTACAATTATAAATATCGGGAGGATTTTCATCAAACAATGAAAGAATGACTAATATGGCATTTTTTACAAACTCTTTTTTACTGCTTCTTTCTAAAACCTTCATTAATTCTATGAGTGATTTACTCTTCCATATTTCTTTAGTATCTTTTATTACTTTCTGGTTCTGGAAGAATTCTATAATACTCAAGTAATAATCAAATTCAGAGTTATTGCAGTTGTTTGATTTATTCATAAATTTTTGACCGTTTTTATAAATATAAAACCAAATAATATGCTTTTAAATTGATTGAGAATCTTGGTTTTCTGTTGTGACAAACCGCACATTAATTCTATAAAAATTTTTAGTTCTTGATTGAAGAAACATCCATTATTGACAAATAAGAATTTCTATATGGTTTTTTAATATCCCATGTAATACGCTGATATTATCTCACTTAAGTGAGTGAGACGAATTATAATTAGGAAAAGAAAAGAATCATCCTATCGATTTTCAATTTCTGAAGGAATATATCCAAATGTATTTAAAAACCGCTTTCTCACGCTTGCAATGTCGTAAATTTGTGTTTGAGCACCACTAGTTTCTACAACAAAAGAACCTATAATTGAACCTAAACGACAAGAATTTTGTACATTCATTTCGAGAATCATTCCAGATAAAAGACCTGCGCGGTATCCATCCCCTGCGCCTGTAGTGTCAACTACTTTATTAGGAGTCGAAATAGGAATTTCTATGTATTCTAATTTTCCAGAAGCTGTTTTTGTTATAAGTTCTGAACCCTCTGATCCCTTAGTTTTTACTATAGTACTAATATATTTTAGTAAATCTTTTTCGTTCATCTCTGTCTTGCTTATGACTTGATTTATTTCATATGCATTTCCTATTAATATCTCTGAATTGGTTAAAACGCTCAGTAAATTATCTTTGGAAAATAGAGGAGTTATTTGGCCTGGATCAAATATCGTTGGAATATTCAGTTCGTTTAATTGTTCTGAAAAATTCATCATAGCCTCAATACCTTGGGTTGAATTTATTGCATAAGCGTATTGTTCAGGGTTTTCAATTTTTTTTCTTAAATCGATATTCTTACTCTCATCTAATGCGCCTCCATGAAATATAATCATTTGATTAGATTTATTATCATTTACAATGTAGCAAGCTGCTGTGAATAGATTATCTTGAATGTCGACTTTTAATTCAATATTACCGAATTGAGCTATGTGTTCAGCATAACCTAAACTTTCAAAATCTTTACCAACCGAACCTAAAAGTGAAGCAGGGGTTAAATTGAGTAAACCAAGGTTATATGCAATGTTTCCCGCAGTTCCGCCGAAATGCTGAGTGCGACTATTGGCAGTTACTGTACTTTGGAATTCTTTTTTATTAAGGTCGATCGACACCGCATTAACGAAATTTTCCTCAAATCCCATAATATGATCGAATGCTAAGGAACCTAAAATTAAAATCTTATCTCGTTTCATTTCAATCTTAACCTTATACATAATTAAGTAAAGCGATAATATACTAATTTTAAGCATTAAATTTAGATTTTATGAAATAACTAACTTATTAAATGAAAGAGTTCTACTTTTAACTTATCAATTACTCTTTCAGTTGTATGAAAGAACTCTTGGCATCAATTGAATCGTTAAAAGATAGTAATATTTCTAATATCATATCTGAGCGTATTAAGGAATTCTCCGAAATAAGGGAATTTGGGATCGAAAAGATATTTGAAGAACTTTGTTTTTGTATCCTAACTGCCAATTGTGCTGCAAAAAGTTGTATTGAAGTCCAGAAGAGAATAAATACTGGTTTTTTAAAGTATTCTGAAGAGGAGTTAAGGAACAGATTCAAGGAATACGGTTATCGTTTTCCTAATATAAGAGCAAAGTACATAGTTGAGGCCAGAAACCTTATTTTAGATATTAAAAAAAAAATAAATTCAAATGTAGACGAAATGATGCTAAGAGAGTGGCTAGCGAAGACTATTAAGGGATTAGGTTATAAAGAGGCTAGTCATTTTTTAAGAAATATAGGATTTAAGAACATCGCGATTATAGATTTTCATATAATAGATATCTTAGATGAATTCGGAATTATCCAAAAACCAAAAACTCTAACTAAAAAGAAATACACTGAGATTGAGCAAGTTCTTAAAAAAATAGGAGAGCGTGTTAAGTTGGATTTGGATGAATTAGATTTGTATTTATGGTATATGGAAACTAATGAAGTGTTAAAATAAAAGATCGGCTACTTTTACAAATTATCCAATGGTAAATCTAAATCTACTTCAGCAGATTTTAATTTTTTCATGAATTCAACCGTTCCAATTTCATTTACCATTAATTCTAATAGATTTTCGTAGAGATGTTCTATGTTGTCTTGCCCAATTTTAAGGTATATATCTTCAGAGGGAAGTGTAATCTTTAAAACTTCATAGAGTCCTTGGATACATTCTTTTATCTTCTCAAAATTAATCATTGCCTTTTTAGTCGATTCGTAAATAATATCTGTATTTTCCATTTTTAATTATTATCCCGTAAATTTATTTCCCGTTGTAATAAATGAAGAAATTAAGGCTTAAAAAATAGTTGTTATTTTGACAATTGCGTGACTAACGAACAAATTAAAAAAATCGAATATATTTTATATTATGTTTTAGGGCAGACTAGATCTCATTTAAGAGAATTAGGGTGACCCTTATCCAATCATGTAATAAACGATAGAAAGCTAGTTACACTCCAAAAATAAGAATATACCCCAAATCAATCCCCAAATAACCAAAATCAAGCGAGATAACCCAACAGTCCAACTTTCAGCTGATAAGAAAATCATATCGAATTACACCTAATTCTTCCTCCTAGAGATTAGTCTGATACTTCTATTTATCCAATTTTGAATTATTCTCTTTTTTTACTACATCTTCAACAATCTTCTTTTCTTCAGCAATTTTAAATGGTTTCGTGGGTTTTTTTTCATCAATCGGTTGATTACAGACCCAACAAGCATTTTCTAAGTCAGAAAGCGTTCGAGCGCAGTTTTGATGATACAATGCTTCACATTTAGGGCATAGAAAGATGTTAAATCCAGCGACTTTTCCTTTACACATCAAGCAAATCTTCTTTTCCCGATAATAGGAGACCTCTTCGTCTGTAATTTGTTCAGGTCTTTCAATTATTCGAAATAGTGAATCTTTAGCTATAATCTTCTTTTTAACTTTCTTTTTACGCTCCTCAGGCTCTGCTCTTAAACCCAAATAAGCAGTTACTAAGGATGTCACGTCAATTATCATGAAAATATATTGAACTTCTTCCCCAAAAGCTTGCACCATTTGAAACATAAGGATTCGTGAGAGACTATAAAGTATAATACCAATAGATAAATAGATATACTTCTTTCTAAATATGCCTTTTGTCCCAGAAGCTTTGTATAGAAGTCCAACTCCAATGGTTAAGGCATAAGAATATGTAAATACATTCCACCTAAAGGGAAACTTTTGCGTTGGTATTGGCAAATCATAATAGACTTCTATTAGTCCTTCTCCAGGTATTATGGGAGGTACAATAATTTCAGTCGTCCAATGAAATATAAATAGATCCAATAAACTGAGCATATTCAAAAATAAAATTATAGATAAAAAATACCACTTCTTCTTGGGTATTAATATTTCAGCCCACACATAAGCCATAACGGGCGCTGTAAAACCAGTAGGTGCCCAAAATATATAAAGTTTTAATTGGCCGTCCATGTTATTTCCTGTTATAAGGATAGTTGTAAAATCGATGAAAGTGCCAAATCCAAGAGTTATGCTAATTCCAATTAATGCTAACCCATAATAAAAGAGAAGCTTAGTTTTTGTCTTTCTTCCTTGGAACATAAAAAATAATCCTATTATAAAAGACGGAAAAAAATACATCACAATCTCTAAAAGTGTGTTGTAAAAAACTACATCAGAAAGCATTAGCATTTTAACTTTCACCCTACCAAAAATGATTTATTATGTGGTTGTTCCTTTTCATGTTTTATATAGAAAGTGATGAATGCTGCGAGGAATCCAGAAAAAAGAATGAGATATATCAAGTTCATTATTTTTGCATGCAATAATATAGAGATATTTGGCCAACAAAAAATATTCCACCAAAAAAAAGTGTATACTCCTAGCATATGCCAAACTATCTCCATTATTACGAGGATTTTTACTTTCTCCCATTCTGTCTCTTGCCACGCTATAAAGGAAGCGCTCGCATAGCCTAAAAGGGCGCCACCGAATAATCCTCCATAACCAACGGGAGCTAGAAAAGGAATACTGAACCACTCCATATAATCTTCCACAAGGAAGAATAAAAGTACTCCAAAAACAACAAAAACAATAAAATTCACTAAAAATGTCCATTTTAACCCTTTCAAAATTTTTTTAACCATTTTTCTATTTACCTCTTTATTTGAAAACAAAAAATAATCCGAGTGTAGAGGTTAACAAAAATCCAATTATAGTTTGCCGAACTGCCAATATTAAATCTGCGTCAGAAAGCATTAGCATTTTGAGTTAAACCTCTACATGAAATAACAAGAAATTTAATTATTCGTCGTATTTACAAATATTTTTTATTAAAAATTTTTCTTAAATTAACATTATACATTCATGTATATAAATCTTTTAAAAGTAGGCTAAGAAGAAAAAAAACCTTATAATGAAATATAAGTTTTAAAACGATTAGAAACTCATCAATTACCTAATTTCCATCCTATTTTTGGAATAACTCAAGTATAAATATTTTTAATATTAATTATAAATTAATTTCGAATATAAAAGCAAATGTAGTTTTTTAACAAATTTTAATAATTTTTCGTGAAAAAATTGAAAAAGCTAATTGATGCCGTTATATACACAGATATTGACGATGAACTCGGTCCTAATCCCATAAATTGGCTACCATCAAATTTACCTGAATCTATTAGAATGTTAGTCGGAATTAAAACTATGACAATACTTTCAGGTGATCAGGGTTCTGTACCAGATTCACTTTTAATCATTCCCTTTCCTTCTTTAAGATTAAAGGGATTAATTAGATATTTTGAAAGAAAAGATGAAAGTAAAAGAGGAGGATTTGCACGATCCGCGATAACATTCTTGTTTAAAGAGACAGATGATGTGATTTTCTATAAATATATTAATTACCTTAAGGCTCCCTTTGATGAAACAACGAGAAAAATTATTGAATTAAAGAATCGAAATGTAGAAAGTGAAAAGATTTTTGAAGAGATTAAAATTCTACAAAATAGCGTCAGTAAGTTACTAGAAGATTTTAGAACTAAAGAAATATCTTCACCAACATCAAAAGAATTTCCTGAAAAACGAAGTAAAGAAGAAAAAATAGTAGACTATAGGTTTAAACTCGTAGTTGTTGGAGATCCCGGCGTAGGGAAGACATCTACAATACTACGATTTACTGATAATGCGTTCTTAAGAACTTACGTTCCCACTCTTGGAGTAAGTATCACTGAAAAAATATTTCATGCTAAAAGTGGAGTTATTGAAATGATCTTATGGGACATCGCCGGACAAGCAAAATTCGAGACGATGAGAAGATATTTCTACCAAGGCTCTGAGGCTATTTTACTTATTTTTGATTTGACAAATAGAATTTCCTTTACGAGTATCAAAAATTGGTATAATGATGTTATGAATAATATGGAAAAACACCATCATCAAATGGTTGGATATATTTTTGGTAATAAAAGTGATTTAACAGAAGTACGAAAAGTTAAATTAGTTGAGGCTTTAGCTTTAGCCAAAGAATTAAATTTAGAATATATAGAAACATCTGCTTTGACTGGAAAAAATGTAGAATATGCTTTCTACGACATAGCAGAGACGATAATAAATTCAAGATTAGGGAAAAAATAAAGGTTTTAAATTTGGATATTGAAGAAGCAATATATAAAAGAAGAACTATAAGAAGATATAAGCAAGATCCAATTCCAAGGGATATTCTGAAAAAATTAATTGATTACGCTCGAGTTGCTCCAATGGCCCGAAATGTTCAAGGTCTTGAGTTTGTTTTAGTTGAAAATAGTGAAACAAGAGAAAAATTATTTAAATTAATTAAATTTGCAGGTTCTTTACCTGAAGACCAGCGAACTCCAGAGCCAGGAAGAGAACCTAAAGCGTACATAATAGTACTTGTTAATACAGAAATTAAGCCTTCATTTTTTGATTTTGATGTTGGAGCTGCGGTAGAAAATATATTATTAGGTGCAGTTAAATATGGGATAGGGAGTTGTTGGATGGCTAACATTAATGTCAGAAAAATTAAATTGCTATTAAAAGTTCCAGATCAATATCAAGTCAAACATGTAATCAGTTTAGGATACCCTGATGAAGAATCATTTATGGAACCTTATAAAGATTCATATAAATATTGGAAAAATCCCGATGGTACTATGCATGTACCAAAAAGAGATTTGGATGATATTATTTACAAAATTTTTTAAAAATTAGATAAAAGCCGCCATATCCCTACAGTTATATGCAATTCTCATTAAAACTCTAATCCTTTCCTTCTCCTTAAATTTTAAATCATTTATGAGCAAATTTCCTTTTTCAATTAACATATCTCTTTTTTTCCATACTTTATGTGCTAATTCTAAAGCTTTCTTCTGATAAGCAATCATTACCTCATTAAAATATTGCTTGATTTCTGTAAAATATTCCTTAATTTCTTCACTTAAATGAAAATCTCTTAGAATTGATCCAATATCTTCAATCTTTTCACAAAACATACGATAATCCATGGCTTCTAAAGGCGTAAAATCTTTATCTTCTGTGACATATACGCCTGTTCTAAGATAAGTCCTAATATGGATTACAAAAATAAAGTAAAATTTTCGTAATTGGTTAAAATTATAATTTAACTCTTCATATTTATTAGTTTCAAGGTTATCAAACATATCCAAAATAAGATATAATAAACGTTGTATTAACTTACGAGTAGGGATTTGTTTATAGCCGAAATTTTGAACAACAATCCTCTGAGGTTGTTCTTCAATTATTTCGGTGTTAGGAAGACCATTAACAAACCATCTTATTTCATCTCTTATACTCTCTTCAAATGGTTTATCTGATAGTATTACTATATTTGATTGACCAGAGAGGCATTTTTTTACAATTTCTCGAGCAATATAGGGATTTGAGTGAAGTATTACCTCATCAGTAGATCGATCTACTTCCTGTCTATGTTTTGGTGAAATTAATAAAGATCCGTCACTGCGAACAGTGATCAATATGGAAGATTTCTTACTTAAATTAAAATTTTCAACCCACTTTTTTGGTAGACTAACAAAAAAAGAACCGCTAATCTTCTGCAGATTTCTATAGGTTCTTTCCATATTAAACTTATATTATTATTAATATTTAAACTTGTTTAAACTTGTTTAAACAATTTATACAATATATTTAAACATTCTTTAAACATTCATTATATTAATAAATCTAAAGTAAAGAGGTAAAAATAAATGACATCAAGTAAAGAAGAAGTTTTTCCAATATTTAGAGAATTTCCTAAATATAAAATTATCGAAGAATTAAAAGAAGAAGCTGTAAAAGAAGTAAAACAATTACTTGAGAAGAAAACAGACATTGATCCTATCCAAAAGAAAAGAGATGAAAGAAACTGGAAAAAATCTCTGGGATATTATGCACTTAATCCTAATAAATTTGATTTTAATATAAGTAATTTAAAAACCAAAAAATAATCTTTTTTTTTTAATCTTTTTAAGACCTTTTTGTAAAAACTTTATATAAAATATGATGAATATATTATAATTAATTGAGGGGGTTTCAATCTTTAGGATTGCCCAAAGACCTACAAAAAGAAAGGAAATGCGAATTTAAATTGAACTTGCAAATATAAAATAAGTTAAACTTTTATACTATCCCGAAGTATCAAATTATACATTAAAGTAGATATTTATTTATATTTAATATTTTCTTTGAGGATTTTTAGAATGCTTATGTTATCTATATTAGGTGGACTTATTGGTTCTTCTACATTGGGCGTGCTAATAGCATTTTGTAGTTTTGGAATATACTTTTACTATATTTCTAGGAAAACAAATATCAAACTTCTCTCAATTATGGGGATAAATATATTTTTAATAGGAATAGCTTATTTGGGAATTTGTGTCGACTTTTTATCAATTCTTATAACAGGAAACAACATAAATGTATTTTTACTTGCTTTTTTAATTTGGCCATTTGTGCCTGTTGCTTACATCTTTGGATCTTATGTAACTGCTGAATTATTGATACCTAAGATAAAAAAACTCTACATGATCATAATTATTGCTTTAGCTTTAATTTTTGAGCTTAGTATTTTTTTAGATACATTAGGAAACATTACGTTTATTGAACCTACCCCTCCTGGTGCTGAATTGATCGATGATAGTCTTATTACAGGGTCAATTGCCGGTCTTATCGGAACTATTTTTACGTTCTTAGGAATTTTTTTTTCTGGGATCGGCATGCTTATTAAAGGTTATCGGTTTTCAGGGGTAGTTAGAAAGAAATATCATCAGTTAGCAATAGGATATTTAATTCTTAATGTATCGGCGTTGTTAGATTTTTTGGGTATCGCCGAGATCGTTGCAATAATTCGGATTGCCTCATTAAGTGCCGTTTGGCTTTTCTATTTAGGTTTAAGGGAAGAACCTGAAAAGCGTGA
>Ga0315553_10003622_pt1 | contig 11944 bp, 5 predicted proteins | sample SalMarSW160140MG_FD_203099 | JGI IMG/M metagenome (GOLD analysis project Ga0315553, IMG submission 203099) | Salt marsh sediment microbial communities from the Plum Island Ecosystem LTER, Massachusetts, United States - Salt Marsh Sediment SW1601-40 ... | reverse complement strand
CATGGTGCTCAACGACTCGGGCGCCGACAATGTCGAGATGCGCGATTTCCTCTATCGCGATCGCAACCACCTGGCCGTGTACGCCAAGGCCCTGTTCGGGCTAGGGCTCGTGAAGGTGGGCGACGAGGAAAAGCTGGCCATGATCATGAAGAACATGGATCAGTACCTGGTGCAGGACACGGAGAACGAAACCGCGTACCTGCGACTGCCCGACGACAATTACTGGTGGTACTGGTACGGCAGCGAGGTCGAGGCCAACGCCTATTACCTCAAGCTGCTCTCTCGCACCGACGCCGAGGGCGAGCGGGCCCCGCGGCTGGTCAAGTACTTGCTCAACAACCGCAAGCACTCGACCTACTGGAATTCGACCCGCGACACGGCGCTGTGCGTCGAGTCGTTCGCCGATTTCATCCGCGCCAGCGGCGAGCAGCAGCCCGACATGATTGTCGAAATCTGGCTCGACGGCCAGAAGCGGAAAGAAGTGTCGATCGACGGCGAGAACCTGTTCAGTTTCGACAACAAGTTCGTGCTGACCGGGGCCGACGTGACCGACGGCGATCACGTGCTGGAAATCCGCCGCCAGGGCAAGGGCCCGGTGTACTTCAACGCCTATCTGACCAACTTCACGCTCGAGGACCCGATTACCAAGGCGGGGCTCGAGATCAAGGTCGAGCGCAACTTCTTCAAGCTCGTGCCGGTCGACAAGACCATTAAGGTCGAGGGAACCCGCGGCCAGGCGGTTGACCAGAAGGTGGAGAAGTACGAACGCCAACCGCTGGAAGACCTGGCCACGCTCAAGAGCGGCGACCTGGTCGAGATCGAGCTCGTGATCGAAAGCAAGAACGATTACGAGTACATCATGTTCGAGGACATGAAGGCCGCCGGCTTCGAGCCGATGGAGGTCCGCAGCGGCTATAGCAACAACGGACTGGGGGCGTACATGGAGCTGCGGGACGAGCGCGTGAGCTTCTTCGTCCGCGCCCTGGCCCGCGGCAAGCACAGCATCGCGTACCGAATGCGGGCCGAGATTCCCGGCAAGTTCAGCGCGCTGCCGACCAAGGCATCCGCGATGTACGCGCCGGAGCTCAAGGGCAATTCGGACGAGTTCAAGGTGCAGATCGAGGATTGATCGCGAAGTGTGATTGACGCGGCTGTGTAGAAGCTGAAACGCGCGAGTGTTCAGCGGCGTGCTGCGTTCGCGCCCATTTTAACACCACTCCAAGCCCACGGATTGCCATCCGTGGGTTTTTTTGTTGCCGCGCCGCTCATGTCGCTATCGGCGGCGCGAGGCAAGCCAACGCATCCCCAACCCACGGATAGCAATCCGTGGGCTTGCAATCCGTGGGCTTCTGTCGTGCCGCGCCGCGTATCGCCGCGGCCTCCCCCATGTACCGTTTATCGCAATCGCGCCGGTCGTGCCGATCGCCGCTCGCACATAGCCGCCGCCGGTTCGAGCGGCAAACGTCGTACCGCCCGATTCTTCTGACCTAGCCTTGCGTGTGGCAATGCGCTGGCGCATCCACATCAAAACCCGAAGCGTCAGCGAGGGCGGATTCGCTCGTTGGGAGCCATTCGCACATCGCCCTCGCTGACGCTTCGGGTTACGACAGCATTGGACTTCCTTGAGGGCGCGGGACATGATCTGGCTGCTGGTCGTACTGGGCATCGCAATCGTGGCTGCACTGGGACTGTGGGCCTGGCTCGACGTGCGGCAGCGCAAACACGCCATTTTGCACAACTTTCCCGTCGTCGGGCACTTTCGCTACTGGCTCGAAAGCGTGGGTCCCGAGTTGCGGCAGTACATCGTCACCAGCAACAACGAAGAACGCCCTTTCAGCCGCGATCAGCGTAGCTGGGTGTACGCGTCGTCGAAGAACGAGAACAACTACTTCGGCTTCGGCACCGACCAGGACACCGAACACGCGTCGAACTACGTCATCATCAAGCACGCCGCGTTTCCTCTGCCCGATCCGCACTCGGGTCAGAAAACATACGACCCGCTACACTCGGTTCCCTGTGCCAAGGTGCTGGGCGCGTGGCGCGGGCGCTCGCAAGCGTTCCGCCCGCAGTCGATTGTCAACGTCTCGGGCATGAGCTTCGGATCGCTCAGCGGTCCGGCCGTCGAAGCGCTCAATCGCGGTGCCCGCATGGCCGACTGTTTGCAGAACACCGGTGAAGGGGGCGTCGCGCCCTATCACCAGCACGGTGGCGAACTGGTCTGGCAGATTGGCACCGGCTACTTCGGCTGCCGCGACGAGCGTGGCCACTTCGACATGAGCCGCTTTCTCGACGTCGTTGCGGACAACCCCATTCGCGCTATCGAGATCAAGCTCAGCCAGGGGGCGAAGCCGGGTCTGGGCGGCCTGCTTCCCGGCGCGAAGGTGACGCCCGAAATCGCCGCCATCCGCGGCATTCCCGTAGGGCGCGACTGCGCGAGCCCGGCGGCGCACCGCGAGTTTCGCGACGTCGACAGCATGCTCGACTTTGTTGAGCGGCTGGCCGAGGCGAGCGGCTTGCCGGTGGGCATCAAGTCGGCCGTGGGCGAAACGGAGTTCTGGCGAGAGCTGGTCCGCCAAATGGAGACGACGGACCGCGGCGTCGACTTCATCACCATCGACGGCGGCGAAGGGGGCACCGGCGCCGCGCCGCAGGTGTTCAGCGACCACGTCGCGCTCCCCTTCAAGCTCGGAATGGCCCGCGTGTACACCGAGTTCGTCGAGTCGGGCCTGAACGAGCGAGTCGTGTTCGTCGGGTCGGGCAAGCTCGGCTTCCCCGAGACGGGGCTCATGGCCATGGCGCTGGGGTGCGACCTGATCAACGTGGGACGCGAGGCGATGCTCTCCATCGGCTGCATCCAGGCCCAGCGTTGCCACACGGGCTGGTGCCCGACCGGCGTGGCGACCCAGAAAAAGTGGCTGATGCGGGGTCTCGATCCGACGCTCAAGTCGGCGCGGCTGGCCAACTACATCGTCACGCTCCGCAAGGAGTTGTTGCAGCTCAGCCGGGCGTGTGGGGTGCCGCACCCATCGCTGGTGACGACCGAGCACTTCGACATTCTGGACGAGCGGTTTTCCGCGGTCAGTGCCTCGGAGTGCTTTGGGTATTCCCCGAGCTGGGGGTTGCCTTCGCGGGCGGATCAGACCGAAATCCGGCGGATCATGGTGGCCGAGGGGGGTGGGGCTGCCCCGTTCGCCGCTCCGAGCCCGAAACCGCCAGCGGAAATGGACGCTGTCGGGTCGTGCTGAATCGGTGGGAAACCGGCGGGAACCCTTCGATTCCCCGTTCCCAGCTACCTTGGGAACTCAATTCCAGGCGCCTTGGGGAACTCTATTCCCACGGCGGGCGTCATATTCTCCAACTGCCGGGGAGCTGCGAGCGTGGATGGAGCGCTCGGCTTCGCCTCGCGGCTAACCCTTTCCCGCGACCACTTTCCGTCGACTCAGGAGGCGTGCAGGATGAAAAGGCGCATCAGTTACCAGCGGATCGGATTCATTCTGTTCCTTACCGCATCGGTGGGGCTCCTTTGGCGGGGCCTGGCGGCCCAGAACGCCGAGGAGAAGCCCGAGGAGCCCAAGCCGGCCCTTGTCGACTCCGAAACGCTGGGCGGCCTCGACCGCTACCTGACGTTCGCCAGCACCGACAAGCCGATCTACCGCCCCGGCGAAACGGTCTACGTCCGCGGCATCGTCTTGCAGCATGCCACGCATCAGCCGCTGGCCGAGGGGTTGCAAGTGGCGTCGGTTATCGAGCTCAAGGGCCCCAAGGGGGACACGGTCGCCTCGGGCACCGCCACGTCGGAAGACAGCGTGGTGGGATTCTCATGGCAGGTTCCGCCCGAGCAGGCCGGGGGTGAATACATTGTCCGCATGACCTATCCGTGGCACGGTCTTCCGCCGGCCGAGCGGAAGTTCGAAGTCCGGGCGTACCGCGCGCCGCGGCTCAAGTCGCAGATCAAGTTTTTGCGCGACGGCTATGGGCCCGGCGACGTAGTGACCGCCACTCTCGAAGTCACCCGCGCCGAAGGCGGCATTCCCGAAGGAGCCAAGGTGAGCGTGATCGCCCGCGTCGACGGCGACGTGGTGTACGAGGGAGCGACCGAGGTCGACGCCAAGGGCAACAGCGTGGCGCGGTTCCCGCTGCCAGTCGACATTCGGCGCGGCGAGGGAACGCTGGCGTTGGTCATCGAAGATGGCGGCGTTGTGGAAACGGCCAGCAAGACGATTCCCATTCTGCTGCAAACGGTCGATCTGACCATGTATCCGGAAGGGGGCGATCTCGTCGCCGGCCTGCCGAATCGCGTTTACATCGAGGCGTTCACTCCGGCGAAGAAGCCAGCCGATCTGGCAGGTGTCATTCGCGACGACGAGGGGAACGAAGTTGCCGATTTTCGCACCGAGCACGAAGGCCGCGGCCGATTCGGCTTCACGCCCGAGGAAGGCAAAAAGTACACGCTGGCCATCACCGAGCCCGCCGGCATCAAAACCGTTTATCCGCTGCCCGAAGCGAAGGCGTCGGGCGTCGTGCTGCACGCCGACCGCGACACGTATGCGGCCGGAGAGCCGGTTACGCTGCTCGTGGGCGCCAATCCGCGCGTCGAGGGGCTACACGTAACGCTCGCCAAGCGCGAGGTCGTGTTGGAGAAGGTGGCGCCGGTCACCGCTGACGGTGAACTGGCCGAGGCAACGTTTGACGACATCGCGGCCAACGGCGTGCTCGTGGCCACGGCGTGGAGCGGCGACGGCATGCCGCTGGCCGAACGGCTCATCTTCCGCCAGCCGGCGCGGTCGGTGCAGGTCGAAATCACGGCCGACGCGAAGCAGTACGTTCCCGGCGGCAAGGCGAAGCTCACCGTAAAGACGACCGACGAATCGGGCAAGCCGATCAGCGCCGTCGTGGGCATCACCGTGACCGACGACAGCGTGCTGGAAATGATCGAGAAGCGCGAGCAGGCGCCGCGTCTGCCCGTGATGGTTCTGTTGGAAAACGAAGTTCGCGACCTGGCCGACGCGCACGTGTACTTCGACGCGGAGAACGAGAAGGCGCCGCTGGCGGTCGATCTTTTGCTCGGCACGCAGGGTTGGCGGCGATTCGCGTTCCTCGACACGGCGAAGTTCATCGAGGCGAACGGCGACGCGGCCCGCCGCACGCTGGCGCTGAAAATGGCGTCGGTCGAAGAGCAAATGCTGCAAGCTCATGCATTGAGGGGCGGAGCGGTCCGGTTCAACCGGAACGAAGCGCTGGAGGTCGAAAAGTTTCGCGTCTTCGATGATGCGGCTGATGGGGCGGCTGTGCCGCTGCCTGCCGCGGCGCCTGTCGATGCTGCCGTTCCGGACGTTGCTGCTCCGCCTGTCGGGGCGGAAGAACCTGGCGCGGAGCCCGCCGAGAATCCCGTCGCGGGTCCCGAAGTGGCTAATGGCGGCGACCGCCAGGCGGCTGCGGCCAAGCCCGCCCTCCCGCCTCGCGACCAGAAGGAAAGGCAAGAGCAAGGCGCCCGCGCCGATCTACGCAAGGCCTTGGGTGGAGCCGATAAGAACGCCCGACGACGCAGGATCATCGGAGAAGCAGACGAAGACTTAGACCGCATAGGCGGATTCGGCGGAATCGCGGTCGGCGACGACTTCGTGGCCGTCCGCGTGTACGCGCATCAGGTTCGCCCCGATCGCGAGCCCGGCCAGCGCATCGACTTCACCGAAACGCTGTTCTGGAACGCCGGCATCAAGACCGACGAGCAAGGTCAGGCCAGCGTCGAGTTTGGCCTCTCGGACAGCGTCACCAGCTTCCGCGTGCTGGCCGACGCCTTTTCGGCAAGCGGGGCGCTCGGTGCCGCCAACACGGCTATCGAGTCGGTTGAGCCGTTCTATCTCGAACCGAAGATGCCGCTTGAAGTCACCGCGGGCGACCGCATTCTGCTGCCCGTGGGCGTGGTGAACGCCACCGACGCGACTCTCGAAGGCGCACAGTTTGGCGCATCGTCGCACACCGCGATCGACATCGTTTCGCCACTGCGGCCCTTCGACCTGGCTCCGAAAGCCCGCAAGCGGCACGTGATCGAGCTCATGGTCGGCCGCCACAACGGTTCGGCCCACTTCACGCTGACGGGCAGAGCGGGCCCCTATGCCGACGAGGTCACGCGCACGCTGGTCATCAAGCCGTCGGGCTTCCCTATCCAGCTTTCGCGCGGCGGGCTGATTAACCCGGGCGATCTGGTGACGCAGGAGATTACGATTCCCGACACGATGGTTGCGGGAAGCCTCAAGGCCCGCGTCGTGGTCTATCCCACGCCGCTGGCCAGCATGACCGAAGCGCTCGAATCGCTGATTCGCGAACCGTACGGCTGCTTCGAGCAAACCAGCTCGACGACCTATCCGCTGGTGATGGCGCAGCAGTACTTCCTCTCGCACCAGGGGGTCGACCCCACGATGGTCGAGCGGAGCAGCCAGATTCTGGAGACCGGCTACCAGCGCCTGTTGGGCTTCGAGTGCAAGAGCGGCGGCTACGAGTGGTTCGGCAGCGATCCCGGCCACGACGCGCTCACGGCGTACGGCCTGCTCGAATTCACCGACATGGCGCAGGTGCGGCACGTCGATCCGGCCATGCTTGAGCGCACGCGCAAGTGGATGCTCGAGCAGCGCGACGGCAAAGGTGGCTACCAGCGCAAGACCCACACGCTGCACACGTGGCTGGCCGACCCCGAAGTGGCTAACAGCTACAACACGTGGGCTATGTTGAGCGCGGGCATCGACGCCGATCTTTCGACCGAAGCGAACTGGGTCCGCGAGGAAGCTCAGAAGAGCGAGAATTCGTACGTAACGGCGCTGGCGGCCAACGTAATGATCGCGGCCGGCGACAAGGAAGGTGAGGAGATTCTGCTCGACAAGCTGGCCGGCAAGCAGAGCGACGACGGTTCGGTGCAAGGGGCCACCACGTCGGTGGTCGGCAGCGGCGGCGAAGCGCTCGTGATTGAGACCACCTCGTTGGCGGCGCTCGCCTGGCTGCACAACCCGCACTACGTCGCCAACGTCGAGAAGGCGATTCAGTACCTGGCCGAAGTCTGCAAGGGCGGGCGCTTCGGTTCCACGCAGTCGACCGTGTTGGCGCTCAAGGCGATTGTGGAATACGACAAGTCGCGAGCCGTGCCCAAGGCGCCGGGTTCGCTCGAGTTGCTCGTCGACGATGAGGCGGTCGGCTCGGCCGTCGCGTTCACCGCCGAAACGAAGGGCGCCATCGAGCTGCCCGACGCTTCGGCCCTGCTGACGCCTGGCAAGCACAAAGTGCAGGTCCGCATGAACGACGGCTCGAACATGCCGTACTCGGTGGCCATCGACTTCAACAGCCTGAAGCCCGATTCGGCCGAGGATTGCAAGCTGCACCTGGAGACTCGTCTCCGCGATGAGAAGCTGGGCGAGGGCGAAGTGACCGAGGCCGAGGTGGTGGTGGTCAATCGCACCAACGAAGCGGTGCCCACGCCGGTGGCCATTGTCGGCATTCCCGGCGGGCTGGAAGTTCGCCACGATCAGCTCAAGGAGCTGGTCAAGGCGGGCAAGATCGCGGCGTACGAGGTTCGCGGCCGCGAGGTCGTGCTCTACTGGCGGTCACTGGCCGCCGAGGAGCGGGTCGACCTGCCACTGAGTCTGGTCGCGGCGGTGCCGGGCAGCTACGCGGGTCCCGCGAGCCGTGCCTATTTGTACTACACCGACGAGCTGAAGCACTGGAACGACGCGCTGGCGATCGAGATCACGCCGAAGAACGAGGAGTAGCGGGGCGCGGCTCGATGCCGAGCGGATGATGACGTGAGGCGTTTCACTAGGGTGTGGGCCTGGATATCCGGGTCCATGCCCTTTTTTCATTCTGCGGCTTGATGTCCCTTCGGTAACAGTTCCGCAACGGAACTTTCCTAATGGCGTGCGGTCGAATAGAATGGGCTTCGTAACGACTTGCGCCCGTTCGTACCCGGTTCGAACCTGCCTCCGAGGAGCGAGAACGGATTATGAGTTTATCCCGAGCGGACTGCGTGAGCCACGATTGGTCGATCGCATGGGTGTTGGTCCTGTCGCTGCTGAGTCTGGCTTTCGTGCCGCCCCTCGCGGTGTCGGCTGCGGAGTCGGACGACGCCGTTGCCGCTATGTACGAGCGGACACTGCGCGAGCGAAGCATCGCGCCCACCTCCGCCGGATTAATTCAGTTCCTTCGCGATCTGCATCCCAGCGAGGAAACGCAGAATCTGGCCACTCGGCTCATCGCGCAGCTCAACAGCGACAGTTACGCCGAGCGCGAGGCGGCGATGACGCGGCTGTTGCTGCTGCCGGCTTTGCCCGTCGAAGCGCTGAAGGTGGCAGCCGAGAAAGGCGAGCCGGAGGTTCGCTGGCGTGCCCGCGTGATTCTCGATACGGGGGAAGACGAGAGCGCAACCGTGCTCTACGCGGTGTTCAAGACCATCGAGCTGAGAAAGTTGCGGGGCACGGTGCCGGAACTGCTGCGGATCATACCGCTTTGCGACAAGCCTCATTTGGTCGACGCGGTCCGCGCGGCGCTCGAAGCGGTGGCCGAGCCGCAGGATGCGCCGCCGCTGCGCGAGGCCCTTTCCCACCCGCACGCCGACGTCCGCGCCACCGCCGCCCTGGTGCTCTGGAAGTGCGACGGCCAGCGGGCTCTGCCCCACCTGCGAGCCGTGCTCGAAGTGCCTGGGCAGCCCGACAAGGTGAGACTGTCGGCCATCGTGGGCATGGCCAATCTGGGCGAACGGGAGAGCCTGACCCTGTTGCACGGGCTGTTGATGTCCGACGACCCACAAGTCCGCGTCGGCAGCTTTCTGGCGCTGTCCGCGCTGACTGGGCAGCATTTTGGTTACGCGGCTTACGATACGGAAGACAAGCGGCTGGCCTCGGCTACGAAGTGGAAGGAGTGGATCGACGGAGAAGGCAAATCGGCCGATCTAAAATTCCCCATCGACCTGTACGCCGCCGACGTCGGCTATTTGCACGGCAACACGCTGCTGGCCTTCGGCTACCAGAACAAAGTGGTGGAGTACGACCCCTCCGGTAAAGAGGTGTGGTCGTATCCGGGCGGCGGCGCTTGGAGCGCCGAGAAGATGATGAACGGCAACGTGCTCATCGCCGCCTACAACGAGAACCGCGTGATCGAGGTCGACCCCACCGGCAAGATCGTGTGGGAACGCCCCTCGCCTTCGTGCCTCAACGCCCGGCCGCTGCGCAACGGCAACATTCTGATCTCGGAGCACTCCTCGAAAAAAGTATATGAGGTCGATCGCGAGAAAAGTATTCTGTGGGAGTACGAAACTTCGAATGCGTGCTGCGACGCCCATCGGCTGGATAACGGCAACACGATGATCGCCGAAGGGAATCGAATCATCGAAGTCGACCGCGAGAAGAAAATCGTGTGGGAAATGGAAGCCGGGCAGCCTTATGGCATTCAGCCGCTGCGGAACGGCAACGTGCTGGTGGCCGACCTGAACGGCCGCGCCTTCGAGGCGACCCGCGACAAGACCATCATCTGGGAAGTGCAGGAGCAAAACCCGGTCGACGTTTTCCGCTTGCCCAACGGCAATACGATAGTCACGGGCGCCAGCCGCTTCGCCGAGTACACGCCCGACAAGACCGTGGTGTGGTCCCAGGACGGTTGCAACTACGGCACCGCCCGGCGGTAGCCGTATCGTAAGCGCGAAGCGTAAGCGAGGGACGCTGCACGTAAGCGCCAAGCGCAAGCGAGGGATTTCCCCCGATGCCCGAATCGCAACTCCCGGCGTGCCGCAAGTACTCGAAGAAGAGATCCGGGCGTTCGATCTGTCGCGCGATTCTCATCGTCTCATTTGCCGTTGCCGCGCAGACCGCTACCTCATCCTCGCTCCGCGCCCAGGACGCCGACCTGATTCTCACGGGCGGCAAGATCGTCACGGTTGATGGCGATTTCCACATCGCCGAGGCGGTGGCCATCCGCGGCGAGCGGATCCTGCTTGTCGGCAGCGACGAAGAAGTGCTGGCCAAACGCGGCGCCGACACGCGCGTAGTCCAGCTCCAAGGCAAGATGGTGCTCCCCGGCCTGATTGACTCGCATACGCACCCTACTGGCGCGGCGATGCACGAGTTCGATCACGACGTGCCGGACATGGAAACGATCGACGACGTTCTCGCGTATGTTGCTGCCCGCGCCGCCGTGGTGCCCGAAGGGCAGTGGATCTGGGTGCGGCAGGTGTTCATTACGCGCCTGCGCGAACAGCGCTATCCGACTCGTGAGGAGCTCGATCGCGCCGCTCCGCGCCATCCCGTTGTGTTCGCCACCGGCCCCGACGCGATGCTCAACAGCATGGCCCTGTCGCTCTCCGGCATCGATAAGGACTTCCGCGTCACCGGCACAGGCTACGTCGAGAAGGATGCCGACACCGGCGAGCCGACGGGGCTGCTGCGAAGCTGTTCACAGTACATCAAGGGAAGCGACTCGCCGCGCCAGGCCACGCCCCAGGAACGGCTCGACCGTGTCGCTACGCTGTTTTCCGACTACAACTCGGTCGGGCTCACGTCGATCGCCGATCGTAACGCCAGCCCGGGCGCGATTCGGCAGTACGCTGAGCTTCTGGCCGCCGACAAACTGAGCGTGCGCGTGGCCGTTTCGCACGGCGTCGACGCTTCGGCCGACGTCGATGCCGCTTGTCGGCAGATTCGCGAGGTGGCCGAGCACCCGCTGGTCCACGGCGATTCTCGCTTACGCATCGTGGGCATTAAAACGTTCCTCGACGGCGGCATGCTCACCGGCAGCGCGTACATGCGCGAGCCGTGGGGCACGAGTGATACCTACCTCATCGACGATCCCAAGTACCGCGGCGTGCTTTTCATTGAGCACGAAAAGCTCGTCGCACTAGTGAAAGCGGCGGTCGAATCGAAGCTGCAGTTCACGGCCCACTCGGTTGGCGACGGCGCCGTGCACGCGCTGCTGGACGCCTACGAAGAGGTCAACCGCACGACGCCCATCGCGGAAACGCGGCCCTGCATCACGCACTCCAACTTCATGAGCCGCGAGGCGATCGAGCAGATGGCGCGGCTCGGCGTGGTGGCCGACATCCAGCCGGCGTGGCTCTACCTGGATTCTCACACGCTCGCGGCCCAGTTCGGCTACGATCGCCTGCGGTACTTTCAGCCGCTGCACAGCCTGTTCGAGGCGGGGGTGGTCGTCGGGGGCGGGTCGGACCACATGCAGAAGATCGGCTCGCTGCGGTCGATCAACCCGTACAACCCTTTCCTCGGCATGTGGGTTGCCATAACCCGCAAGGGCAAATCGTACGAAGGTACACTACACGCCGAAGAGGCGCTCACCCGCCAAGAGGCCATCCGCTTCTACACCATCAATAACGCCCACCTGCTGTTCCTGGAGAAGGAGACCGGCTCCATCGAACCGGGCAAGCTGGCCGATCTGATCGTGCTGGACCGCGATCTCCTGGAATGTCCGATCGATGACCTGAAAGACGCCCAGGTGCTGCAAACGTACGTTGGCAGTAAACTGGTATTCGAGCGACGTTAACTGCGCACATCGAAGTGGCGCTGTGCAGATAGCCGCCGCATTCATGCGGCGCTTTGCGAGGGCCGCGCCGTAATGCTCGACTCGGAATCGATGCCAGACAACAATTCTCCCGGGAGCGCCAACCATGACACGGGATGAACTACTCAAGCGCATTTCGATCGATCCCAACATTTGCTTCGGCAAGCCCTGTATCCGCGGACATCGCATCTGGGTGTCGCTGGTACTTGACTTGCTCGCAAGTGGCTGGAGCATCGAACAGGTTGTTGCCAATTACCCTGGCATCGACGAAGACGACGTCCGCGCGTGTATCGCCTATGGTGCGGAAATGGCGCGTGGCCGTTTCGTTGACGTTCCGCTGGAGAGCGGCTTGTGAAGATCAAGCTTGATGAGAATCTCGGCGAGCGGGGCGCCGATT
>Ga0315553_10003621_pt1 | contig 11944 bp, 9 predicted proteins | sample SalMarSW160140MG_FD_203099 | JGI IMG/M metagenome (GOLD analysis project Ga0315553, IMG submission 203099) | Salt marsh sediment microbial communities from the Plum Island Ecosystem LTER, Massachusetts, United States - Salt Marsh Sediment SW1601-40 ... | reverse complement strand
TGGCCTCCAACCTGCGCCACCGTCAGGGGCGCATCGCCCTATTCGAGGTGGCTCGCGCTTACCTACCTCGCCCCGATGATCTACCCCAGGAAGTGGAATCGCTGGTCGGCGCGGTGACTGGAGACCGGCCCGACCGCTGGGGCCAGCCCGGGGGCGAGCCAGTCACTCTCTACGACGCCAAGGCCTACCTGGAGCTCCTCTTCGACCGCCTGGGGCTGACCATCACCTACCACGACGGCGAGGACTTCGCCCTCGTGCCCGGTCGAACAGCCGAGGCACGGTTGGATGGCCAGAAGGTGGGCCTGGTGGGACAGGTGCACCCGCGAGTGGCTGCTGCCTTCGATATCGAGCAGGATGTCTATCTGTTCGAGGTGAACCTAGATGCTCTCGTGCCCCAGATGGGCAAGCCCCGCTTCTACCAGCCGCTCTCACGCTTTCCGGCGGTGGAGGAGGACATCGCCATCGTCGTGGACGAGGGAGTGACCGCCGCCCAGGTGCAAGCTATAATCGAGGCCTTCCCCCTGGTCCAGCGGGCGGCCCTGTTCGACGTCTACACAGAGGCACCGGTGCCAGCGGGCAAGAAGTCGCTGGCCTACTCCGTGGCCTACCAATCGCTGGACCACACCCTCAGCGAGGCGGAGGTGAATCGGGAGCGCCGCCGCATCCTTGACCGCCTAAAGGGCCAGCTAGGAGCCGTCCTCAGGAGCTAGCGTCTTCCGGCCGCCATAATAATGGGGCGACGAAGGAGCCAAGCGGCCAAGAACCGGGAACTAGACCTGCTTAGGGCCAGTGCGCGCATCGTCAGCGGGACTCTGCTGCGGCGTTCTCTCCGGTGGCTGCCAGAACTCGTAGCCCACCTGTCTCAGCAAGGGGATGATGTGCTTCAAGGCGTCGGCGGTGTGCTTTCCCTGCAGGTGCAGCACGATCACTGAGCCCGGCCTCACCTCACGAATCACCGTCTCCACGATCTCCCGAGCGGTGACCCCTTTCCAATCCTCAGGATCCACGCTCCAGCCGTAGATACGATAGCCCAAATCAGCAGCCACCGCCTCCACCACAGCATTACCTTCCCCGTAAGGGAGGCGAAGGAGGTGCTCGCCAACGCCGTGCTCAATCTCCCAGCGGATCTCTTCCTCCGAGAGCTTGGTCAGGTTGGGATGGCTATACGTATGGTTGCCGACAAGGTGCCCGTCCGCCTTCATCCTGTCGATGAGCTCTGTGTTCTGCTCTGCCCACTTGCCCACGGGGAAGAAGATCGCTTTCACCAGGTTCTCTTTCAGGATGTCCAGAATGGCCTCCACCTGAGCCTTGGTGCCTTGGTCGTCAAAGGTGAGAACAATGGTCCCATCACCGCTGGAGGTGATCATCGGCGGTGGCGGATCCTGAGTGCGAAACTGCCAGGAGTATTCCCGCGCCAGAGGATCGCCGCTCCGAGAGAGGCCCCCGACATCGATGCGATAGGTGGTGCTGTAGAGCAGAGCCCAGGGCTTCCAGATCAGCGTCCTATCGTCCGGCCACTGGAAGCTGCCGGAGGCTTGCGGTTCCACTCTGAAGGACTCCTCCACCGCCGCTTCATCCATCGGCCGGTCGAAGACCACCTTGACCTCGCTAAGAACGTGCTGGAGATCATTGCCAGCGGGCTCAGCGCTCACAACCGCCGGGGGATCCACAGTGGTGAAGTCAAAAGAATAGCGCTCCTGGCTGGGGTGGCCATCCGAATCGAGGATGCCAGGCCAAAGGGTCACCCTGTACGTGCAACCGGCCTGCAGTCGCTCGTGCTCCAGAACCACCTTCTGCCCCTGCCAGTGAGGTTCGAAAGAGACGGACGGCTCGATGGTCACCAAGTCGCGGGAGTTGTCGGCCAGAGAATGGTCGAACTTGATCTCGATGAGGGCTGAAGTCGATATCCCCCCCTGACCCGGCGAGGGCGCATAGAGAATGGCCTTGGGAGCAGAGATGGTGCGGAAGAGGAAGCTTTTGCCGGCGATGGATAGCGTGTAGTCCGTATCCGCCTGGAAGACCTCAAGCCTGTCGGGATTGAAGACGACCGTAGTCTCGGCCCAAGGTGCCCAATCGTCCCAGAATGTGAGTCCACCCCTGCTCACAGTCAAGCACTGAGAGCAATCGGCCGGCTGGGGCTCGATTCTGAACGTCTGCTCCACGTCCGGGAGGGACATAGGCCTGTCGACCACTGCCCGTATGGAGGAGTCCAGCCAAACGTCCTGCCCCGAGCCATCGAGGTCGTAATAGGGCCCAGACAGGTCCGCCGCGCTGGTGCGATAGCTTTCGGTGATGAGCAGCAGTACTACCAGTCCGATAAGCAGATAGGGAAGTGGGGATAGCCACCTGAACCGGGAAGCTACCCTGTCGTCACCCTCAGCGGTGGTCTGGCTGTCGACGACACCCATCGGGGAGTCTTTCCTTCGACCCTCTATGAACAGGCCGCTCGGGAGAGCGGCCGCCCCCTTTTGGTAAAAAGCCCCGAAGACAAGGTCTTCAGGGCCTGGCGAGACTATCGTGCGAAACGCTACTGGGTTGCCAGTGCTGCCTTGGCCGTTTCCACCAATCGGGCAAAGGTATTGCCGTCACGAACTGCCAGATCGGCCAAGACCTTGCGATCGATCTCCACCCCCGACTTGTGGAGGCCATCGACGAATCGATTGTAGGACAGACCGTGCGCACGGACAGCAGCGTTGATGCGGGCTATCCAGAGGCGGCGAAACTGCCCTTTGCGCTTCCTGCGATGCTCATAGGCGTAGTACAGCCCGTGGATGAGGGATTCGCGAGCCCGTTTCACAAGGCGATGCCGCACACCTCGATGACCCTGCGTCTGTGCAATCACCTTCTTGTGCCTTCGCCTCTTTGTAACGCCTCTTTTAATCCTGCTCAAAGCCCCTCCCCCCTGAATAGCTCACTAAACCCTACGCGCCACCGTAGGGAAGAAGCCGATGCACCCGCTGACGGAAGCTCCGATGCACAGCCTGCATGGTGTGGAACTCGCTCTTCACTGCTCGCCGCTTCTTGCGGCGAGCGTTGTTAATATGAGACTTACGCCGCATGATCTTGCCCCCTCCGCTGACGCGAAAGCGTCGTTTGACGCCGGAGTGGGTTTTCAGTTTAAGTTTGGTCAACCGGTTCCTCCCGTGTTTCTGTGACGTCCTTGGGGGGCTTCTTGTTGGTAGGCGCTAGGATCGTGGTGAGGAATCGCCCCTGCATGTTGGTACCTCTATCAACAGCCGCAAGGTCTTTCAAGCGACCGCAGAAGCGCTCCAGCAAGGCCCGACCCGTCTCCGGATGAGCCATCTCCCGACCACGGAACCTGACCGTGACCTTGACCTTATCGCCCTCCCGAAGCAATCTCTCCGCCACCTGAACCTTCCGCTCGAGGTCGTGTTCGCCAATATGAGGCCGCATTCGCACCTCACGCAGCATCAAGCCCTTCTGATGCTTGTGAGCGTCGCGGTCCTTCTTTGACTGCTCGTACTTCCACTTGCCGTAGTCCAAAAGGCGGCAGACAGGTGGACTAGCATGGGGATCAACCTCTACTAGGTCGAGGCCGCGTTCCTTGGCAAGGGCTAACGCCTGAAAAACAGGCAGAACACCCACGTTCTCGCCTGCGTCCGCTATTACGCGAACTTCTATTCCTTTGATCCTTTCGTTGACGCGAAACTGTTCGTGTATAACCCTTACCCTCGCGGAAAGAACTTCCTATCCGTCGATGGTGTGGTTTAGTCTAGCATACTTTGCAAGAGTCTTCAATCCTAGGCCAGCAGAAGGAGAGCACGCCCCTGCTCTACCCTCTCACCCGGCGACACGTAGACCTTCTGCACCCGACCGGACCGCTGAGCCTTCAGGTCGTTGTTCATCTTCATGGCCTCGATGACCACAAGAATGTCGCCAGCCTCGACAGTGTCGCCCTGCGAGACGCGGATCTCCCACACTACGCCCATCATAGGGGAGAGAACCAGCCAGTCGCCAGCCTCCGACGGCTCCGCGGCCACAGGCCTCGCCGGAAGCGGAACCGCCCGCTTCTCAGGAGTCTCCATCAGCACTGAGTAGGCTCGGGAACCAATCACGATGTCGAAACCGCCGCTGCGCTCCTCAGCGAAGAACTCATGAGGATGGTTGTTCACGATGAGGGAGAACAGACCCGTGTAGCCGATCTGCTCCAGGCTAATGGTGTGCCAGCGGTTGTTGACACGCACCCGCAGCCCTTTAGGCCCCTCCTCCACCTCCACCTCTCTCAGGGCATCACCCAAGCGCATCAAATACTTTTCCGCCATGTCATCCTTCGCTTCCCCCAGTCCCGCTCGCGCAGTCCGGTGCGTCTGTTTTGGAGTCGCCAGGAGTCACCGGAAGCGCAGACCAGCGACGAGGGACTGAGGGCTTCTTTCCGCTTGTTGTGAGCCAAGAGGGAAGCAGCTACCAGAGCGATCTCCTCGTTCTCCAGTTCGTCCTGCCGATCGAGGCGGAAATGCTTCTCCACGAAACCCGTGTCTAGCGTGCCAGCGATGAAGTGAACGTTGTCCATCACTTGGAGATGGAAGGGTATGTTGGTGCTGATCCCCACGATCTTGTACTCCTGGAGGGCACGGCGCATCCGCCGGATGGCCTCAGCACGATCGCGACCCCTTGCGCTCAGCTTGGCGATCAGCGGGTCATAGTAGTGGGGAATGTCTGCGCCATCGTACAGCGCAGAGTCCACCCGAACGCCGGGCCCGCCGGGCTCGCTCACGAAGCTCACCTTGCCCACCGACGGGAAGAACTCGTTGAAGGGGTCCTCAGCAGCAATGCGGCACTCGATGGCCCAGCCGCGCACCCTGATCTCCTCTTGCCGATAGGGCAATGCCTCACCCTCCGCCACAAGCAACTGATCGGCCACCAGGTCAATGCCAGTCACCAGCTCTGTCACCGGATGCTCCACCTGAAGGCGGGTGTTTACCTCCAGGAAGCTAGCATTACCCTCCTCATCCAGCAGGAACTCTATGGTGCCCACATTGACGTAGTCAGCAGCCTTACCAGCCCTCACTGCCATCTCGATGAGCCGCTGACGCAGGGCATCATCGACAGCGGTGGAAGGCGCCTCCTCGATCATCTTCTGGTAGCGGCGCTGGATCGAGCATTCCCTCTCACCCAAGGCGACGACGTTCCCGTGGTGGTCGGCGATGATCTGCACCTCGACGTGACGCACCGCCTCCAGGAACTTCTCCAGATACAGGGCACCGTCCCCGAAGGCCGCGCCCGCCTCGCGACTGGCCATCTCCAGGGCGATCGGCAGATCCTCGGCCCGATGAACAGCGCGGATACCCTTGCCGCCACCTCCCGACGCCGCCTTGACCAGAAGGGGAAAGCCGATGCGGGTCGCGGCCATCGCAGCTGTATCGGCCGTGGCCAGCTCCCTGCTGCCGGGCACCACCGGTATGCCCGCTTCACTCATCAAGCGGCGGCTCTCGATCTTGTCTCCCAACATGCGGATGGCCTCGGGGGAAGGTCCTACAAAGGTGATGGCGTTTTCGCGGCAGGCTTGAGCGAAGTCGGCGTTCTCGGCCAAGAAGCCATAGCCGGGGTGGATGGCATCTACACGTGCCTTCTTGGCCACCTCTATGATCTTGGCAATGTTGAGGTAGCTTTCGCTCGCCGGCCCAGGGCCGATGAGGTACGCCTCATCAGCGTAGCGCACGTGCAAGGAGTCGCGGTCGACCTCTGAGTAGACGGCCACACCGCTAATGCCCAGGTCGCGGCAGGATCGCAGTATCCTGAGAGCTATCTCACCACGGTTAGCTACAAGCAGCTTCCTAAACACAGCCTGCGACTTCCTCTAGAAGATGTCTATAGCAGCTAAAGCAAGAAGCTATATACCCCTACTTCCCTTTTAGCATATGGAGACTCACCCGCGCAAGGGCACAGAGGGTAAACTTAAACGGAAAGAGGAGCGGCATGGCCTTCGTGTTCCCACCTTACGGCGACGCACGCCGTTCCCGCACTTCGTCTACTGCCTTCGCGAGGAAAGCGTCCACTGCCATCGACCCCAGGTCCTGACCGCTGCGCAGGCGCACGGCGACGGCTTGCGCCTCTACCTCCTTGTCTCCCACCACCAGCATGTAGGGCACCTTCTGGAGCTGAGCGTCGCGGATCTTGGCCTGCATGCGCTCGGCGCGCTCGTCCACATCCACCCGCAGACCCGCTGCTTCCAGCTCAGAGGCCACGCGGCGGGCGTGCTCCACATGACGGTCGGCGATGGGGACGAGCATCACCTGAACCGGCGCCAGCCACAAGGGGAAGGCACCGGCATAGTGCTCTATCAGCACGCCCAGAAAGCGCTCCAGGGAGCCGAGAAGAGCCCGATGGACCATATACGGTCGATGCTGGTGGCCATCCTGCCCGATGAAGGCCAGGTCGAAACGCTCGGGCAGATTGAAGTCGAACTGCACGGTGGTGAGCTGCCAGGTCCGACCGATGGGGTCGCGCACGTGGATGTCTATCTTGGGACCGTAGAAGACACCTCCCCCTTCGTCGATCTCATAGCTCATCCCGCTGGACTGGACAGCCTGACGCAAGGCCTCAGTGGCTTGCTCCCACTCCTCGAGGCTGCCCACGTACTTGTCCGGCCGGGTGGACAGGCACAGCAAGTACTCATCGAATCCAAACAGGCGCAGGTAGTGGATACCGAAGTCCACCGCCCGAATGACCTCCTCCTCAACCTGGTCGGGCCGACAGAAGATGTGCGCATCGTCCTGGGTGAAGCCCCGCAGCCGCAGCAGGCCATGCAGGACACCGCTGCGCTCGTACCGGTAGACGGTGCCCAGTTCGGCCATGCGCATGGGCAGATCGCGATAGCTGCGCACCGCCGACTTGTATATCTCAATGTGGAAGGGGCAGTTCATGGGCTTGACGAAGTACTCCTGACCGTCGACGTCCATGGGCGCGTACATGTTCTCGCGATAGAAGTCGAGATGGCCGCTCACGTCCCACAGTGCCGCCTTGCCCAGATGAGGAGTGTAGACGATCTCGTAGCCGGCTTTGTAGTGCTCCTGCCGCCAGAGGTCCTCGATGATGGTGCGGATGCGCCCTCCCTTGGGATGCCAGTAGACCAGGCCTGGCCCGAACTCCTCGTGGAAGCTGAACAGGTCCAGCTCGCGGCCCAGACGTCGATGGTCGCGCCGCTGAGCCTCCTCCAGACGGCGCAGGTGGTCGGCCAGATCCTCCTCCGTCTCGAAGAGGGCACCGTAGATGCGCTGGAGCATCGGCCGCTGCTCATCGCCCCGCCAGTAGGCGCCGGCGATGCTCGTGAGCTTGAAGGCCTGCACCTGCCCTGTGCTGGCCACATGTGGCCCGGCGCAAAGGTCCAGGAAGTCCCCGTGGCGGTAGGTGCTCACCTTCTCGTCGGCGATCTCTTCGATGAGCTCCAGCTTGTAGGGCTGCTGGGCGAACAGGCGGCGGGCCTCGTCCTTGCTCACCTCCTGCTTCACGAAGGGCTGGTCGCCTGCTATGCTCTGCCGCATGCGCTCCTCGATGACCTCGAGGTCGTCGAGGGTCAGGCTGCGGGGCAGGTCGAAGTCGTAGTAGAAGCCGGTGTCGATGGCCGGGCCGATGCCCAGCTTGGCATCCGGAAAGAGACTAAGCACCGCCTCGGCCATGATGTGCGAGGCCGAGTGGCGCAGGCGCTCCAGGCGCTCTTCCTTTGGCAGTTTTTCCATGTCCACCGGCATGTGGGCCACCTCCGATCAGTCGAAAAGTAAGATGCCTCCCGTCCATGTGGGACGAGAGGCAAAGCCCTGCGTGGTTCCACCCACCTTCTCCCCCGACGCGTCGGGGGACTCGTTCGGCCGGTAACGGGTGCCTCCGGGGCTGGCTACTGACGTCCGCACACGTTCGCCAGCCGGCTCCTAGGGGGTCTTCGCGACAACAGAGGGCGGGCACCTCTCAGCCTGGGGTTGCCCTCTCTGACGCCGTGCCGCCGCTACTCGTCCTAGTCTCCGCCTTTCGATATTAAGGAATGGTGGGCGATACCCCGATAGAATCGGGGTGACCTCCCCGATTTCATCGGGGCGCTCTAACCATCCACCTCCGTAGCCCTACTTATCAGCGCCTCGATGTACCGTCGACTCTTCTGAGACTTCAGGTAGTGTTCTCTCATCCTCGCCGCACTAGCGTCCGTGAACTGCTCGCTGTGAACGAGCTTCCACGGGCGCAGGTATCTTGTTGATTTGACTCTACCCGCGTTGTGCTCTCCCAGTCTAGCCTCTGGGCGACCAGAAAATCCGATGTAGTACCGGCCGTTCCGTTCGCTTCGGATGACGTAGACCGAGTAGCTCACTCTCTATCCAAAAATGGTGGGCGATAGAGGATTTGAACCTCTGACCTCAGCGATGTCAACGCTGCGCTCTAACCAACTGAGCTAATCGCCCAGCTATGTAAAAACTAGCAGAAGGGCCGAAATAAGTCAACGAGTCTGGTTGGGGGCAATGAGCCTTGACTCTTATCTTCAATCACGGTGCTGAAGACGCCCTGCTGACGCATCAGGCCGGCCCATTATTGCCCCCTTCCCTTGCCCACCCTCGCGCCTGCGGGTACACTGACGACGCTAACGAGACCTGGAGGAGCGCGTCATGCCTAGGACACGAGCCAAGCTCTCACTGATCGCTTCAGTTGCGCTTGTCGCCTTGGCTTTGCTGGCTACCCTTTGGGCCAACGGTTCGAACCCTCTGGAGGCCCAGCAAGGCGTCCTCCACAACTGCCCCCAGGCAGGCAAGTGGGCCATATCGGTCTGGGACGGCGACGACGGCACCGACGTTGAACAGGCGCTGGCCACCTGCGGCGAGACAGGAGTGGTGGCCGCCTATTGGCTCGTGCCCGAGACACAGGCATGGTTGCGCTGGTTTGCCGACCGCCCGGAGATCAGCACCCTTGAGATGCTCAACGATATGCAGGGCGTTATTGCCCTCGGGGGAACGGCCGCGACGCCAACGCCGCTGGCAACAGCTTCAGCGACAGCGACCCCAACGCCCACACCGATCACCTCTGAACAGCTTATCCAACCGACGGACCTGATCTATCTGGGCGCATTCAGGTTGCCGGACGGGCCGGAGGAAATCGGTTGGGAATACAGCGGCGCTGCTATGACCTACTACCCTCATGGCGACCCGGACGGACCGGCCGATGGATACCCCGGCTCGATTTTTGCGACAGGACACGACTGGAACCAGTATGTCTCGGAGATAAGCATCCCAGTGCCCATCATTTCCCCGGATAAGGACGTGGAGGACCTGAACACCGCGACCACCCTGCAGGATTTCCAGGACATCCGGGGTGATCTATTCGGTGAATTCGAGATTCCCCGCGCCGGGCTGGAATACCTGCCGACGCAGGGCGGGCAAACGACAGACAAGCTCTATTTCTGCTGGGCGCAGCATATGGGCGAGACCGAAACCAACCCCTCCCACGGCTGGTGCGAACTAGACCTGTCGAATCCCCAGACTGTCGGAGCGTGGCGCATCGGGGACTACTGGAACTACGTCACCACGGACTACATCTTCGCCATTCCCCAGCAGTGGGCCGATGCCAACACGCCGGGAATGTACCTGGCCACCGGCCGGTTCCGCGATGGCGGTCAGGGGGCGCGAGGCCCATCCCTCTTGGCCTACGGGCCGTGGAACGAAGGCAATCCACCGGCGCCGAACAGCACGCTCTCGGCCGTGCCGCTTCTCTTGTATACCGACGTCACCGCTGGGGACGATTTCACGATCGACAACTACCACCATTCCGATGAATGGTCGGGAGGAGCCTGGCTCACAGCCGGTGACAAGTCCGCGGTGGTCTTCGTCGGCACCAAGGGTCTCGGAGACTGTTGGTACGGGTTCGCCAACGGGGTAGTGTGGCCGGATGAGCCTCCCTATCCTCCCGTGCCCGATGCTCCCTACGATCAGAGAGGATGGTGGAGTACCGACTTTGAAGGGCAGATCATCTTCTATGATCCAGCGGACCTGGCCGCTGTGGCCAGCGGTGAAATGGAGTCCTACGAGCCCCAGCCGTACGCCACGCTGCAGATTGATGATTACCTGTATCACATCGAGTCCGGCCGGCAAGAGCATCACGTTGGGGCAGCAGGTTTTGACCGCGAGCGAGGTCTGCTCTACGTATTCGAGCCCTTGGCCGATGGGGACAAGTCACTGATACACGTCTGGGAAGTCGCAACGTAGATAACCACTGCACCTGGCCCCTCCCTTGCCCACACTCACGGCTGGGATTAACATATGGTCACCAATTCCTTGTAGGGAGGTTCACCATGCGTAGCTACGGCAGTAAACTTGGTCTCTTGTCCCTAGCAGGAGTGATTGTCCTAGGCCTGCTATCCCTCGCCTGGGCTGTAGGGTCAGGCTCTTCGGCAACACAGGGGGGCACCCACGACTTCGACCTGGGCATGGGCTGGAACAACTTCGTCTGGACCGGCGCCTCGGGCACAGATCCGGTCACAGCTCTAGAGTGCATCGAAGGAGACTACGCGATCGCCTATGCGTTGGACGCAGGAGGCTGGCTGCGCTACGTCCCTGATGACCCGGGCATCACCACCTTGACCAGCGTCGACCAGTACGAGAGCCTGCTGGTGCTGATCACTGCTACTGGGGTGGAGTGCGAGGACATGCCGACCCACGCACCGTCGCCCACTCGTGACTTCGACCTGCAAATGGGTTGGACCAACTTCGTCTGGACAGGCACCTCAGGCACAGACCCGGTCACAGCTCTAGAGTGCATCGAAGGAAACTACGCGATCGCCTATGCGTTCGACGCAGGAGGCTGGCTGCGCTACGTCCCTGATGACCCGGGCATCACCACCTTGACCAGCGTCGACCAGTACGAGAGCCTGCTGCTGCTGGTCACCGCCAGCGGAGTGCAGTGCCAAGGCATGCCGGTAGCTGTCGGGCCTGTGAGTCCCACGCCCACCCCGACGGCTACGCCTACGCCCACGCCCACGCCTACGCCGACACCCTCACCAACACCCACCGCGCAATCCTTTAGCGGCCACGGAGATCAGGCTATCTCGTCGATTCAGCTTGATGAGGGACTGACAATTGTCACGCTGACTCACACAGGTTCGTCAAACTTCATCGTTTGGCTTCGTGACAGTACGGGTGAAGATGTAGACTTGCTCGCCAATGAGATAGGATCCTTCGACGGCTCAACGGCACTCGGTATTGAGGTCGCAGGCAACTATGCGCTCGACATTACCGCTGACGGCGCTTGGACTGTCGAGATCGAGCAGATGAAGCCAACATCGGCGCCCGGTGTTCCTCAAACCTTCACTGGCACGGGGCCCGAAGTGTCGCCGCTATTCTGGCTAGACAAGACACTTACGACATTCGAAATGAACCATGATGGTAGTTCCAACTTCATTGTGTGGCTATTGGACAGTAATGGGCACAATGTGGACTTACTGGTTAACGAGATAGGCTCCTACAATGGATCGACCGCCATCGGCCTACCAGCGGCTGGGGTACATATTCTCGACATCGAGGCTGACGGCAACTGGACGATCAGTGTGCAGCAATAGATCCCTAGGTCGACAGGCTGCCTCTCCGCCGAGGCTCTGTCCCCCCGTCGCTGGCTAGCGCCATCGCGTGGTTCGCGGTGGCGATGGAGTAGCTTCATCCCTTGCCCGCACTCGCGCCTGCGAGTAGGATGGGTGCCAAGCTATCTAGTTCATCGGAGGTGAGCTGTGAAGTCTCTTTGGCGATGTGCGCTTGTCTTCTGCACTCTCATGATAGTTTTCCTGTTACTGGCAGCGTGCGGCGACAACGAAGAGGGGAAAACGACGGGAGACTCGACGCCCGCCGTCACCCAGGAAGCGACCCAGACCCCTCTCGCGACCCAGACTTCGGCGCCCCCAATGACCATAGATGTGAATAAGACCTACTTCGCCACCATCGAGACGGAGAAGGGCGACATC
>Ga0315553_10003619_pt1 | contig 11947 bp, 7 predicted proteins | sample SalMarSW160140MG_FD_203099 | JGI IMG/M metagenome (GOLD analysis project Ga0315553, IMG submission 203099) | Salt marsh sediment microbial communities from the Plum Island Ecosystem LTER, Massachusetts, United States - Salt Marsh Sediment SW1601-40 ... | reverse complement strand
GGTTTACGAAGAACTGGAACAACCTGCACAGCCTCTCGAAGAGATTAAGCAAGCTAAGGTACTGGCTGAGCAGCACGCCACCCTTTTGACTAATAACGAAATTGCTGGCAAGATTCAGATGGTCACCATCAGCCAACTTCTCGACCTTTTCCCCCACGGCCACCCAATAGAGCCCAGGCCGTCCTCCTGGAGCACCACAGCCGATGACATGAAAGTCGGTAATTATTATCCTCTCTGGCAGGATAGGAATAATGAAGTGCACCGGCTTCAATGGGAACACTTGGGTATATGCGTTGAATTGGTCAACAAGGCACTCCAGTGTGCTGATAACGAGCAAAGCCGGCAATCTGCTACCATTGCTCGGGGACTTCTGGATCGTGCTGAACATAGCTGCCAGATGTGGTGGGCCAGTAAGTGCCCTATGTGGGACATCAACCTCATCCATATGGGCTTGCTCGATCAACTCCGAACTGTGGTTAACGCTTACCGGGCCATAAATAAGAGCGGGGCCAGTGAAGAGACCAAGCGGGAATATTATTACCGCACTGTTGCCGCCAGGGATATCAGAAACAAACTGGAAGACAGGCTATTTGTGCAGTAGGAGTGGGAAAGGAGAACCATGTACTGGAGCAATTTTCTTCACATCTATCAACCCCCAACCCAGACTGAGGGAATAGTCCGCAAGGTCACCGAGGAGAGCTATCGAACGCTGGTACGCGTCTTGAGGGAGGCACCGGGAAGCAAAATTACCCTCAACATAAGTGCTGTTCTCACAGAACAGCTTGCCAGATACGGGCTTGATGATGTGATTGGAGGTCTTCGTGAATTAGCCGAGCGAGGCCAGATCGAATTCACCGGGAGCGCCATGTATCACCCTATTCTGCCTCTTATTCCCAAGGACGAGGTTATCAGACAGGTCAAGCTCAATACTGATGTTAATCAGCGCTACTTTGGGGAAATCTACAAGCCTAGGGGCTTTTTCCCCCCGGAGATGTGTTACAGTTATGAAGTAGCACAAACCGTGGCTGAGCTTGGCTTTCGCTGGATAATTGTGGATGAGATCTCCTTTAGGGGGAAAATTGGCTCCGTCAAATACGACCGGCTTTATAAAGTAGAAGGGCTGGGAGATTTTTTGGTGTTCTTCAAGGAACGCCCCTTCAGTGCTGGCATTACCTATGGAGCATACACTTCGGCAGGACCTTTCATAGCAGCCCTTAAAGGCAGGTTAGAGGGGCATTCCTATCTTCTCACCGGCACCGATGGTGAAGTCTATGGACACCATCGCCCGGGACAGGAAAAGTTGCTCTCCGAGGTATTTGTCGGGGGAACCCCCAAGACATGTACCATCTCTGAGCTCATCAGACATTTCGTCCAGGTGAACACCGTGAGTCCCTTGCCTTCTTCCTGGAGCACCTGGGAAGATGAAATGGCGCAAGATATACCCTATCCTCAATGGCAATACCCGGGGCATGAGCTGCATGAGTTGCAGTGGCAACTCACCGATTTTGTATTGCACACGATCAAGAAAGCTTCAGCGGAGTCGCCTGGATTCCCAGAGGCACGTGGACTTCTGGACGAAGGATTGCATAGCTGTCAGTACTGGTGGGCCAGTTGCCGGCCCTGGTGGAGTGTGGAAATGATTGAGTGTGGTGCCCGGAAACTATATCAGGCTGTAGACGCATTGGGGGATGCCGTCGATAGGAAACAGATGGAGGAAGCCAGCAGGTTGTTTCAAGCAGTGGTAAGCAAGGCCAGGCAATGGCAGGAATCAGGCGAAGCCCAGCGCCTGAAACTGAGATATAGAGAGGAGCATCCCGAGGTGTCCACCGAACTCACGTTTGGGGCTTAGGAAGAAAGTTGTCATGAAGCGTGCCTACGTTATACTTGCCTTTCATGCCCATGAGCCGCTGTGGGACTTGCCCAATGAACTTATTGCCTTGGTGGATGACCCTGAAATGCGCGATGCCGTTCGGGGAGAAAACTATATCTTGAAGAGGGCGGCTGAGGAACGTGATATATACGCCCATCTAATACGAACGGCGGAATCAATGGGGGCGCCAGTGACTTTGGATGCCACCAATGAACTTCTGGTGCAGCTAGCTTGGTATATACCGGAGAGTTTCCAGAACTTGGCAGCGGCTTACAAGAACGGCACCATATATCCCTTGTACACACATGCGCATCATACACACGCTGCGCTAGTTACTTCCGATGAGATAGCCGATGAACTCCGTCTCAATATGGAACTGCTTCATAAGGTCATGGGCATCCCTGAGCCAAGGCATCGTGGGGCATTTCCTACCGAAGGCTCTGTGGATGCATCTAAGCTAGCCGCGTACAAGGATAGCGGAATGGAATATGTCATCTTTCCTCAACTAAATGATCACAAGGCACGTTTCATTGTGGATGGCAAGGGCGATGTTCAATACCGTGCCTTTGTGGTTGGGCCTGATATGCTCGCACTACCTCGCCATTTCCCGGTTTCTCAGCATATCTGGCGACCGATAACTCGCTATGATCCCAAAGGCGTAAAGAATCAGGGATATATTCTGGGAAAGTACTGGGTCTTTGCTGAAGAATATCGCAAAAAATCTTACGTATCCTTTCCCATATCCTGGGAAGACGCAGTAGCCGAGTATACTGCAGTGCTGGAGAACGCACTGATGAATTCGCCTGACCAGGGGTTGATTCTCTACATTCAAGACCTGGAACTCATGGACTTCGGCGATATTGCCCTTCGGTTAATGGAACAGGCCTGGAAAAATGTAAGCAGCAAGAAGATTGCCGAGGTGCATTTTGTGACTCCTGATGACTATCTGGATAGCTTGGGCGATATAGCGAAGCTGCCTCGCGTCCGCTTTTACCAAATCTCCTGGGCTCCTGAAATACGCCTGGTTCTGCGCTCCGATGGTCACTATCCGCCTCTTGACGCTGGAAAATTCAGGGGAATCGATGTTGAGATGACGGTTTTCAAGCGGCTGCCATTCACTTTCTGGGAACCTGGTCGTTTCCTCATAAATATTTATGGGGCGATCCTGGATGCCTTTGGCATTCCCAGACGACTGGCTGTAGATGCAACCTTGCTCCACGATACCAGATATGCTATCCCTCGCTTTGATTTCAAAGAGCAGCTAGCTTTGCACTATCGGCTGATGAAGCGAGCCTGCAACTGGGGCTGGCGACCGGAAGAAGGGCGCCAGAAGCGACCTTTCTTACACGGCTATCGTCTTTCGGAACTTCTTCTAGGCACTGCGCCTGAGGATAGTGCCTTTGCTGCGACCAGATATGTGCACCCCGGTGATGACACCTACATGGGAGCGGAACGCATTCTGGAATTCCTTATTGACACCCGATTTGATTACCTGATAACCGGAATTGAGGATGGTCTTGCCGGTGAGCAGAAAGAAGCAGCCTTGCTGGAAATCAAGCGGGGACAAAGCCACCGTGTGATCGCAACCGAATTTATTCACCGTGCACTTGAAGCCAGCCACTCCTTCGAATCAGCAGCGACTCCCGACGGAAAGGGCGAGGCGTTAAATCGCCTTATTCGAGAGCTGAAAGGATATTGCCGAGAGGTCTTCGTCGCCACTGACCACATACAGCGCGCCTGGGGTTATATTAATGACCTGGATTCGATGCTGCTGACCATGTACCAGCACCTGTACGAAATCTATCCCCCGAAGTTTCCCAAGATGTTCAGAGAGCTTCTCCCAGAGGAATGGAAAGCGCGACAAAAACCTAAGTTAGTCTGATTTCAGCGCAAGTCTTTGGTGGAGCCCTAAGACTCTTTTAGAGTTTGGTCTCCAAAAAAGAAATTCTCTTCGCTACCGCCTGGCTGGCTTGTATACGGGACCTAACCTTGGCCAATTCGTTGCCTAACCTCTCATCCCTCACCACCTCTCTGACCCACTTGCTGAAATCGTTTCTCCCTCCACCCGAATGATAATGGAAAGTCTCATCACTTATGTCAATAAAAGCTTTCCCAAGCTCCCTGAGGTTCCTAATACTTTTGCCATCTTGACTCCAGAAGCGTTTATCGTCCGGCACGTCCCCTAACCGTCTCTTTGCTTCCTCCTTGCTAATCCTGACAATCTTAGCCATGCTCATATGCCTCCTGAATTGACACCATGTTTACATTATACCACAGAAATTCCAGAACCAGAACCGAAAAAGAGTCACAGTCAAGAAAACCCGCTGATGAACTAAATAACGCTAGTCATTTTTCTTGCTGCGCAGAATTACCCGGCAGCACATCTTCAGGCAGAGAGGCTTTGACTTGAGTCATCGCCTCGCCACCCATGGCTGCAGCGGCATCCAACGCCCCTTGGGCAACATACGCCGCAGCTTCCTTTTCACTGAGGCCCGCTTGTTCTGCCACTTCCTTGCCTGCCTCCACTGCACTAATTGCGGCCTTACCTAGGTCAGCTCCCGTCTCTCCTGCTCCTTGGACCACTCCGTAGCCAGCCCCGCGCAGAGCATCCTGAGGGACTATCTGGCGCCGCCGGAAAGTGCTTGTGATGCCCAGCACAGCCGAACGAGCCAACTGGCCCACATCTAAGTCCGTTTTCATCTGGGCATGCATGGTTCCTCGTGCTGTCTGTCGGGCTACTTCGCTACCATGAGTTTGCATATCATTTGCCGTTCCCAGAACGCTGATCAGGGCCTTCTCCAGAGCCTTAGCTATTCTGGTTACCCTCGATTGGCTTCGCATTACTGCTGCTGCAGTGGTCTTGGCCATATCGGCAAGCTGATATGCTGTCACACCCACAGCTACATCCAAACCAGGAACCGGTACATGCCTGAGAATGCTGTAAGGGAATTGGCCTAAAAAATTCAGGCCTGGAACCGAGCTCATGGGGCGCACTGCGTGCCGCATGGGGGCAAACAGCGTGTCCAGGATTACCTCACGACCTACTTCACCTTTCTCCCGGAAGGCGACCAGGGCGCTCAGGGTGAAGAGGCCTACGATGAAAGTGATGCAAAACAGGAAATCAAAACCGCTAAGGCTGAGAACCGGAAGCTGGATAGAACGAATCGGGCTGATCCATTCAAAAATGAGGCTAAGCTGGCGCACACTCAAAAAGTCGGCGAGGAAACCACCCAACAGAGGTCCCAGCCCGACGCCCAGGCTGGTAGCCAGACCAGCTGCTGCCAGATATGCCGTGGCCTGTCCCTTAGGAGCTAGTTTCAATCCGATGGTACCGGTAGAAAGGATTACCCCTGCCGCTGCGATGCCTGCGAGAATGTGGAGGATCACCAGCAAAGGAATGGTCAGAAAGTAGCGCTCTGGCATGGTGGTGAAAGTCCACCCAAAAACTACTAACAAATACAGGGAAACGCACACAGACAAGATTGCCTTGAAGCCAAACCTGTCAGCTAGTCGTCCCCACAGGCGAAGGAACAGGATGTTAAATGCCTGACTTAAGATACTGAAGCCGATTACTGCCCAAAGAGGCAAGCCCAGACGCAGCAGCATATAAACGGCGAAGAAAGGGATGGACATGTTCAAAGCCAACCCCCACAAGAGCAAAAATGACAAGAGCCGCCGGTAATTTCCATCGCGGAAGGGAGGTGCGATGGTGGAGAAAAACGATGGTTGAGGTCCAGTTGACGGCTGCATCAAGGGCTCCGGTATCAGGCTCATAAATAAAGGGCTGGCTAGGCCCAGAAAAGCAGCGCCAAAGAGCAGCGGAAAGGTGTATCCCAGGGCTTCGTTTCCAGCAGTTGCATGGCCTTGCCAGTAGGTTACGAAAAAGGAAGCTGCCAGGCCAAACGTCATAGCCGCGAGGTTAGCCCACATCTGACGGCGAGCGAAGACGCTTCCCAGAATTTGCTGAGGGATCAGGTCTCTCAGCCAACTGTTCCAGGAACAATTGGTGACAGAAACAAACAGGCCACGAATACCAATTGTCACCAACAACAAAGCTACGGCGCTGCTGCTGGGTACATCCAGGAACAGGGGAATCAATGCTATCAGCAACCATGATAACTGTGCGGGAATCCAGGCGGCTAGTGTGATGACTTTGCGCCGCCGAAATCGTTCAACCAGAGGAATAACGAGTATCTGGAGCGGCTGGGTGAGAAAAGGAAGAGCTGCCAGAACACCGATCTGGAAGTTGCTGCAGCCCAGTAGCAGAGCATAAGCCGCCAGAAAGCCACTGGTGGTGATGCTGAAGAAACCCATGGAGGCGGTCCCTTCCCAGGTTAACCAGCGCAGTCCACTGGCTATATCTTGATCTGATATGGTGGGCTTAGGACTAAATCTTTCTCTGAATCCCATGTTCGGCTAGTATAGTTTTGAAGGATTAACTATGCTTCGGCATGAACCTTGGTATCAGTTCTATGATCTCGCACTTCTCCGCTGGTTTATTCCTAGTAACTTAGAATAATACCAAGTTGAGTGCCATTTGGCACGCTTTCTGAGCACAAAAACGGGGGGATAACGACTCATGTCGTTGGGGCTTTTCGTCGTGCTCTCACCAGTCTGCTTCTTTGTATCGGGACTCACTTAGGTCTGACCTTTTCTCAACGTAGTATCTAAACCCCTTCTCAGTATTCCCTCTTGGCAAGGTTACTAGTCCAGAATCCGCCTCACAGCTTTTCTATTTGCATAAACCAGAAGCCGGTCTCCTTCCACGATCTTTTCTTCCCGATCCGGCCTAGCTAGGTAAGCACCGGCCCTGTTTATACCAAGGATTTCTATGTCCCCTTCCGTGGTGATATCAGCCACAGACAAGCCAATGCTCTTCGAGCTTCCTTTCATCATGGCAAGACTAATAGCCCAGTCCTTCTCCACATGGAATATTTCCTCAACCGCCGGCGCTTCCCTAAGAATTCGGTTTATAACTGGCCTTTGCAGCCAGTCAGTAATCCGACGGCCAACATTGCTCCTTATAACTATTTGGTAGAGGCCGAATATGCCTCCGATTATTATGGCCAGGCGAATGAAGAACCATACGTAACCACCTACCTGGGTGAAAGATGCCACTAAAGTGGCAATTACAGTGACCATGCCGGCATTTCCCAGTATGATGAGAATGGTCACGATTCGGCGCCTGGTTCTGTGTCCCACCACCCGTTCAGCTTCTCTGGTCGTGAAGCCCGTCCCTGAGAAAGCAGATAACGCCTGAAATCTAGCTACTTCGGGTTCTATCCCCGTTAGTTGGAGGGCAAAGCCTCCAATTCGGACGATGATGAAAGAAACCAGAATAGCTATCAATAAAATGCCTACATAAGCCATATCCAACACCTCTAATTTATATTCTTCTGAACCATGAATGACACTGTCTCTGTAGAAGGTTGCGAGTGGCCAATCGGTTCACCTTTCACTTCAGATGCCCGAGACATATTCCACATTCAGTAGCTTTACAGCCATCTCCTCCTCCTGAAATAGATTACCAGAGAAATACCTATTACAGCCATTACAATCAAGATGACAAAGTACCCGTACCTCCACTCTAGCTCCGGCATATTTGCGAAGTTCATGCCGTAAATGCCGGTGATGAAGGTCAGCGGAATGAAGATGGTGGCTATGATTGTTAGCACCTTCATCACCTCATTCATACGGTTGGACACTGAAGAAAGATAAGTGCTCAGTACACTCTCAGCCATATCTCTGAGACCCAGAGTAAGCATCTCAATCCGCACCAAATGGTCATAGATGTTGCGGTAATATATTTGAGCTCGCTCGCTTATCAGGGCATATTCGCCGCGGCTGAGCCCGTTCATTATTTCCCGTTGAGGCAATATAACCCGCGTCAACGCCAATATGCTGCGTTTAAGTTGCATAATCGACATCAATGTTTCCTTCTTAGGCTCGTGAAGTGCCTCGGCCTCGAGTTGATCATTCTTCTCATCCATCTCTTCGATAGTAGGCATGATATTGTCCACCAGGGTATCGATAAGGTCGTGAGCCAAGAAATCGACTCCCCTGCGCATAAGGCGTTCGTCTTTTCGAGCGCGATCCAACATAGATGAAACCGACCTCATGGGTACATCATGGCTGGTGACCACGTAGTTTCTTCCCAGAAAGAGAGCGAGTTCTGTGGTCTCCACTACCGCAGATTCGATGTGGTAATTGATGCCATGAATGATAACAAATAAGTAGTCATCAAAGTCATCTATCTTGGGTGGATGTATATTCTTGCTAATGCAGTCTGCCACTGCCAGGGGATGGAAACAGAACACATTGGATAGTAACTCAGCATCCTCGTTCGTCACGTCCTCTATATCAACCCAGAGCAGTCCCTCCCCAGTTGCCAGAAAGTTCTTGATTTGTTCCATACTTAGCTGGTCCAGGAGTTTCCCATCTGGCGCTAAATAGAAGGTACATTTTATCATCGTCGCCTCCCTAAACTTGGTCAAAAGTTGCCCAGCACTAAATACTAATAAGAAGAAATCTTGAGAAGCCCACCCTTCCCTTCCAAGCAGTGTAGTCATAGGCATGGCTGGATGGGATTTCCTTTTCACTCAACAGTAGTTTGCTATCCATTTCAGCCTGCAAATAAAGAATGTAGTTGTTAATATAACAAATATAATAGCATAAGCTGTATTCTGTTATAATACAGTTTTTGTCTGACTTGAGATGGAATCCACTGATATTTCCTCGGTGAGCCATTGTAGAGATGCTAAGTTAGCATAGCAATGGTGATGACTGAAGAAAATGACTGAGCAAGAAGCAAATATGTATTTGAAAGGGAGACTACCTGAACGAATAGGCCGACTGGAGGAGCTAGCTAATAATCTGTGGTGGAGCTGGCACCCCCAGGCGCGCGAACTGTTCAGGGTTCTGGACTATCCGCTATGGCGGTTGAGTGGGCACAACCCGGTCAAGCAATTACATGAGATCAGCGCCGATAAATTAGCAACGGCTGCCGCTGACCCTGCCTTTCTTAAGTTGTATGACTCTGTGATGGCAGATTTTGATGCTGACATGTTAGATAAGGGTAGCTGGTTTTCTATTAGATATCCCGGTGTTTTAGACGGTCCTGTTGCCTACTTCTCAATGGAATTTGCCATACATAATTCGCTTCCCATATACGCTGGGGGCCTGGGAGTCTTAGCTGGCGATATATGCAAGGAGGCCAGTGATCTGGGGCTGCCCTTGGTCGGGATCGGCTTCATGTACCCCCACGGGTATTTCCACCAGCATATCTCCGCCGAAGGCTGGCAGGAGGAGATTTATAGACAATTGAATTTTGATGAGGCGCCTATCACCCCAATCAATCCAGTCCCTCGTTCTGAGTGGTGCGGTCCCTTGATTCAGCTAAACTTGGGTGATAGACCTTTCCATATTGGGGTCTGGCAGGTTCGGTTGGGTCGGGACAATCTTTACCTATTATGTTGTGATGTCGAAGGTAATATACCTCAGGATCGACAGCTCTGTGCGCGTCTCTACACCGCTGACCAAGAACAGCGCATCCAGCAGGAAATTGTGCTGGGAATTGGCGGAGTGCGTGTCTTGCGAGCCTTGGGCATCAAACCCTCCGTATGGCATGCTAACGAAGGACATTGTGCCTTTATGCTATTGGAGCGTGTCCGAGAAGAGGTAGAAATGGGTGCCACCTTTGCCGAAGCCCTCCGCAACATACGGGCGGCTACCGTCTTCACCACTCATACCAAAGTCGCTGCAGGGCACGAAGTCTTTCCTGTCTCACTTGTAGAGAAATACTTTCATAGTTATTGGGAGTCCCTGGGAATCAATCGCGAAACATTCCTGGAACTGGGACGGCAGGATGAAACGAGCAGCCAAACTTTCAATATGACCGTACTTGCGCTAAGGATCGCTGACCACCGCAATGCCGTCAGCCAGCTTCATGCAAAAGTTGCCCGAAGGATGTGGCAGGGACTCTGGCCTGAAGTGAAAGAAGATAAAGTGCCTATCTCTCATATTACGAATGGAATTCACGTACCTACCTGGGTTGCCCGGGAGATGGGCCGCCTCTACGAGAAGCATTTGGGACAGAATGTGTCAGGAAGATATGATGATACCAGTCTTCGACAGCTTGTGCTAAATATCCCTGACGAGGAACTCTGGGCGGTGCATCAAATTCTTAAACGCAAACTTATCGCTGCCATGGTGGAGAGAGCGCGGCAATGTTCCACTGAACGCGAATGCAAGGCCCGTCAGGTGCTGGCCATGGGCTCTCTGCTTGACCAGGATACGCTGACTATTGGCTTTGTCCGCCGTTTTGCTGCATATAAGCGGCCGGAGCTGATCTTCCATGATATAGAAACTCTCAGGCGGATTGTCACTGATAGATGGCACCCAGTCCAGATAATTTTCGCTGGCAAGTCTCACCCCGCTGACCTTCCTTCAAAGGAACTCTTGCGCAATGTATACACTCTGGCTACGGATCGTGAATTTCAAGGGCGAATAGCTTTTGTTGAAGATTACGATATACATATGGCTCACTATCTGGTCCAGGGGGTAGATGTGTGGTTGAATACGCCTCGCCGCCTTTATGAAGCTTGCGGTACCAGCGGCATGAAGGCAGCAGTAAATGGTGTCCTGCATCTCAGCGTTCGAGATGGCTGGTGGAACGAAGGCTATAATGGCGCTAACGGTTGGGCCATCGGTGATGAGATCGAAGTACATGGCCCAGTGGCGGAAGATAAGTCAGATGCTGACGCAATCTACAGTCTTCTAGAGGAGGAAATTGTGCCTCTCTACTACCAGCGAGATAGGAATGGAGTGCCCCATGGCTGGGTGCGTATGATCAAAGAAGCAATCAACTCGATTGTACCTCGCTTCTGCGCACGGCGCATGTTGAAAGAATATATCGAGCAAATGTACATACCGGCGGCTCGCAAATAAAATCAACCTCAAAATGGGACCCAATTGCCGGGGATTAGACATAGCAGTCCCGAGCAGCTAAAATAACTATATGAGGTTTTCTAGAAAACGTAATATGCCAGTTTGTTTACGTCACAGAATCTGCGATTTGGTAGGTAAGGTGACGCGTAGATGAAAAGAGTATTGGCCCTGGTCCTGGCTGGCGGAGAAGGGAAAAGACTAAGTGTGTTAGCACAAGAGCGTGCCAAGCCGGCAGTCCCCTTTGCTGGTAAATACCGTATAATCGACTTTGTCTTGAGTAATTGTGTTAACTCTGGCATCAACGCAGTAGCTGTTATACCTCAATACAATCCTCGCTCGTTAGCACTCCATATTGGTGTGGGCAAACCCTGGGACCTCGATCGTGTAGTCGGGGGAATTACTCTACTCTATCCTTTTGTAAGCACCAATGGAGAGATGCACTGGTATAAAGGCACTGCCGAGGCTGTTTATCACAACCTGCGTTTCATAGAGGACAGCCGGGTTGATGAGGTTCTTATCCTGTCGGGAGACCACGTTTACACCATGCATTATGAAGAGATGATTAAGTTTCATCGCCAGCAGAGAGCTGATATTACTATCGCAGTCACTGAGGTGCCTTGGAACGAAACAAATCGCTTTGGCATTGTGTTCCTCGACGATAATAATAAGGTGGTTGCCTTTGAAGAAAAACCATCACAACCAAAAGGAAACCTGGCTTCCATGGGCATTTACATCTTTAACAAGGGTATCCTCTCTAAGGTTCTGGAAGATGCTCATCGCCGCGGCTTGCAAGATTTTGGCAGCCAGATCATACCGGATGCAATAGCCAAATACCAGATTTATGCCTATAAGTATCAAGGCTACTGGCGTGATGTCGGCACAATTGAAGCATACTGGCAGGCCAATATGGACCTCGTTGTTGATTTGCCCCCGTTTAATCTTTACGACCCTGAGACTGGAGTAAAAACGCTTTCAGTAGACATGCCCCCGGTAAAACTAGGCCCAAGGGCTCAAATAAACAGAAGCCTTGTCAGTAATGGCTGTATTATAAACGGCAACGTGTTTAATTCGGTACTTTCCCCCCATGTTTATGTGGAGGAGGGTGCCCACGTGAGGGACTCTATAGTTTTT
>Ga0315553_10003616_pt1 | contig 11954 bp, 6 predicted proteins | sample SalMarSW160140MG_FD_203099 | JGI IMG/M metagenome (GOLD analysis project Ga0315553, IMG submission 203099) | Salt marsh sediment microbial communities from the Plum Island Ecosystem LTER, Massachusetts, United States - Salt Marsh Sediment SW1601-40 ... | reverse complement strand
AGAATTATGCATTAATACTGCCAGATTGATTGCGTCGGTGAATGTAGTTTCGTCATCCGAGTATTCTGTCTGGAACCGTGGCTTATCGCCGTATTGTGAAGCAAAGGTGGTCATTGCCGGAATATAAGTATCCGGATAGTTACCACTACCGTCACCATAAAGATGGTGGGCGTAACCGTAGACGTGAGAATCGTTAATTAGATTATCTAAATAGTTCCCGGAGAGAGATATGCTCCTTGCCTCAGCAGCGAGCATCTTAGGCATGGCTGAACCCATCTCGGTATTCAGCTTTTGCCAAACGGCCTCGAAGGCTTCATTGTAACCGGCGATAATTGCACTTTCAACAGGGTCTAATAAACAGGTATCCCAATCTGCTACCCAGTTGGGTTCATTTTGTATGTTGATATAGTCGGCATTTATGCCGTAGCTGGAAAAGGCGGCCAGGCTGTCTGCCCACCATTGGGCGAACTGGTCGTACCTGTAATTGCCTATGCGGTCTTTTTCCAGGGTTCCGCCGACGACGCTATCGTTGCTTTTGAGATAAGCGGGTGGTGACCAGGAGGAAATCATAATTTTGATTGGGTGACCTAAGGAGGCCTCTGCGGCCTGGACGATTTGGGCAGAGGTGGTTATGTCGCTAGTGGAGATGTCGTAGGTGTTTCTTAGTCTGTAGATGTCGAGACCCAGATGTTCGAAGAGTATGTCGTAGAGTTGATTTTTCAGGGGGTGGGCAGTAAGCCAACCTTCATACCAGGCGCCGCTGGCACCGAAGCCTTCAAGCTGTTGGTAAGTTATACTAACATCCACTGAGCCGGTTGCGGGGGGCAATACTTCCACATCATCGAGGTAGTAACTGACGCCGGCTGCGGGGCCTTCGAAGTAGAGGTCTAACGTTGTGAGTGTGCCGACGACGTTAAGTGTAAAACTGCCTGAGAGGAGAGTCCAATCGTCATCGTATCCTGTTGAGGCGGAGACGTGGTGATCGTGTGTGCCGTCGCCATCGACTTGCCTGATGGTTATGGCGACCTGGTCGCTGTCGGTGCCGAAGAGTCTAATCCAGCCGGAGATAGTGTAGGTTTCGCCTGACTCCATTTTGCCTAACAACGACTGTCTGATTCCGTTCCAGTCGGCGGTTCTGTTGTAGGCATATCCACTGCGCCTTCCGCTTTGGTATACGCTCGTGGATGTTGTGAAGCTGCAGCCAAAGCCGGACCATCCTGTGGTTCCCCTTTCGAAGCCCGGATTTGTCAGGAGATTTTCAGTTGCTCTTGCACAGTTAGTCAGTAGGGATGTTACCAGCAGCAAAAGAAATAACTGCCAGCAGGTGTTATTTTTGAGTTTTTTCATCTTTGTCGTTTTTATTCAAATAATGTTTCATCCTTGATTATACAGTGGTTAAGTGGGTTTTGTTCGGGCAGAACGCTACGCACCGATTAAGATGTATGTCTGATAACAGCTTTATTATATAGAATTTTATATAGTTGTGTCAAGTATGTTATTGTGTCCGGAACGTCTGAGGTAAGGTCGAGCATCTTTACAACTTTATTTTAGCTCGACTGACCAGTAGGCGTGGTCGAGGAACTGCTTCCAGCTTCGGTATCGCTGATGGCCTAAGTGAATGTGGACGAGTGGGTTGTGCTTCGGCTTGACGGGTTTTTGGATAAGCGTCATTCCAGCTTGTTTCGGAGTTCTGCCACCTTTGCGGACGTTGCATTTGGCGCAGGCACAGACTATATTTTCCCAGACTGCTTTACCACCCATGCTCCTGGGTATGATGTGGTCGAGAGATAGTTCGCTGGTCGGAAAGCGCTTGCCGCAGTACTGACATTTGTTTCTATCGCGGGCGAAGATGTTTCGACGATTGAACTTCACTTCGTTTCGCGGCAAACGGTCATAAAATAACAACCGAATAATCCGCGGCACTGCAACGTGGAAGTTAACTGTGGAGACCCAGTCGTGTCCATCCGGCTCGAACTGGCGTTTGAATTGACTTACTTCACACCAACTCTGGAAGTCATATGCTGAGTAACTACCCTGCTCTAAAGAGACTACTTCGGCAAGGTCGCGAAACAGTAAAGAGAATGCCCGTCTTGCCCCCACGATGCGGATAGCCATGTAGTGCTTATTCAGCACAAGAACATTACAATCCAGCCCGGATATGAGCTCACCAGCAATCATAATCCCTATCTTATGTTGTACATATCATATTGCGTATATCACGTATGCTTTGTTACGCAGCAAAAAACGCGACCTGCGTCATCCGGTACGCACGACTAAATACAGCTACTACTACAGTTTCTTCAGCAATTGGGGAATGAGAAGAACAAGGTTTGTCTGTGACCTCCTCTCAGGCCCAAGGCAAGAAGTAGTTTTATCCGTCATCTTTGGTTTCTGTAGCTGCTTTTTGTACTACATTCTCGGCTCTTAGACCCTTTTCGCCCTCGACAATGTCGAAACTAACCGTATCACCTTCAACAAGACTCTTATATCCGTCGCTTGAAATGCTGGAGTAATGGACGAAGATATCACGGCCATCAGAGGTAGCGATGAATCCGTAACCCTTCCTTGGGTTAAACCACTTAACTGTTCCGTCTGACATAAAAAATACTCCTTCTGAACAACTTTACTAACGCACCTAGCCTTCGCGCGCCACAACCTGCTACAGCTGAGGGTTTATAGTTTCAAACCCATCTGTCCTCTGTTGTGGACTGCGGCCTATTAACCAAAATATTTATTTTGCTTCCGTGGACTCTGTAGCAGGGGCACAAAGGTTTTCTCTCATCAGTCGGCCCATTTTAAACTTAACCGTTCGCTTTGCGGGAACTTCAACGCGCTCAAGAGTTTTGGGATTCTGTGCAATTCTCGATGCTCTTGTCCTGGTCTCGAAGACACCAAAGTCCCGGAACTCCAAGCGATTATTCTCACACAATTCTTTTGTTATCTCATCAAGAAATGCCTGAATTATACGTTTGACCGATACTCTTTTAGCTTGTGTACGCTCTGCAATTCGGTCGATAAGTTCTTTCTTTGTAATTGTTGCCATAGACTACCTCACTTCAGGAAAGAGCGATTGGAAAACTGGATTCCGGTTATATCATGAAAACTGCTATCTGGGTTCCCATTTTGCGACTTTTCACAGAGCCCCCAAATATCCGTTATTTTTGACGTTTGGGAACTCATAAAATGTTGTTCCTCTGGCAAACGAACGTTTCTAATTGCCCACCGGCTCATCACACACCTCTGCAAAAAACTAGATGGCGAGCCACCACTTTGGCGGCACTCCCAGCAACATAACCTTTTGTTAGCCGTAAAACCAGTCGGCAAAGTGGAGACTCTAAACTACCGCAAGCTACTATACAACAAAGACTTCTATACATCAAGCAATTTTTACATAAAAATCTTTCAGATTCCAAAAAAACTAACCCTGTTCCAAGAGTGAATAAAAAACTGCTTCTGTTTATGCTGCTCCCTTTATAATAAAAGCCCCATTAGATACTCTAATCAACGGCCAATCCGGGAAATATAAGCCACTGATAAATAATTCTACGGGAGGCTCAAATGAGTATAACATCTTTTTGTACAAGAACTTATGTGGCAGAGGCTTTATTTTTGTCCTTTATTGCATACCGTGCCTACGCTTGATAACACAAAAGTTCTCCTCTAAAGCAGAGCGTGTAAAAAATCATATTCCCGTTTTTTATGAGTTTTTAAAAGTGCCTGTTATAGGTTTTTGGCAGAGGATTTTGGTTCTTGCTGTCTGTAAAGTAGCAGTGGAATAAATAGTTTATTGACCGGCGACGGATTTCTGGGCATAATTACTGTTTTTATGTTTGTTCGACTCATTTATGGTGGATTTGTAGAGCATGATCTAAGCAGTATTCTTGCAATGCAAGTAGCTATTTTCAAGGTTTTGGCTGAGCTTTTTTGAGATAGCTAATACGAGAGCCAGCCTTGTAGCAGGATTGGTATTTATGTCTCCAGGTAAGGCAGAAAAAAGCAGTTACGACAGGTTGCCTCGAAAAAGGAAAGACAGAGCGGCTGAAATATCGAACACTTTAGAATGGTTGATAACTGCGTTCATATTGGCCTTTGTCTTCCGGGCGTTTGTGATGGAGGCATTTCGCATACCTACAGGCAGTATGGCCGATACTCTCAAAGGAGCACATTTTCGACTGCGCTGCCCGCAATGTGGATACAAATTTGAGTACGGTTTTGTCCCGCAAAATTATGGATTTCCCCAGGATACAATCCCCCCAGGAGATGTCCCAATGCCTCGCACTCGCTGTCCAAGCTGCGGTCATTACCTGCCGAGCGGCGGAGGGACGCCTGTAGCAAATGGTGATCGGATACTTGTGCTAAAGTGTATTTATCAGTTTCGTGAACCCAATCGGTGGGATGTGGTAGTATTTAAAAATCCACTGGACCCCTCAGAGAATTATATCAAGCGATTGATTGGTCTTCCAGGCGAAGAGATCAGGATAATAGACGGTGACATCTACATTGACGGGGAAATCAGCCGAAAACCCGCTCGAGTTCAGGAGGAGCTGTGGATGCCGGTCTATAATAATGACTATCAACCTGTTCGACCAAGAGAAGGCTTTTTTAATGGCCACTCCTGGCAACAGCCATTCAGGAATGCTGCGGACTCAATGTGGAGAGTTGACGAAAATAACCCGACAGAATTCTATCTGGAGAGCTCTATTGACGAGGAAAATACGCTGTTTTATGACACATCAATCGGCAATGACTTCAGAGCCGTTTATGCCTATGGTAACGTAAGACAATATAGATATTTGCCATATTGTAGTGACCTGATGGTACGTTTTTGTATTAAGCCGACCGAGTCACAGGGTCATATTGGAATAGCACTGAGCAAATATGAAACCAATTACAAAGCGTGGATTGATTTAACAGGTGAGATGGTCATTGCGAGAGTTTTGGAAGGCGCGGAAGAGATATTGAATAGCAAACAAATCGAATCGCCGGCTATGGATAAATCCACATTTGTTAAGTTTGCCAATGTTGACCATCAACTGATTTTTCAATTCGGCAGTGAAATTTTAACTTACGATTTGAGGCTCTTACCTGATGGCGTCGGCCGGAGAAAAGCAACTGCTCCAGAGGTGAAGATTTTTGGCTCCGGCAAATTGACACTTTCTCATATGGCGGTTTTCAGAGATATTCACTATACATCACAGAATCCCCTGACGGGCAAGTTTGGCAGAGCAACGGAAGACAATCCATTTGTCCTGGGAGAAGATGAGTTTTTCGTGCTGGGTGACAATAGTCCTAACAGCGAAGACGGCAGGTGGTGGCACGAGCCGGAGAAGGTTACCAAGGGCTGTCTTGCTCCTCGAGAGGGGGTTGTCCCCCGTGATTACCTGGTAGGTAAAGCTTTGTTCGTTTATTGGCCCAGCGGTTTTGAATTTCCCTGGCCTAAGAAGTTGAAGACATTTCTATTGGATAAGAGCCGCAAAAGCCTCCCGATGCAGTTAATAAACGGCATAGTATCTCTTCAGTGGATTCCGAATGTCGGCCAGATGCGTTTTATCTATGGCGGCTCACTCAAAAGGCCACAGGCAAATATGGAGGTGGATAATAAGAGGTAAATTGCCTGCAATACTGATGACAGCAACGGCGTTGGTCTTCACTGGGTGTACTTTTTCTAATAGTATTGGTAGTACTGCTTGTGGCATCACTGTGGAAGAATTGTGTTGTGAGTACCGCTTCAATCCTCTTGGAATTGATGTAGTTGAGCCTCGGCTAAGCTGGGTTTTGGAGTCCAGGGAGCGGGGCCAGATGCAAGGTTCCTACCAGATTTTAGTAGCCAGCAGCAAAAACCTCCTTGACCTTGATGAAGGCAATCTGTGGGACAGTGGTAAGGTCACCTCTGATCAGAGCAATCAGGTAGTTTACAAGGGCGTGCCCTTGGAGTCACGCATGCGCTGCTATTGGAAGGTGTGTGTTTGGGACGAGGCCGGAAAAGTATCAACCTGGAGCGAACCAGCGTTTTGGACGATGGGTTTGCTCGGTGCAGGAGACCGGCAGGCTAAGTGGATAGGTTACGACAGGCCGGCATCTTCCTGGGAGGAGGAACGTTATAATCGTAGCGTTGAAGAATGTAAGTGGGTATGGTCTACAGAAGGTGGGTCGGGGAAGAGAGTTCCGCCGGGCACGAGTTTTTTCCGACGCACAATCAGGATCGACCCCGGTAAAGAGATCAAGCAAGCGCGTTTTGTGCTGGTTGTGGACAATAAAGCTAAGCTTTTTGTGAACGGCCAAGAGTCGGGAAGGGCCTCAGGGTGGAAAATCACAACAGTTCTTAATGTGACCGATAAACTAAACGCAGGGACAAATACTTTAGCTATAGCGGTTACGAATACGGGCGATTCTGAGAGTCCAGCGGGCCTTGCGGGCAAGTTGGTTATTGAGTATAGAAGAGGCGGTACAGTAACCATTTTGATAGACCGTTTCTGGAAGGCATCCAATACAAAGCAGGACGACTGGCAGGGGTCTGATTTCGACGATGTGGGCTGGTCCGATGCGAAGGAGATTGCCAAAGTGGGTGACCAGCCGTGGAGGATGCCGGAGTATGGCGGACTGAATTTACCTGCGCTGCCTTATATGCGAAAGGTCTTTTCGGTCGACAGGCCGGTTAAGAAGGCTATGGTTTATGCTTCAGCCCTTGGGCTTTATGAGCTACACATCAACGGCAAACGCATAGGTGAGGATTGCTTCACGCCCGGCTGGACAGAATATAACAGGCGGGTGTACTACCAGAGTTATGAGGTTACCAATCTTATTGCAGCAGGCAGCAACGCCATTGGTGCTGTTCTCGCCGATGGCTGGTACTGTGGTTATCTTGGCAGTCGATTAAGAAGGAACCACTATGGGGGGAGTAAGCCGCGGTTGTTTGTACAGCTTGAAATTGAATACGCTGACGGCAGTAAAGAGACGGTTGTTACCGACAGTACCTGGAGGGCTGCTTACGGGCCACATCTTGAAGCGGATTTCTACATGGGAGAGACCTACGATGCCCGCAAAGAAATACCCGGCTGGGATACAGCCGGCTTTGATGCTTCCAAGTGGGCCCAGGTGGTGGTTGCCGATACGATCCAGTCCCAGGTCCAGTCCTATCCAGGAGTGGCGGTAAAAAAAATGATGGAAATCAAGCCGAAGAAGGTGACAGAACCAAAAGAAGATACTTATATTTTCGATATGGGTCAGAATTTTGCCGGCTGGGCTCGACTGAAAGTCAAAGGAGAAGCGGGGACGAAGGTGGTGATGCGCTTTGCGGAAGTACTCAACCCAGATGGCACCATATACACTACGAACCTTTGCAGTGCACGCTGTACTGATACGTATATTTTGTCGGGCAAAGACGAAGAGATTTGGGAGCCACGGTTTACCTTTCACGGCTTTCGATATGTTGAGGTAACCGGCTATCCGGGCAAGCCCGAGCTTGATGACATTACCGGGGTTGTCGTACATTCGGACGCGCAGCTGGTTGGGTCATTTGAGTGTTCCAATCCTATGGTAAATCAGCTCTATAGCAACTTAGTATGGAGTCAGCGGTCCAACTACATTGAGGTGCCTACCGATTGTCCGCAGCGTGATGAGCGATTGGGTTGGACCGGCGATGCGCAAATTTTCATACGCACGGCAACATATAATATGGATGTCGCTGCGTTCTATACCAAATGGTTGATAGACCTTGAGGATGCTCAAAGCAAAGAAGGCGCATTTCCGGACCTGGCTCCGCGCAAGATTACTACGGGTGGTGGCAAAGCCGGCTGGGGCGACGCTGGTGTTATTTGTCCATGGATGATTTACCAGGTCTACGGTGACAAGCGCATCATCGAGAGACACTACGACTCGATGAAAAAATGGATTGCTTACCTGCAAAGGAATAGTAAAAACTTATTGCGTCCCGCCAAAGGTTACGGGGACTGGGTTTCTATTGGTTCTGATACTCCTAAGGACGTAATTGCGACAGCCTATTTTGCCTACAGCACGCGATTGTTGTCGGAGATGGCTGCTGCTATCGGCAGGAACGAGGACGCGAAAAAGTACGAGGAGCTTTTTGAGCGGATAAGAGATGCTTTCAATAAGGCATATGTTTCTGACGATGGGCGAATCAAGGGTAACACACAGACCTGCTATTGTTTGGGACTTTATTTTGATTTACTACCCGAGGACAAACGTGAACTCGCCGGCCGGCATTTAGTCGAAGCTATCAGGGGGAAAAAGTGGCACCTGTCCACCGGATTTATTGGGTTAAGTTATCTTTTGCCGACGCTTACACAAACTGGTCATCTCGACGTTGCTTATCGTTTGCTCGAAAATGATACCTTCCCAAGTTGGGGCTATAGCATTAAGAACGGCGCCACAACAATATGGGAACGATGGGACGGCTGGACCGAGGAGAAAGGTTTCCAGGACCCGGGCATGAATTCTTTTAACCACTACGCTTTCGGCTCGGTAGGTGAATGGCTTTTCGGGACGGTAGCTGGTATTGATACAGATGGTCCCGGCTACAAACGAATTATTATTCGTCCCAGACATGGCAGCCTGGGCGAAGCTCTGGACAGGAACAAACCCACCTTCGAGGGGATGACCGCAGCCCGCGCGAGCTATAAGTCCGTTCATGGCAGAATTGTCAGTGATTGGAAGATTGAAGATAGTACGTTTATGTTGAACGTGACGATTCCAGTTAATACAACCGCTACCGTGTATGTTCCGGCTAAGGGTGCCGGCAGTGTCACTGAGAGTGGACGACCGGTGGAGGTCAATAAGACTGACCCACGAACCGATCGGGGGGTACAATTTCTCCGCATGGAAGATGACGTGGCTGTCTTCGCTATAGGCTCGGGGGACTATCGATTTGTATCGACTATACCTTAAGAGAGGTAATTGGTCGTCGAATTTGCTCAGTCAACCATTTATTATATTTTTATTTTATTTTGTGGAAGCTTCTTTTGGCCGCCTCAATGGTTTTCTCGATATCCTCTTTTGTATGAGCTAATGATACGAACATTGCTTCGTAAGCGCTTGGGGCAAGGTAAATACCCTGATTTAGCATTTCGGCAAAGAATTTTTTGAAAGACTTTATATCTGTTGACTTGACATCGGTGAAGTTTCGAACAGGCCGGTCGGTGAAAAAGCAACTCATAATAGAGCCAGCACGATTTATCGTAACAGGAACACCTGCCTGTTTTGCGGCCTCGGCCAAGCCGATTTCTAACATAGCTGCTGTGGATTCGAGTTTTTTGTAGCAGGTACTATCTGCCAGTACATCCAGGGTTGCATTAGCCGCTGCGGTTGCAATAGGGTTACCGCTAAGTGTTCCCGCCTGGTAGACAGGACCGAGCGGTGCCAGCATATCCATAATATCAGCTCTGGCGCCAAATGCGGCAGCCGGCAGGCTTCCGCCTATTATTTTGCCGAGACAGGTAATATCGGCTTTCACACCGAAAAGCTCCTGCGCTCCACCGGCAGCCAGGCGAAAGCCTGTTATTACCTCATCAAATATCAGAAGCGCATCATGTTGGTCACATAGTTTCCTGAGCTTTTTAAGATAACCATTGATGGGTGGTACGACGCCCATATTTGCAGCGACAGGTTCGACCAAAAGCGCTGCGATTTTGCCTTTGTGCATCTGGAAGGCAAGCTCTGCTGCATCGATGTCGTTATACGGTATTACTATAGTCAGCCTGGCGAGCGAATCCGGTACGCCGGGACTTGAGGCTATGCTGTTTTCAGCAAGGTGGGTTTTGGCAAACTCAGCCGAGCCGGAGCCTGCAGCGACCAGAAGTGAGTCACTGTGGCCGTGATAACAGCCAGCCATTTTGATTACTAAATCCCTTTTGGTATATGCACGGGCCAGCCGGATAGAGGTCATTACTGCCTCGGTGCCACTGCTTAAGAGCCGGATTTTTTCGATGGAATCGAAGGCGGCGACTATCTTTTTGGCCAGGGTGGTTTCGGCTAATGTTGGTGCTCCGAATGAGCTGCCGTTTTGCACTGCGACGCTAATGGCTTTCAATACCTTCGGATGAGCGTGTCCAAGTATCATTGGCCCCCAGGAGCCTACATAGTCAATGTAGTCATTACCGTCGATGTCGTAGATTTTTGAGCCCTTTGCAGCGGCTATGAAGAGTGGACCGAGACCCACCTCAGCAAAGGCCCTTACCGGCGAATTGACACCGCCGGGCATGAAGCTTTCGGCCTCAGCAAAAGCCTGAGCGGATTTGCGGTATATTTTTTGTTCGTCTGTCATTTACGTCCGTATTAGCTGTTAGTGTCTACATCGTATTGCGTATAGCGTGTGTTGTAAATACCGGTTTTGGTGAAAGTTCTATTTTTCTTGCAAAGCTCGGGCGGTTGCATATACTTATAAGGCACGGATGCTGTATTTTGTGTGTCTTATGTTGTGTCAGGTTTTACACAATGCGCATCATGTATTGTAAAAGATTCGGAGTGCCGATATGAATTTAGTCAAATGGTTTAGAAAGAATAACACGAAAGTCATGGCTGTTGTGGTCATTGTTATAATGATCGGTTTTATAGGAGGTTCATCCCTGTCGTATTTTTTTCGGGGAGGCGAGGGGAAGTATGAAACGGTAGCTTACTTTGGAGATGGCAGGAAAATAACAAACTACGACCTGGCTTTGGCTCGGAGGGAACTGGAAATTTTCAGGATGCTACGTGCGGATGGTCTGGTAAGGTCACAGGATTTACGAGGAGTTATGCTGGGTGAACTGTTGTTTTCTGAGGGGAAAGCTTCGCCGGTGTTAATCAATCGTGTAAAACAGGCGATAAGAGCAAGCCGGTACAGGATAAGCGACAGCCAAATCAGTGATATATACAAGCGTTCCCTACCGAACGATGTATACTGGATGTTGCTGAGAGACGAGGCGGAACTCGCAGGGATTAGAATACCAAATAGAGACGCGGGTAGACTGCTGGGACAAACAATACCACAATTGTTCGACGGCCAGACATATTCACAAATAATGGGTTCTGTGATAAATCGGACAGGGATTTCGGAGGGGCAGTTACTGGCAATGTTTGGCAAACTGCTATCGGTATTGCAATATGCCCAGGTAGTTTGCTCGGCCCAGAATGTCACGAGCTCCCAGGTAAGGAACTTAGTAAGCAGGGAAAACGAAATAATTGACGCTGAATTTGTGAAATTTGACTCTACCATGTTCGCTGAAACTCAAGACCAGCCCAGCGAAGAAGAAATGCTTGAGCACTTCGGCAAATACAAAAAATTCTTTGCCGGCGATGTAAACGAGAAAAATCCTTATGGTTTTGGTTATAAACTTCCTGACAGAGTTCAGCTTGAATACATTGCTGTCAAGCTGGATGATATTTCTTCGAAAGTAACAGCTCCTACACAGGAAGAGACCGAGCAGTATTACCAACAAAACAGAGAAGAACTCTTCACTTCGGAAGTTTCATCAGATCCTAATAACCCAAATTCGCCAATGGTTAAGCAGATTAGAAGCTATGCTGAAGTTGCAGACGTCATCTCGGACCGGCTTTTACGTGACCGAATAAATTCTAAGGCCAGAGAGATACTGCAGGAGGTAAAGACGCTTACCGATATTCAGCTGGGAGATATTGATGTCGAAGACCTAAATTCTGCGCGGCTCAAGGAGATGGCCGGCGATTACAAAATTGCGGCTGAGCAATTAAGCAAAAAGTATGAGATAAAGATGTACACCGGACAAACAGGGCTGCTCGGCGCGGTCGATATGCAGGCGGATGAATACCTTGGCAGGTTGTACGTGATGGGTTACGGGTATAATCCTGTGCCGCTGATTCAGATTGTATTTTCAATCGATGAGCTTGGGGGCAGTGGACTTGTAACCGTTGGTATGCAGAAGCCGACTATGTACGGGAACATCGGGCCAGCCAGTGACCCGTTAGGCCAAGTTGCGAAAAGG
>Ga0315553_10003613_pt1 | contig 11975 bp, 5 predicted proteins | sample SalMarSW160140MG_FD_203099 | JGI IMG/M metagenome (GOLD analysis project Ga0315553, IMG submission 203099) | Salt marsh sediment microbial communities from the Plum Island Ecosystem LTER, Massachusetts, United States - Salt Marsh Sediment SW1601-40 ... | reverse complement strand
ACGCGCGATCTGCTGGCCCGCTTCGAGCGCGACGTGAACCTCTATCAACCCCACGTGGTCATCATCACCGTGGGCGGCAACGACTGTAACCCCGACCAGCAGATCGGCATCGATGAATTCCGCGCCAACCTGACCGAACTGGTCGTCCGCAGCGAAGCGATCGAAGGCTGCGTGGCGGTGCTACAGACCTACTATGCGATCGACGTTGAGCAAATGGGTGACGAGGCGGAGCGGGCCCAGGCGTTTGCGGCCTACATGCAGATGATCGGGAAGGTCGCCGAAGCGACTCGGTGCCCGCTGTACGATCACTTCACGCGATGGGAACGGCTGCGCAAGGCCGACGTGCGCACCTATCGCCGGCTCATGCGCGATCCCATGCACTTATCGCCGCTGGGCAATATGGTTTTGGGCCTGGATGACGTTCGGTTTTTCGGCGCGGCCGTGGTCGACGAGGTTGCCGACGTCTGCGCCGAAGGTCTGCGCCTTGGGAAACTGCTTGACGCTCTGGGCGAGCAGGGGCGATAGGCGCCGGTCATCCTCCCCGAGCCACCAGCGCGGGCCTACACTTCCTGGATTTCTTTGGACTTGGCCTCGACCAGTTCGTCGACGCGTTTCTCGTACTTGCTGGTCAGTTCCTGGATGTTCTCGTGGCCGCGTTCGGCGTCGTCCTCGGGCAAGGTACCGTCTTTCTTCTCGGCGTCGATGGCTTTGTTGGCGTCGCGCCGGGCGCTGCGGATGACCACCCGTTGGGCCTCGGCCATCTTCTTGATCTGCTGGGTGAGCTGCTGACGGCGCTCGCCCGACAGCGGCGGCACCGGCAAGCGAATCACCCGGCCGTCATTGATCGGCGTGATGCCGATGTTGCTGCGTTCGATGGCTCGTTCGATGTCCTTGAGCGTGCTTGGGTCGAAAGGCTTGATGACAAGCAACGTTGGCTCGGGCGTGCTCAGGCCGGCCAACTCCCGCAGATCCATCGTCGAGCCGTAACTGGCCACCTCGACTTTTAGATGCTCGACCAGGCCCGTGGAGGCCCGACCTGTGCGGATCGAGCGATACTCCTGGCGCAGGAAGTCGACGGCCTTCTCCATCAAATCCTCGGTCTCAAACTCGATTTCGTCCATCGGCATGGCCGTTTCCACCTTTGCTATCGGCAGATCGGCTATATTTTAGAACGCTCGTGGCAGGCCCACAAGCCCTGGATAGACATAACCCGGGCGATGGGTCCCGCCTGCTCGCCCGTGGGCGAGCGATCAGCGTTGCAGCAGCGCCGCGGCGATGCGGAGACGCACGCGGTCCATCTCGTCGTCGTCGGCCCGCTCGAAGCGGATCGTGCCGGCATCCTCCGGGAAAAGCTCCTCCACCGTACTCGTCAGGTCCAGTGCACTTCCAACGGCTCGGGCGACGGCTTGGCGATCCCAACCCGCCTTGGCCGCCAGCATGTTGAGGTACTCGGCGTCCTGCTGCCCACGCCGATAGGCCTTGAGCCGAATCGAGGCAAACGGCTCGTCCTTGCCGAACTTCGAACCGGGGTAGAACACCGTGAGTTGGGTGGCCTGGTCCCACGAGTTGGCGCCGGCGACCGCGTTCCACGGCAGCAGCCCATCACCGCCGTACACCCACGTCCGCCAACACCACGCGCGCATGGCTACGTTCGTGTCGCGCGGGTGGTTGGTCGAGCCGTAGTTCCACAGAGCCCTGCCGAACCGATTGCGGTTGTCGGTCAGATAACGATTCTTGTCGTAGAACCGCGCGCTCACACAATTCAGATCGATCTGACCGTTAAGCAAATCCCGAATCCAGAACACCCGGCTGATGTCCGTGCGGTAGACGATCGGCACGTCCTCGTAACCGGCCAGCCCTCGCGACAGCAGCATCCCGAAGAAGGACAGGGCTCGAACGTCGTCGCGATGGTTTGGCTCGTCCAGCAGCCACCAAGCCGACCCGTAGCCCAGTCGCCCGTCCCGCAGTTCCTTCCAGTAGTACTTGTTGTTGAGGTACACCTGATACTGGGTGCGCGTCCATCCCTTCTGTCGGATGTGCTCGGCAAACTCACGCACCACGGCGGCGAAGCAGTCCTGGTACTGCTGTGTGAAGGCGTCCTCGATGGGCGAAGCCTCCAGGGCGTGCCGCGTGACCATCGCGGTGTACTCGTCCTTCGTCTTGGGCGTGGGGTAGTCGAACTTGTAATGCTCGTGGATGTCTCCCGGCCAATTCTCGTGGAAGACCAGATACATGTCGGGGATCGGCACCGACGCGCGAGGCAAATCGGCAAACGCCGAACCGTCCAACAGCGGCGCGAAGTGTGCATCCCAGTCGTCCCAATTGGCGACCTTCGTCTGGGCACCCTCGCCGGCCAACGGCGGGGCATGATCGGGCTGCACGTTGCCGCTCTGGCCGTATCCCAACACGTTGAGGTTCGTCCGGTTCACATGGGCCATGCGGTGATACGCCTTGACCAGAGCACTGTACCCATCCGTGCCGCGCGAGATGTCATAGCCGCTGTTCACTCCGCTGTAGCAGTTCAGGTCGACCACGAAGCTCAGCTTGTCCGGCAGCGTCAGGGGCAACACCTCGACGTTGAGGGCTACGTCCGAGGTCCTACCTGCTGCGGTCACGCGCAGCGTGCCTTTGTGCACGCCCGGCTGGGCATCGTGCGGGATGTACACGTCCACAAAGACCGGCTGGACCGTCTGGTTCGGCACGCCGTTGTCCGACGCGGGAACCGAAAACGCACCGTCGAGCGGCACCAGCGCGTCGGGATACCACCAACGCCGCTCGGCCGGCACATCGGCCTGTCGATCGTCCGGAACCGACCAGACGCGATAGAGCTGAATCGCGCCGGCCCCGAACACCTTCGGCAACTGGCAGTCGGCGAAGATCGGTTCGGTCACCTCGACCTTTACGTCGCTCACCGGCTGCTTGCTCTCAATCGCCAACTGAAAGGCCACGAACTCGTTACGGGCCCCGGTCAGCTTGACCGTGTGCATCGCGGCGTCCCAGACGCGGTTGCGCACTCGATGCCGCGAGTAGCCCTTGCCCTCCAGCAATTCGCCAGTTTGCGGGTTGATCTTGACCATGTCCGAGACGGCCCACACGCCCGGCGTTTCGACGGCTTGCCCGTGTTCGAGGGACGTGCCTGCCGGCTTGTCCGGCAGCGGCGGATACGTGCGGGCATAGGCACGGTACGGCCCCAGGTCGGACACCGACCCGACATTGCCCGCTTCGTCGATGGCCCGAGCGGCGAAGTGATATACCTCGCCGGGCCGGAGCCCTTCCACGACGACGGTCACCTCGTCGGCGAGTGCGTTGGCCGTGGCCAGAGGATGCGCCTTGGGCGCCAGCGGATCGATGCACCATCGCGGCACGGCCGTCGCCAGCTCGAAGTTGGCCTCCGTAATCGGCAGGCCCGCATAGCGCAGCTCATACCGCGCAGCCACGCCCTTCCCCGCGTCGTCGCCCGCGCGACCAAACCTCAGCAGCGCACTGCCGGGTCGAAGGGACCGCCAGCCCAGATCGGCAACGTCGGCGGGCGTCGACCCCATCACGTCCGCACCGCCACGAAGAGACACAACCGGGCCGGGCGGCGTCTCATCGACGCGCGTCGCCTCGACCACGAGCACGGGCGGATGCTCGCTCTGTCGGCTGCTGATCAGGTGGTTGGTCCAGGTCTGGCCCTTCTCGTCGCAGAGCATCCAGCCGAACTGATCGCCCACCGCCAACGCATGGACCAGGGCGGGTGGCACGTCGATCTCATACCAGCCGTCCGCGGCGCGATCAACGCGCGGATAGGCATACAAGCTGCCGCCCAGCCCGAACGTGACGTCGGTAATGTCCGAGCCGGGATACGCCCAGGCTCGCTGACCGGCCAAAGCGAAGAAGAAGTTGGCCGTGCCAAGCTCGGCCCGGCCGCCCGTTCCAGAGCCCTCCCCCCACGGCCCGCCTCCGCTGATGGTCGACAGACCTACCGTGTGCAGCGGAACGTCCTCGGACGCCGGCGGCGACGTGGCCGCCGCATCGCCCGGATGTGCCAACGCACCGGCGGGATGCAGCCTGAGCGTCGCCTTCTCGATGGTCTTACCCCGTAGGACCGATACGTCGAAGTTCAGCAGCGCGAACGTCTTGCGACTGCTGATCGACAACTTCACATCGCCGCCGTAGTTGGCCATGCCCGGGCCCCGGTTGCGGTAATCGTGGTCCAGCCACGTGTCGGCGATACACGGGCAGGTAACCTGCCCCGCTAGGCCCGCCGAAGGCACGCCCGCAAGCAGCACACAGGTCGCCAGACCCGTCAGGACAGGCAGCCACCAAGCACGGGGCTCGTTCGGCGATCCAACATTGGCGTTCATGATCGTGTCTCCTTCGCGATTCGGCTGCGGGGGCCTCATACGTCGATCGAATGACGCGCCCAAGCGGCTGGGCAATCGCAGACCGTCAGGCGCTGACCTTCTTGAGTCCGGCCTGTTGGTCCAACTTGAACAGCTCTATCAGATTATCGCGCAGCATCATCTTTGCCAGCGTGACGGCTGCGCTTTCGCTAAGCAGATCGCAGTTTACCTTCTTCTCCAACACGTCGGCGATGCAGAGCTGCGCCATCCGCAGGTGGGCATACACCAGCTCCGGGTTGCCCACGTCGGACCCGAAGCCGACGATGCGATACGCCGGAATCAGATCGATCCACTCATCCAGGGTGTTCCGGCTGCCGGCCATGGTGATTACGTACATCCAGCACATGTCGGCCCACACGTTCGGGTAGTGCTTGGCGAGGATGCCCATATGGCGCGAATACGGATAGCCCGCGTGGAACAGGTCGAACCGCGTCTGGGGGAAGTCCCGCAGCAGATTGCACAGGTGCAGCGGGTCGGAGTCGGGCACGTGTCCCCACGTGGTTTGAACGCCTGTGTGAATCTGGACCACCAGATCGTGCTGTCCAGCCAGGTCGGCCAACAAAAATACGATGAAATCTTCATAGGCCTTGTTCTGACCCGGTGTGGGCTTGCGGCCGCGCCGAACTTTGTCGAATGCCGCCCTCACGGCCGCCTTGCCGTGCCTCTCGTGCGCCAGCGTCCGCCCATAGGCGTGGCCAAGCTTGATGGCCACGGCGCCGCGACGCTTGTGCAGGCGAAACGCCTTGTCCAACGCATCGGTCAGACCAGCCACGCTGCGGATGCTTCGATCGGTGAGCTTCTCGAGTTTGCCGATCCGCTCGCGATCGGCGTAGAGAATCTGCTCGAAGCGGACCGCGGGGCGACTGAAATCGGCCTCCCAATCCGGCTCGAATGGATCCACGTTCAGGATGGCCATGTCCATCTTGCATTTGGTCTTGATGACACGCCGGTACCAGCCCGGATCGGCCGAGAGCTTCTTGATGCGGGTGTTGACCTGCGACCAGTTGCGGTCGGTCATCTCCGGCTGCTTCAGGCCGAAGAGTTGCTGATAGGCTACGAGGTTGTGGCGATAGTAGGATGTGTTGAAGGCCCGCGCGACCACCGGCTTGAGAAGCTGCCACTTCTGCCGATCGGTCTTGGCCTGGGCGAAAAACTCGCCCGCGTCCTTACCCGTCTGGGCCATGATCTCGCGTCGGAAGTAGGCCCAAAGGCTGAAAAGGTCATAGCCGCCGTGGGCGTTGTACGCACGCTCGGTCTCGGTATGCCAATGGGAATCGATCACGCGGATGCCGCAGATCGTGTCATACAAGCGCTGCCACAGTTTGCTCCGGGCCATTCGCCGCCTCCTTCGTGAGTTGACCGACCCGGTGCTTATATTCGGTGAGTGTGGGCTTGTCCAGGAACGCTACAGACCGCGTGGCGACCGGCCCGGAACGGGCTACACCCCGATGTCATCCGTCGTCGCGTTCGCTGTCTCTCACATCCACTTGGCTGAGGTTGCAGGGGAGATTCTGGTCCCCTGCCGCGACGCCAGCCGGGACCCATATGAGACGCGATGAGCGCGTGCTATGACCGGCTCGCCTGTGACACGTCTTCGGCATGCATCCTACTCTGTTGGACAGCGACAGCATCCGGGGCGTCGGCAAGGCGGGTCACACAACGGCCGAGATGGCCGGTCGCGCTTGAAACGAGCAGATGAACGTGGCTACAATTGCTTTTGGAGGTTGCTTGAATGCGGATGTTACACAAGGCGTTTTCCGGGCCGTCGGGGCCGCGGCCGGTTACAGAGCATGTGGGGATGACCGGAAGAAGGGCCTCGCGCGAGTTCAGTCGAAGGGATTTTCTGCGATGCACCGCTGAGTTGGGTACCGCCGCAGCGATGACGTGTCTGATCCCGGGGTGCGGGAGCGGACCCAATCAAGTGGCTGAGCAACCCAAGGCGAAGCGCCCCAACATCGTGGTGATCATTGTCGACACGTTGCGGGCCGACAAGCTGGGCTGTTACGGCTACAGCGAGGACACGTCGCCGGAGATCGACTATTACGCCGCCTCAGGCGCCCGGTTCGATCGGGTGATCGCACAATGCAGCTGGACGCGGCCATCTATTGGGTCAATGCTCACGTCGTTGTATCCGCGGACCCTCGGGCTGTATGTGGAGCGCAACCAGACGCTACCCGAGGAATTCGTGACGCTTGCTGAAATCCTCAGGAAGCACGGGTACCGTACGGCGGGCTTGGTTTCCAACGCCAACATCAACAGGGTCTTCGGTTTCGCGCAAGGATTCGATTACTTCCTGGACGTGGACCCCGAATCGGCCTGGGGGTGGATGCCGGAGGCGCGCAGGACTATCGAGAACCGCGAGGAGAAGCGCAAGATGGTCCGCACCGCGCGGCAGCTGTACGAGCGTGCGTTGGGTCTGGCTGCGGCAACCCCGCCCGGAAAACCGTCTTTTCTGTTCCTGACCGTCATGGAGGTGCATGAGCGCGACTATCTCGACGGGCAGATCATTCGTCCCGAGTTCAGCTCCTCGTATGCGCGAAGTGAGAGCCCGCGATACCTGCAGGCCGTTCGACAGGTCTCGGTGGATACGGGCGAGTTCATGCGACAGCTCTTGTCGCTCCCCGGCTGGGAGGACACGCTGGTCGTGATCACCAGCGATCACGGGGAGGGGCTCAAAGATCACCCACACGTCCGCGACTCCGAAAGTCACGGCCGACTGCTGTACGAGTCACAGGTGTTGGTGCCGCTGATCTTCTATCAGCACGGGCGCAACCTTGGTGGCGGCGTGATCAAGCCGCCGGTGCGGCTCCTCGACATGATGCCGACGATCCTGGACTACGTGGGCCTGCCGATTCCCGACCAGTGCGTGGGGATTTCGCTGTGTCGCCATATGCGCGGGCAAGCCGGCAAGAGCGAGTTCCCCACCGAGTTCACGATGGAAACCCATCGGCTCAGCAACATGGTGGGCATCTATGGCGACCAGTGGTATTACGTCGTCAGTCGGCAGAACCGTCAACCATGGGGAACAGCCGAGATTGAGCTGCAGGAGATCGGTGTTAAGGCGGACGGTCAGCGGACAAATAAGCTCCGTTCCCATCCGAAGGTAGCAAGAGACTTGGCTGAGCGGTTGGCTGCATGGCAGAAGGCGTATCCGCCTCGGCCGGCGACCCCGCGCGGATCCGCGATTCCCGAACACGAAAGAAAAGTACTCCGAAGCATGGGTTACGTGGGCTGAACGTCGACGCCGGTCCTCAACGCCGACAAAATGTGCCGACGAAGCACACTCCGTTTGTTTCGTTCTGGGAGTCTAACACCGGTCGATCCGATCGCTGAAGACACAGTTGACGGTGTGGCGTGGGACCTACGGTGAGGAATGTGACGGCAGAGATACGTGAGTCGGCGCGAGAGCGTCGCTGGCTCTGGCGAGCCCGCCTGCACGGAGCGGAGTTGCTGCCGTGGTTGTTCGTCCTGGTCGGCTTTGTGGCTTTTCAGTGGTCCACCCACGGGTGGCTCTACGCGGCGTCCGACGATTCGTATATATACCTTGGCTACGTGAAGCGAGCCCTGACCACTCCTCACTCCCTCTTCTCGTACAACCCTGGCGAGCATTCAGCAGGTACGACGGGTATCCTTTACTATTATCTGCTGATCGCAGTCTGCGGCATCACACGCTTGCTGACGTGGCCGCTCGGGATCGAGCGCAGCCTGCTTCTCGGCTTGTACGCCGCGAATGCGGCTCTGTTCTTGCTGACGGCCCACCGCTATCTGCGTTGCTGGCGTGCGCTGACCGATGAGAGCGACAGGATCGGCTTTGCCAGGCTATGCATGCTGTTTCTCCTGTTCTGCGCGCATCCGCAGTTCCTGTGGGGCGTCTTTGCGGGTATGGAGAACCCTCTGGCCGCGTTTCTTGTTCTGTTGCTGCTTGACTGGCTGGTCCGGCGGCAGCCGTTCTGGCGCACTGTTTCCCTCGCGGCGCTGCTCTGCACCACTCGACCCGAATTGACGATTGTGCTGTTTACCATTCCCGTCGTGGGCGTGCTGGCCGATGCACGCAGTCGCACTCTTCGCCAGCCCACCACTCAAAGAGGACGCTGGCGACTCATCTGGCGCATTCTCGCTGCGTACTGCATATGGACGGCGTGCCTGGGGGCATTGATCCTTCCTTGCTATCTCACTACGGAACGTCTCTTTCCCAGTGCGTTGGGCACGCGCGTTGTCCTGCCCCCGTTTGGAAGTTTTTCCGCGCTCATGGTGAGATTGCAGGCAACGTTCGGGTGGGGCGAATACTACTGGGCTTCAGAATGGCTCTTGCTGGCCTATGTGTCGCCCGTAGTTGCGCTATTCTTCGGTCGGGCCAGGCACCGCTGGGCTTTGCTGTGGGCGAGTCTCTACCCTCTGGCCTTCTTCTTGCTCAGAGCGTTTCTGCAACTTCATGACTTCAATGTCGAGGACCGCTATGTGTCGTATTTCTGGCCGCTCTATGCCGTCATATTGGCCAGTTCGGGCAATATCGTCTGGCAGTATGTGTCACGTTATGTCCATCGGGGGCGTCGCCTTGCCGGCTCGCTGACCGGCATCGGTCTGCTAGTCGTTGCTGCGCTGTTCCCTATACGAGACTTCGTGAGGCGCTTTGACAGACACGTCGGCCTGATGAACGCAATCGTCGTTGAACCGTCGCGATGGATGCGGCAGAACCTGCCGCCGACCGCCCGGGTCTGCATGGAGCCTGCCGGAGCGATACGCGTGTTTACAGACCTTTACCTGGTGGATGCGCTCGGTCTTACGACGACGCATCGCCGTTCCTACCAGGGCAACTACCTGGATTTCCTGCACGACCATCACGTGGAGTATGTATTCGACCGCCCCCCCGCAGCAGTGCCCCTCCTGACGAGTCGGGCGGGGCGCGACGTGAAGGTCTGGGCAGAAGGCGTCAGGCCATGGGGCGATATTCATCTATACAAGGTGCAGCCCTTTCGCAGTGTGTTGGTTAGCCGTGTGGCTTCCAGCGGCGGAAGGGGTAGATCCGGTCCCTTGTGGGCGTTTGACAACAACTTGGCGCCCAGAGACGGCCGCTGGCAGTATTGGTTTGCGGCAGATAGCGGGCCCGCGTGGATACAGGCTGAATTCGAGCAGCCTGTCCGGGTCGATGCATTGGCTTGGGTCATTCAGTCTCCGGGAGCGAAAGGGGCGGGCGCACCCGGACGAAGATCGATCGACATTCAACTGGAGGGAAGGATCGACGGTGCCTGGACGCGCCTGGATTCTCGACGTAAGCGCGCCGGCACCGTGGCAGACGGCCGCCAATTCTGGATGCTTTCCCTTGCGGCGCCCGCTGAACTGGAGGGGTTCCGCGCGAAACTTCTTGGCAATGACGGAAACATGCCGCTGATCGTCTACGAAATCATGACTTTTTACGAGACTCTCCCCGGCGTATGGCTGTGGCCCGACCGAATGGGTGACGACCCAGGCTAGCAGTGCCCGGCTATCTCAACTTCCCTCGACGGGACAGCGGCTGGCTCGCGCGTACAGGCACCATCACGACGCGCGCAGCCGCGAGTCCAACCGTCCCCACCGTCTATAATGCACCCGAAAGACACTCGCCACATCCATGGGGGTATCTGGCGAAGATCACACTCGGCTTGGGTGAACCTATGTAAGCAAAGGGTGGGGTGTGTCGGGATGCCACCAGACAACCACCTCGGCACCATCAACCGGCATTCTGTGCCATCGAGACCATGCAAACAGAGACCAAGCACGCCAAACAAGTGAAAGACAACGATGCTCTCACGTCAGTCTCCATCCTCCCGCCGCGATGGCGCGACCAACAAGGAACCGCCCTGCCGATCACCACAGGTACGGCCCGTCCACGGGGAGATTGTATACCTCCGCCAAGGGCAGCGTCCATGAACAGGAGGCGCCCACCCGGCATGCGCCTCAGCACTCGCTGCACGAACGCAGGGCCGGCGCGTTCGGCACAATGCCTATGGCCGTACGCGCTACATGTATCCGAGGGACTTCAACTTCTTGATTTGCTCTGGATCGAACAGCTCGTTCTCATCCTGCTCGGGGTCTTGGGGGCTGCCTTTTTGCTGTGTGCGACTTATCCACTCGTTCAGCAGGGCTTCGAGCCGGCTCGCTACGGTTTTGTCTTCCTCGTATCGGTTCACTTGTTCGGCCGGGTCGACTCTCAGATCGTATAGCTCCTTGTCTCCGGTTGCTTCGTTGTAAATGAGCTTACGGCCGTCCATGATGACCGATCGCTTAGCCAACACTCTGTCGGGGCCCGGGCGCTGCCAGTAGTAAATGCTCTTCATCCGCTTCTTCGCCTGACTGAAGACCGGTGCGCCCCCGATGTTCTCCGGCGCAGCCAGATCCAGCGCCCGACCCTCCAGGTTCTCGGGCGCCTCCAGCCCCAGATACGACAGCAGTGTAGGCATGACGTCGATCAGGCCCACCCGGGCCTCGACGACGCCCGGCCGGTTGGTCGGCAGCTTGATGATCAGGGGCACGTGGATGAGTTCCTGATAGAGTGTTGCGGTGTGGCCGATCCAGCCGCGCTCCATGAACTCGTCGCCGTGGTCGGCCGTGATCACAATGATCGCATCGTCGTACAAATCCTGTCGCTTCAACTCCTGCAGGATCTTGGCGATGAACATATCCGTGTAGGCGAGTTCTGAATCAAACAGACTTACTATGTAGTGGATGTCTTCGGCGGACATGCTCGGGCGCATGTCCCGCAGTATGTCGATCCGTTGACCGCTCTTGATCTTGCCTTGGTATCCGGGGCAGTAGTTATACTGCTCATGCTGGATATAGCTGTAATGCGGGTCGAAGTTATGCACGAACAGGAAGAACGGCTGGGTCGGGCCTGACTTGAGGAACTTGAGGGCCTTGGTGGTTACCAACGGGGAAACGATTCCGCCATGGCCACGATGGCTGCGCTCGTCGTACTCGTCGAAGCCTCGCCCAAACCCCAATCTGTTCGACAGGTAGGAAAAAGACACAATGCCATGAGTCCGGTACCCATGCTTCTTGAGCACCTCGGCCAGCAGAGGATAGTCTGTATTCAGTTTTGCGGGTTTCTCGTGAATTCCCATCGTCGATGGGTACTGAGAGCTCAGCAGGGCAGCCACCGAGGGGGTTGTCCACGACGCGGCGCTGGTCGCGTTTTTGAAAACCAGCGCGTGGCGGGCCAATGCATCGATATTCGGAGTGGTGTTCCGCTCGTAGCCATAGCAGCCGACGTGATCCGCCCGCACCGTATCGATAACGATCAAGACGATATTGGGGTACGTCGGTGCGGCGTTCGCGTCTTGCTTGGCGGGAGCCGTGGATGGAACCGGCACGTCGGGGCGTGGAGATGTTTGGGCCGTGGCCTCGCCGATGGCCGCCAACAGGATCAAGCCAGCCATCACAGTGGGGGCCAGCGACCTGATGTGCTTCAGCAGGTCAAGCGCCCGAGGTGCGGCAGCAGCCCCACCGCCGGCACCAAACCGGCAGGAAACCGGCCGCCAGCGTCTCACAGACGATATCATCTTTGCAGCCATACTATCCTCCACCATGCACGAATACACACCGCTCACCAGAGCG
>Ga0315553_10003612_pt1 | contig 11975 bp, 14 predicted proteins | sample SalMarSW160140MG_FD_203099 | JGI IMG/M metagenome (GOLD analysis project Ga0315553, IMG submission 203099) | Salt marsh sediment microbial communities from the Plum Island Ecosystem LTER, Massachusetts, United States - Salt Marsh Sediment SW1601-40 ... | reverse complement strand
CTTTTTACAATCCCCCCTGGACGCTGCCCTTCCTTCGTCGCAACGAAGTGCTGGTCGAAATTCCCGCGTCATCGCCTTAGATAGTTCCTTCCATGTGCGGCCGTGTCGTCCAGGCTTCCGATCCTCTGCGCCTTGCGATTGTCGAGGGGCTTAACGCGCCTGACAGCCGCGAAAAGCCGCCGTCATATGCCGTCATATAATGTCGCGCCAAGCCAGCTGCTTTACGTCATCCGTGAAAACCACGACACCGGCGAGCGTGTGCTGGGTTTGCTCCGCTGGGGCCTGATCCCGCACGGCTGCACCGACCCCGATGGCGGGCGCAAGCCGATAAACGCGCGCGCTGAATCGGTCGCGCAGCTTCCGACCTTCCGCGATGCTTACGCGAAGCGCCGCTGCATCGTGCCGGTCGATTGCTTCTTCGAGTGGCACGCGGTCAAGGGCGCACGGGCAAAGCAGCCTTTCGCCGTCGCGATGAAAGACCGCGCGCCGTTCGCGCTCGGCGGGCTTTGGGAAAACTGGCGCGACCCGCAAAGCGGCGAGTGGATTCGCACCGTTCCAATCATCACTGTGCCGTCGAACGATTTGGTCGCTCAGATTCACGACCGCATGCCGCTGATCCTGCCGAAAAGCTCTTACGAGCGCTGGCTTGGCACAGACCCTGACCCGCACGATCTGCTCATGCCGTTTCCGGCAGAGCAAATGGCGATGTGGCCGGTCTCAACCCGCGTCAACAGCCCCGACAACGACGACGCCTCGCTGCTCGATCCGGCCGCTTAATGCTGCCGATGCACCGACTTCGGGGGCCGCTATCGACAAGGTGAGTCCACTCGGCGGCCATCGCCTGGAGCAGGTGAGCCCTTTCCAAAAAGCCTAACGCCCTCGTCGAGCACCTAGACGGCAAGGTGGTCCTCTATGAGGGTGTTAGTTGAAGTTGGTTACCCTATTATGCGAATTCAAAATCTGAGTCCGGTTAGACGCCCGGTCGGGACGTCCATGAGCAAGCATAACCAACAGCACCATCCACGCCTATCTCGATGGCAACTACCGAACGCTTGGTGAGTTGCGGCAGTACTGGGGCTATCTAGCTAACAGCGTGGTGTTCATTCCGATATCGGCAGACATAGCTCAGCGCGCTCAAGACTTTTGAAACCATCAACGAACGCGGCATCGGCCTAAACCCGATGGACCTCCTCAAGAATCTTCTGTTTACGCAAGTCCGGCCGGAGGAGTTCACCCGGCTGAAGGAACTTTCACCGACGATTTACAAGGCTATGAACCCGCTTCCCCTGCGAGGAGAGCGTCCGTGCAAGACAGCGGACGAAAAGAGGCAGAGGGAGGAAACGGAAAAAGCAACCAGCTAAGCGTAAGCAGGTGGTACAATGTGCGCGAGAGAGAATGCTCGCGTAATGAGATCAGTGCTGCTCAGCATTGTGTTCGTCGTGCTCAGCGTACAGGCGGGAGCCGAGGCAGCCATTACGCTCTCAACTGAGCAGATCACCGTTATAGAGGCTGGCGTCCAAGCAAGGCTGAACAACCCCGACTCGGCCAAATTCTCGGGCTTGGTTGCCAGACCCCTTAATGGTCCTGTCTTGGCCGTGTGCGGCTACGTCAATACCAAGAACAGTTCTGGTGGCTATATCGGTGACTTCGCGTTCGACGGCTTCTTGCTCAATAACGAGGGCGCGAGCTTCCAAGTCCTCTCGATCGACGACCCGCTGCATATTCCCGCGCAGCAAACGTGCCGTGACTGGAGATTGTTCTAGCACCAAGCCAACCGACCGCTACGTGGGCCCCGCGCTATGTTCCCGCCCTTCTATAAATGCATCCGGTCTACTGCGTCATGCCAGCGGCAATGAACCTGCTGGCGCCGACGAGTGCAAGGGTCGCGGCCCTGTCGCTACACTGGAGACTAAGCCCCTCGTCCTCGACGCTGTTGAGCTGAAAAAACTGACCTTGGTCTAGCCTGATCCGAACGCGTTCCGCGGAGTAGGCGGTGTCAGGCCAAAACTTGGCGACTAAGCCGTTAGGATCCGCGTTGTTCCAGACCACTGCGTCGACAACGCAGTGACCGCTATCTGGCACAAAGAAGGCTATGAGACGCTTGTTACCGGCCGGGGCGAGAATGGGTTCATAAGGCCCGACTGGTCCCAGGTTTTGGACTAGCTCATCGGCGCGGACAGAGGTGCTTGCAGCCGTGAGGGCCACTAGCACGCCCGCAACGGCGATACTTAGGAACTGTATGCGATGGGGCGACATTGTGTAGAGCTCCTATCTGCTTCTTGCAGGCGGGAGTCTTTGGCTCTCAGTCGTCGGTGCCTGTTGTTGCTCTTACCGACGATGATGCAGTGTGCGCCTTTTCCAATAGCGACTCAAGGGATGGCACTTGTCAGACCTTCCGTTTTGACGCGGAGCATGTTGTGCTGGTGCCCAAACAACAGATGCGCGTTGAAAGCAAAAAGCCAGAAAGGTATTCCGGCCCTGCTGCGGTGTGCGGGGTGAAATTTGCTCCTATCTCAGGTTTCCGCCCCGGCGATCGTGGCATCAATTACATGTCTTCGCACGCAGACGAGGTTGAGGTCTGGCTGGTGCCACTGCCGAGCACCGTGATGTACTTACCTTATCGAATTTCCGTACCCGCAGCTTTCGGGAGCGGTTCGGCTGAGATGCTTTCGTTCCAAGGTGAGCCGTAGCCGACCTGCTGGCATCGGCTGGAAGCAGAAGGAGGGTGCCATGGGCATGATGATCATCCGCCATAAGGTCAGGGACTACGGCCTCTGGCGGCCAATGTTCGATGAACATGCCGAAGTGCAGAAAGCAGCGGGCCTCTCGAATCCCCGCGTCTACCATTCCGCCGACAGCAATAAGAGTGAGATCGTGGTTGTCTTCGATACCGAGGACACGAAGAAGGCCAAGGACTTTGCTGCTTCGGCTGATCTCAAGGAAACGATGACCAAAGCTGGGGTCGTGGATGCGCCGACAATCTATTTCCTTGAATCTATTGATTGAGGGCAATGGCGTTCGCCTTCCCTGGAATTCATGATTTACCAGCGTCCCTAGGCCATTATCGCTTCAATTAAGCAGGGCCCTTTATGCAAGAGAGCCCTTTCCAATTCGCATGCGAGGGCGTGCGCGCTTTCGACGGCAACGGCCGGCACTCCAAATCCTTCCCCGATCTTCACCCAGTTCAGAAAGGGATGATCCAAGCCCAGCATGGAGCGGGCAATCGGCCCCGTTTGGGCCACGCCGGCCCGCAGTAACTCCACCTCTAGAATCTGATAGCAGCGGTTGGATCCGATGATCGTCACGACATCCAAATTTTCGCGGGCTTGAGTCCAGAACGCTTGTACCGAATAGGCGCCGCATCCGTCTGATTGGAAGTTGATTACTTTGCGATCGGGGCAGGCGATGGCCGCGCCGGTCGCTGCACCCGGGCCTTGACCAATGGCACCGCCGGTCAGCATCAGATGGGTGAATCGAGGTGAGTGCTTCGACGCATCGAAATAGGGCACACCAGCGGCCAATACCTCGTCCATAACGATGCAGTCTACCGGCTGCAAACGTGCGATGACCGCACTGACAGATTGAGCGTCGAGGGCGCCTTTCGGCATGGCTGGCGGCGTGCCAGGCACCCGATCGACGACGTCGTGTGCATTCACTTCGGACGCCAGCGCTGCGAGCGCCCCCAAAGTGTCTTCCCCTGGTCCTGTCAAAATGACAGTCTGCTCATCCGTGGTTAGATAGCTTGGCAGGCCCGGATGACCAAAGAAGGCGACGGGCCGGCGTGTGCCGGCAACAATCACACGTTCATAACGCCTTGTCAGCTCTCGCGCTTGGTCGGGAAAATAGGGCAGCTTTGTCGGGCTAGGCAGGCCGCCACCGCGTTCCATACGGGCGAAGAAGGTATCGCAAAGTAAATCGCCACCACCAATCGCAGCGATCCGGCCCGCGAGCATAAGGCCGGGCTCAGATAGCGCGTCTCCGCCCAAGAGCAGGGCCGACTTGCTCGACTTCAATGCCTTCGCCGCGCCCTCGACCCGTCTCGACGAATAGGTCTTATTCGCGTTAACGCGACGCACGGGAATAGCACCACCGGCCTCGCCAATCTGGACATCCTGCGGCACGATCAGGGTGGCAACGCGGCCCCCGTTCTCCATCGCGGCCTCGATCGCGTGCGCCAAGTCGCCGGCGACGGTGGTGGCCCCGAGGCTCCTCTTTACGTCGTTACCGACCGCATGAGCTAGCGATTCGATGTTGGTCGCAAGCAATGGGTCGGCAGGCAGGTGCCAAGTGGCGTGGTCGCCGATGACATTCAGCACCGGCGTGAAAGCGCGACGGGCATTGTGCAGATTGGTTAGGCCGTTGGCGAGACCCACCCCCAAATGAAGCAGGCACATGGCCGGCTTGGAGGCCATCCTTCCATAGCCATCCGCAGCGCCGGTCGCCACGTTCTCATGCAAGCAGAGGATGCTGCGCAGGCCGGGCACTGTATCAAGGGCTTGCACCAACGGCAGTTCCGTCGTCCCCGGATTAGCAAAGCAGATTTCGACGCCCGCGCTTGCGGCGGTGGCAATCAATGCTTCTGCACCATTCATCTAGCGCGTCTCTCTAAGTAGGTCGCGTGCTCATTAAAGCCGCCGGATCGGCGACGCGCGAGATCTCCGCTTCCGAGTCGACCCTCGGGCGCGCCTCATTATTGACTAGCACTCTTCCTTCTCGAGCGCTAAAGATCGCTTGTCCCTAGCTCACCCAAGAGCGCACCCATGAAATTCAAGCCTCTACATGATCGCGTCGTCATTCGCCGCCTTGAAGGCGAAGAGAAGACGAAGGCCGGCATCATCATTCCCGACACCGCGAAGGAAAAGCCGCAGGAAGGCGAGGTTGTCGCCGTTGGTCCTGGCGCGCGTGATGAAGCGGGCAAGCTCATCCCCATCGATCTCAAACCGGGCGATCGTGTGTTGTTCGGCAAATGGTCGGGCACCGAAGTGAAGATTGATGGCGAAGAACTCCTCATCATGAAGGAGTCCGACGTCATGGGGGTGCTCGAAGGCGCCAAGGCCAGCAGGAAGGTCGCATAGGCTTACCGTAGCCTTCCATCAGTTCAATTTAGGAGAACAGAAGTGGCTGCCAAGGACGTGAGATTTTCCACCGACGCGCGCGACAAGATGCTGCACGGGGTCGATATCCTAGCCAACGCTGTTCGGGTGACGCTCGGGCCCAAAGGCCGCAATGTCGTCCTCGACAAGAACTACGGCGCACCTCGCGTCACCAAGGACGGCGTCACCGTCGCCAAGGAGATCGAGCTCGAGGACAAGTTCGAGAATATGGGCGCGCAGATGCTGCGCGAAGTGGCATCCAAGACGAGCGACATCGCTGGCGATGGCACCACCACCGCGACAGTGCTGGCTCAGGCGATTGTGAAGGAAGGGATCAAACTGGTCGCAGCCGGTATGAACCCGATGGACCTGAAGCGCGGCATCGATTTGGCGGTAAGCGAGATCGTGAAGGACATCGCGCAGCAAGCCAAGAAGGTCAAGTCGTCGGAGGAGATCGCCCAAGTCGGTACGGTCGCCGCAAACGGCGAAAAGGAAATCGGCCAGATGATCGCCAAGGCCATGCAGAAGGTGGGCAATGAGGGCGTGATCACCGTTGAAGAGGCCAAGAGCCTCGAAAGTGAGCTCGAAGTGGTCGAGGGCATGCAATTCGACCGGGGCTATATCTCGCCCTACTTCGTTACCAATGCCGAGAAGATGTTGGCGGAGCTTGAGACCCCCTACATCCTCATTTACGAAAAGAAGCTATCGGCCCTGCAGCCAGCATTGCCGCTGCTTGAAGCAATCGTTCAGGCGGGCAAGCCACTCGTCATCATCGCCGAGGATGTCGAGGGGGAGGCGCTTGCGACGCTTGTCGTCAACAAGCTGCGTGGTGGCTTGAAGGTGGCAGCGGTCAAGGCGCCTGGCTTCGGCGACCGCCGCAAGGCCATGCTCCAGGACATTGCTGTGTTGACCGGCGGTGAGCTAATTTCCGAGGATCTCGGCATCAAGCTCGAAAACGTCACCATCCAAATGCTCGGCCGCGCCAAGCGCCTCACCATCACCAAGGATGACACGACCATCATCCACGGCGCCGGCAAGAAGGCCGACATCGAGGCCCGCATCAATCAAATCAAGCAGCAAGTCGAGGACACCAGCTCCGATTACGACAAGGAGAAGCTGCAGGAGCGGCTGGCCAAACTCGCAGGCGGGGTTGCCGTGATCAAGGTCGGCGGTTCGAGTGAAGTCGAGGTGAAGGAGAGGAAAGACCGCGTCGACGACGCGCTCAATGCAACGCGGGCCGCGGTCGAGGAAGGCATCGTTCCCGGCGGCGGGGTGGCGCTCCTCTGGGCTTCGAAGTCGCTGAGGGTCAAAGGCGATAACGAGGACCAAGAGGCCGGCATCAACATCATCCGCCGGGCATTGCAGGCCCCGATACGCCAGATTGCCGAGAATGCCGGCGTCGAAGGCTCGATCGTGGTTGGTAAGGTGAGCGACAGTAAGTCGCCCTCGTTCGGTTATGATGCCCAAAGCGGCGAATATGGGGACTTGATCGGGAAGGGCATCATCGATCCCGCCAAGGTCGTAAGGGTCGCCTTACAGGATGCGAGTTCGGTTGCTGGTCTCCTGGTGACAACGGAAGCGATGGTTGCCGAAAGGCCGAAGAACGATTCGGGTTCTCCGGCCATGCCGGGTGGCGGCATGGGTGGGATGGATTACTAAGTTCTGATCGCGGAGCGGTTGCGACTTAGCCGCCTGTAGCGGCCGGTTAGATGTCTCTTTGGGAAAGGTCTTCAGAAGACAGGCCGAGCTCCTCTTTGAGGGCGGCTAGCTCCTTGGTCACGGCATCGAAGGGCAGATTGTGTAGCCGGATGACTTCGGCAGGATCAGCGGCGCCGTTCATGTCAGCGAGCAATGCGTAGAGCTGCCGCCGAGTGATGCTGCCGGATGGATTGTAGGGCTCATTCGCCCAGTCAATTTCCTTAGGCCTTGCAATCTTGGAACCCAGAATGTCTCGTATCGATCTCATGCGACCCAAATAGGCTAGTTCGGCTAATTTAGCCACTCCCAAGATTAACAGTCGCCTTAGACAATCCTGTCTGTTTGACAATTGCCGGGACTGCACTTCCCGCGTAGCGCAGTTCCTCAATCTGCTGCTTTGCCTCCGGTGTTATCTGAACCTTTCGGGCCGAACCTAAATACGTCCCATCAACAACGGCTAATGCAAGACAGTCTTGCACCAACGCCTGAGTTCACCGCGAGACCTAGAGTCTCGTGTGGACAGTGCCATTGCCGCCTTACGGCACTCGTTGCGAATGACTGCTCCACGTGAACGGTACTGAGCCACTGGGTGCCTCGGTGCGTAGCGGCTACAAAGCCCTATACACTCCATCGCAGCGTAAATATCGCCATACCGGTTATACTGAATGATACAGACCCTAACGCAGGTCTCTATGTCCCTTACGACCAGCGCAAGTTATTGGCGGAGAGGGTGGGATTCGAACCCACGGTACGGTTACCTGCACAACGGTTTTCGAGTTCTAAGATTCTCATGCTGGCCTGTGCCGTCCAGCGACTAAGCGTGTGGTCTAGTTCGCCAATTTCAGTCCCGTGATCCCGCCTTGTTATGGTTGGTGCCATGCTGTGCCGCGTGGTTCGTTTGCAATTTCGTTTGCAAACTCTCTTCACCAGGCCATGTCCGTAGACGGATCGCTCATTTGCGCCGGCTATTCGACAGTCAGGTCGAATCTCCCTGTCGCCGTCCGCGCACCAGTGGTGGTGGAGCCTGTTACCATTACAGTGAAGGTGACGGTGCCGCTCTGGGTCGGCGTTCCCGACAACATCCCCGTACTGGGTGACAGCGCCATGCCATTTGCGGGGCTCCGCTGACCACGGACCACACACAAGGAGGCGTTCCCCCGCTCACCGTCAGGGGTTTGGTTGTACGGTAGCCCTATTCTCGCCGGCGGCACGTTAGCATTTTGCCGAGGTACGCCGCCGTTAAAGCCCTGGCCTCGCGCTGGGTCGAGAACGGCGACGTGCCCGCGCCTTATGACGTTCTAGCTAACGGGATGGATGACCCGCTGCTCGATTTCGAGTCAACGGGAAAACGAGAAAATCTAACGGGATGGGCTAGGTACTAACGCCGCTAATTGATTTGGCCGCGCGGACGGCGTGGAACGTCACTCGTCCTCGGGGGATAGCTGTATCGGCGAAAGCCTGATTCCGGTGATTGCTCCGGGACGAATCGTTGTCCATTGTGCAGGGGCTTTCTTTAGAAAACACTCGCCCCTGATCTGATTGTAGGTAAATGCATTACATTCAATATCCCTCTCGCAACTGAGTTCGCACTTCTCAAAGGTGGAATTGTTGATCCTCGAATAGTCGTTGCCGGGAGAATCTGCTTGTTGGACAAATACGAACAACCTTTCTAGAGCCGTGGCTTGTTCGGGGATTACCAACATAATAGAGATCGTAATCACGCATTTTGCAAGAACAGCTTGAACTTGGTGCATAGCTGAGCCTGTTGGCGATCCTGTTTCCGGGGTTGCTGCGTGGTGCGTTTACGCTGCTGGGGTTGGTCGTGCCAGCCCTGATTGTCGTGGGGTCACTGAGCCATTGAAACAACGATATGAAGTCCCGCGTCCCATTAATCACGTCACGTGACGCCGCGACCAGGGATTCGGGGCCCCAGCAACGAGCATACCACCATCGCATCATGCGCGCGCCAAGGTGACTGTACACCAGTTTTACTGACACGCTGACCTAGCTGCCTTTGGAGGTTAGCAAGGCTGGCAGCTTAGCGATGTTGCTCGCTATGCGCCGCGCCTCATCCGGTGTCAGCGCGTCTGTCAAGACGGATTTGTCGCCCGCATAGACGTAGGCGAGGGTTTGGCCGGTTGCGTCCAGCACCTTGAAGCCTCCAGGTATCTGCTCGACCTGCCAGGGCGGTGGGAAGCGGCGTTGGGGCGTTGCCCGCGCCTTGGCGTCAGTGTCGTTGTCATGCGTGTGAGCTGGGCAAGATCCTCGTTCATTGTGGCAAATCCCACTGCGCGCCTCGGAGAGGTTGCCGATAATACGCCTAGCTCAAGACAGTCTTGAGCAACCGGAGCCTAAAGGAGGTCGAGCCATGTACACGCTTAGTCGACTCCGATTCTTAAGCTTCGCTGCGGCGGGTGCCCTAGTCGTTCTGGCCGCAGCCAACACATCTGCACGCGCGGAGGATTTGCCCCAGCGTTACGGGCCGGTTGGGCCGAACGACACCATTCTGGCGACGTTTGGCAACAAACGCGCAATAGCGTTCTACGAGGCTGATAACGGTGGCTGTGCTGTTAGCGCGGTGGTCTATAACAAGACGGACGCCGAAACTGGCCAGGACACAGCCGCGCGCGTTCGGGTCAGGCTAAATCCGCGCGAGATCGTTCATATTGATAGCAACGACAACGAGACAATGAGCCTCAAGTGCGGAGACCGTGCCGAGACGCTGATGGTCGTTGACCCTCACGCGTTTATTGCAGCTGGAGCTGCGCATTCACGTCACTAACAATCCAGGAGGCCAGCATGTCACCTCATGGAGAGCCCCTCAGGCTCAAGCCTGGGGGGCCTCTTTTTTTTCTTACCTAGCCGCAACCCTATTGTCCGCGGCGTCGTGCTGGCGTCGTGATTCGAGGACGATGGCCTCCGCCTCACGAAAGCGCAAACAAGCCTTCAACTTCAAGCTCGCATCATGCGCCAGGTTATTGGGGCGACGTGGAAGGGGCCCTCGGTGCAGCGTCAATCAGGTGGAGGCGCAAGCCATCCAAAGCTCCCACACGCCCAGCGATGACGGAAAGCCCCTGCCTCTAAGCCGCGGTAACGGCGTTCCTAAACACGAGAGGCTGGCTGGTTGCCATGGCGGCGGCGGTGGTGGCGGCAGCTTGGATGCCACTTCGCGCAGCATCTGCGCGCCCGTATTCTCGAACTTGTCTTCGAGCTCATGATAGCTGGGGGCGGGCAGCACCATGCCGCAATGGTGCGCCCCAGACTCTCAAAACCTGCTGAGTTCGCTCTAGTTCGATCGCAATCCGTGCCCCACAGCGAGCGTGAGGCAGCGTTTCTTGATTTGAGTTGCATTGCTTCGCCCGCTAACTGTGAGGAGCCTAGGGAATTGGTTAGGCAATCTTGGGATCGCCCCCATCCGTTTGGCAGGCGGCAGCGACTTCAACTTTCTCAGCCACCCCACGGTGTTGCAACCCGAAGCCGCCGATTCTTCTATTTTTCCCACTCTTTGGGATGTAACGCTGCTCCTGAACCGACCGGCACTCACCCCTGCCTCGTCAGATTGTCAAACTTGCGATGTGTGCAATCATCGTGATCGACGTTTACCTCCCCCGCGATTAGGAGAAATCCGATGAGTGCCCAGTTGGAAGCAAGGTTTCTTAGCGCCGCTGAGCTGGAAATTGTGAACGAAACGCGACCTCCGGCTATAGAACAGCTTTCTGTCGAACAATTGAAAGTTCTTGCCCAACGCCTGAGGCGAGCCCGCGATAGAGCCAAGGATATTGGGGCTCGACAGAAACGCGAAATGCGTGGAAAAGCCGGCCCACGCAGAACCAAGGCCACTCGAGATAACACGGGTACGCTGGCACCGTCCCGTTGGCCATTTTTCTCCTGACCGTCCTACCTTGTGATGTTCTGTGCCGTCCTGTGTCGCGCAGTTGGTTTGCAATTTGGTTTGCAAAACTCAGGTCGCTGGCCAACGTAAGCTTACGCTGCAAAAGCGGACGAAGGCAGAGCGGCCCCAGATGTCCGCTAATAACCCAAAGTGGACATCGCCGCCAACGTCATAGCGCTCCTGCCAGAGGCGGTCTCAGCCCCTTTTTCGCATTCCGCTCTTCCCTGTTCGGAAAATTTCGGGTGCTTTTGGAAAGCATATCTCTATTCTCCACTATGGCGCGGGCCCGTACCTCTCTGGGCCCCTCATCCGAGTGGCCGAAGGAATCTCAGCAGCTACGGACCCTGGCGCGCCATGAAAGAGAGGTGAACGCTATGCTTACTAAGCTCGCACAATCTTTCGTGATTCTGACGGCGCTCGCCGCGGCGGGGCTAGTCACAACGTGCGCCTCGGCTGCCAAGCTCAAGGATTCCGGCAGCGCCGACATGGCCTATGTCAAGCACTGTGGTCAGGCAATTCCTGACCAGGATGGCCATATGTTCGTCTTTCAGGAAGGCGAGGGAACCAGCACGAATAAAGGAGGACTTGTCGACGGTTTCTCCGTGCGCGTTCGGGAGATAACGGACCTTCGTAAAGGCACAGGGGCCCAGCGGGGGTACGTGATCTACAGCAAAGGCTCCGATCAGCGGGTGGACCGAATTGACGGCATGGTCACCACGATCCTGAAGGATGGACAGCCAAAGACCACCTTCGAGGGCAAATGGGTCATGGTCAATGGAACGGGCGCTCTTGCGGGCATTAAGGGCGAGGGCACCTATGCCGGTTACTTCACCGCAGACGATAGATTCCATGTCGATTGGAAAGGCTCTCGCTCGGAGCCTAAAGGTGCTGCCACGAAATCCCAAGAGTAAGCAGAACAGAGAGGGGCCATCCCTGGCGGCCCCTCTTCGCGAAATGTCGGCTAATGGCACTTAGCAGACATCGATACTAACATTCCGCATGTCCGCTTACCGGCATAAAGCGGACACTGCCCAGCATGCTGAGAGGGTTATGGCGGAGAGGGTGGGATTCGAACCCACGGTACGGTTACCCGTACAACGGTTTTCGAGTTCTAAGACGCTCATGCTGGCATGTCGCGTCCCGTAGCTAAGCGTGTGCTCTAGTTTGCCTTTTCCGGTGCAATGATCCTGGGTGGTTATGCTCCGTGCCATGATGTGTTGCGTAGTTGGTTTGCAATTTGGTTTGCAAACGGCGCGTAAGCCAATGTCCGCTTTTGGGGGGGGAACGGACAT
>Ga0315553_10003609_pt1 | contig 11981 bp, 12 predicted proteins | sample SalMarSW160140MG_FD_203099 | JGI IMG/M metagenome (GOLD analysis project Ga0315553, IMG submission 203099) | Salt marsh sediment microbial communities from the Plum Island Ecosystem LTER, Massachusetts, United States - Salt Marsh Sediment SW1601-40 ... | reverse complement strand
CCCTGGCCATCCTGCACGAGACCCGCGCCACCTCGATCGTCGTCACTCATGACGCCGAGGAGGCCATGCGCATGGGCGATCAGGTGGCGCTGATGCGCCGCGGCCGCGTGGTCCAAACTGGAAAGGCACTCGACCTCTACCGCGCGCCGAAGGACATCCTCGCCGCCCGCACCTTTTCCGATCTGAATGAGATCCCGGCGCAGGTCTCCGCCGGCATCGCCGACACCGCGCTCGGGCGCTTTCCCGCCAATGGCGCCGGAGACGGTGACGCCATCGTCTGCGTGCGCCAGTCAGGCGTCACGCTCTTGCCCCGCGGCGACGGCATCGCCGCGCGGGTGCTCGACGTCCGCTTCCTCGGCGACGTCGCCCTGGTCGAAATGGCGGTGCAGGGCCTTGACGAGCCGCTCCTTGCGCGCTTGCGCGAAAACGACGCGCCGGCGCTTGGCGCCGAGATCGGGGTCAGGATCGATCCGAGCGCAATCCTCGTGTTCGCGCCTGAGAACGGCATCGCCACGGCATAAGTTTCGAAGCCGCCTCCGCATCTTGCGAGCGCCCAAGCTTTGCTGCCATAGTGCGGCGCAACGGCCCGCCGAGGGCCAGGGAGAGTTTTCATGGGTTTTGGTAGCATCTGGCACTGGCTTCTCGTCATCCTCGTGCTCGTGCTCCTGTTCGGCTCGGGCAAGATCTCGGGGCTGATGGGCGACCTCGCCAAGGGCATCAAGAGCTTCAAGAAGGAAATGAGCGAGGACGGAGCCGAGCCGGAGCCTGAGCCCGAGCCCGAGCCCAAGGTGATTGAGCACCGCACGGAGAAACCCGCCGCGGCCAAGCCAAGAACGACGCGGGCCAAGGCGCCGCGCGCGGCGACGAAGTCCAAGTCGAGCTGACGCCGCTCCCCCGCCGTTCCGGCGTTTTGCGGCGAAAGCCATGGCAACATTTGCCTCCTAGGTCCCATGTTCGACATCGGCTGGTCTGAGCTTCTCGTCATCGCCGTCGTGGCGATCGTCGTGGTTGGACCGAAGGACCTGCCGCGGCTGATGCGCACCTTCGGCCACTACATGCGCAAGGTTAGAGGCATGGCCGCTGACTTTCAGCGCCAGTTCGAGGAGGCCGTGCGCGACAGCGAACTCGACGAGGTGCGCAAAGCCTTGCACGAGGTGCGCGCCACGGCATCCTCGGCGACCGCCGCCATCGACAAGCAATTGATGACGCCGCAGCCGAAGCCGGCGGGCTCACCGTCCGTGTCCTCGCCTGCGTCAACGAAAACCGTCGCCGAGACGCCACCGAAGCCGCGCGCCAAGCGGACAGCGGCGAAGGCCAAAACCGCGAAGCCGAAAACCGCGTCCAAGACTGCCGCACGGAAGACGACTGCGGCGAAGAGCCCAGCCCTCAAGAGTGCGCCGAAGCCTCGCAAGCCGCGGAAGCCCAAGGAGCCGGCCTCGTGAGCCAGGACGACATCGACGCCACCAAGGCGCCGCTGATGGAGCATCTCACCGAGCTCCGCAAGCGGCTGCTCTGGTCGCTTGCGGCGATCGCGGTCGGCTTTGCCCTTTGTTTCGCCTTCGCCAAGCCGCTCTACAATCTCCTGCTGTGGCCATACCGGCTCGCCGCCGGCGTCGATACGCCGATCGAGATGATCTACACCGCGCCCCAGGAGTTCTTCTTCACCGAGGTGAAGCTCGCGCTGTTCGGCGCTATCTTCCTCGCCTTTCCGGTGATCGCCTCGCAGCTCTACATGTTCGTGGCGCCGGGGCTCTATCGGAACGAGCGCAAGGCGTTTCTGCCGTTCCTCGTCGCCACCCCGATCCTGTTCCTGATCGGCGCCGCGCTGGTCTATTTCGTAGTCATGCCGCTCGCCATGACCTTCTTCCTGTCGATGCAGCAGACCGGCGACAATCAGGTCCACATCCAGCTCACCGCCAAGGTCAGCGAGTATCTCTCCTTGATCATGACCCTGATGCTCGCCTTCGGCATCTGCTTCCAGCTGCCGGTGCTGCTGACGCTGATGGCCCGCGCCGGACTTGTCACCGCCGCCGGCCTCAAAAAGAAGCGCCGCCACGCCATCCTCATTGCCTTCGTCGTCGCCGCGGTGCTCACGCCCCCCGATCCCATCAGCCAGATTTCCCTCGCGTTGCCGACCATCCTGCTGTTCGAGGTTTCGATCTACGCGGTGAAGCTCGCCGAGAAGCGTCATGCAGAGTCGACGGCCTCCAAACCCGCTGGCAAGCCAGCTTGAGCCCAAGGCCATGACCAAGACGCTCTCTGATGGCGACACGAATCTACGCACCAGCGTGCTCTTCGCCGTCAGGGCGCACATCCTGTTCCTCGTCTTCTTCACCGTGTTCCTGTTCAAGCACGCCGACCCCATGGGCGACGGCATGGAGATGGTCGGCGCCAGCGCCGCCTTCATGCTGATTTTTCTGCCCTTCAGTCTGCCCGCGTGTCTTCTGGCTAAATCGGGGCGCCTCTTGATCCTCGCTGCCCTTCTCGCGCTCGTCGGATCGGTCCTCTATTTCCTTATCTGGCTCGAGGCTCTCGACGAGCTCGGCATTCAGACCGCTCCTTGGTTCGCGGAGTAAGCCGCGTTGCATCTCACGGACACCAAGACCCTGCTCCTGATCACGCTGGTTTGGGTGGTGATCGCCTATCTTGTCGTGCCACGGCTGTGGGCGCTCTATTTCCGCAGGCATCCGCTGCTCAATGCTGAGGCGCGCCTGAGCCGGACCGCGGACGGGCATCCCGGGGACCCCACCAATATCAGCATCGCCAGCAGCGAGCAGGAGCTCCACCAGGCCATGACGGCGGCGGGTTGGTTTCCGGCGAACCCGATTACCCTCGGCAGCAGCGTCCGCATTGCCGCCGACACCGTGCTGCACCGGCCTGACGATGATGCCCCGGTGAGCAATCTGTTCCTGTTCGGCCGCAAGCAGGATCTCGCCTACGAGCAGCCGGTCGGTGATAGCCCCTCGCAACGCCACCACGTCCGCTTCTGGCGCTGGGATCAGCTCTATCAGGGGCGGACCGCTTGGTTCGGCGCCGCCACCTTCGATCAAAGCGTCGGCCTCAGCCACACCACCGGCCAGGTCACGCACCACATCGCGCCCGACATCGACGCCGAGCGCGACCGCCTCGCTGCCGGTCTGCAACAAGTGGGAGCGGTGCAGACAGTCCAATGGATTCGCGACTTCCATACCGAGCTCGAAGGACGGAACGGCGGTGGCGATCCCTGGCACACCGATGGCCGCCTCGCGGTCGTCTTGCTGCGCACTGCGAATGCGAGCTGAAACTTATCCCCGCGCTTCCGTCAGCATCTATCCTGTCCCCACCTCGTCCTTCTGAAGGGCGCTTCGCGAGGCGTGCGTGAGGCGGGACGGGATGCGGTGCCCGCGGGTCGGTTTCGCTGACCGGCACTCGGGCGGCGCCGGGGCTCCGCCCGTGCCCACTACGAGGCCCTGCCAGGAGCTGGCTGACGACCGTCAGGTCTATCCCAAACGCAGGCCCCCAACGTCACTTTGACTTCCGTCCGTTGCAGGGGAAGCGGGACACTGACGGCGAAAGCGCGGCCCGGCGCCGATAAATCGTCCGCAAATAACATGCGTTTGCGCTATCGCTTCGCTACTCGAGCGCAAGCGCATGTGGCGCGCCGAGAGGCGCCCGCCGTGTCCGGCAACGGACACGGACACCAAAAGGTCTGCGCTTTTCGGCGCGCCAGCCCTTCGCTCTGGTGGAGGGGAAGAAAGCAGCAAAGCCCGGGCGTCTCACGTCGCGGCAGGGTTCCCGCATGCGCTGGCCAAGGCGGACGATGACAAAGCCGGGAGAGAGCCCTATACGGGGCGCCAACCAGCGATTCAGCGGCAGGACTTCGCTTTGCTCGACATCAAATGGATCCGCGACAATCAGGATGCCTTCGTCAAGGGGCTGGAAGCGCGCGGCTTTGAGCCTGCGCCGCGCGCGCTTCTGACTCAAATTCTGAAGCTCGACGAGGAACGCCGCGGAACGATTCAACAATTGCAGGAGGCGCAAGCCCGCCGCAACGCGGCATCGAAGGAGATCGGCAAGGCGAAGCAGGCGAAGGACGAGGTGGCCGCCAAGCGCTTGATGGACGAGGTCGCGACCCTCAAGACCACGATCCAGGACGGCGAAGCTGAGGAGAAGCGGCTCGACCAGGAGCTGCTCGACCTGCTTGCCGCCATCCCCAACATTCCCGCAGCCGACGTTCCGGTTGGACCAGACGGCAGCGCCAATGTGGAGTTGCGGAAGGTCGGCACCCCACGCGAGTTCGACTTCCTGCCGAAGCAGCATTTCGAGCTCGGCGAAGATCTCGGCCTGATGGATTTCGAGACTGCGGCGAAACTGTCAGGCGCGCGCTTCGTCGTGCTTAAGGGACCGCTGGCGCGGCTCGAACGCGCGCTCGCCCAATTCATGCTCGATCTCCACACGGGTGAGCACGGCTATACCGAGATCGACCCGCCCTTGCTCGTTCGCGACGACACCATGTTCGGCACGGCCCAGCTGCCGAAATTCAGGGACGATCAGTTTCCTACCGAAAGGACGGCCGAGGACGCAAATCGGGTTTCGAATGCCCTGCTCTCGGCGTGGAGCAATTTGCTGGCGACTGATCCCGGCCGAGCTGAACGAGGCTTGCTGGACGCTTTGGCGGAAGCATCGGCGGGCAGAGATCCTGTTTTCGTCAGGGAATTCAATGCGGCGTTGGGGAAGGATCGGCTCTGGCTCATTCCCACCGCCGAAGTGCCGCTCACCAATCTCGTGCGCGAGGACATCACCGACGAAGCCAAGCTGCCGATTCGGGTCACCGCCTGGACGCCGTGCTTCCGCGCCGAGGCCGGCGCCGCCGGCAAGGACACGCGCGGCATGATCCGCCAGCACCAGTTCCAGAAGGTCGAGCTCGTCTCCATTGCCACGCCGGAGCAGTCGGCAGCGGAGCATGAGCGCATGACAGCCTGCGCCGAGACCGTATTGAAACGGCTCGGGCTTCCCTATCGCGTCGTCGTGCTCTCGACCGGTGACATGGGCTTCGCCGCCGAGAAGACCTACGACATCGAAGTGTGGCTGCCGGGGCAGGGGACTTATCGCGAGATTTCCTCCTGCTCCAATTGCGGCGACTTCCAGGCCCGCCGCATGAATGCGCGCTATCGCGCCGCGAACGCCAAGGACAATCGCTTCGTTCACACTCTCAACGGCTCTGGCGTCGCCGTCGGCCGCGCCCTGATCGCGGTGATGGAAAACTATCAGGAGGCCGACGGCTCAATCACCGTGCCCGACGCGCTTAAGCCCTATATGGGTGGCATCGACAAGATCGAACGAGCGGCGTGATGCCGGCCATCGCTAAACGATTACCCCTCACCCGGCTCGCCGCATGGTGGCGAGCCGGGTGAGGGGGCGCCGAGGCGCACAGGGCGGACACTCAGTATGACCAGGAAGATGCGCGTGCTGCTCACTAATGATGACGGCATCGAGGCGCCCGGCCTCGACGTGCTTGAGCACATCGCCAACGACATCGCCGAGGAGGTCTGGGTGGTGGCCCCGGAGACCGATCAGTCCGGCGCGGCACACTCGCTCACCCTTGCCGAGCCGTTGCGCATGCGCGAGCTCGGCAAGCGCCGCTACGCGGTGAAGGGCACACCGACCGACTGCGTCATCATGGGCGTGCGCTATCTTCTTGCCGACAATCCCCCGGACCTCGTGCTGTCGGGGGTCAATCGCGGCCAGAACCTTGCGGACGACGTCAATTACTCTGGCACCGTTGCCGGCGCCATCGAAGGCGTGATGCTCGGTGTACCGTCGATCGCCATGAGCCTCGTCACCGGCCCGATGGAGACGGGCCAGCCGATCTGGGACACGCCGATGCGCCACGGCGCCGACCTCGTCCGCAAGTTGCTGAAGGCCGGCTGGCCCGACGCCGTCGTGATCAACGTCAACTTCCCGGATTGCGAGCCTGACCAGGTCAAGGGCATGGCCGCGACCACCCAGGGGCAGCGGGATCCCGGCCTGCTCCGCATCCACGACCGTCTCGATACCCGCGGCAAGCCTTACTACTGGGTCGGCATCAAGCGCCGTCAGGCGCGGCCGCCGAAAGGCACCGATCTTTGGGCCGTGCAGTCGGGACGCATTTCGGTGACGCCGCTTCATCTCGACTTCACCGACGAGGAGACGCGGCGCAAGCTTGCCGAGGCGCTCGAGCACTAGTCCTAGGACGGCGCGCCGATAGGCGTTACGAATCGTGCGGTAATCTGCGCGAACTTTTTTTCAGGGGCCCATCAGCCATGGCGAGCGCGCCGGACCAGATCGGCCTGATCATGCAGCTCAGGCGGCGGGGCATCCGCGACACCGGCGTGCTCAGGGCGATCGAACGAGTGCCGCGCGAGATGTTCGTGGATCCGGCCTTCGCCGGCCATGCCTATCAGGACATCGCGCTGCCGATCGAATGCGGCCAGACCATCTCCCAGCCTTACGTCGTCGCCTTCATGACCGAGAAGCTCGAGCTCGACCGGACGCACAAGGTGCTCGAGATTGGTACTGGCTCGGGCTATCAGGCTGCGGTGCTGTCGCATCTCTGCCGCCGCGTCTACACCGTCGAGCGCTGGCGCGAGCTGCAGAAATCCGCCGATCGCCGCTTTGCCGCGCTCGGCATCACCAATGTCACCACCATCATCGGCGACGGCTGGTTGGGCTGGCCGCCGCAGGCCCCATTCGACCGCATTATTGTCACCGCCGCTGCGGCTGAGGCGCCGCAGGCCCTGGTCGAGCAGTTGAAGGTCGGCGGCCGCATGATCATCCCGCTCGGCGAGGACCGCGACCGGCAATCGCTGGTCCTGATCGGGAAGAGCGCCGATGGCCTCACCGAGGCCTCCGTGCTGCCGGTCCGCTTCGTGCCGCTGATGCGGGGACGAGTGAAGCCCGAGGAGCGCGGCTGATTGGTGCCGTGGGGCAACGCTGGTCCTATTTTTGGACACGGCCAAAGATCGTTAAAAGCTTCTTTACCCTTCGTGCGCTTAACTCTCCTTTGCGGAGCAGGGGTGTAGTGCGCGTAAGGGGGCTCTGGGGGATGCATACGAGCGTGTTTTGGTCGGGGCTTGGCCGTTGCGCTCTCGTGACTGTGGCGGCCGGGGCCATGATCAGCCTCGGCGGGTGCAGCTCGGGCGTCTCACGTTTCGATTTTCCGTCCTTCGGCCTGACGCGCTCCCAGGATGCGCCGCTCGCCGACGGGACCACGACGGCGTCTCTGCCGGTGCCCCCTGAGCCGGTTTATGGCTCGGGCACACAGAACTACGGCACGCAAGGCTATGGCAGCGGCAACTATGCGCGAAGCAACCTGCCGCCGGCGTCAGGCTCCTATAACCCGACGCCTCCGGCCTATTCGTCTGCTGGCGCCGACTTCACGACCCAAAGCGTGAGACCGCAGCAGGCTGCTTACTCGCCTCCGGCCTATCCGCGGGCGCAGCCTGCGGTGCTGCGCACGGCGACCCCGGCGCGGACCGAGACCGTGACCGTGGCGTCGGGAGACAATCTCTACGCGCTGTCGCGCCGCTACGGCGTTTCCGTCGGCAAGATTCAAAGCGCCAACAATCTCACCGACGCCCGGCTTCATGTGGGCCAGCGTCTTGTCATTCCCGGGGCGGGATATACCAAGCCGCGTTCGGCAGCGAGGGTCGCCGCGCGCGACACGCAGACCGCACCGGTGCCTTCGCCGAAACCGGACGCGCCTGCCGTGCGCAGCGTCAAGACGACGTCGCTCCCCGCTCCAGGCTCCAAGTCCGGGGTCGCGGCCTCTGACGAGGTGATCGGCGGCCGGAACCAGCAAGTTGCGAGCGTCGATCGTCTACCGGCTCCGGAGCCGATGTCGGGCAACAGCTTCCGTTGGCCGGTGCAAGGCCGCATCATCTCCGCGTTCGGCACCAAGCCGGACGGCGGCCACAATGACGGCATCAACGTCGCCGTGCCCGAGGGCACCTCGGTGAAGGCTGCGGAGAACGGTGTCGTCGCCTATGCCGGCAACGAGCTGAAAGGCTACGGCAATTTGGTGCTGATCAGGCATTCCAACAATTGGGTCTCGGCCTACGCCCACAATGACGAGATTCTCGTGCATCGCGGCGATCAGGTTCGCCGCGGCCAGGTCATCGCCAAGGCCGGCAATACCGGGCAGGTGAGCCAGCCGCAGCTTCACTTCGAACTGCGCAAGGGCTCGCGGCCGGTGGATCCCACCAAGTACATGAGCCAGACTCAGGCGAGCGCCTACTAAGGCTCGATGCGCACGCCCAAGCGCCCAGCGACATCCTGAATATATTGGTAGGCGACGCGCCCTGAACGCGCGCCTCGGCCAAGGGCCCAAGCCAGCGCCTCGCGCGTAAGCTCGTCATCGCTGATGGAGAGGCCATAGTGCTCCGCGTAGCCCCGCACCATGGCGAGATAGTCGTCCTGGCTGCAATTGTGGAAGCCGATCCAAAGTCCGAAGCGGTCTGACAGCGACACCTTCTCCTCCACCGTCTCCGACGGCGCGATCGCGGTCGAGCGTTCGTTCTCGAGCATGTCGCGCGGCATCAAATGGCGGCGGTTCGAGGTCGCGTAGAACAGGACGTTCCGAGGCCGGCCTTCGACGCCGCCCTCGAGCACGGCCTTCAGCGACTTGTAGGAGGCGTCGGCGGCCTCGAAGGAGAGATCGTCACAGAACAGGATGAAGCGCTTCTCGGGCGCGAGGCGGAGATGGCTCAGGCAATGCGGTAGGCTGGCGACGTCCTCGCGGTGGATCTCGATGAGCTTCAGCGGCGTGCGCGTACCATTGCGGGCGACCTCGCCATGAACCGCCTTGACCAGCGAACTCTTGCCCATGCCGCGCGCGCCCCAGAGCAGCGCATTGTTGGCCGGCAGTCCTTCGGCGAAGCGCGAGGTGTTCTCCAACAGCGTATCGCGCATCCGGTCGACGCCCTTGAGCAGCCGGAGCGGTAGGCGATTAACTTCGGTGACGGGCAAGAAGGCCACAGGCTCAGCCTGCCAGATGAAGGCCTCGGCCTGGTCAAAATCGGGCTGTCGCGGCGCCGGCGGGGCGAGCCGTTCCAAGGCTCTCGCGATGCGTTCGACAAGCCCGCCAATCGGTTCCTGGAAGTTCATGGCAACTTCGCTTAAGGCTCAAGGCCCCCCGTTGCAAAGACGAGGCGGGCCGCTATAGTCCGGGCACTTTCCATGAGCCGACCCGCCCAATGGACATCAAGCGCCAAAAGGGCCTAAAGGCGGCCAGCTTTAAAACAAGCCGGGATCAGGAGCAATGACCGAAGCCGTATTCGCTCAAGCCGCCGCCCCAGACGGATTGTTCGGGGCCCTGAACAGCTTGATCGTTCCCACCGCGCTGATCATCGGCATCATGTATTTCCTCATGATCCGGCCGCAGCAGAAGCGCTTGAAGGACCATCAAGCCATGATCGCCGGGATTCGCCGCGGTGACACCGTGGTCACCTCCGGCGGCATCCTCGGCAAGGTGACCAAGGCGGACGACCAGGAGCTTCAGGTGGAGATCGCCGAGGGCGTCCGCATCAAGGTCGTGAGGTCGACCGTGTCGGAGGTGCGCGGCAAGGGCGAGGCGGCCGCGCCAGCGAAGGCATCCAAGGCAACAACCGAATGAGCGAGAGCGTCATTTTGGCTCGGGCCGAAGCCCTGGCCTTGCGCGCAATGCGGAGTCAATAAGCGGAAATGCTGCATTTTCCCCAATGGAAGGTGATCCTGGTGATCGGCGTGGTTCTCGCCGGCATCGTGTTCTCTATTCCGAACCTGTTTCCGCGCGCGACCATGGAGGACATGCCGAGCTGGCTGCCCCACAGGCAGGTCAATCTTGGCCTCGACCTGCAAGGCGGCGCCCATCTCCTCTATCAGCTCGACGAAAAGGAGATGATCGACGATTGGCTCAACACCATTCGCTCCGACGTGCGCGAGACCCTTCGCCGTAGCCGCATTCCCTATGTCGATTTGAATCAGAACGTCGCCGCCGAGACGGTGTCGGTCAAGATCCGCGCTCCAGCCGAATACGACAAGGCCTATGACGAGCTGCGCAAGCTATCGGTTCCGGTCGGCGGCACGTTCGGCATGTCCGGCGCCCACAATCTCGGCACCGACCGCAGCGGCGACAATGGCATCGTGCTGAAGATCACCGAGCCCGGCCTCAATCAGCGCATGGGTTCGGCGATCGAGGCCTCGATCGAGACCATCAGGCGGCGCGTCGACGCCTTCGGCACCACGGAGCCCAGCATTCAGCGCCAGGGCCGCAATCGCGTGCTGGTTCAGGTCCCTGGCATCAGCGACGTCGAGCGCTTGAAGAAGCTGATCGGCGAGACCGGCAAGCTCGAATTCAAGATGGTTGATCCCGGCGCCAATGCGCAGGAGGTTGCCCAGAGCAAGCAGGTTCCTCCCGACGACGAGCTGCTTTACTCGGCCGACAAGCCGCCGGTGCCGTATGTGATCAAGCGCCAGGCCCTGGTCAGCGGCGAAAATCTGGTCGACGCCCAGCCGAGCTTTGATCAGCGCACCGGCGAGCCGGTGGTCACCTTCCGCTTCGACGCCACGGGCGCCAAGCGTTTTGCCCGGGTGACCCAGGAGAATGTCGGGCTGCCGTTCGCCATCATCCTCGACGGCAAAGTGATCTCGGCACCCGTGATCCGCGAGCCGATCCTCGGCGGCTCCGGGCAGATCAGCGGCAATTTCACCGTGCAAGAGGCGAATGATCTTGCGGTGCTGCTGCGCTCCGGCGCGCTGCCCGCCAAGCTCACCGTGATCGAGGAACGGACCGTGGGCGCGAGCCTCGGCGCCGACTCGATTGCCGCCGGCAAGAAGGCCACCTGGCTCGGGCTCTTGCTCGTGGTTCTGTTCATGTTTGCCGCTTACGGGCTGTTCGGCGTGTTCGCCAATATCGCGCTGTTGATCAATATCGCGCTGATCTTCGCCGTGCTGTCGCTGATCGGCTCGACGCTGACCTTGCCGGGCATCGCCGGCATTGTGCTCACCATCGGCATTGCGGTTGACGCCAACGTCCTCATCAACGAGCGCATCCGCGAGGAGATACGATCCGGCAAATCGCCGGTCGCCTCGATCGAGGCCGGTTACACGCGGGCGATGACCACGATCGTCGACTCCAATGTCACCACCTTGATCTCGACCTTGGTGCTGTTCTGGCTCGGTTCGGGTCCGGTGCGCGGCTTCGCCGTGACGCTAACCATCGGCATCCTTGCCTCGATGTTCACCGCCGTGACCGTGACGCGGCTCATGGTCTCCTATTGGCTGCGCTGGACCCGGCCAACCCTGGTTCCGATTTAGGATGGAGATGTGATGTTCAGGGGCTTTCACTTCGTCCCTCCGGATACCCGGATCGGCTTCGTCAGGTTGCGCACCATCAGCTGGGTCGTCTCGGCCCTGCTGACGGTGGTGCCGTTGATACTCGTGTGGAAGGTCGGGCTCAACTTCGGCATCGACTTCGTGGGCGGAACCTTGATTGAGGTGCAGACCAAGGAGAGCCAGGCCAATATCTCCGATATTCGCGCCAAGCTCACCGGTCTCGGTCTCGGCGAGGTCCAGATCCAGGAATTCGGCGCGCCGAACGATATTCTCATTCGCGTCTCTGCGCAGCCGACGGAGCAAGAGCAGCAGGCGTCGATCGCCAAGGTGAAGGGCGCGCTTGGCGATACCGTCGACTACCGCCGCATCGAGGTGGTGGGGCCGACCGTGTCGGGCGAGCTCATTTCCGGCGGCACCGTCGCGGTCGTCGTCGCCATGATCGCGATCCTGATCTACATCTGGTTCCGCTTCGAATGGCAATTCGCGGTAGCGGCCATCGCTTCCCTAGTGCACGACGTTACCGGCACCATCGGGCTTTACTCGGCGCTCCAGCTCGAATTCAATCTGTCGAGCATCGCCGCGATTCTCACCATCATCGGCTATTCCCTCAACGACAAGGTCGTGATCTTCGACCGGATCAGGGAGAACTT
>Ga0315553_10003605_pt1 | contig 11986 bp, 10 predicted proteins | sample SalMarSW160140MG_FD_203099 | JGI IMG/M metagenome (GOLD analysis project Ga0315553, IMG submission 203099) | Salt marsh sediment microbial communities from the Plum Island Ecosystem LTER, Massachusetts, United States - Salt Marsh Sediment SW1601-40 ... | reverse complement strand
GAGAGATTTCCTTTTGGATCTATGGTGATCGTAAGTGCTCCGGTCGTATGTATATTTAAAGTAGGAAAAGAAGGATGTTGTTTTTTTATTTCTTTGGTTGTTATGAGAAATTTTAGCCATTGCTTTTCCACCTCATTATTTTTGTTTTCAATCTGCACTTGTCCCTTATAAAAGCGGAAAGACCACCCTTGATAGTCCAACATAATCTTCCCTGCATCGTTTGTTTTTATTGTAACTCCTTTAATTACCCTTTCTGAGGATGGGCTAAAAAATACCTCTTTAGGATTAAAATTTGTAATCATAAATAGAAGCTCCTCTGTATGGTGCGCCTGAGAGCTTTTTAGAAAAAGTCGATCAATTCGATGGATTTTTTCATGCCAGAGATAGGGAGCCACAATCATCCTGCCCAGATTAGAGCCGTTTTGACCAAATGCATTATGCGTGATTAGCGCTTTCTCTTTACCTGGGAACTGTATGAGAGATGCATCAGCTTTTCCAGCATCCAGAATTGTTACTCTTAGATTGTTATTGAAACGTGTTTTGTAGACCCACCATCCACTATCTATAAATAATACGAGTAAAAAGAGTAGAAAAGATGTTCGGTATATTTTTGAGAGTTTGAAATTTAGACTAAGGAAAAACACACCGTATAATAGGATCATCTCCAACCAACTCGGTCGAATAACCCAGATTGAACTCCAGGGAATATCTGACCAGAATTGAACGAAAGAGATTGCTAAATTGAGACCAAATTCACCTAAGGAAAGGAGAAATCCTGCAAGAGTAGAAGAAATAAGGACGCTAATGGAAGACAATAATCCAAGGGGGATAACCCACAACCCTATTATAGGGACTACTGTCAGGTTAGCTGGCAAGGCAACTATAGAAAAGCGATGAAAATGGTGGGCAATCAGGGGTATTGTCATAATGGTAGCAGCAGTTGTCACAGCAATCAAACCCAGGGTATATGTAAGAATTGAATTGAGTATCTTAACTTTATTAAATAATTCCTTGTTTGCTTTAAATTTTGCTATTCGAGAAAAGATTAAAGGCGCTAGCCATAGAATACCAGCCACTGCCACAAAGGATAGTTGAAAAGATATGGTAAAGAGGGCATTCCCATTAAGAGTAAGTATTATAAGGGCTGCCAGAGAAAGGCTTGACCATACATCCTTCTCCCTGCCTATAATAAAGGAGAATAGGAATACAAGAACCATTACCATAGCTCTCTGGGTTGAAATATGGAGACCAGTAAGTAAGGCGTAGGCAATTACTGGCACAGCGGTTATAACTGCTGCCAGTTTTCTTATGTCCGTCATGAGAGTTACACGATAGGAGAGAGACAATAGCCATTTTATAGAAATAAAGAAGAGCCAGGCTACCAAACCAAGATGGAGGCCTGAAACAGCCATTATATGACTTACGCCTGCTCTATCAAATGGCTCCCTTAGCTTAGATGTAAGGCCTTGTCTTTCTCCAAGAATAAGGGCAGTATAAATTGGACTTGTTGTCTCAGAGAGCCTTTCATGAAAGAATTTTCTCAAAGGGCCTCTGGCTTTCTCCAATAAACTTCCTGCAAAGCCAAGGTTTCCCTCTCCCATTGGAACAACATATCGTCCATCAGAAACTATGGCTTCCAAAGATAGCCCTCGGCATTTCATATAGAATCGGTAATCAAAATTGCCTGGATTATTAAAGTTTTTGAATTCCTTGAGTTTTGCAGGAAATCGAATCCGTTCGCCTACTTTTAGATCGTCCGTATATCCATATATCTTTAGTAGAAGATTGGTTTTGACTCTCTTAATTTTTTTGGTAAGAAAAATTTTTTCTGCATGGATAGGGAACCTTGCTGTATTGAATTGTATCTTTGGCGGTCCATAGATTGTTCCCTCAATAATTATTCTCTCATTCGTGGGTATTATTTGAGGTACTCCTGACAGAATTGGTCTGCTGATTTGGGTGTTGATACCTATCAACATAAAGATGGCCATAAACAAAACAATGGGAAATTTGAAAGGGATAATAACAATCAAACCCAGGCAAAGCAAAATGATCAGGGGGAATAAAAATGCAGGAAGGTTAACGCCAATCAGGATATTGTGACCAATGAGGATGCCAATAATGGTTACGCACAGTGCAGGAACAAGTGGGCGAGAGAACATAGGTCATTTTTTTCAATTTGCAGTGTTTCTTGAGTTTGTTGCGTTGTTGATAAACGCAATAAACATTATTGCTTTTCACGCCAGATTTTAGACCCAAGAAGGGACAACTTCAAATCAAGGTCTTGATAACCCCTATCAAGATGATATACCCTTGAGATCTCTGTTCTTCCTCTTGCTATGAGACCGGCGAGAACAAGGGATGCACTTGCCCTTAGATCAGTTGCCATAACTTGGGCTCCTGATAAATTGCTTTTACCCCGAACCAGGGCCTGGCCACCATTGATTTCGATATCTGCTCCCATCCTCTTTAACTCACTGATATGCATGAATCTATTTTCAAATATGGTCTCTCGAATTATGCTCCAGCCATCGGCAATGCTCATCAGTGTCATGAATTGGGCTTGCATATCTGTAGGAAATCCAGGGAATTGCATGGTTTTTATATCTACACTTTTAATTGTATCATGGCCAATAGCAATAAGACCTTCTCCTTCTTTTTTAATTTCTGCACCTGTTTCAAGAAGTTTTTCTATAATGGCTTCTATATGGTCTTCATTGCCGCCTTTTATTCTTATCTCTCCTCTTGTGATAGCTGCAGCGACCAAAAATGTACCAACCTCAATCCGGTCAGGGATGATAGTATATTTAACAGGATGTAATTCCTTTACACCGGTAATGGTTACTGTATCAGTTCCTGCTCCATTGATTCTTGCTCCCATCGCCTTTAGCATGTTCGCCAGATCAATAACCTCTGGTTCTTTAGCAGCATTATGTAGAGTGGTAACTCCATCAGCTTTAACAGCAGCCATCATTAAGTTTTCGGTTCCAGTAACGGTAGATATATCAAAAAATATATCAGCTCCCCGAAGCTTATCAGCATTGGCAACCACATATCCATGTTCCAAATTGATATTGGCTCCCATTAAAGATAAACCCTTGAGATGCAAGTCTATTGGTCGAGCACCGATAGCACACCCACCAGGAAGAGAAATTTTTGCCTTTCCTAACCTCGACAAAAGCGGGCCTAATGCAAGTATAGAGGCCCGCATTGTCTTGACTAATGTATAGGGGGCAACGTGGCCATTAAGATTATCCGTGTTTACCTTGAGAGATCGACTATTTTCCTCGAAGACAACTCCGAGATTAGACAAGATTTCTTTTATAGTCCAGATATCTTTTAATTTTGGTATGTTATCTAATGTATGCCATCCACCTGCCAGAAGACAGGCTGCAAGTATTGGTAAAGCAGCATTCTTAGAGCCGCTAATTGTTACCTCTCCTTTAAGTGGAACACCTCCCTCGACAATAATTTTATCCATACCTTTTGCTGTTACCTTTCGCGTTAGATGTCTTTATAACCTATTATCTAATAATTTATCCGCCAGACCCGCCTGACGTCCGGCGAGCAGGCTTAACTCAGGTTTATGTAAAGTTTCTTAAAGACGTATAGGTATCTCTTTTAAAGTAATGAACTGGACTCTACTGTTGCTTACCCAGTGCCGATGGTTCCCTCTATAAAGCTCAGTGAATACATTATTTTCCTCACTATTTGGAGATAACATCAATTCCTTTTCTGAGCCATTACCAGACGATATTTTTTTCGGTAATCCATGCGTCGTTCTTTATAACCAAAAGACTGGATTAAATCTATACAATGCAACGCTCTTTCTGTCTGATTCGGATCCATTTCTATCAGAAGCCATCCACCAGGCTTTAGATACATTTCACTTTCTTTAATAATTCTTTCAATAAAGTACATACCATTTTCACGCCCGTCAAGGGCAATTCGAGGCTCATAATTACGCACCTCGGGGGGCAGTGCCTTAAATGCCTCGGAAGGAATATAAGGCGGGTTAGATATGATCATATTAAAGCTACAAGAAGTGTGAGAGAATGGTTGCCAGAGATCACCTTGGCAGAATGCTATTCTACTGTTAAGATTATGATGTCGTGCGTTATCTTTTGCCAGAGACAAGGCCTCAAAAGAGATGTCACTCGCAACGAGGGTAGCATTTTGAATTTCTTTGGCCAAAGATATTGCTATTACTCCAGATCCAGTACCTAAATCTAATATTTTTGGGTAACAACTATCTGAGAAAAAATTTCTCTCACTGAGCTTGAGTGCCTCTTCAATGAGGAGTTCCGTCTCTGGCCTTGGAATTAAAACGGCTGGGCTCACTAAGAAATTGAGAGACCAAAACTCTTGGTGTCCGATAATATATTGGAGGGGCTCCCTTTCTAAGCGTCTTTTAATAAGGGAGCGATAACCAGCTATCTCTAAAGGGTTTAATGGCTGATCGTGTTCAAGGTAGAGTTCGATCCTGTTTTTTTTTAGTTGGTGGGATAACAGGACTTCGGCACAAAGGCGAGGGCTCTCTATCCCTTTATCTCTGAGAAACTCTGTGGCTACATTCAAAATTCCCTGGATAGCCCAATTTTTTTGAGTCATAGGAGTTGTTTTGCTTGACCCTTCTCGGACTCGGCTTTGAAATGAGCAAGGAGCGGACGCAAAATAAGATCAAGTTCACCATGCAAAATATCCTCAAGCCTATAGATCGTCAAGCCTATTCTATGGTCGGTCACTCTTCCTTGAGGGAAATTATACGTTCTGATCCGTTCACTTCTATCGCCTGAACCCACCATATGTTTTCGCTCTTCAGATATTTTTGATTGCTGTTCTGCCTGTTGAAGATCAAGCAATCGAGACCTGAGGACCTTCATTGCTTTTGCCTTATTTTTGTGTTGGGATTTCTCATCCTGACAAGAGACTACAGATCCAGTAGGAATATGTGTAATTCTCACAGCTGAATCTGTAGTATTAACACTCTGACCTCCTGGGCCAGAGGACCTGTACACATCTATCCTGAGATCAGCTGGGTCAATTGATACATCTACCTCTTCCGCCTCGGGCAGCACAGCTATAGTAACAGCTGAAGTATGTATTCGGCCTTTTGACTCTGTCTCGGGTATCCTCTGGACCCTATGGACTCCGCTCTCATATTTAAGCCAGCTGTATACTCTTTGCCCCTCTATTAATGCAATGATTTCCTTAAACCCACCCAGCCCTGTAAGATTTTGACTAAGAATATCTATTTTCCAACCTTTGCTCTCTATGTAATAGCCATACATCCTAAACAGGTCTGCAACAAATAGGGCTGCCTCTTCTCCTCCAGTGCCGGCTCTTATTTCAAGAATACTGTTTTTCTCATCATTTGGGTCCTCAGGGAGAAGCAAAAGTCCTATTTCCCTTTCCAGTTTCGCTAACGTAGCTCGCAAGTTGTCTATTTCTTTGCGAGCGAGTCCCCTTAATTCTCTGTCAGGATCATCAAGGAGGCTTTTAGTGTCTTCAATCTTTTCTTTTATGATTTTATATTCGCGGAAGGCATCTACGATGGGTTGGAGAGTCACATGTTCTTTTAAATATTTCTGGTAGAGGCTTTGTTGCTGAATAACTTCCTGCCGACTCAGTTCATGCTCTAAAGTGCTAAATCGCCTTTCCACCTCTTCAATTTGGGAAAACATAATGAATTATTCTCTTATTGTTTCTTTTTACTAGCCTTGTTATTTTCAGCAACATTCTGGTACTTACGTCTGAATCTCTCAACACGCCCCTTAGTATCGACAATTTTTTGTTGGCCAGTAAAGAGAGGATGACATTGAGAACATATTTCTACTTTAATCTCTTTAGCAGTAGAAAAGGTTTCAAATTCATTACCGCAGGCACAATGAACAATTGCCTTTTGAAAGGTTGGGTGAATATCTTTTTTCATTCTGCTGATCTCCATTTATTAAAATTAGACATTACACGTGCGTAAAAGTAAGGCAACACACAGAACAAACACAAAAAAATAAATCATTGATTCATTGAAGCTAAAAACTCTTTATTGTTTTTCGTTCCTGTAATTTTATCTATTAAGAATTCCATACTATCGACTGGAGCAAGAGGGGCAAGGACTTTACGGAGAATCCAAATTCGATTAAGATCTTCTTGTTCAATCAAGAGCTCCTCCTTCCTTGTTCCTGAACGATTGATATCAAGGGCAGGGAATATTCGCCTATCGCTCAATTTTCTATCAAGATTTACCTCCATATTGCCTGTACCTTTGAACTCTTCAAAAATTACCTCATCCATTCTGCTCCCTGTATCTATAAGGGCAGTAGCTATTATGGTGAGGCTTCCTCCCTCTTCAAGGTTCCTGGCAGCTCCAAAAAATCTCTTAGGCCGATGAAGGGCATTTGAATCAACCCCTCCAGATAAAATTTTACCACTTGGCGGAACCACAGTGTTGTATGCCCTGGCAAGTCGGGTGATACTGTCTAAGAGTATAAGAACATCTTTCTTGTGCTCAATTAATCTTTTTGATTTTTCTAATACCATCTCAGCTACTTGCACATGGCGTTGCGGAGGTTCATCAAATGTAGAACTAATAACCTCAGCTTCCACAGACCGTGCCATATCAGTAACCTCCTCGGGCCGCTCATCAATTAAAAGGACTATTTTATGTATTTCCCTATCATTTTTGGTCACAGCATTGGCAATATCTTTAAGAAGCATCGTCTTTCCCGTTCTCGGTGGAGAGACGATCAGTCCTCTTTGTCCTTTCCCTATCGGTGTCATTAGATCCATAATCCTCGTTGAGAGATTTTTAGGATCAGTTTCTAATTGTATTCGTTCTGTTGGGTAAAGAGGAGTCATATTATCAAAAAGTATCTTATCTGCAGCTACTTCTGGATCTTCATAATTGATATTTTCAACCTTTAGCAAAGCAAAATATCTTTCTCCATCCTTTGGTGGTCTTATCTGGCCTGAAACAGTATCTCCTGTCTTTAAAGCAAATCGTCTGATCTGAGATGGTGAAACATACATATCATCAGGACCGGGAAGATAGTTAGAATCAGGTGAGCGAAGAAAACCAAAGCCATCTGGCAGGATTTCCAAAACCCCTTCTCCGTAGATAACACCATTTTGTTCAGTCTGGGCCTGCAAAATAGAGAAAATAAGGTCCTGTTTTCGCATACCTGTAGCACCACCAATTTTGAATGTTTTTGCTACATCTATCAGTTCACTTATATTTTTACATTTAAGTTCAACTAAGTTCATCTCTTTCTATACCTCTATAAATCTACAAAATTTATTTGTTTCACTTTTTCTGTCTCTTTTTAGCTCTTCCAGCAAAAAGAGAGATAAAGCTTGTACCTCACATGAGGTACTTTACCTTTGAATTCCTAAAAACTATTTGTAAGCGCTGATTATAAGCAGACCTTAACTGATGAAAAATTTTTAGCTTAATTTAGCGAGGAATGCATTTCTTGTGGATGTATTACGTATTCTCTATAATAATATATCACTTATACCTCGATGTCAAGGGATTTTACACGTTATAGCATTTATGCCACTTGATTCTTACTGAGCCATTGTAAAAGATAACCCATATCTTTTGGAAGAGGAGCCTCAAACTCTACGTATTGCAATGAATCGGGATGAACGAATCCTAATAGTTCTGCATGGAGCATCTGCCTTTTAACGAAGGTACGTGTTTTTTTCATAGTTAAAGATTTTTGATTCCACCATTTTTTCCCATATCCATATACAGCGTCCCCTACCACTGGGTGACCCATATATGCCATATGAACTCGTATTTGGTGAGTTCTGCCAGTATGGAGACGTATCCTTAAAAGTGAAAATCCAAGAGGAAATAATGATGCGACTTCCCACTCACTTCTGGCGGCTCTTCCTTTTAAGAGAGACACGCTCATCTCTTTTCTTTTTATTGGGTGTCTGCTGATAGGTAAATCTATTATCCCTTTCTTTTTATCAACATTACCATGGACAATAGTAAGATAGCTTTTTTTTATCTGTCTTTTTTTAAATTGATTAGATAAAAAATCGTGAGCTCTATCACTTTTAGCTACTACCATGACACCTGAGGTATCTTTATCGAGTCTGTGGACAATCCCTGGCCTTATCGGATCGCCAGAAGAAGAAAGGTTTTTATATCTATAGAGAAGGCCATGGACTAAAGTTCCTGTGTAATGGCCAGCAGAAGGATGAACCACTAGGCCTGGAGGTTTATTGACCACCACAATTGAGTTATCTTCGTAAAGAAGGCCGAATTTTACATCTTCAGGGATTTCTAAAGGGGCTGATTTGGGTAAAAATGAAATCTTTATTCTGTCGCCAGGTTTTGGTTGATAACTCGGTTTCTTTCTTTCACCATTAACGGTTACTGCGCCAGTTGTTATGAGGTTTTGGATCCTTGCCCTTGATAAACTCACATCTTTATTATCAGAAAGAAATTTATCAAGCCTAACATCTATTTCTTCTGACGGTTGACGAAAGATAAATGTTTTCTCCCAACTGTTTATCACAACTCTCTGCTAACGTAAGCTTTATCCTTTATCTTGTTGGGTTTGCGTAAAGAGGTTTGATTGAATATCTCTTTCCACATCTTCTTCCTTCATATTTTTAGCGAGGGAGATCTCCTTCACAAGCAGACTTCGAGCGGTATCCAACATCTTTCTTTCCCCAAAGGAAAGCTCTTTATCCTGCTTTATTGTGCTCAAATCGCGATAGACTTCCGCAACTTCAAAGACAGAACCACTTTTTATTTTATCCATGTAATCCCTATACCGTCTGTTCCAGGTCTGACTATCATCCACGTACATATCCCTATTTTTCAGGATAGAGAAAACCTTTGATACCTCAGTCTGGTCTATTAACTCTCTTAGGCCAACATTTTTAGTGTTTGAAGATGGAATCATAATAATCATATTATTTTCAAGTATTCTCATGACGAAAAAGTCTTCGTGACAACCAGATATTTCTCTATTCTCTATCCTCTCAATAATCCCAACACCGTGTGCTGGATACACTGCCAAATCGCCTATCTTAAACATTCTTCCCTCCTGTTACTTTAAGTATTAAATACTCAATTGGAAAAACTCTTTATTTCCTAAATGAGGTAGCTTTAAAGTTGAAGGTCTTGTTATATTTTTTTATTTTAAAAACAAACCAATTACAGGTAGTATTGGTGCGATTACAAGAGATACAACTGACATCAATTTTATCAATATATTCATCGCTGGCCCGGATGTGTCTTTAAAAGGGTCGCCTACCGTGTCACCAACTATAGCAGCCTTATGATTATCACTGCCTTTTCCACCTAAATTACCTGCCTCTATGTATTTTTTAGCATTATCCCAGGCACCGCCACTATTTGCCATAAAAAGGGCGAGAAATGCGCCCATGACTGTTGCACCCAGAAGCATCCCTCCTAAAGTCTCTCTCCCCAAAAGGAAACCTACTGCGACAGGAGTAAGAACAGCAACAAGACCAGGAGCCACCATTCTTTTAAGGGCTGCCCCTGTTGCAATAGATACGCAAGTGGCTGGATCTGGCTTCACTCCTTCTTTTCCCTCAAGAAGCCCTGGAATTTCCCTGAATTGGCGTCGGATTTCTTCCACAATAGAAAAAGCAGCCTTACCTACTGAGGTCATTGTCAAGGCTGCACACAGCATAGGTACTATACCACCAATAAAAACCCCTATTACGACCATAGGATTCTTTATATCAATTATTGTTAAACCTGCCGCCTGGGTATAAGCAACAAATAAGGCCAGCGCAGTCAACGCTGCGGAACCTATGGCAAAACCCTTTCCTATAGCGGCCGTTGTATTGCCAAGGGCATCAAGGCCATCGGTAATCTTTCTGGTTTCAGGACCAAGGCCTGCCATTTCCGATATGCCTCCTGCATTGTCTGCTATTGGTCCATATGCATCCACAGTCATGGTGGCTCCAACCGTTGCCAGCATTCCCACTGCGGAAAGACCAATACCGTAAATTCCTGCAGCTTTAAATCCAACAAATGTGGCCGCACAAATACCAAGGATAGGAAGATAGGTGGATTGCATTCCCACAGCAAGGCCGGCTATGATTACGGTTGCAGGGCCTGTAGCGGATTGACCAGCAATAGTTCTAATCGGTGGTCCAGAGGTATAGTATTCTGCCAGAAGGCCAATTGCGATACCGCACAGGAGCCCTGAAAAGATAGCCCAGAAAGCTCCCCAAGGCATGCCAATAGAATTTGTAATAATAGCGGTCAGAATTACGAAAATAGCGGCTGCCACAAATGTCGTATATCTCAGCGCACCAGCGGGATTTCCTTTCTGAAAGAGCTTGATGGAAAATACACCCGCAAATGAACTCAGTAATCCTGCCATCACAACAAGGATGGGCATTGCCATGTATTTCAGTTTTATTGCCATCGTAGACAATCCCTTTAAAACAGGAAATTGATTAAGAAACTCAGGCGTAATAGATAATGTGGCTGCAATTGCGATGGTAGCAATTACAGAGCCAACATAGGATTCAAATATATCCGCTCCCATCCCTGCGATATCGCCTACATTATCTCCCACATTATCCGCGATAACTCCGGGATTTCTAGGGTCATCCTCAGGGATACCAGCCTCCACCTTTCCCACAAGGTCGGCTCCCACATCCGCGGCCTTTGTAAATACACCTCCACCTACACGGGCAAAAAGGGCAATGGAGCTAGCTCCCATAGCAAACCCATTAATATATTGTGCAGTTTCCGGGTCGCCCCCATAATACCAAAACCAGAAACCAAGCCCGAGAAGACCGAGACTGGCGACAGAAATGCCCATTACTGAGCCGGAAAAGTACGATACATTAAGGGCTTTCGCCTGACCATATTTATTCGCAGCATTTGCTGTTCGAGAATTACCTTTGGTAGCGGCACTCATTCCTGAAAATCCGGCTAACATAGAACAAAACGCCCCGGTCACAAAAGCAATAGCCGTTCTCCAGGATATACCAAACCCAAGTAACAATAAAACGATGGCTATAAAAACCAGCAGGACTGAATATTCTTTCTTTAAAAAGGCCATGGCACCGGAATGGATCATGCCTTCCAGATCCTTCATAAGCTCACTTCCATTAGGTTGTTTTTTGACATAAAGAAATACTAGATAGGCGATTATAAGGCCAAAAATTCCTAAATAAGGTGCATATACAGTTAAACTTTGCATTATTATTCTGCCTCCTTTTTCCTGGTTGTAAAAGAATTGAACGCATTCATAGTTGCCTCTACTCCATATAAAACAAATGATTCGATGGCCTTTACTGCTGTATTCAATGCTTCTTTTATTGTTGTTTGTTGATCATCATAAAAAGGGTTCAAAACAAAATCCTCAATTGCTTCATTATACCGCGGTCTGCCTATTCCAATCTTTGTCCTGCTGAACTCATTTATTCCAAGGTGATACACTACGGATTCTATCCCATGATGACCTCCTGCTCCTCCTCCACATGCTACCTTTATACGACCTACGTCTAAATCAATATCATCATGTATAACCATTATATCTCTGATATCTGGCCTGTAATATTCAACCAAATGCTTAACCGCAATTCCTGATCTATTCATTAATGTTTGTGGGCATGCCAATAGTATCTTTTTATTATGGTAATTTGTGCTTGTGCTTAAGGTTTGAAAGCATTGATCAGATAAATGAAGGCCCAATTGAGTACATAAAAGACCAACGGTCTTAAATCCAAGATTATGTCTACTGTTTTTGTATACAGTGCCTGGATTACCAAGCCCTATTATCAAACATATGGTTCTAGGATTTCTCTTCGACTTTTATTTCCTCACTTTCAGCTTCTTCTACCTCTTCTTCTACCTCTTCTTCTACCTCTTCTTCTATGGCAGGAGCAACAACTGTGGCAATGGTAAGATCTCCGTCTTCTATTGATTTTAAACCTGGAGGCAAATCAATGTCCTCCATATGAAGTGACTGTC
>Ga0315553_10003604_pt1 | contig 11988 bp, 7 predicted proteins | sample SalMarSW160140MG_FD_203099 | JGI IMG/M metagenome (GOLD analysis project Ga0315553, IMG submission 203099) | Salt marsh sediment microbial communities from the Plum Island Ecosystem LTER, Massachusetts, United States - Salt Marsh Sediment SW1601-40 ... | reverse complement strand
TACTGGCCGGACGGGTGACACCGGCGCTACGGGTGCCACAGGTGCCACGGGAGCAACCGGAGCTACAGGCGCGACGGGAGCAACGGGCGCTACGGGTGCGACCGGTGCCACAGGTGCGACCGGCGCCACGGGAGCAACCGGAGCTACAGGCGCGACGGGAGCAACGGGCGCCACAGGTGCGACCGGCGCCACGGGAGCGACCGGCGCCACGGGTGCCGAGGGTAATACTGGCAGGACGGGTGACACCGGAGCGACTGGAGCGACCGGCGCCATGGGTGCGACTGGAGCAACCGGCGCGACGGGAGCAACCGGAGCTACAGGTGCGACTGGTGCGACCGGCGCCACAGGTGCGACCGGCTTCCAAGACGCCCTTGTGCAGCCATTCGCCTCTCTACTGCCTGTCGATCTTCCCGGAGCCACGGGTGCGACCGGCGACAGCGGACCGACGGGTGCAACCGGTGCCACCGGCGATCCGGGCCCAACAGGTGCGACCGGTGCCACGGGTGCGGGCGGCGATCATCATCACCATCACCACCACCACCACCACCACCACTCGGGCGGGTCCAACGACCTGCACGCTTCGATCAACCAGACGAGCGTCGGTCTTAACTCACCGGCGTTCCTAGGTGGCAGCCAAACGACCGGGTCAGGAGGCCCCCCTGCAGATCCGCCTAGCCAAAACCCAGTCGGTAATAGCGATCTCACGCAGCTGCTTGGGAAACTGATCGTGGACCTCACGCAACTGCTTGCGGACCTCACGAATAGCGGCATTGTCGGCAGCAACACCGCTAATCAGGCCAACAACGTGGTGGCCAGCATACAGCAAGACGTCCAGAACTTGGGCGTGGGGACGGGCAATCAGAACAATGACCAACAGGACCAGCATAACCATGGGCTGACGAACATCTGGCATCATCATTGATGCAGGTTTGGGTGAGTGGCGGACGGTTTGGGTCCGTCACTCACCCGCTTGCGTCCAAGATAGCGAACGCTTCGTGCGAGAATGGGTCGATGATTATCGTAAGCGCCCGGGCTCGACCGGTGTGGAAGTCGCGGCAAGCAACCGTGAACAACCAACCGCGATCGTCCTCGTCGCACTATTGTGCGCAGTCAACCATGCCGGCAACTTCCGGACCCGCAACCCAATACTTTGCGAGTTGCATGTTTTTCTTTTGATCTGCCAACGATATACTGATGGCATTATCACAAGCTTGCTGGCACGAAGGCTTAACGCTGCCGTGCGCCTCCATGCAGGACCGCTCGTGGAAATGCCAGACGGACCGACCTTGAATCTTTTGGGCTCGAACCTACGCGCGGTGGCCGTGGCTCTAGTTATGCTCGGCACGGGCGCGGTTCGCCGGCGCCATCTATCAGGCCAAGATCAGCTGGCGGGCGGCATTCGTGCCGTTAGTCATCGCCGATGACATATTATGCTTATGCCACCATAGCTGGCGTCGTTGCCGGTCTCGACAGGAGGAACACCGGCCAGGCTCGCCGCGTCGTATACGAGCGCGCACGGGCGCTATTGCTTACCGACCTCGACGGCCGCAATCCGCCGTGCACCAAAGCGGAATTCGAGCGCGAGCGCGAGACACTCGAAGAAGCCATCCGCAGGGTGGAAGCCGAAGCGAGCCGGCGGCAGCACCAAGCTGCACGCTCCGACCAACTTGCCGCGCAACATGCACGCGGTGAGCCGTCTGCCCGACAGGGCGGACCGCCGACCAAAAAAGGCACCTCCGCTGCTCCGCGGCGTAGGCGTCTAAACTTTACGCCATCATCGATGGGTGTGTATTATTATGACAGGATAGCTGGCGTCGTTGCCAAGCTCCACAATAACACTGAAAAAACCCGTCGCGCTGTATACGAGCGCGCAAGAGTGCTGTTGTTGACCCACCTCACGCGGCGTAATCCGCCGTACACCGAAGCGGAAATCAAGCGCGAACGTCTGACGCTCGAAGAAGCGATTCGCCAGGTCGAAGCCGAAGCAAGCCGGAGGCAGCAGCAAGCTGCGTGCTCCAATCAAGTTTCCGCGCAACCGGCGCGCCTTCAGTCCCACGCCCAGCGGGCAAGCTCAAATTCGACCCACAAGGTCACCTCCGCAGTGCGGCGCAGGCGGTCTTTAAGCCTTAAGTCGTCGTCGATGAATGCTTATTATTATGCGGCTGGCGCCATCGCGGGCATCGGCAAAACTAGCCGCGCTGTATACGGGCGCGCACGAGCGCGCTTGCTTGCCCAGTTCAACCGGTCCACTTCGTCGCGCCCCGAAGTAGAAATCAAGCGCGAGCGAGTGACACTCGAACAAATGATTCGCCAAATCGAGGCGCCAGCAGACCCGCGACAGTGGAAAGGTTCACGCTCTAATGGCTTCGTGCAGGGCACGACCAATGCTTTGTTCCGCCAAACGGCTGCTGCGGAGCCGACCGAAAAAGCTGCCTCCTCGGCCCCGCGCGGGGAGCTATTAAAACTTGCACGACCGTCACCGCCTGCGACGCAACATGAACTAACCATCGTGCCCGAACATGACGGCCAGCAAAGCGCCTCCTCCGTCGATCCGGACAGCGGCGAGCAAGCAGAAACTCAGCGCGGCCCCGCGGACACGGGCTCGGTCCACCCTCGCTTGCAGGCGATGATTCAAGCCGCGCGGTATCAGGGCGTCGAGCTCGATCTCAGCGAATTCAGACAAATGTCCAGCGAGCCGGTGCCAACGCCGGTCGCGCTGTCACAGTGGGCACAGAATGCCGGCATGTGGTCGCGGGCGGTCCGCATTCGTTGGCGCCAATTGCTTCGGCTCAACGACAGCGGACCGGTCGTGTTATTGTTCACCGACGGCACCGCCGGCCTGCTGACCGGCGCCGACGCAACGCAAATGGTCGTCTACCTCAGGGATCCTTACGCGCCGGTTACGGCGGCGTCCGTGGCGGTGGACGAACTGCGGCTCTCGCAAGTCTGGGCCGGTGAAGCGGTGCTGGTGCGTGCCTCTCGCGGGTTCTCATCGGCGGACGCGCCATTCAATCTGCGCTGGCTGGTCGATTTGGTGCTGCACGAACGCCAGTCGCTGCGCGATATTGGGTTAGCATCGCTGACCATCAGCTTTCTGACAATAGCCCCGCCCCTGTTGGTCATGATGATGGTCAACAAGGTTCTGCAGTTCCACAGCGTCTCGACGCTCACGTTGCTGTGTGTGATGATGCTGGTCGTTGTCGCCTATGAAACGCTGCTGGGCCATGCACGCCGGTTGGTCATTTCGGTAATCAGCGCGAGGCTGGATGCTAAACTTAACCTGCACCTGTTTAATCGCCTGCTGCGCTTGACGCTCGACTATTTCGAGCGCCATCCAGCCGGCCAGACCATGTATCAGACAGCTCAGATCTATCGGGTGCGCGATTTTCTCACCGGCCGGCTGCTGACTACTTTCCTCGATCTGATCACGCTTTGCGTGCTGCTCCCCGTCCTGTTCTACCTGAGTGCGATTCTGGCCTCGATCGTGCTGGTTTGCGCCGGCGCGATCACGTTGATCATTCTGGCCTATCTCAAACCGTTGCGGGGCTTGTACGCACGGGTCACCGCCGCCGAAACCTGGAAGTCGGCTGTGTTGGGCGAGACCATCGTCGGCATCAAGACGGTCAAGGCGCTGGCATTGGAGCCACAGCGCCGAGCCGTGTGGGACGAACGTATCGCGGAGGCGGGCAAGTGGCGCCTGGCGTTCGGAAAATTGGCTAACTGGCCGCAAACCTTGGTGACCCCGATCCAGCGCCTGATGGTGTACGGAACCATATTGTTGGGCGCCTACATCATGATGAACGATCCATCGGGCTATATGGTCGGCAGCCTGTTTGCATTTCTGTTGCTGAGCCAGCGGGTTTCGCAGCCGCTTGTCGGTTTGGCGCGGCTGGTTGAGGACTACGAGGAGGTGAGTGCCGCAATCGCCGAAGCCGGAGCCGTGCTCAACCGCCCAGTCGAGTCCGCCACCGGCGCGGTCGGTCTGCGACCGAAATTCGCGGGTGCCGTCAGCTTCGATGATGTCACCTTCACCTATACCGGCACCAAGGTGCCGGCACTTGACCGGATGAGCTTTTCGATCCCCGCCGGCACCATGCTGGGGATCGTCGGGCGCAGCGGTTCGGGCAAGTCCACGATCATTCGCCTGTTGCAGGGGATCAACCGCGATTATTCAGGCTTCTTGAAGATCGATGGCACGGATCTCCGCGAGGTCGACCTTCGGCATTTACGTCAGAGCCTCGGCGTCGTTCTTCAGAGCAATTTCCTGTTCCGCGGCTCTATTCGCGACAACATCATCGCCGGACGCCCTGGACTCACGTTGACAGACGCGGTGCAGGCCGCACGCCTGGCCGGTGCCGAAGAATTCATCGAGCGCATGCCGAATGGATACGAGACCTACATCGAAGAGGGCTCGCCTAATCTCTCGGGTGGACAAGCCCAGCGCCTCGCAATCGCCCGCGCGCTGATCCACGATCCGCGCATCCTGATCCTTGATGAGGCTACGAGCGCGCTCGATCCTGAGAGCGAAGCCGTGGTAAGCGCCAATCTGACGAGCATCGCACGTGGGCGGACCATGATCCTCGTTTCCCACCGTATGTCATCATTGATCGAATGCGACCAAATCCTGGTCATGGAGGCGGGCAAAGTAGCCGACATAGCGCCACACAGCGTGCTGCTTGAGCGATGTCAGCTGTATTCCCAGCTCTGGACGCAGCAGCACCGCCATCTCGAGAGCCCAAGCCCCCGTCATCCAGTTGTCGCCCCAAGATTGGTTACCGGTAACTAGGCAGTTCAACCTGGCCGTGAAGTTGATCCATTCATGAGCAAAATTTCGACGAGAGCCTTGTCATTGAGGAAGCGCCAATCCGGGGTGGCCCCAACATTGCGGGCCGTTCTCGATCGAGTCATGAGCAAAGTTTCGGCGAGAGCCTTGTCATTGAGGAAGCGCCAATCCGAGGCGGACCCGACATTGCCGGCCCTCCTCGAGTTCCAATGGCCGTCGACGGCAGTCGTCAATGCCCCGGTCCCACGCTCGGCGCGCGGTATTGTCTGGGTCGTTGCCAGCATGGTTTTTGTGCTGGTCGCCACGTTGGGAATGATCTCCACCGACGTAGTCGTAACGGCGCGCGGAACCATCGTTTCAAAATCGGAAACGATCCTCGTGCAGCCGCTGGACACTGCTATTGTCCGCGCCATTAATGTGCACGAGGGACAAAAGGTGCGTGCCGGACAATTGCTGGCACGGCTTGATCCGACTTTCGCCGCCGCGGATCTTGCCACGCTCACCGCGCAAGTATCGAGCCTCCAGGCCCAAGTCGCGCGTCTGCGTGCGGAGTCTAAAGGTGAACCCTTCACCTATACCGGAACTGATCCCCATTGGATACTCCAGGCTTCAATTTACAAAAATCGAAAGGCCGAGTTCACCTCGAAGCTTCAGGACTATCAGCATCGCATCGATGAGCTCGCCGCCCAGACATCGCGAGCCCAGTCTGATGCCGCAGGTTACCGCGAACGTCTTAACGTGGCGGCGAATATCGAGCAGATGCGCAAAAAGCTCGAGTCGATGAAATCAGGAAGCCGCCTCAATACGCTGATCGCCACGGACTCGCGTGCGGAGATGGCGCGTTCTTTGGCTAATGCGGAGGCGACTGTGAATAGCTCCAATCTCAATCACGCTGCCTTGGAGTCGAACCGCGAAGCTTTCATCCAGGGCTGGAAGGCGGACGTATCTCAAGAGCTCGTCGTAGCCAACGGGAAGCTGAATGACGCACAAGAGCAACTGAACAAGGCAAAGCTGCGCCGAAAATTGGTAGAGCTACACAGTGAGGTCGATGGCATCGTGCAGTCGGTAGCCAAGGTATCGGTGGGGTCCGTGCTGCAACCGGGCCAGCAATTCATGACCTTGGTGCCAGACGACGCGACACTTGAAGTCCAAAGTAATATTTCTGGCGACGACATTGGATTTGTGCATGTCGACGACCCGGTAGAGATCAAGTTCGATACCTTCCCCTATTCTCAATACGGTGTGGCTCACGGCACCGTCCGAATCGTCAGCCCTGACAGCTTCACGGCCCAAGCCGAGGCGCGCAATCCAACAAGAGGGGCCCCCATACCGGCTTCGGTTACAGAACCCTTCTATCGCACGCGGATCGCCATCGACCGCGTGGCATTGCATCACGTGCCTGCGGGCTTTCACATTATTCCTGGCATGCCGGTGACCGCCGATATCAAGGTAGGTAAGCGAACGGTACTGCAGTATCTCCTTGACGTTATGCTGCGGGTTCCCAACGAGGCAATGCGGGAGCCGTAGCATCGGATTGTACGGTAACGCGAACCCAACGATTGAGGCTGAAAACGCATGGCTATCCTAAATCGGCTGATCGGGCTCACGTCGCCAGCGGCTGCCCTGCATCAGGCGATCCAATTGTGCGAAGAGGGGAGGTTTGCAGAGGCCTTACCGTTGCTTACGCACGCGGCAAAGGCTGGCATGCCGGAAGCCGAGTACCGGATCGCGCGGTGTTATTTGGAAGGTACAGGTGTGCCACGCAGCCAATTGGAGGGTGGGCGGTGGCTAGAACGCGCAGCTTCGCATGGCTACATCGAAGCCCAATCGTTGCTGGCGGCGCTGTGCGTGCACGGTTTGGCCGGTGATGCAAGCGATGATCCTATGCGGGCGGGCGGGCCACAGGCTGGTCAATTGTTCGCTGTCGATACACCGGCCGATCCGGATTTCAAGTCCGGCCTGAAATGGGCCCGCCAAGCTGCGGACGCCGGTTCCGCGAAAGCCCAAGCGCTGCTCGCCTATATTTTAACCTACGGTCCGGAACCCATGTGCAATTTGGCAGAGGCGCATCGATGGTATGAGCGCTCCGCCGCAGCGGGGTGCCCGGAAGGAAATCTCGGCTATGCCCTGTCGTTAGCGCGGCACACCAGAAATAAAGAAGACCAGCGTCAGATTGCAGAGCATTTACGCCGCGCCGCCGAGGCGCAGTTACCGACTGCTATTTACTTGTTCGCGGCGCTTACGGAGCGGGGCGTAGGGGTGACGCGAGATCCGAAGGTTGCCGTGCAGCTTTACCATCTGGCAGCCGAGAGGGGGCACCGTTCGGCGCAAGTTCAATGGGGCCTCGCCTTGATGGAGGGGCGCGAAGTCGAGCAGGATCGTGTCGCCGGTGAATCGTGGCTCCGCCGCGCGGCGCTCGCAGGCGATCCGCAGGCAGCGGCGTTGGTCGGCAATCTCTATGTACAGAGCGGCCCATTGCTACCGAATTATGCCGAGGCGGCAAATTGGTTCCGCCGAGCTGCCGATGCGGGAGACGCACCCAGTGCCCGAGCTCTGGCATCGCTATACCTGACCGGCGCTGGCGTAGCGCAAGATAATGATGAGGCTGCGCGCTGGTTGCGTGTCGCCGCGCAGGCCGGCGACCAGGCCTCGCAGGTAGATCTGGCTAATCTCGTGATGGAAGGGGTTGGAAGCGCAGCCGACTCAGCAAAGGTGGCTGGATGGTTTAAGCAGGCCGCCGCGGCGGGCGACCTCATTGCTGCCTTCAATCTCGGCATCTGCCTGACAAAGGGGGTAGGTGTCGAGCAAGACGAAAAACAAGCGGCGCTGTGGCTGCGGCACGCAGCTGATGGGCTGGCAGATGCTAAGTACATGTATGGTCGGATGCTTGCGGACGGGCGCGGCGTTGTGCCTGACCTTGCGGAAGCGCGTAACTGGTTCCGGCAAGCGTCTGAAGCCGGAATGCCAGACGCTCAGGCTGCACTCGCCGAAATGATGGTGCACGGCCGCGGTGGTCCGCGTGAACCAGCCGCCGCGCTAGCACTGTTCGAGAAGGCTGCTGCCAAGGGTCATAGCGGCGCGATGTTCGCGCTCGGCGCGCTCCATGGTGGCGGCTATGGTCTGCCCACCGACCGGCGAACCGCCCGACGCTGGTTCCGCGAGGCGGCGAATCTCGGACACGGTCAGGCTCAACTCATGCTGGGCCGATATCTCGCACGTGGTGTCGGGGGTGAGGCGAACCCGGCAGAAGCGCGCGAGTGGTTGGAGCGCGCCGTTGCCCAAGGTGTTGCTGACGCGCAAAACGACTTGGCTGACCTGTCATCACCCTCGCCACGGTATGCCGGACAGGGACCTGATTACCTCGCGCCCGCGGAAGGTTAAGGCCGTCTGGCACCGGTATGCATCCGCCTAGATCTCACAAGATGGTCGCGCGGTAAGGATAATGACTGAAAGCGCGCGCTCGAACAGCAGGCCCCCATGAATAAGAGTGTCTACGTCGGTAAGCTGGATGGCGCCATGAAATCCAAGTGGCTCCGTTGGGTCGCGCATCTCAATCAAGCCAAGGGCCGGCACAAATTGATCGGCCAAGGTGCATCGAGAATATCCAATGCGAGAGCTGAGGAAGCCATCATCCAGGGCGTTCAGCAAAACTGGCAAGCAGAGAATGGCTAGCTCCGTTGACTCGCCAGAAGTCGAGCGCCGGCTCGATAATCGTTGTGCCGCGGACCTCTCGGCGTGGATTCGATTCCAGGCAGCGTATCATCGCGTATGTGACAGTCAGGCTCGCGGACGGGGTTCCTTGAGTCATTGCGGTCGTAGTTTGTCTCCCGCGGCTCGACTCGGACGCGTTGCAATCGGATCGCTACAGCGCCCTATGGTCCTGGCAGCGCTGCTCGGACCAGTGCTTGCCGCGTGCACAGTTGGGCCAAGCTATGTTCGTGCACCGGTGGCCGTTCCACATCAATATAAGGAGCTGAAGGGCTGGAAGATTGCCACGCCGATGGACGGGATTAATCGCGGTGCTTGGTGGTCCGTCTTCAGGGACAGTCAACTCAATGACCTAGAGCGACAGGTTGCGATTTCCAATCAGAACGTCAAGGCAGCGGCAGCGGCTTACGATCAGGCTCGCGCTATCATCCGCGAGGCGCAGGCAAGTCTCTTCCCGACGCTGGGAGGCACCGTTAATGCTACGCGCTCCTACCAACGGCCGAGCGCAGCGGCAACGGCCGGCGGCCAACCGGCCTATACAACTGTGTACAACGCAAAGGCCGCCGGCAGTTGGGAGCCCGACATTTGGGGTAAGGTTCGTCGTCAGATCGAGAGCAACGTTGCGGCCGCACAGGTTAGCGCCGCAGATCTGGCTAACGTCACGCTCTCGGCTCAGGCGATGGTGGCAATCGCGTATTTCAACCTGTCGGCAACCGATTCACTGCGATCTCTGCTCGATAAAACCATCGCAGACTACAAGCAGACGCTGGTAATCGTGCGCAACCAAGTACAGATGGGCGTAGTGTCGCAGGCCGATGAGGACGCGGTCCAAACGCAACTCCATAACACCCAAGCGCTTGCCACCAACACCGATTTGCAGCGTGCGCAGTTCGAACACGCTATTGCCGTGCTCATCGGGCGCCCACCGGCAGATTTGACCATCAAGCGGCGCTTTCTGGCCGAGTACACTCCAAACATCCCGGTCAGCGTGCCATCCGCGTTGCTTGAGCGGCGTCCTGACGTGGCCGCCGCCGAACGTCGGATGCAAGAGCAAAACGCGCTGATTGGCGTCGCGGTGGCGGCGTACTATCCGAACATAACCCTCGGTGGAGCGATCGGCCTCGCGAGCGGTGTTGCGTTTCCACTTAACGTGGCCAATACAGTCTGGTCGCTTGGCGCGGCTGCTTCGGAAACCTTGTTCGATGCCGGTTTGCGCGGGGCGCAAGTCGACGCCGCACAAGCCGTTTACTCGCAAAGTGTCGCTAATTATCGCCAGACCGTATTGACGGCATTCCAACAGGTCGAAGACCAGCTCGCTGCCGTCCGCATTCTCAGGCAACAGTTGTCGGAGGCCGACGCTGCAGTAAACGCGGCGCGGCGAACGGTCGAAAACTATACGAATCAGTATCGCACCGGCGTAGTAGATCTGACGACACTGATCTATGCTCAAGCGAACTTATTGTCGTCCGCGCAGAATGCCTTGGCGGTTCGACAAAGTCTTTTCATTGCCAGCGTCAACTTGATCGAGGCACTTGGCGGCGGTTGGGACGTATCCCAGATCCCGACCGGAGGGGAGTTGAAGAATGAATTCTCGCTGCTGCCGGGAATATATTAGGGTATGCCGCAGTTTGCCTTCGGGGCACGCCAGATTTTATGAGACCCCACAAATCGTGCTTTACAGATATTGATGCTGCACGTTGACCGATAACTATGGCAGCAACACCCTTGCACCTAGTTGTACGACGACCAGCACGCGTCGAAACCTCGCTCATCTTTGCTAGGCATTTCTTGCAGATGACGCGTGTCGGCCGAACTTCGGCCTCGCGATGTTCATATTGACCCGTCGCGTAGTGCGCCGCGTTCGCGCGGCCAAAACGATAATGGAGAGGTCGGGCGCTTGGGCGCTCGCGCGCGGCGCTGCAACGATTCCAGTGTATACGTAAGCTGGCGCGCTTGCCGCCACAGTAAGTATTCGTACCGGCTGAGGCGATCGAGAGGGCAAGTTGGCAGAGCAGCCAAGCACAAAAAGCCGCCCGCAATGTCTTGTTTTGAGTCGCAACCTCGCTCAAAAAGAGTGGTCTCTATTCCAGTTGCGCGGCGCAACCGCCACAGCACACTCGCCAGTCGCAGTACCAGCTCGCGCTCCACGGCGGTTTCAGCATCGTAATCGGCAATCACCGCCGCTTCGAAGGCTTGGTAGTCCTCTGCATCCTCGAATGCCGCAATCACGGTCTCAGCGGTAAGGCCGTGGCGCAAGGCATTGCAGCGCGAGCGTTCTTTGCCTTCCGGCGTTGTCGGCCCGGTGCTTTTGAGCGCGTTGCGACGATTGGCATCAATCTGCTTGGGAGAGCTCATTGATGACAAAATAAAAATTGGGTTCGTTTTGCTGTCGGCCGCGATCAGTTCGCGGATGTGGGCTGGGCTGCGTCTTTACCGGATTGATCCGGCTCCGCCGTCGCGGATTTCGGGTGCGTTCGCTCCCATAGTTCTTTGGCGACATCGAGCGCGTTGATATTGAGACCCTTCCACCAGGCCTGCTCATTGCCCGCCTGATGCAGTTGTCGGTGATGCCCACGGCAAAGCGGCACTGTGAACTCATCGCTGACTTTCATGCCGATCGCCCGGGGTTGGGCAAAGCGCAGGTGATGGGGGTCGCACGGCTGCCGTCCGCAGACCAAACACGGCTGTGAGGCAACGAACTTCAAATGCGCCTTGTCGCGTAAGCGCTTGGGTTCGGCGAGTAAGAGCTGGCTTTTATCGATCCGTCCAGGGAGCCGATCGGACGCCGCTGGGGCAAGGGGCGGGGATACCGGCGTCCGTGCCAGTTGCCGACGTTCGCTGCGGAAGTGCTCGCTGACGGGCGGGGATTGCCGCCGCCCGTAATAGCGCGACGGCCTTGGGATTGGGGTCGTATCATCGGGGTGGAAGCCGGTCCGAGCGTCCGCCGGCACCGGGGCAGGTGGTGCGGCTGTGGGCATGGGCCTCTGCACCGTGGTCGCCTTGCCGCCCCTATAGAGCTCGAGCCCGAACGGTTTGCCGAAGGTGGCGAGAGCCCGCTTGGTGGCATCGGTCTCCGCGGCCTTAAGCCCGATGTCGTGCACCTCACCCGGGGAGGTGCCGCGGCCTTCACCAGTGCCATGGCCCTCGCGAATGATGGTCGCGCCGTCTGCCTGCACGGTGACGCGCACCCGGGCGAGGTAGACCGCCAGGAAGCTTCCGCGGGTCTCACGGGCCAGCACACAACGTGACTCGAGGGTCTCCCGGTTCCAGCCGTCAAAGCCGAAGATGCGGTTGGCCTCCGAGATGGCGTACCAGCCCTCCAGATACGTCAGTTCGCGGCCACGGGCCTCGCGGGTCCGGATGTGGGTTCGGTTAGGTTGCCGCCGCAACGCCTGAACCTGTTTTGCTGAGAAGCCCATCACTTCGTCCTCACGCTCAAGACCGGTTCGGGGTTGGAAAGAGTGACACCTGTGATTTCGGCACCCTGCTTGAGATCG
>Ga0315553_10003603_pt1 | contig 11989 bp, 11 predicted proteins | sample SalMarSW160140MG_FD_203099 | JGI IMG/M metagenome (GOLD analysis project Ga0315553, IMG submission 203099) | Salt marsh sediment microbial communities from the Plum Island Ecosystem LTER, Massachusetts, United States - Salt Marsh Sediment SW1601-40 ... | reverse complement strand
CGCCCGATCTACCACAAGTGTGACGACACCATCCGCGGTCATGTGTTCTGCAGCTTTCTGGCTCTCCTGCTCATGAAAGAGCTCCTGTCGCGCCTGGAGGCGAGCGGAAAGACCTACGAGTGGGACGATATCAAGCGCGACTTGGTTGCCTTACGGGAGCTGGAGTTGCGCATCCACGGCAACGGAGGGAGCTACTTCCTGAGAAGTGAGCTTCGAGGTTGTGGTGCCAAGACGGCATTGGCGTCCCCTAATTGCTTACAGGGCAAAATTGATAATTGATAGGAAAACCTATAATCCGAGGCGGTCAGGCAAGTCGTCGAATGTGGTGACCATCCGGCGATCGAGGCAACTTTGCAGCTCATCCCCGGTCACGCAGAGCAAATCCCATGACTGCTGCCCGTTCTGGCTACTGTGTCGAGGGTTCAGAACGAGAAACATGGCTCTTTGGATGGTCGATGAACCCGTCGGAGACATGCTCGTCCCCCGGAGCAGTCAGGGAGACAGAGTAGCGATAACACGAAGTTTGGATCCAGCCCCGGGGGCGGCCGACCGACCTTCACCAGGTGCCGTAGGATTATCTTGACCTCTTCCGGCTCGGTGATCACGGCAAGTATCCGCATCGGCGAGCCGCATCTACTGCAGGTCAATGGATCGACCTCGTACACCTGGGCAATCAGCCTGGCCCAGGTAGAACCGCTCTCTTGATCAGACACAGATGATTCTCCATAGTAAGGTTCTTCAGAAGCCTTCAGGCGCTCGGCTTTCCATCCGGCAGGGGCGAGCCTCATCACATGGGGCATATCCAGCCATTTTCCCTTTGTGCGGGAGGCATACAATCCGTAGCGTCGAATATACTGCGATCCGCGCGGTGGGACGTGTTGTGTGAGCTCTAGAAGAAAACGCATCACGGAGAAGGTTTCAGTTTTCTCTTGGAAGAATTCGTTGTCGGAGGTGTAGGATATCACCGTAGCATCGCCATTCTCACAAACGCTTATCTTCTTTAAGGACAGCGGCGGTCGGGAGATGTACTGGGAGAGTGCTTTGCGGGCTTTTGTGGAGTGGGCTGGTAAGTGAATACTATTGTCTACCGAAAAACCGGAGTGCCTCCAATTAATCAAGCTGGTGGCGATCTTGGCACTGATAAGTTCCTTCTTCAAGAAGAACTTGATGATCACCCGGCGAAAGTACTCCGACATCCTGTTGAGGTTCCCGAGAGGGATATGCACGAACCTGCCATTCTCATCAAACCCGCCTTCCAAAACGAGGCAGTGGAAATGGGGATTCCATCGTAATAATTCGCCGCTGGTCTGATAAGCGCCGAATCGCCGAGAAAGGCTGGCGGGTAGAGGTGGAGCTCAACCGCTACAAGGAACTGGACCGGATCAAGAGCAACTTCATCCTTCAGGTTACCCACGAGCTGATCCACAAGGCGAACAGGAGAACCGAGAACCTCCTCCAGATCATCGACGAGATGATCGATTACGCCTACATGAAGAGCGAGGAGGAGGTCGGCTACACAAAGACCGCTCTGAACGTACGGGAAATTATCGACTACCAGTTGGACATTCACTCCAGCCAGGCGATCCAGAAGAACATCGAGCTGGCTGCCGAGTGCCCGGGACAGTTGCTCCTGTTCTCCAACCGGGACCTTCTCAACATCATCCTGAGCAACCTCATCAACAACGCGATCAAATATTCCCCCGGCTCCACGACCATTACGGTGAGGGTGGATGCCGGGCTTGCGACTGCCGGACCTGCGGCTGCCGCAGAAGTCCACCTGGTCGTCGCGGATCAGGGCTACGGCATCGAGCCGGAAGAGCTGGAGAAGATCTTCGAGGAGTTCTATCGCACCCGCAAGGCCCGGGAGCTGGAACGGGACGGAACCGGACTGGGACTCTCGATCGTCCAGCGTGCCGTCGAATCCCTGGGCGGCCGCCTGACCGTTTACTCGGAGTTGGACAAGGGCACGACTTTTCACATATTTATCCCTGCAGGAGGAGAGAATGGGAAAGATTCTAATCATCGATGACGACCTGGATATTCTGGAAACCACCGGTTCCCTGCTGGAGTATGAGGGATTCGAGATCCATTCTGCGGATACCGTGGAGAAGGGGATGGAGATGATCGACCGGATCGCTCCGGATCTGATCCTCTTGGACGTGATGTTTCCCGAGAAGAAGACCCGGGGCTTCGAGGCGGCCGGGGAAATCAAGGCGAAGCATCCGCAGATTCCGATCTTCGTGCTCACCGCAATCAATCGTGAGTACACCTTTGATTTCGACAAGAAAGACGTCCCCGCAGAGGAGTTCATCAACAAACCCATCAAGATCGATCGGCTCGTCAAGCTGATCCGCAACTACGTATAGGGCGGAAAAACTGCAAGGAGTAGAAAAATGAAAACTAGAGGGGTGGTCCTGCTTATGCTCGCTCTGCTGTCGGCCGCTGCGGGGGGATGGTCGCAGTCCATATCCATCGGTGTCGTCGAGTTCGAGGTGATCAACGACATCGGCCTGGAAAACGCCGGCTTCATCATCGCCGATCTGGTGACCACGGAGATCGCCAAGACCGAGGAATACGAGGTGCAGGAGCGGCTGCTGCTGAAAAAAGTGCTGGAGGAGCAGGAGTTGATGCTCTCCGGGATGATCGAAGAGTCTGAGATCGCTGAAATCGGCAGGATCTTCGACGTGGATGCCATCATCACCGGATCGATCTCCAAGATCGGTTCCAGCATCACCGTGACCGGCCGGCTGATCAGCGTGGCGAGCGGCAAGGTGCTGAAGACCGATTCGGTGACCTCCCCCTCCCTGGACCAGCTGCCCGGTGAGGTCCAGATCCTGGCCAACGGTCTGGCCAACATACCCCGGGAGGCCTTCGAGATCCGCCAGGAGATCGCCCGGAGGGAGTGGACCCGCATGGAGATCGGCGGCGGGGTTGAGTACTCGTACGACAACCTGGAGTACTGGAACTTCGGCCTGAATGTCATGTTCCGCTACGTCCCGCCCCTGCCCGCCTATGGCAACATCGAGTTCGGCGGCACCTTCAATGTTACCCCCTTTCTCGGTATCGGGGCGGCCTACGGCATGTACTTCGACAATGAGCTGGACTACGCGGACGCCACCTACCTCCACTTCGGCTTCATGGTCCGCCCCCGCATCAGCTTCGAGTTCGGGCTTTTCATCGGCGGCGCCCTGGGCGGTACCATCTGGACCGGCAGCGATCCGGACGAGATCTCCGGATACTGGGGTTTCCCGTCGAACTTCAACGTCTGGGTGCTGTACAAGCTCAACGAGCAGATCTCCATCCGGGTCAAGTACCTGGGTGTGGAGATCGGGGGATTCGGAGACGAGCTGGTCAATTCGACTTGGCCCATCTCGGATGACGAGTTCATCAGCGGAAAGTTCAGCGTGTCGGCGCTGTATCCCTTTACGGTAGGCGGTCCGGGGGTTCGGCGGCGGCCCTGAGGCCGGCTCTCAGCCCCAAGCTGCCTCCGGAACGCCGGAAGACCTCTACGGGGCGGTGACCTTCACAGCTTCCGTTACGAAGTCGCAGGCCCGGATCAACTCCTCCCGGTAGACGCTGGCCTTGAGGTGACCCAGGATCTCCCGGGCCCGCCCCATCTGCTGCAGCGCCTTGTCCACGATATCTACCTCCGCCCCGACAAGGCAGTCATGATCTTTGTGGTCGTCCAGCAGCTGGAAGGCCAGGCCGAAGGCCGTTCCGAAATCCGCCAGCTTCTCCGCCAACGCCGAATCCGCCCCGGCCAGGATTGCACCGCTGTGGCAGGATGCGGACATGAGCACGGCCGTCTTGTTCTTGAGGATGTTCAGGTACGCGGGAAAATCGAGGGGCAGCTTCTCGTCGATCGTGCGCTGCTCGATGATCTCTCCCAGGCACATATTGCGGGTCGTGTCGCAGTACAGCCGGTAGACCGCCAGATGGCGATCCCAGCTGGAGAGCTGGAGGCCGGTGATGAGAGAAAAAGACTGGGCGTAGAGAATGTCCCCGACCAGGACGGCCGTCTGATTGCCGTGCTTCCTGTGCAGGGCGCTTCGACCCCGGCGAAACTGCTCACCGTCGATGATGTCGTCGTGGATCAGCGAGGCGGAGTGGATCAGTTCGACCGCCGTAGCGAGTTTTATCAGGGAGGCGTTCAACGATTCTTCGCCCCCGGCCGGATCCCATCCGACCATGCCGGCGGACAGCAACACAAGGGCCGGGCGAAGCATCTTTCCCGGTTTGTCGAGCAAATGATGGACAACCCGGTCTATGTGCTCGGCCTCCTCGCCGTTTGTACCCCAACTGTCCACGATCAGGTCGGCCTGAATGTTGATCTGCTCCTGCACGGCGTCGAGGTACGAAGAGATCGAGGTAAACAGCATTTTACTTGTCATCACGTGTCCCTTTAATGTAGTGCCACATCCTCTTCGGGGCAAGCCTCCTCACTGGAAACGGTGAAGATAAAGGTCGTGCCCCTGTTCACCTCACTCACCACTCGGATCACTCCGTTGTGCAGCTCGACAATCCTCTTCACGATCGCCAGTCCCAATCCCGTGCCGTTTTCCGTGAATGTCCTGGCATTTCCCGCCCTGTAGAAATCGTCGAAGATCTGCGGCAGGTGTTCCGGTGCAATTCCGATCCCGCTGTCGACGATCCGTGCTTCGATCGAGTTCTTCCTGTCTTGAAACCGGCGAATTCGAATATTGTGGGGGCGTAGTAAATGACCGTGTTGATGCCGGTGAGCTGCTGGAAAACGGCCAGCCCGATTCCGACGAACAGGGCCATGCGCAGCATCGGATGGGAAAGAAGCACCCCGCTTCCTTTCTGCTTTTCGAGGCTCCTCTTGATCTCTTTCACCTCGGCGTCGATTTCAGAGGATCGGCGGATTCGACCCAGAACACTCCTGGCTTTGTCCATCGACCCGCGAGCGACCAGCCAGCGGGGGCTGGAGGGCAGGCGCCACATGGCCAGGGCGAGAATGATGGAGGGAACCGCCGCCAGGCCCAGCATCATCCGCCACGCCCCCAGACCGGAGAAGGCGTAATCGACGAGGTAGGATACCACGATCCCCACCGTGATGGCCAGTTGATTTACCGAGACCAGGGAACCCCGTACCCGGGCAGGAGCAAGCTCTGAAATGTACATCGGAGCGATGAACGAAGCGATTCCGATGGCGATGCCCACGACGATCCGCCCGCCGATGAGCAGGGAGATCAGGGGAGCAAGGGCGGTAGCGACGGCTCCGATGGAGAAGATGACGGCACTGAGGATGATCAACCTGCGGCGGCCGAAGCGGTCCGCCAGCCTGCCTCCTGTGACGGCTCCGATCACAGCCCCGACCAGCACGGCGCTGACCACGATCTCCTGCAGCTGAGGGGAAAGGGAAAAGCTCTTTTTGATGAACAGGATCGCTCCTGAGATCACACCGGTGTCGTATCCGAACAAGAGTCCGCCCAGCGCGGCTACGGACACGATGATGTGGATGAACCTCTCTTGGTCTTTTCGTTCCGGCATGATCAGTCTCCTCCCTCACAGTTTCCGGCAGAATTGTTCGATGGAATCCTCGTTTTCACGGATGATCCGCTGCGCCGCCGCCTTCAGGCCGGCCAGGTTCGCGGGACTGGCGTCGTCCATCTGGACATGCTCTTCCCCCAGCTTGCCGTCGATTCGGAAATACTCGACTCCGGGCAGTTTGCGGAGTTGATGATTCACGCATTCACTCTGGCCGGTGGACATCGCGCTTAAAAGCGGTGCTCCCCGGGCGGGATTCACCCATTCCAGGTAGCCCCACGTGTTGATTTCGCGGCAGGGGTAGCGCTTGGTTACGATTCCCGTGCCCAGCGACAGGATGAGGAAGCGTTTGGCGGAGCGGAAAGTCTTGCGGGCTTCGATGTAGGCGCACATGGTGGGGTTGGCCGCGAAAATCCCGCCGTCGACGAGGCGCATGGAGGCACCATCGTGGCCGATTGGTTGGATTCGAACCGGCTCGAAGTAAGTCGGTGCCGCGGAGGTGGCCAGGGCGATGTCCTTGAGGTAGAAGTTGGGATCCTCCTGGTGGCGGTCCTTGCGCTCCGGGCGATTCTTGAACAAGAACACGGTCCCCTTCGCCATGTCATAGCTGGTAACCAGCAGATGACAGAGGCTGTCTTTCAAGGTCGCCTTGCCCAGGAGTTCCTCCATCAGGTCACGGATCGGCTCGGGGCTGTATTTCTCGTGGACTACCTGACCCAGCCTGCGCAAGCCGCGGAAAGCCGAGCGGGGGAAAATGACCTCTCCCTTCTCGAGATAGATTTCCTTTATATCGTCAATGGAGAGGGCAGTCTGATTGAGGAAGCGTTCCTGATCTTCCGGATCCGGTTTCGGAGTGCTTAGCCCGATTGTGATCAGTCCTCCGGTAGAGGTCCCGGCCATCAGGTTGAAAAGCTCGTGAAACTCAGCGGTTTTGCCGTGCTCATCGAGGCGTCCGCGGAGGTGAGCGAGCACCAGCGCCGGTATCAGGCCCCGGATGCCGCCGCCATCGATGGAGAGGATGCGAACCGTGCTCCGGCGGTGCTTCCAGCTGCGTGGTACATGCATGCTCAAATAGTGCGGTGCCGAATGCGACGGCTCAATAAACTCTTTGGAGTATTTCAGGGGAAAAAAGGGGTTATGATGTGCTCGTGGGGCCGTGACGTTCCGATACCGTATTCCCACAGTACAACTAACCAAAAAATTAGGGAACAATAATCTGTTTACGTTAATGGTCGCATAGCTCTCTTAGTTGATGATTGGGACAGTATACCCCGCTTCTTTCCAGGGGGTCGTTGGGGCAATGAGGAAGAAGCATTTGCAGGAACAGGCTCGCAGCTACAAGATCTGAGGAGGAAAATCATGTTCAACAGGAAGAACAGCGCCTCGACAAACTTCATGCTCAACGCATCGGTCTGGCTGGTCCTGGGTGTTCTCATGGGATTGACATTGGCTATCCAGTTCGTCTTTCCCGATTTTTTCAGAGGGGTACCCTGGTTCGTGTTCGGCCGACTGCGGCAGGGACACACCAACACGGTCATGTTCGCCTTCCTTCAAGTGAGCTTCGATATCAAGCCGGAGCAGATGAACGAGCTGGAGATCGGATCCTCCCTGAAACGGACCCTCGGGTATTTGAAGACGCTTCTTCCCAGGGCGCCTGGGTTCATCGCAGCCCGGGGGATGTACTCCCTGGACATAGAAGGCATCACCCACCTGATCTTTGAAACCGTCTGGGACACCTGGGAGAATCTTTCCGGCCATCAGAAATCCTCCCTGGCCGAAGACAAGGTGCTGAGGGAGTTTCAGCCCCACGTAGGGCTGCAGCACCTGAGCGTGCACAAATAGGGAGAAGTCGCTGAAGAGGCGGCCGGGCGACCCGGACGGGACTGCTGGTGAGCAACAGTCTCCGCTTGAGACGCTGAATCCGGCAACCCGCATCCGCGTTGTCCCGCGTGCGTCGTATCCGCTCTGTAGAGGCTCCCGCGGCGATCACTGCGGGTTCGGCCCTCGAACGACCTGCACCAGGTCGGCGACCCGGAGCCACTCTGCGAACGCCTTCTGCACGTCCGCCGCCCTCAGGGCGAGGTAGGTTCTGGCAGCCCTGAGCGGCTCGTCCAGGGGAAGATCGCGGCCGGCCAGATATAAAAGCTGTCCGGCGATGCCGCCTATGCTGCCCTGGCTCAAGGGAATCTCCCTCAGCAGCAGGGCCTTGGCCTGGCGGAGCTCCGGAGGGCTCACCGGCTGGGACTGCATGGCCTTGAGGTTCCTGATCACGATGCCTCTGACACGGGAAACGTTCTCCGGGGCGCAGGCGAACTCAACCGAGTAGGTGGAGCGGGTCCTGCCGAAGTCGAAGGCGGAGGAGACGTGATACACCAGACCCTCGGTTTCCCGCAGGTCTCGGTATAACCGGGTGGCGTAGAACGCCCCGCCGAGCACGTGGTTTCCCAGCTCCAGGGCATAGTGGTCCGGATTGTCCGGTGTGAGCGAAATGGTTTCGGCCAGGGTCACGGCATCCTGTACACGGCTCGAGTCCGGTACGTTCAGGTTTGCCGGTCCGTTCGCCGGCACGGCGGGCAGGAGCACCTCGGGCTTGGTCCCCTGCGCCTGCCAGGAGGAAAAGTACCGGTCAATCGTGCGCCGGGCCAGCTGCTGGCTGATATTGCCCACGACCACTATGGTGGTCAGATCCGGTCTGAAAGCAGTTTCGTAGTAGCTGCGTACGTCCTCCAGGGTAAGGGCGTCGATCGTGTCAGGTGTGGCCTGGCGGAGGGCGGGGTCGCCGGCGGGCAGCAGAGCCTCATCCAGCGCCCGGCCCGCCAGGTAGCCGGGGCTCTGCAGTTGTCCGGCCAGCGCGGAAGCCCGTTGACGCTGGAGGATTTGGAACGCCTCCCGGGGAAAGGCGGGGCGCAGCTGGTTGTCAGCCAGAAGCTCGACGCCCCGCTCGAACTGGTCGGTTAGCACGTGGAGAGAGAAGTCCGAACCGGCGGAAACCGAGGCACCGATGTCATCCACGGCCTTCTGGAACGCCCTCCGGTCCAGGGAGGTGGTACCGAAGGAGAACAGGTCGTCGGTGAGGGAGGCAACCCCCTCCAGCCCGGCAGGTGTCTGCAGGTAGGGATTGGCCTCGATATGGCCGTAAAGGCTCGCCGTGTTGCTGATCGTCTCCTGCTGGACGATCAGGGTCAGACCGTTGGCCAGTGTGGTCACCTCCGGATGGATCGTCCAGTCGGGAAGCGAAAGCCGGCTCAGCGCCCGCTCCGCCCAGTCGGGCAGCGTGACCGGACCGTGGGGAACGGCAGAGAAGGACTCGCCACCCTGAAATCCCTCGGTCGCTACCGGGGCCCCCGAAGGCTCCGGGGTCAGCACGGCGGTCACGGCCTGTCCCAGATCCAGGTAGCGTGCGGCCGCCGCGTTCACCTCCGTGGGGGTGACCGCGGCCAGGGCGCGGACGGCCTCCTCGGGGGAGCGCAGTCCGTCGATGGCCAGTGCCTGAGACCAGGCCATAGCTAGGCCCGGGATCGAGTTCTTCTGAAACTCCGCCGCGGCTACTTCTCGTCTGACCGCGGCCGCCACCAGGTCGGGATCGACGCCGCGTTCCCGCACGTCGGAGATCACCTGCCGAAGAGTCTTCAGAAGGGCCTCTGTATCCCCGCCGGCCGGCAGAGCGGCTGCGACAAAGCCGAGGCTGACCGCCGGCATCTCATTCAGGGAGAATCCGGAAAACAGAGCCTGCCCCTTCACCACCAGCTCGTACAGAGGTCCACGGCGGCTGGAGAGTGCGTCGGACAGCACCCGCGTGGCCGGGTAATCCGGATCGGCTGACCCGGGCAGACGGAAGGCGACCAGCTCCATGGCGTAGGGACGGCTAGTGGTCATCTCCAGCGCTTTCTGCTCTACGGGCCCGAATTGAACGGCGGGATGCGTGGGAACCTTGCGCGTCGGGATCGGAGCGAACAGCTCCTTCACCCGCTTCAGTACCGCCGGGGGATCGAGGTCGCCGACCACCACCAGGATGGCGTTGTTGGGTGCGTACCAGGAATCGTAGAAGTTTTTGAGCATCCCGGCGGTCGTCTGTTCGAATGACTGCCGCGTTCCCAGTGCGTCGTGGGCGTACACCGTTCCCTTGAATAGAGCCGAGAGCAGACGGGTAAACATGATATACTCGGGATTGGAGAGGTCCTGGGCCACCTCCTGTTCGATAGCCCCTCTCTCCTTCTGCCAAAGCTCTTCGGTGTCGAGGATGCCGCTCATGCGCAGGGACTCGATGCGCAGGGCTACGTCCAGGTCCTCCGAGGGCACGGTGAAGTGGTACTGGGTGACGGTCTGCTGGGTGTTGGCGTTGAAGCTCCCGCCCATGGCCGCGGTAACCGCGGCCAGCTCATCCGCGGACAGACCGGGACTGCCCCTAAACATCATGTGCTCCTCCGCGTGAGCCATGCCGGGAAATCCTGCGGGGGTTTCGTTGGCGCCGACCAAGTAGTTGACCACCGTGGTCGCAACCGGAGCCAGGCTGTTGGGAACGATCACCACCCGCAGGCCGTTTTCAAGGGTTGCCCGCAGCGTTCCCGGCTCTGGGTTTCGGCCTTGAGCCGAGAGCAGCTGCGCGCACAGGAGCAGGATCCCCGCGAGGACGACGGCTGTGGCACCGGCCCATGTTCTACCGCGAATGGTTCTTGTGATTGTGTTCATTGTCCACCTCTCGCCGGATGGCATTGTTTGTGGCAAACCTACCGCTTCCCGACGGAGTCGCAAATAACCTGTTCGGGTTATCCCTGCCGGTTGCCCCGCCGAACTGATAATCAGTACCCTTGTTGACATAGCCATGCAGATCAACGTCGTTTCTCTGGACGTCGCCCTGTCTCCGCGGTTCGAGGTGCTGCCGGCCGGCCGCGCTATACAGGGCTTCGGTGCCGGCGGCATTTTCCCGGTTGCCAGCGCTGTGATCGCTGACACCTTTCCGGAGGAGAAACGGGGCGGAGCCCTGGGCTTGATTGGGGCGGTGTTCGGTCTGGCCTTCATTATCGGGCCGGTCCTCAGGGGGCTACTGCTGCGCTTTGGCTGGCAATGGTTGTTTCTGATCAATCTCCCCGTTACCGCCGCCGTAGCTGTGCTGGGTCTGTGGGTTTTGCCCGGGCAGAGAGGTTCCGAGCGGGCCGCATTCGACTGGGCCGGCATGGTCGTCCTGGCAGCGGCCCTTGCCTCTCTGGGCTTTGGGATCAATGGTGTGCAGGCCGATGCCCTATGGACCGGTTTGGTCACGCCCAGGTCCTGCCCGTCCTATTGGCCGCGGCGGCCATGCTCGCTTTCTTGGGCCGAATCGAGCGTCGGGCTCTCGATCCGATCGTACCCTCACGGCTGATCGACACTCCCCAGAGAGTCCTGGTAGTGGCTTTAGCTGCAGGGGCGGGAATCGTCGAAGCGGGCCTGGTGTATGTGCCCACCTTAGCGGTTACCGCATTGGGGGTTAGCGCCAGTGCCGGCAGCTACCTGCTGCTGCCGCTGGTGGGAGCGCAAGGTATCTAAGGCCTCCGGATTGGACGACCCGGCTCACTCCGGTGTAACTTCTAATCCATGAGCAGCTTTCATGAGAAACTCGGGGTAAACGATACGGTTCTGGCCCTGGCTGTTGCGCGCTTCGGCGACGCCCTGGGCAACAGCATCCTTTTCGTGGTCATTCCCCTGTTCGTGGCCAGGCTGCCCGCACCGGTTCTGTCGCTGCCGACGGCGGTTCGCGTGGGACTCCTGATTTCCATTTACGGCTTGATTAACGCCTTGCTCCAGCCGGTTATGGGGGGAGTTGGCGATCGGTTGGGCCGCCAGAAGCCCCTGGTGCTGTTCGGTCTGGCTGTGATGGCGGCGGCAACCCTTGGCTTTGCCCTGGCCGTCCGCTTTATCGACCTCCTGTTTCTGCGTGGGTTTCAGGGAGTCGGGCTGGCCTTGACCGTTCCGGCTTCCCTCGCCCTTATGGCCAAAAATACCCGCCCTGAATCCCGCGGCGCGTCTATGGGGGTGTACACCACCTTGAGGATGGCGGGTTTTTCCATCGGGCCCCTCCTCGGCGGTCTTCTGTACGATCACCTCAGCTTCAACGCCTCGTTCTTCACAGGAGGTGCCTTTATTTTTCTGGGATTCCTGATGGTCCTGAGATTCGTCAAGGATGATGATCCCCGGTCGCGGAAACGGCTCCCGCACGCTCGCCCCGTCGGTGGCTCGGAGGTGGACGTGGAATCCCGAGGCCACGCGGATAACCCTCCAGAGGCGCCCTCAAACCCCAAGAGCCGGATCATCGACCTTTCGCTCATCAGCCCGACGATCGCTGTCGCAGGATTCGCCACATTGACGATGGCCATTGCCTTCAGCATGATCACCACCCTGGAAAACCAGATCAATTCCCGGATCGGCCAGAGCGCCTCCGCCTTCGGCTTTGCCTTCAGCGCCATGATGATAAGCCGTCTGGTCTTTCAAATCCCCCTGGGCAGAC
>Ga0315553_10003601_pt1 | contig 11990 bp, 10 predicted proteins | sample SalMarSW160140MG_FD_203099 | JGI IMG/M metagenome (GOLD analysis project Ga0315553, IMG submission 203099) | Salt marsh sediment microbial communities from the Plum Island Ecosystem LTER, Massachusetts, United States - Salt Marsh Sediment SW1601-40 ... | reverse complement strand
CCTGCGGAGCGGCGTGCAGCGCATCAAGGTTGACGGTGGCCGCGCCGTGGGCGTCGTGCTCGACGACGGACGCGAAATCGAGGCCCGAACGATCCTCTCGTCCGCCGGCGCCCCCGAAACGATGCGAATGTGCGACGACGCCCGGCAGGACGCCCGGCCGCCGCAGTCGGGGCAAGTCTCGTTCGTCGAAACCGTTTCGGTGTTCGACCGGCCGCCCAAGGAGCTGGGCTACGATCGCACGATGGTGTTCTACAACGATTCGCCCGTGTTTCACTGGCATCGGCCCACCGATGAACTGTGCGACGTACGTAGCGCCGTGATGTGCTCGCCCAACAATTTCCAGTACGACCCGGCACGGGGCGAGATGCCCGACTATATGCTGCGCGTCACCACGCTGGCCGACCACGGGCGGTGGATGTCGCTCTCGGACGACGAATACCGCCTCGAAAAGCTGCGGTGGTACGACCGCATCCACGCGTCGGCGACGCGTTTCGTGCCCGACTACCGCAACCACGTGATCGATACCGACATGTTCACCCCCCGCACCGTCCGCCGGTTCACCTGGCGCGATAACGGGGCGATCTACGGCTCGCCCGACAAGCAGTTGCGCGGCAAAACGCACCTGGAAAACCTGTATCTGTGCGGGACAGACAACGGCTTCGTCGGTATCATGGGGGCGATCATCAGCGGCATCGCGGTGACCAACAAGTACCTGCTGCGGGACTGAGGATGGCTCCGCCGGGCGCGGGTTGTACCCGTTCGGCGCGGGTCTCCCGACCCCGCCCGTTCGGCGCGGGTCTCCCGACCCCGCCGATGCAGCGACCGCAGGTCTCCCTGCTTGAGACCTTCGGTCGGTCCGTGTGGCTCGGTCGGGAGACCGGCCACAACATCAGTACCTCTTGTGGGATTGAGACGCTAACTACAACCGCTTTCCGCTTTTCCGCCCCCATGCCCCGAGATTTCCTCCAAGGCGCTCGCGACCATTACGACGTGGTCGTCATCGGCAGCGGACTGGCCGGCCTCACCGCGGCGAACGTGCTGGGCCGCGCCGGCTATTCGGTGCTGCTGTTGGAACAGCACTACAAGCTGGGCGGCCTGGCCACCTGGTTTCGCCGACCGGGCGGGCACATTTTCGACATTTCGCTGCACGGGTTTCCCGTCGGCATGATCAAAAGCTGCCGCCGCTATTGGAACGACGAGATCGCCGACCTGATCGTTCCGGTGCCCAACATCCGCTACGACAACCCGATGTTCTCGCTGACCACGGCGTTCGACCGCGAGGACTTCAAGCGGCTCTTGACCGGCCGCTTCGGCGTCGAACCCGCGGCCGTCAGCCAGTTCTTCGATACCGTGTGGGCAGCGAGCACGCGCGACAACTCGACGCTCACCACCGGCGAACTGCTCAACCGTTTCTTTCCGGGCCGCGAAGACGTGGTACGGCTACTGCACGAGCCAATCACCTACGCCAACGGCTCCGGGCTCGAAGATCCCGCGTCGGCCTTTGGCATCGTCTTTTCGAATTTCATGTCCAAGGGCATCTACACGTTCGCGGGAGGCACCGACCAACTGATTCCCCTGATGCAAAAGTCTCTGGCGAGTCACGGCGTCGACGCTCGCGTCCGCTGCGACGTCGAGCGCGTGCTGGTCGAAGGGGGCCGCGTCACGGGCGTCGTCGTGAACGGCCGGACGATCGGCACTCGGGCCGTCGTATCCAACGCCAACCTGCGGAGCACGATCTTTCGCCTGGTCGGCGCCGAGCACTTCGACCGGCGTTTCGTCGATGAGGCCGAGGCCGTACGAATGAACTGCTCCAGCACGCAGGTGTTCATGGCACTCAAGCCCGAGCGGCAGATCGACGAATCGACGGGCGATATTCTGTTCAGCTCGACGGCGCCCCGGTTCCGCACCGATCTGGTCGTCTCTCCGAATATCACCAGCCGCACGTTTACCTTCTACTATCCCAAGTCGCGGCCCGGTGCCGAGCCGCGGTGCCTGGTCGTCTCCAGCACCAATGCCCGCTTCGAGGACTGGGCCGACCTCACGCGGCCCGAGTACGAAGAGCGCAAGCGGCAATTGATCGAAGGCACGATCGACGCCCTGGAAAAGTACGTGCCCGACGTGCGCCGCGATTTGGATCACGCCGAGGCGGCCACGCCGATCACCTTTCGGCATTACACGCGGCACGTCGATGGGGCCAGCTTCGGCACCAAGTTCGAAGGGCTTGCCGTCAGCCGCGCTTTGCCCGAGCAGATTCAGGGCCTGTATCATGCCGGCAGCGTGGGTATCATCATGTCGGGCTGGCTGGGAGTGATTAACTACGGCGTGATCGTGGCCAACGACGTCGACTTGCAGCTCATGCGCTGGGCGGCCGCGCCGGCTGCGGCATCGGTATGATGTCGGCGAAACCCTCCACGACCGACAGTCGAGAGACGCAGGCTCATCTCATGGAATTCGACGCCATTCATGCCGCCATTCCCCACCGCGCTCCCATGTTGCTGGTGGACGAAGTGGTCGAGCAGGATGCGAATCGCATTCTCTGCCGCAAGACATTCCGCGCGGACGAGTACTTCTTCCAGGGACATTATCCGCACTATCCGCTCGTGCCCGGCGTCATTCTCTGCGAGTCCGCCATGCAGGCGGGGGCGATTCTGCTCAGCCCGCACGTTCGCGAAGAAGGGGGCGTGCCCGTGGTGACCCGCATGCGCGAAGTGAAGTTCAAGCGGATGGTGCGGCCCGGGGAAACGATCGACATGGAAGTAACGCTCGACGAACAGCGCGGCGGCGCATTCTTCCTCACGGCGCGGGTCACATGCCAAGGACAAATCGCCGCGCGGTTCCACTTCGCCTGCAAGATGGCGTCGCCTGATGCGCCAGAGTTCGACAGCGGCTGAGCGAAGTACCAAGTAGGTCCGGCTTGCCGAGCCGGACCTGTAGTGGCGATGCCAATCGCCCGATGTCCGGCTGAAAACTGATAACCGAAAACTGAAAACTCCCTCCCCTGTCATGGATTTCCTGCAGCTCGCCGGCAAGTCGATTCTGGTAACGGGCGTGGCCAATCGCAAGAGCGTGGCTTACCACGTGGGCCGCGTGTTGGCCGAGTGCGGCGCCACGCCCATTTACGCGGTCCGCACCGCCGAGCGGCGAGAAAGCGTCCGCAAGCTGCTCGACGACGCGCCGGTCTACGTGTGCGACGTGGAGAAGCCCGAAGAGATCGCCCGACTCCGCGACGAAGTGGCCGCCCACGCGCCGCTGCACGGCATCCTCCACTCCATCGCGTTTGCCGACTACGAAGAAGGCCCCAAGCCGTTTCACGAAACGAGCAAGGAGCAGCTTCTGCGGGCGTTCGACGTTTCGTGTTATTCGCTCATCGCGCTCGCCGGCGCCATGAAGGACTTGCTCGACCCCGATGCGTCGGTCGTCACGGTGTCGATCTCAACCACCCGCATGGCCAGCGAGAGCTACGGTTTCATGGCTCCGGTGAAGGCGGCCCTCGATTCGTCGCTGGCCTTCCTGGCCAAGTCGTTCAGCCGCTTCTCCCGCGTAAGGTTCAACGCCGTGTCACCCGGGCTGCTCAAGACGTCGGCCTCGGCCGGCATTCCGGGCTACGTCGACGCGTACCTGTATGCCGAACAGGTGATCCCCCGCAAAAAGGCGGTCGAGACCGAAGAAGCGGCCAACGTGGCGGCGTTTCTGCTCAGCCCCCGTTCGTCGGGCATCACCGCCCAAACGGTCGTCGTCGACGCGGGCATGTGCATCAACTACTTCGACGACGAAATCATCCGCCGCGTGAACCGGCCGTAGCTGCCGATAGCCGCTACGTTCATGTGGCGCTTCGCCCGTGCCGTCACTCGATCGGCATAGTGTAGCTGATGGCTCCGACGGCGGCGCCCTTTTTGGCATCCTTGTAGTGGTCGTGGCACATCGTGCACTTCTCCATGACCACGGGCACCGCGGTCATGGCTCGCAGCACGGGGCGGCCCTCTTTCGTCTCCACCGCGTCGACGTACGCCTCGCCCGCTTGCAGACGCTTGACCGCCTGCTTTTCGAACTCGTCGCGGGCGACGTTCTTCTCCTCGTACGGCTGGCCGCTCACATCGATCAGCCGCACGCCGTGCCAGCCTTTTTCCGACACGTGCTTGAACAGCGCCACGGCCGCGCTGCCGGCGGGAAAGTCGTCGACGTCGTTCACGTACTTGTCGGTAATGAGCACGACGGTCGTCTTGTAAATATCGTCGAGCATCTGCACCTCGCGACGGGCCCGCTTCAGCGCAGCCTCGTCGACCTTGGCCGCGGCGTCTTTCGTCGTGGGTTCATCGGCCGCGCTGTTGCGCGAGAAGGAACCGCTAAACAGCGAGACGCCGACCATCAGGGCGGCGACCACAATCAGGGAAACAAACGACGGTCGATGGCGATTCTTCGCGGTTGTCATGGTGGGATAATCCTTGGTGGGAGGTAAGGAAGGTGGGTAGGAAAGTAAGTAGGTCCCGCTTGCCTAGCGGGACCTCATGGCGGGTGATAACTCATTCAACACTGTTCAGCGCGGGTTTCCCGACCCCGCCGAGGCGACGACCGCAGGTCTCCAGGATTGAGACCTTCGGTCGGCCGGCGTGGCACGGTCGGGAGACCGGCCACAACCTTACGCGGCACGGTCGGGAGACCGGCCACAACCTTACGCGGCACGGTCGGGAGACCGGCCACAACTATCGTTCAAGTCCCGCCCGGCAGACGGGACCTACGTCGCAACACGACTCAACTGTCTTTTCGCCGGCAGCACGTCGGCCAGGGTGATGCCGTCGAGGTAGTTCATTTGCAGGTCTTCGGCGTCGGCCAGAACGCGTTTTAGTTTGCAGAACGATTCGATCACGCACACGCCGTCGGTGCCGACGCACTCCAACAGGTGCATGTTCCCCTCGAAGGCGGCAATCACTTCGCCCACGCGGATATCACCGGCCGGCCGAGCCAGGCTAATCCCCCCGCCGCGCCCCCGCTGGCTGCGCACAAACCCCAACCGGGCAAGCTGCTGCACCACCTTGGCCACGTGATGCCCCGAGATGCCGAACAAAGTCGCCACGTCGGCAGCGGTAGCCCGATCCGGCACGGTAGCCAGATACATGAGCGTCCGCAGCGCGTAATCAGTCTGCAAGGAAAGTCGCATGCCACGGGGCCCAAAACAGGTATTTTACGTACCACTTTTACCTGTTTAGCGACAACGAACCGCTGCGTCAAGGGTCTGACGCACGAGAAAAAGGCGTAGGTCGGGACGTGCCGCGGTGGTCTTTGATCGCCGGCAGTTCGTACTCAGTACGCCGCACTGGATTCCCGCCTTCGCGGGAATGACGGTCTATGAACAACCGACGACCGACGACGTACATCCGCCAACTGGCAACGGACCACGGACAATGGACGTCGGCGCTCAACTCGCCGATACTTGAGGAGCTATGTCGGCTTCGACAGGGTCCGCTGCTTCGGCCGGTTCGTCGAGCGTGCTGCGGACCAGCGTTCGCTGCCACTGGATGGCCATCATGATGCAGTTGATGCCCGAGCCGATGCCCAACAGGGCCAGATTCTCGCCGGGGCCGGCACAGCCGCGCTGCGTGCCGATGGCCAGTGTGAGCGGCAAGGCGCACGAGCCGGTGTTGCCCAGCCACTCGACCGTCGTGAAGTCGCGGGTTAGATCGACGCCCAGTTCATTCAGCATCAATTTGCGCTGGATCGTTCCGACCTGGTGGCAGAAGGTGGCGTTGATGTGTTCGAGCGACCAGCCGGATTCGACTAGAAAATCGTCGAACGTCTCCACGCCGGTGGCGATGCCCTCCATCATCAGCCGTTCGGAGTCGGTGTCCATCAGCGGCTGCATGTCGATGGCTGCCTCGTCGCGGCCGCTACGGCACAGGTCGTGATGCCGCGTGTGTGCCCGCACCGTGGCCGTGAGAATGCGGTTGCCGGAGTGGCTGATGTCGCGATGCGTCAGCAATAGAGCGCAGCTTCCCGAGCCGATCGTCATGGAGGCCAGGGCGCGCTTGAGCTGGGAGCGCGTGATGCTCGTGTTGCGGTTGAGCGCGGCGATGGTCGTCTCGACAAGCTGGCGGCCGCTCTCGGTACCCACGACCAGCCCGGCGCGAATCTGGCCCAGTTCGATCATGTTGGCGATCTGGACCATGCCGTTCACGAGGCCCAGGCAAGCGTTCGATACGTCGTACACCATGCACCGCTCGGGCAGGCCGAGGTGATGATGCACGCCCGCGGCAGTGGCCGGTTCGAGGTAATCGCGGCAGACGGAGCCGTGGATGAGTGCCCCCACCTGGCGACGATCGATTCCCGCAGCCCGCAGCGCCTTCTCGCCGCTTTCGATGCTCTTCTCGCTGGGCATCATGCCGACGGGCCAGAAGCGGCGCTCGACGATGCCCGACATCAGCTCGAGTCTTCCCTCGGGAAGGTCGAGGCGGCGGTACAGCGGCTCGAGCCGGCGTTCGAGCTCGATTGAAGTCACGACTTCGCCGGGGAGCGTATAGCCGATCGCTTCGAGGCAGACGTTTTGGTAGCGCATGGTGACTCAATGTTGTGGCCGGTCTCCCGACCGGGCCACGCCAAACGGCGTCACGAGAGAATCCTAGAGCGTACTGCCGCGGCGGCAGGTCGTAAACTACCCTGGCGACTGCTCATTTCGCATCAACCGCGTCCCGCTCTCGGCGATGTTGCGCTGCCTGGCCAGTCGAACTTCTACGCGAAAACTGCCAGCTTGCTTCTTGCTTGCACACGATGTAGTGCATCGCGCGATGTGCCCCCCCAAGTTGTGGGCCGTTCCTAGGAAGCGTCAGCAGGCCAGGGTACATTCGCCCCCGACTTATGCATCCCAACCCGTGCGACGCAGGGTACATGGTAAGGAGACTGGTCGAGGCCAAAGATAGGGAAGTCGTTCCGCCGCATCGTCCGTGAGGGCAAGGCGACGGAGGCAGGACCCCGACACACCCGCGATTCGTCAGGGACGACCACCAGACTCGCCCCAGGGGGGCCGTCTGCGAGGACCGTCGCGCACGTACCGGGCTGCCGTCTGAAGGCGGGAAGACGGCACGCTGCGGCGTTTCTGCTTGTATTGACGCTGAGAGCGATCACGATCGAAGCCGACGTTCGCGAGCCCGGCACGCTAGATTGCCGCGCTCCTTGCCGCCGTCTTCCTCGATCTTAGCGTCAGTATCCTCCGTTCGCTCTTTGCGCTTGCAGCCCGTTGCGGCGGCATTCTGCCATGCCGTGCGTTCTTTGCGCCGGACGATCTTCGGCTTTTTGCCGAACGGTTTTCGGCGCACGTATCTGAAAAAGGAGAGTCAGATGCTTTGCAAACCGTTGATTGGACTCAATGCCGACTACCGAGCCAACCGAAAGGATTCGCCCGCCTTCTCGTATGTTTTCTCGCGCTACTACGACTGCATCATCGCGGCCGGAGGCATACCGGTCGTCGTTCCGCCGCTTACGGAGAAGGCGGACGTGGACTGCATGCTGAACGCGGTGCAGGGCTTCGTGCTCACGGGGGGAGCGGACCTCGATCCGCGGCGCGACGGTTTCATGCTGCACCCGCGGGTGCGGACGCTCGAATCGCGTCGCGAGACGTTCGATCGCATGCTGGCGGCGCAGATTGCCGAACGGCGGATGCCCGTGATGGGCATCGGCGCGGGCATGCAGCTTTTAAACGTTGCGCAGGGGGGGAACCTGTTCTTGCACCTTCCCGACGACTTGCCCGAGGCGCTGCCGCATCGCGATCCGCAGGACCCCGCTCACCGGCACGGCCTGGTGGTGACGCCGGGCTCGCTGATGGAGCGTGTGTACGGCGACGGCGAGATTCGCGTCAACAGCATGCATCACATGGCCATCGACGAGGTGGCTCCGGGATTCACCGTTACGGCACGCTGCCCCGACGGCGTGATCGAAGCCATCGAAAGCACCACTCCCGACTGGTTCGCGCTGGGTACGCAGTTCCATCCGGAGGCCGAGTCGGCCTCGGCGCTCGACGTGCGCATCTTCGAGGAATTCCTCGACGGCGTGGCGGGGCGTATTGGTGCTGAAGTGCGGCTGGTGGCGTAGAGCGTTGTGGCCAGTCTCCTGACCGAGCCACCGCGATGGGACCTGTTGTGGCCGGTCTCCCGACCGAGCCACAGCGATCCACCGAATAATTCAACGCAGGAGACCTGCGGTCGTCGCCTCGGCGGGGTCGGGAGACCCGCGCCGAACACAAGAAAGGTCCTGCTCGGCAAGCGGGACCTACCGGTTCTCACACGCTGACTGGCGTGCCCAGCACGCGAAGAAATTCGCGGATCCAGGCTGGGTGCGCCGGCCAGGCGGGCGCGGTGACCAGATTGCCGTCGACGTGTGCGTTATCGAAGCCTTCGCTGGCCGGCACATACCGTCCTCCGCAAAGCTCCACCTCCGGGGAAACAGCGGGGTACGCGCTGCACGATTTGCCGTCGAGCACGCCGGCGGCGGCCAAAAGCTGCGGGCCATGGCAGATGGCGGCGATCGGCTTGCCCGCCTTAGCGAAGTGCCGCACGCATTCCAGCACTCGCTGGTCGCGGCGCAGGTATTCGGGCGAACGGCCGCCGGGGATTACGAGCGCGTCGTAGTCGGCCGGGTCGATCTGGTCGAACGCGGCATGGAGGCGAAAGTTGTGCCCGCGCTTCTCGCTGTAGGTCTGCTGCCCCTCAAAGTCGTGTATGGCGGTGGCGACCGATTCCCCCTCCTTCTTGCCGGGGCAGGCGGCGTGCACGGTGTGCCCCACCATCAGCAGCATCTGAAACGGGACCATCGCCTCGTAGTCCTCGACGAAGTCGCCGACGAGCATGAGGATTTTCTTTTTTGCCATCGTGGCTTCCTTGGCTTGAGTGAGACTGGCGCAATGCTCTCATGTTGTGGCCGGTCTCCCGACCGAGCCACGTCGGTCGACCGTAGGTCTCAAAACTGCCAATGCGCGGTCGCAGCTTCGGGGAAAGTGTCCGTGGTCAGTTGTCAGTCGTCAGTTGTAGGAACCCGTTGCGCTTAAGCTGTCGACTTCCGCGAACGCCGCAGCATACGCACGAGAAGCCACAGGGGGAATACGACGGCCACCAGAAACACGCCCAGCCAGGGGCCGATAGCCACGGCCGCCAGCACCACGAATTCGCCGAACTTGCGCAGCGCCAACAGCGAGCCGCTGAAGGTTTCACCGATTCGGCCGCCGAACGTGGGGGCCTGCGGCGGCGTGTACGAACGGTCCTCCTGGGCGGTGATCGTGACCGTGGTCATTTCGATGCGATCGTCGAAGTACCGTAGCCGCCCTTCGTACAATTCGATCTGCTCGCGGATCTTGGCAAGCTGCGACTCGGCGGCAATCACGTCACTCACGTTGCCCGTCCGTTCGTCGACCAGTTTAAGCATCCGTTCCTCAAGCCGCCGCTGGTTGGTGAGTCGCGCGCTGATGTCGACGTACTCGGCGCTCACGTCCTCTGAGCTGATCTGGCGATCCCGCGGAACGCCCAGGTCGACCACCTGATCCACAAAGTCGTCGAATCGGGCCACCGGAATCCGTAGCACCCAGTGGCCGCTCAGCTCGTCGCCCGTGCGGCGATATTCGCGAAACTCGGCGATGTTGCCGCCGAAGTCTTTGACCATCTTGCGAATCTGGGACTCGACACCGGCGAAGTCCTTCACCACCAGGTCGATCGTGGCGGTGTAGATGATCTTCTGTTCGTCCGGCTCGAGATTATCCGGCAGACTGATTGGGTTGACCTCGCCGGCGACCGCGTTGTCTTGTTGTTCGGACAATGTCTGCTCCATGGACCTGGCCGAGTCGTAGGCAACGGTCGACGGCGAATACTTGGCTCCGGTCATGCGATCCTGAGCACCGCAGCCGGCAATCAGCACGGATGAAAACACGACCGTGGCGAATGCGAGGGAGCGAAGCATGGGGCAACCCTTTCTTAGAATTGGCCGAGCGAGAAGGAGAGTTCAACACTTAGGATGCCGTTCGCTGCCCGCTGATTCCCTTTCGAATCGAAGATATCCAAAATGGCATGTACCGGGCGCTATGGATAGACTGGTGAAACGGCGGCGCGATTGCCGATAGAAGAATGGATTCCGAGTACGAGCGACTTTGCGGCCACTTGCCCGAGAAGCGACGGGTGCCCAATTCTGGGCGCACTATCGCAGAGTGCAACAAGCAGCGCGAGGCTCGTTATCTCGATCCACAGGCAATAGTAGGCGGACAGTAAAGGATTTACGACGAATTCAGGCGGATGGATCGCGCCGCGCCTTCGAACGTTTAACGATGGCCCCCTAGCCATTTGGTGGCGATCCCATGAGTGTGCCGACACCGCACTGGATGCTCTATTCGCGCACGTCGGAGCCCGACGATCACGACATCGGGTACGACGGTATCACAGCTTTCCGCTGGCACTTTTCGCTTCGCTCGGCCGACGGTGACGTTCAAGTCGAGGCGGCCGACGAAGAGCCAGAGAGCGACCGCGAGCGGATCGAGCTGTTGGCAGTCGTACGCGGCCTGGAATCGCTCGATGAGCCGTCAAGGGTAACGCTCGTCACATCCAGCCCTTACGTGCGCCGCGGCTTTCGTTTCGGCTTGGCCGAGTGGAAGAAAAACGGCTGGCAGTGGGAGCGGTTTGGACGCATGGCCCCCGTGAAGCACGCCGACCTGTGGCGGCGCGTCGACCGGGTGATGGAGTACCACCAGGTGGAGTGCCGCGAGTTGCGGTTCGACCCGCCGCTCGATGACCTGTCGCCGCCGCACTTTCAGGTGGGGCGCCGCATCAGGCGGCATCGTGGCCATGTCGCCGTCGCCGCGCAATGCGTCGTGCCGGCGGCTCACGCATTTCGGGCATCGATCACCAATCGGCTCGAAGGATTGCTGGGATGGAGGCTTCAGGCCGTTTGCTGCTGGTTGGCAAGGACTTACGGCGAAACGACGCGGCGATTCCGCCGCCTGGTTTCCTCCGCAACGGGCGGCTCCCACTTTCGCCGTCGCGCTTGTGAACAGACACTTCAGGGAAACTGCTAGGGCAAGGATCGGTCAGGCAGGTCGGAACACAGACATCCACGACTGCGGTACAACTTGTACAGTGGCCGAATGGATAGGCGTGGATCAACATGGCGGGATCGCGGTCTCTTCGGGAAAGCCCCCACTGCGGGATGGCCCCGACGGATGAGGCACAATCCCGGTGCATCGGCAATGGACGGGAGAAGCGGCCGTGCGAACAGGCGTTTCCAAAGAGAGTGTCGGTGCTCTGGTCGAAGGGCGACACGAGAACCCTTTTGAAATCCTCGGCCCGCACGTTGTAGAACAGGGCGGTCAGCAGGTGCTGGCCGTTCGGGCCTATTTGCCCGGCTCGAAGCAGGCGTGGGTGCTGCACGGAGCGCATAGCGCGACGCTCCCCATGCGGTGCATCCATCCGGCCGGATTGTACGAAGCGATTTGTCCTCTCTCGGCCGCTCCGGCTGCCGGGAGCTATCAGCTCAGGTTTGCCAACGACCACGGCGAAGTGACAACCGTGCACGATCCGTACTCCTTTGCTCCGCTGCTATCTGACTACGACCTGTACCTCTTCGGTGAAGGTTCGCACCTGGAGGTTTACAACAAGCTCGGCGCCCAGCTTCGCGAGGTCGACGGCGTTGCGGGCGTGAACTTCGCCGTTTGGGCACCCAATGCCGCCGGCGTCAGCGTGGTCGGCGATTTCAATCGTTGGGATGGTCGGCGGCACCTGCTTCGCAAACACATTCCCAACGGCATCTGGGAGCTGTTCGTTCCCGGCATCGGCGCTCGCGAGAAGTACAAGTACCGAATCCAGAATGCGTTCGGCGGCTCGATCGATAAGACCGATCCCTTCGGGTTCGCGGCGGAGCTCCCCCCACGCACCGCTTCGATCGTGACCGACATCAGCCGCTATCAGTGGAACGATGCCGGTTGGCTCGAAGCGCGAGCCAGCACCAATCCGCTCGACCGGCCGATCTCCGTG
>Ga0315553_10003600_pt1 | contig 11992 bp, 7 predicted proteins | sample SalMarSW160140MG_FD_203099 | JGI IMG/M metagenome (GOLD analysis project Ga0315553, IMG submission 203099) | Salt marsh sediment microbial communities from the Plum Island Ecosystem LTER, Massachusetts, United States - Salt Marsh Sediment SW1601-40 ... | reverse complement strand
GATGTTTCTATACCAGTTTTCGATACTGCTGAAATAACGTCAAATCTGAAAGTTGCTCTCAACGGAAAACAGATCACACAAGAAATGGACTGCTCAGCAGGTGAGACAGAATACTGTTTCAACATCAAGATAATTCCAACAACGTTCGAAGATGGACTGCCGGGAGTAACTGTAATTCTGGAAAACATAACAGAACGTAAAAGGATGGAAGAGGCACTTCGGAAAAGCGAGCGGCGTTATCGTCTCTTGCTGGAGTCTATCTCTGACGGCGTTCTTGTTCTGGACAGGGAATTGAGGTTTGTTTTAGTTAATGATGCGGTGGCAAGTCTCTTGCGGGTGCCGAAGGAGAAGTTGCTGGGGAACAAACTCACTGATTTGATTAAGGATGCTGAGGAAACACCTTTTTTTGAGACTTTGGAGCGTGTGATGGAAACGCATAAGCCTGATACTGTTACCGACAAGTATGTTTTTGAGGATGGGCGGAGGGGATGGTATGAGGTGCGCCTGTATCCTGTTCCGGAAGGCGTTTTGGGTATAGTAACGGATATCACTGAACATAAGAAAGCCGAAGACGAGTTGGTTCGTTTATCTAATGCTGTGAAGATGTCAACGGATAGCATTGTAATCACTGATATGGATGGAAAAATCGTGGATGTAAATGAAGCCACACTAAAAATGTACGGCGCCGACAACAAAAATGACTTGATTGGAAAGAACTCCTTCGACCTTATAGCTCCCGAGGATCGAGAAAGAGCTACAGTTGTTTTTAAAGAACTGCTGGAAAAAGGAACCCCAAAATTCCAAAAATTCAAAGTTGTCAAAAAGGATGGTACCAGAAAAACTGTGGAGATGAGCGTAGCCGTAATGAAAGACGCCGATGGCAAACCAATAGGAATTGTGGGTATAAGTAGGGACGTTCCTGAAAGCAAGAAAACGGAATAAGAAAGGTACGCGTTCAGGCAGACAGATGGGGTAATGGAACTATTTTTCTTTCACGGTTATAGCATCAACTGGACAGCTTGATTTACATTCTAAACATGCTGAACAACTGCTTGGATTGGTGACAATGGGTTGTTCCTCAAACCATTCTAAAACACCGAAAGTACAAGCTTCAACACATTTTTTGCAGCCAGTGCAGCGGCAATAATCAATCTTGATTTCTACAACCATTCTCGGTGTCCCCTAATGCAGCTGAGTACATGCTCTTAGGATATAACTTTCTTCTTAAGAAATCCACCTTTAATGTCGTTATATGTTTTTAGTGGTTACAGAGATTGTTTCGTGCTGGCACATAAGATGCGTGAAAAGCACGTTATAACTATAAAATTTACCGTATATCGACGGTAGCTTTATAAAATAACTTGAATAATAATGAATGCAAGTGACGGTTCATTGGATGTTATTTTAGTCTGCGACGTAATGATGAATTTGGAGGGCTCAATTCGCCCCACTGCGTATCTTGCCAGTGGGTTGGTTAGAAAAGGCTTTAAGGTTTCTATGATTTCACCGCTGATATCACATGCCGTTGAAGAATATTTGCATGAAAACGGTATAGTGCCTATAAACCTACATGCTAAACTTGTTGCCAAGAATATGGGACTTTCATTGTTGTGGCTTGAGACATGGGCACGAGAAGCCTTTTTGAATCTGAACTCAAGGCACATTCACAACCAATGTTTAGCCACAATTAACTTTTCACAGGTGATTTCTGTTCCCTCTTTAGCTTGGTATCTACAGGGACCTCCTTACGTTGCCTTAAAAGATTTAGAGAAAGAGCTTTCAGCGGGTTTTAGGATTGCCTACAAGTTTTTGAAACCCGCTATCGACTATGCTGATAAAAGGCTAATTAACAGCATGCATAGGAGTTCATCGGTGGTCGTTGCTAACTCGAAGTTTTGTGCTTCAATGTATTCTAAATTAGGAGTTAGGGTTTCCGATGTGATTTGTCCACCTATTGACTGCCAAATATTTCATCCATCAACATCAACCCCGTCGTCTGATTACGTTTTAACCTATTTTGGAAAGGAAACAAAATTTTCAGTTGTCAAAAGAATAGCGGACATGGGCGTCAAAATCAAGGCGTTCGGCTCAAAGATGCCAATTTTCCAGAAGGGACTAACAAATCATCCTAACATTGAGTTTTTGGGAAGAGTTTCTACGGACGAGCTGGTGGACGCTTATTCGAACGCTCTCTTTACGCTTTTTCCGTTTACCCACGAACCTTTCGGTTATGTGCCTCTTGAGAGCATGGCTTGCGGGACGCCCGTGCTTACTTACGATTTGCAGGGTCCAAAGGAGTACGTGATTGATGGAGCCACTGGTTGGCTTGTACAAACTGACAGTAAGCTTGTACAAAAGGCTGTGGAACTGTGGAAAGGAAACGATCCTTCACATATGATGAAAAACTGTTTAAGAGAAGCTTCAAGATTCGACAAAAAATTCTACGTTGAGAAATGGCAAAGGATACTAAAAAATAATCTCTGGAAGGGTGAGGAACCTTGAAACTGCTACATTTGATCAGTGAAAAACCGCCGGTTGTAAGCGGATTCTCTAGGGTTATAAATAATCTGTCGGAAGAACTCACAAAGATGGGGCATGAAGTGCATGTGCTATGTACTCAGGATTGCAACATGAAACTGGTTGGGGATATCAAGTTCATCACCGGTATGGACAGCATAAATAGGCACATCAAGAATAGGAACTATGACATCATAAGCATTCACGGTCACACACCCACATTCTCAGATAGGCTGTTCTTAAAGTCTAAGCTGGAGAGAAAAAAAGTTGTGTACGTGTTCCATTGCCTCGGTAACTATTATTTTAAGCCGTTCGCCGCGCTGTATAATAGCGTCTTTAATAATGTCCTGCTTAGGCTTGCAGACGCGGTTGTAGTCAGTTCTGAATCGTATTATAATCTACTGCCTGGGTGTTCTAGGAAATATGTTGTACCGTGGGGGGTGGATGTTGACAAATTCTCGGGCAACAGGACGATTCATGATGGATACAGGTTACTTTTTGTTGGCCAGATGCGACCCTATAAGGGACTTGATGTGCTTCTGCAGGCTATGAAGGGACTTGATGCTGAGCTAAGTGTGGTCGGCAATGGACTTTACACAATTAAATATAAGCGAATTGCTCAAAAGTTGGGTCTTAGGAACGTTCATTTTTATGGCACCGTTTCGGACGACAAGTTACGGCAGATGTATCTCAGCAACGATGTCTTAGTGCTCCCAAGTGTGAGTATGAATGAGGCGTTCGGTCTTGTAACATTGGAGGCGGCTTCAGCTGGCTGTGCTGTAGTAGCTTCGGATCTCCCTGGGCTGAGGGACGTGGTAAAAGATTTCGGCCTGCTTGTCAAATCTAACGATCCTAAAAGTCTTAGGGATGCTATAATTACCCTGAAAGATGAGGCTGTCAGAGCGGAGTATGTGAGCAAGGGCTTGAGTGCTGTAGGGAAATATAGCTGGCGCAGGGTTGCTGAAGAGTACACCAAGATATACAAAGATGTGCTTTCAAGGGTGCAGGGTTTGTGTGACAACAGTTCTAGCTATAATTTGGGGCGGTAAATGTGAATAAAGGCATTATAAATCGCAAATTTTTGTGTGCTCGTATGAGACAAGGTGGCACTCGTTTGTCTAGGTCTTCATACGCCATCATAGTGATTATCGTTTTGGTTATTTCTACGTTAGCCGTTGCGATGTACCTGGTGAGCAGACCTTCGGGCTCGTCGTTCTCCATCTACGATGTATCGTTCAAGTTGGGTGAGGATAATAGGAGCATAGAATTGCATGTAAGAGTAGAAAGGGGAAGCATAGAACTCGATCATCTATCTGTGAACAACACGGTCGTGCCTAGTTGGAGTGCCGACAAGCACATAGTCGGGGAGGGCGAGGAGACTACGTGTGTGCTAGAATACCCTTGGAGGATGGGCAGGGATTATGTCGTTAAGCTCGTAACTGCTGACGGACAATCCGCAGAGGTTACGGCTACAACACCAGAAACGGCTCCTACCTTAAGCGTGAATATAAAAAATGTGAACGTAAACTCAAGTTCCGGATTCTTAAATGTTAACGTGGAATATGAGGCTCATGGTGACGGCGTTGATACATTACATATGCTGCTCTTTACTTATTCATCATTCGAAAATTGGAGTAACAACGTCTACATTTTCTATGATCCTGATTATATGGCTGATGAAAGCATCAAGAGAGCTGACGCCATAGTCAGATACTTCGACAGCTACGGAGTGCCCATATACAAGATAGATTATAATGCACTCGAAATTTTGTCTAGAGCCGAGAGTTCGCCCGCGCGAAGATGCATGCTGATAGTTGTGAATCCTTTGAAGGATGTGTTAGGAAGGAAACTTTACGATGCCATGCCTGCGCCGCTTGTGGACCCTAACGGAAACGGGAGTATGCGGGATGATTCGAGACATTGGAAGTCTTTCTTGTATGACTGGATGGCGGACGAGGGGATGATTCTCGTTACTGTGGGGTCGCTGCAGCCGCATAAAAGAATATTATATGGCGATGGGATATACAGTTTCGCAAGGGACGCCACCAAGCCTTTTGATACGCACCTGTTTTTAACGAACGCTTCAGGGGAAGAAAGCATAATAAAAGGTAGCTTTACGCTTGGTGATTACACGCCCACAAGGACATCTGACACGTTAGGGATTTCTTATAGAGACGGATCGTTCGGGTTCAACAAGGATACCATGGAACTGTATGACCTGCAGTACTACGCTTACGGCGACTACAAATTATCTACTGAAGATGGTAACCTGAACCTTACGCTGCCTGTGTTTATACGTGTTGGCGAAGGAGGCTGGTTGGCTATGGGCGACAGGGAGTTCTGGCTGAGCGATGAGCAGCTTGCCCACGACCTGTTCATGATTTATGTGCAGGGAGTGTGGAACTCAAAGTGGATACCTTACGGCTGGTACTGGGACAGCGGGTGTGCCTTTCACAACTGTTGTGGAACACTTTTAGCTAATGGCACTTTAGAAACAGAACTTATTCCCTCAGACATTATTGGTGACGAGCTTGTCGTAAGGGTTATCGCCATTGCGCGTTCGTCAGATCTTGACAGCGGTATTGTATCAGAGCAGATAACTGCGCATGAAATTCGCTGAGGTATCAAGCATTGAAGTTGATGCTGTCGAATAGGAGAATGTTGTATGTTCTCCTTTTGTGCTATTCGATTGCCATCGGCATCTACTACGCGCTTCCAACAGGATTGGCGGCTGAAGAATGGCACAGTTTTTACTTGTATTTAGACAGTCACGGAGCCACGCCATATGTTGACGTTCGGGAGGGCTACCCTCCAATCGGCTTTTTAATATACATGCCACTCTACTACGCCTTCCAAGACAATGTTGCAGCGTTCTCCTATGGCTTTAGAGCTTTGAACGGGGCACTTTTGGTTGCAACACTGTTCGTGTTATATCACGTGTCGAAATCAGTGGGTGGAGAAAAAAAAGGGTTAAAAACTGCATTATATTACGCGCTTCTTCCATCTGTGGTGATAGTTAACGCGTATTCAAATGATGTCGTAGCCCTGCTTCCTGCGGTACTCGCAATATATATGATGCAAAAGAAGAAGGCTGCGTTATGTGGACTATTGCTGGGCTTGGCTGCGCTCAGTAAAGGTTTCCCCGCTTTGTTGCTTATACCTGCGTTAATAGCGTTTACAGATGCCAAGGATAAGGTGAAACTTGTAGGCGTCATGTTGTTTACTGTTGTCTTTGCAAGTTTGCCGTTTCTGCTGGCGAACCCTTTCACGTATACGTCAACTTTTGTTCATCAGGGGTCGAGAGGACCTTGGGAGACCGTGTGGGCACTTGCTGAGGGCTACTACAGCCACGGCGGCTTGCTTCATCCATACTTTGACAAGTTTTTTTATCATTTCAACTTAGTGAACGTGTATCCTGCGAGTCCTTATGATGCTGCAGTCTATGCATGGAACTTCAGTTTGATGCCTCTGCTGCTAACTGTTTGTCAGGTAGGGATAGTTGCCGTAGTTTCACTAGCGTATAAAGGTCGAAAAGATGAAGTGGTTTCTCTGTGTGGTTTGCTTTACATATCATATATGCTGTTCTTTCAAGGATACAGCACACAGTTTTCCGTGTCTACGCCATTATATCTGCTGCTAGCAACCATGAATAATCCGCTGATTTTTCTAATACCGTTGGAGCTAAGTCACATCTTACAGAGGATGTCTTGGGACACGTATTTTTTCGGATCAGAAATTCTTAGGGATGCACATTTGCCGATGCTCGTGTTTGCGATAGTGCTGAGGAGCATCGTGTTTGGGGCTTTGATCTTCTCTGCGTTGCGGTCAAATTTCAGGTTCAAGCAGCTAACTGATTTTTTTGAACGGCTGGTTGGTTACTTGAAGTTACTCAAAGATAAGTGGCTAGTTTTGACTTTGTCAGCTACGGTTGTTATGGCGTTGATGAGTTCTGTGATGCTCTGTGATTATTTAGAGGATGATGCAAGGTTCAAGTCTTTTGATGGGCGCCTAAACGTTTCAGAGTCTGAATGGCAGAGCATAAACTTAGATGGGTTGAAGAATGGCGATCAGGTTATGGTCAGGCTGGTCACGAATACGCGGCTTGACGCCGAAATAGTTCCCGATGACTTAGCAACTCCTATAGAACGCGGCGTTAGAAACCCATTTCATTTAAAGGACTCTTTCAACGAGACCATGTTGTTTTTCGCGGCAGAATCCGAATCGTACAGCTTGATGCTGAAAATGGCTCACCCGGCTACTCCATTCAGAGTTACTGATGGATTAGATGGAGACCTTGACATCAACGCAACCAGCAACGGGTCAGCACTCGTGCTTAAACTCCGTGATGAAGGTGTGGATGGGCAGGGCAGCATGCTTAGGCTGGCTTATCCCTGTGGCGTCTATGTGGGAGACGATTTCAGCCTAAGTTTCAGGTATAAGATAATAGAGGGCAACGTATCCGATGTGCTGCTTGACGTGTTTGATGACACCGACGAGTGGATATACACATTTGACGCCACTGAAAACTTCGTTTTAAAACCCGACAGCCGGGATATTTGTGGCTGCTCAAACCTTCCCAACGACCAACTGTCGCTCGTAGCCATCTCCATGTTAATGGATGACAACTCCTCAGCAACCATCAAATTAGAGGAATTAGCCGTAAACAGCAACAACGGAACCCGCGAAGTGAAGTTTTATGCTAGCGACAACGAGGAAATCCTGTATGAAATATTTATAGAGAGAGACTTCACACCCTCCACAAGCTATGGTGCCGCTTTAATCCTCACGGTAGCATTCGGCGTGGCTACACTGTATCGCTTACATGTAAAAATTAAAGGGGGTAAACAGACACATGACCCTTAAGGTGGCGGTCGGTTGAACGTTACTTTGGCTTGTGATGCAATGATGGATTTAGAGGGAGGGGTTAGACCCGCCCTGTATTTAGCTCATGAGCTGGTGAAAAGGGGACATGACGTTTCTATGGTTTCTCCGATAATGTCCCAAGAGATTGAACAGCATTTACATTCAACTGGCGTTACGCCTCTCAATTTACACGTTAATCTTTTTGCCAAGCGGTTAGGGTTTTCTTTGTCGTGGTTCGAGTTGTGGGGGCGAGAAGCTTTTTTTAGGTTAAATTCGAAACCAGCAGTTGATCGTTCATCCGTTAGAATTAATTTCTCGCACACTCTCGTTTTTCCCGCTCATTTTTGGTATGTCCAAGGACCAACTTCGGTAGCTCTTGAAGAGGGCGAAAAAGAGTTTTTTGGGGTCCATAAGTGGGGTTACAAGATTTTGAAGCCATTAATCAACTACGCTGATGGCAAACTTATCAAGGATACTGCTGAAAGGACAGCATATGTTGTGGCTAACTCCAATTATTGCGCCTCAATATACCGGAACAGGGGAGTCAAAGTTGAAGAAGTCATCTACCCCCCTATAGACTGCAAAATTTTTCAACCCCAGACCTCCAGTCCTTCCTCGGATTACGTTTTAACCTACTTCGGAAAAGAGACAAAATTTTCGGCGGTTAAGGCTGTTGCCGATTCGGGAGTCAGCATCAAAGCCTTCGGAGCTAAATCCCCGTTCATACCCAAGGCGTTGACCAAGCATCCTAACGTCACTTTTTTGGGCAGAGTTTCTGCTGGCGAGCTTGCGGATTTGTATTCGAACGCTCTTTTCACTTTGTTTCCGTTTACTCACGAGCCTTTTGGTTACGTGCCGGTGGAAAGCATGGCCTGCGGAACACCCGCCCTCACCTACAACAGGCAAGGACCAAGCGAATCGGTGGTTCACGGGTACAGTGGATGGCTTGCAGGAAGTGACAAAGATTTTATTCACAGTGCGTTAAGGCTTTGGAAGCAAGGATATGCTTCTCAGATTAGGTCAAACTGCGTAAAAGCGGCTTCTGCATTTGATAGGGCGCTGTATGTGGAAAAATGGGTGGATGCAATAAAGGCTGAGAAAGATAGGTGAAGCAAAAAATCGTGTTCCAAGTTAGTTACGCTTATCACGGCAAACACGGTTCTCCGCAGACCCTTTCACAGCCTCGGTTAGTGCTGAAGTTGCTTCACTGTTATGTAGTCTAGGACGATTTGAGTATTGTTTGTGAAGCATCTTCCTCGCAACTCAAGTTCTGTGGGTTTGTCTATTTCGAAGTTAAGAGAAAACTCCTGCCACTTGTTTGTCTGCTCGAAATCGTTTCCGTAGATGCTTCTGAGAGCAATTATTTTCGTTCCTTGTTCGGTGACAACATCTAATAGTAGACGGCATGTTTCATTCATGGCTTTCATTCTGAAGGTGGCCATGTATGTTCCGGCGGTGAAATACTGGTAGGGACCAAACCATGTTGTTCCGATGGAGTCTTGCGGATCGCCACTGATGACTTTTTTGGAGGTGCCTGTGTAGTCCCAGGTAATTTTTCCATGCGAAGGAACCAGTTTTTTGTAGTTGAAGGTGCCTTTTTGCGGTTCGTAATATTCTATAGGTCCCTGATAATTTCTTTTAAGCAGCATTACGCCATCTAAGGATGCGACTATGCCGTATTCTTTGTTTTCAAGGAGCCTAAGGAGTACTTCGGCGGGTGTGATTCCGTAGATTCTCATTTTCAGAGTTGGCGACTTCATGTCTATTAAGATGTATTCTGCGGGGTACCCCTCCGGAATTTCCAGAAAGTACAAGTCAAGGAAGTAGGCGTCTGATCTCTGGCATACATGGGGGAAGGTGTCCCATAGGGTGGCTACGGAGGCGTTGGCGGGGATGAGATTTATGGCTCGGTGAAGTTGTTCAATGTGGTCTGAATCAAACACTGTAGATATGGAGTAGGGTCTAGGGGTTCTTTCTGTGAACGCAGGGATTCCAATAGGGCTTATGGTGGCGAGTAACAGCAAGTTGGAGACCACAAGTCCTAATACCACTTTTTTATGTCGGTTACTGATTTTGTTTCTTATGCTGGAGGGATATAGAGTCCTGAAGCCGTATATGGCGGCTATGAAAATTTGTCCCATCACGAAAGCGGAGTATTGGTAGTACGGTTGATAGTATGGGGAGTAGTCGGTAAGCATGGCAAAAATTAGCCATGGAATCCACATAATCAGTTCGAGGGGCGCAAATAATGGTAGAAACAGAGCTGATGCACACAAGAATATGATGAAGTACGCCTTTTCCAAGGGGGTTACCAGGATGGTTAGGGCTTCAATTGGGTTGTGAATTACGTTGGAGGCTACTTCGAAGACATTTGAGCCCCAGTACTCCCACCTTCCAGGAGCCCCTCCGGTTTTTAATGGGTTAATGGTTTCGATTACATACAGCGATAGATAAAAAGAAAAGACGGCTACCAACATCAGTGTTATACAGGGAACCAGTTTTTTTGCGGTTTTTAGTTTGCTTTGTTGTCCTGAAAAGCCGTCTCTGAGTTTTTTTAGGAAGAAGTAAAATCCTAGCGACAGGATGAGAAGTGGAGCAAATTCCAAAGTTGTGAGTTCAAGAATTATGAATGGGATAGCTTTGAGCCATTTGCCTTTGTCAATGTAGTAAAAGGCAAAAAGAATGAAGACAGGGGTGAAGATTTCTAGGTGAAAGTCGAAGGTGTTAACGCCGTGGAGAGCTGGATTAAGTAGGTAGGCTGTTGCAAAGGCGAGTGCAAATAGTTTGTTTTGCAGTTTGTCTCTTGCTATCCAGTAAAGTGGAAGCGCGGCTATTGCTAGTATGAACGATTGGAAGATCAGCAGGGTTTCTGGTGACTGGAATAGGTAATAAACGGGTAAGATGAGGAGAAGAATCGGGGAGAAGTGAACTCCCAAAAAGTTGCCACTTGGGTTACCATAGAAGACTTCTAGTGTGGAGAATAACATTTTGTCGGTGTTTACTGTTGTCCATAGAGATTGTGTTATTATCCCGAGGTCCCATGCGTAGGTTCGAAAGGTGTAGTGCATGTAGCATGTGTATGCCGAGAAGAAAATTGTGTAGACTAGGATGGGCACCAGAATTAGTCTGTCAGCGTCTTTTTCGATTCGTGCTAAAAGTGACTTGACGTAAGGTTTCGCCGTTTCAAGGTTTTTTTTGAGCTGCAACCTTTAACCTCTCTGTGACTCGGGTAGATTAATACGGTACTGGTACACTGTTAAAGGTGATAAGATAACTGTAATAAAATTTATTGTAATGTCGATTGAAATGTTAATCTGAGAATGTTTGAAGATTAAGGCTGGTGCAAAATTGTTTACTGTTGAAGAAAGAGTTGCTTTGAATCGTGGGAAAAGCTTCTCTAAGTTGGGGGGTGCTGAAAGAGTGCAACCTCTTGTTTCAGTGATTATTCCTACGCGTAATTCAGCTAGAACTCTTGGGCGATGCCTTGAATCTGTTAGGAATCAAGATTATGAGCGCATCGAAGTTATAGTTGTTGACCGTTACAGCAACGATGAAACAGGGGATATAGCAAAGGGTTACGATTCAGCCTTCTTGTTGAAGGGACCTGAGAGGTCTTCGCAAAAGAATTATGGAGCGAAACACGCTGGCGGAGAGCTGCTTTATTTTGTTGATTCAGATTTTATTCTGGAATCTAATGTTGTGAGTAAGTGCGTTGATGCATGCGGGTGTTTTGACGCCGTGTCTACTGTTAACTATTCTGTTGGAGAGGGTTTGTGGGGAAAATCGATAGCTCTCAAGGAGCATTTTCTTGCTCATGACCCGACAATTCAGACTGTGAGATTCATAAGAAGGAAGGTGTTTTTTGAGGTTGGCGGTTTTGATGAAACTCTTATTGTAGGCGAGGATCTTGACCTGTATGCTCGTCTTTTGGAGCTTAAGTATAGAGTTGGAAGCGTGGATGCTGTTGAGTGGCACGTGGGTGAGCCGGAGACGCTAAAGGATGTTGCTAGGAGAAGCTTCTATTACGGGAAAGTTGTGAGGAGCTACTTCCGGAAAAGAAAGGGAGTTGCCGTACAACAGTTGAGTCCTTTCAAACCAAGCCTTTTTTGGATGCTTGTCAACAGTGGGAGTCCACATCTGTTCAGTTTGGCTGTTGTTGACGTTACAAGGTGGCTGTCTTCTCTGTTTGGGATTATATGTTCCCGTTTCAAATAAGGTGCGTTCGAGCATGTCATCTTTTTGGATGCTCAAAAAAATACACAAAAAAAGAAAAAGGGGGATTTTGCGACTGTTCAGTCGCCTTTTTATGGGTCGTGTATTCCGCCTTTAGTTTCAGTTGCACCCAGTCCAGTGTATATGTTGGTATATTGGTGAATCCATTCGGTTTCGCTTATGGTTCCAAGCAATTCAGGAATGCTGAACGTTGGGTGCTCTGGATCTGTGTAGCATATTCTAAGTATTATCGATGTTATACCACATGGAGCACTTTGTAACTGAAGTATTCCTGGGTTAAGGCCACGTGCAGCGTCTCCGTGTAGCCATTGTGTGGCAAAGTATGTGTCTCTGGCGTCGAGTCCGTAGATGACTAGGCCCACTGTTCCGTTGATGTCTT
>Ga0315553_10003595_pt1 | contig 11998 bp, 11 predicted proteins | sample SalMarSW160140MG_FD_203099 | JGI IMG/M metagenome (GOLD analysis project Ga0315553, IMG submission 203099) | Salt marsh sediment microbial communities from the Plum Island Ecosystem LTER, Massachusetts, United States - Salt Marsh Sediment SW1601-40 ... | reverse complement strand
AAAATATCGGCGGGCGACTTGATGCGGCCCTCCAGATAGAACGCTTCGACCTGCTTCGAGCCCAGCCCCTCAATGTCGAAGGCGTTGCGCGAGACGAAATGCTTCAGCCTCTGCATCGCCTGCGCCGAGCAGATCAGCCCAGCGGTGCAGCGCCGGACGGCGTCGGGCTTGCCGGTCTTTTCGTTGATTTCGCGCACGGCATGAGAGCCGCAGACGGGGCATCGGGTCGGGAACTCGTAAGGCTTGGCGTCCGCCGGCCGTTTCTCGGGGATGAAGCCGAGGATCTGCGGGATGACGTCGCCGGCGCGCTGGACGGTGACCCAGTCGCCGATGCGGATGTCCTTGCGGGCGATCTCATCCTCATTGTGGAGCGTGGCATTCTGCACGACCACGCCGCCGACCGTCACCGGCTCCAGCTTGGCGACCGGCGTCAGAGCGCCCGTGCGGCCGACCTGGATCTCGATATCCTTGAGGATCGTCGTCGCTTTCTCGGCCGGGAATTTATGCGCCACCGCCCAGCGCGGCGAGCGTGAGACGAAGCCGAGCCGGTTCTGCAGCTCCAGGCTGTTCACCTTGTAGACGACGCCGTCAATGTCATAATCGAGCGTGGCGCGCCGCGTCTCGGTTTCGGCATAGGCGGCCAGCATTTCGTCCGCCGAGCGGCAGACCTTCATCAGCGGATTGACGGGGAATCCCCAACGCTTGAAGGCTTCGACGACTCCCATTTGCGTATCTGCTGGCAGCTCCGCCACCTCCCCCCAGCTATAGGCGAAGAACTGCAAGGGGCGGCTTTTGGTAATGTTCGGATCGAGCTGGCGCAGCGAACCGGCCGCCGAGTTGCGCGGATTGGCGAAGACCTTCGCACCGGCTGCTTCCTGCCGCGCATTGAGCGCCAGAAAATCCTCACGGCCCATGAAAATCTCGCCGCGAATCTCGAAGACTTTCGGGAAATCCTTCGACCTCACCACATTGGGGATGCTGGAAATGGTGGCGACATTCGGAGTGACGTTTTCGCCTTCATAGCCGTCGCCCCGCGTGGCGGCCGATACAAGCTCTCCCTCCTCATAGCGCAACGAAATGCCAAGTCCGTCGATCTTCGGCTCGGCGGTGATCTCCACCGCATCCTCGGAGCCGAGTCCAAGAAACCGCCGGATGCGGTCGAGAAAATCGCGCACCTCCTCCTCGCCGAAGACGTTGCCCAGCGAGAGCATCGGCACTTTGTGCACGACCTTGGCGAATTTCTCCGATGGCTCCACGCCGACGGTCTGCGTCGGGCTTTCCGCGGTCGCCAGCTCGGGAAACGCATCCTCGACGGCCAGGAGCCGGGCGCGCAGCGCGTCATAAGCCGCATCGGAGATGGCCGGCGCGTCCTCTTGATAATAAAGCCGGTCATGCTCGGCAATTTCGGCCGCAACCCGCCGATGTTCCTCCACCGCTTCGTCCGCGGTCAGCTTGGATGCCGGTTTCGGTGCCTTTTCCTTCGTCTTCGTAGCCATCGACGCCCTGTCTTCTCGCGCCAGCCGGCGCAACCGTCACCGGGATGTCATCCCCGTGGAAGAGGGGATTCCGTCCTCTCGACGCTTGTGATTACCGGATTCCCGCCGTCTCGGGAATGACGATGAAAATTGACGCGGTCCCCAGCCTGTATATTGCCTCAAACGTCAAACGGTACGCTCACCTCCGGCACCACGACATTCTCGCCCTCCATCTCGGCCAGGAATTTCGACGGATCGGGATCGATGATCGGGAAAGTGCCGTAATGGACCGGAATGATCGTCTTGAATTTGAAGTATCTCTTGCAGGCCATCGCCGCCTGTTTGGCGCCCATGGTGAAGCGGTCGCCGATCGGCACGCAGCCGATCTCCGGCTGAAAGACTTCCTGGATAATCGCCATATCGCCGAAAATTTCGGTGTCGCCCATGTGATAGAGCGTCTTGCCGCCCGCACGAAGAATGATGCCGCAGGGATTGCCCAGATAGACCGGCTTGCCGTCGACGATGGTCGAAGAGGAGTGGAAAGCCTTGGTGAATGTCACATCGAAGCCGCTATCGGCGATGGTGCCGCCGGGATTGCCCGGATTGACTTTCTCGACCCCCTGGCCGTTCAGATACATGGCCAGCTCGAACACGGCAATGACCATGGCGCCGGTGCGTTTGACGATCTCCAGCGTGTCGCCGACGTGATCGTCATGGCCGTGGGTCAGAATAATATGCGTGCAGCCTTCGGTGGCCTGCTCGAAGCTGCCCTGGAATTTCGAATTGCCGGTCAAGAAAGGATCGATCAGCAGGACATCGCCGCCGGTCTCGATACGAAAAGCGGAATGGCCGAGCCAGGTCATCTTCATAGCCGTCTCCTTGGGTGATTGTTTCGACTTGTCTAACGGAGCAGTATAAAAGCCGATTAGCCCGTAACAAGGACGATTCGCCAGCCTCAAAGGGTCCCCGGTGCCGAGCGTGCCCCCCGAAAACCGTCCGGCCTTCAGCCTGGACGCCTTCGCCAAAGCCGTGCCGCGCCAAGGGGCGGTGTTCGGGCTCGATGTCGGCACGAAGACCATCGGCGTCGCCATATCCGACGTGACCCGCACCGTCGCGACAGCGCTCAAGACGATCCGCCGGCGGAAATTCACCAGCGACGCCGCCGAGCTTCTGGCCCTTGCCGAGGAGCGCGGCGTGGTCGGCTTCATCATCGGCCTGCCGGTCAATCTCAATGGCACGGAAGGCCCGCGCGCCCAATCCTGCCGGGCCTTCGCCCGCAATCTCGCCGGTCTGACATCCGCGCCGATCGCGCTTTGGGATGAACGGCTCTCCACCGCCGCCGCCGAGCGCGCGCTGCTCGAAGCCGATACCAGCCGCAAACGCCGGGCGGAGATCATCGACGCCGTCGCCGCCGCCTATATTCTGCAGGGCGCGCTGGACCGGCTGAGACATCTTGGCCAATGATCGCCGTGGACGAAGGGCAGGCGAAAAGCTAGAGAATTCACTTGCCGCAGCCGAAAAATTCCCAACGCTCCGCAAAAATGCAATATTGTTACATTCGTTGAACCCTCCGGCACGAGGCAAAATGCGCGGAACAGCGATGGCGCACAATCTCTTTCCCATGCCTGGGCACGACCATGCGACCTGCGTCGAGCCGGCGGTTGCGCGCGCTCAGAGCCGATGCAAGACGCGTTCCGTTCGCCTGACGCCTCTGCGCGAGGCGGTGCTGCGCGTGCTGCTCAGTTCGCACAAGGCGCTTGGCGCGTATGAGATCATCGACAAGCTGCATGAGAGAGGCCGCCGGCTGGCGCCGATTTCGGTCTACCGGGTGATCGATGTGCTGCTGGAGGCGGGCCTCGCGCACCGGCTGGAAAGCAAGAATGCGTTTTTCGCCTGCCTTTCCCAGCATGATGACACCAAGTCGCTCTTGGTCCTGGTCTGCGAAGACTGCGCGAGGGTGGCCGAAACGGAAGCGCCGGAGGCCTGGAAGGCGATCAAGGCGATGACGCAGGCGAACGGATTTCAGGTTAGGGAGACCGTGCTCGAAATTCAGGGCATATGCGCTGACTGCCGCCGGTCCTCCGGCGCGGCGGCGTGAGGCGGGCGCCATGAGCGTGTCGCATATTCATTCGCCGGAGACGGAGCGGACGGCGCAGGGCAAGCCCGTCGGCGCGGCGCTGGTTTCCGGCCATGGGCTCGGCCTCACCTTTGGCGGGCGGCAGATTTTGGAGAATGTCGATATCGCGGTACATGCAGGCGAGATCGTCACCCTCATCGGTCCGAACGGCGCCGGCAAGACGAGCCTTGCGCGTCTGCTTCTCGGAATCATCAAGCCGACCAGCGGCGAAGTCATCCGCGCGCCGGGCCTGCGCGTCGGCTATGTACCGCAGCGTTTTCCGGTTGATCCGACCATCCCGCTCGACGTCGGCCGCTTCCTGACGCTGGGCGTCAGAGCCAGACGGACGGCGGTCAAATCGGTTTTGCAGGAAGTCGGCGCGGTGCATCTGATCGATCAGCAGATCGCGACGCTCTCCGGCGGCGAATTTCAGCGCGTGTGCCTCGCGCGCGCCCTCATCGGGATGCCGGGCCTGCTGGTCCTCGATGAACCGGCCCAGGCGGTCGACTATGCCGGCGAAATCCACCTTTACGAACTGATCGCCGAGATCCGCAAGCGGCGCCGCTGCGGCATTCTGCTGATCTCGCATAATCTGCATGTCGTGCTCGGCGCGAGCGACCGGGTGATCTGTATCAGCGGCCATGTCTGCTGTGAGGGCGTGCCGGAAAGTGTCGCGAGCCATCCGGAATATGCGCGCCTGTTCGGGCGCGATGCCGGCAAGGCGGTCGCCGTCTATCGGCATCATCACGATCACGAACACACGCTTTCCGGCGAGGTCAAATGCGGGCACGACCATGATTGACGATTTTCTGCTGCGCGCCGGGCTCGCCGGTCTCGGCATCGCGATCCTCACCGCGCCGCTCGGCTGTTTCGTGGTCTGGCAGCGGCTCGCCATGTTCGGCAACAGCGTCGCCCATTGCGGCCTGCTCGGCGTGGCGCTCGGCATTTTGTTGAGCATCGATCTGACGGTCGGCGTCATTATCGTCTCCGTTGCGCTCGCGGCGCTGCTCATCGCCATGCAAGGGCAGAAGGCGCTGCCGCAGGACACGCTGCTCGGCATTCTGGCCCATGCCGCTCTCGCCGCCGGCCTGCTGGCCGCGACCATGCTTGGCGGCGCGCGGCTTGACCTGATGGGTTATCTGTTCGGCGATATTCTGGCCGTTTCGACCGCCGATCTGGTGTGGATATTCCTCGGCTTGATCGGCGTCGGCGGAGCGATGCTGTGGCTCTGGCGGCCCCTTCTCGCCATCAGCGTGCATGAGGAGATGGCGGCGGCCGAAGGCGTGCGCGTCATGGCTGTCCGAGCCGCCTTCATGTTGCTCATGGCTTTTACCGTCGCGCTGAGCATCAAGATGGTCGGCATTCTGCTGATCGTGGCGCTGCTCATCATCCCGGCGGCGGCGGCGCGCGCATTTGCCGCAACGCCCGAACAGATGGCGATCGGCGCGGCGGGCGTTTCTGTGCTCAGTGTGATTGCCGGGCTCGGCATGTCGCTGCAATTCGATGCGCCAGCCGGACCATCCATTGTGCTGGTGATGAGCGCGTTGTTCGCTGCGGCGGTTCCATGGCTATTGCTGCGGAAGGGGGCGTGAGGTCGCGCTGGACAGTGCATGCACCTTCCTCACTTACGCTGAAGCATAAACGACATTAAAATCGTTCATCGCTCGCCAATTGGTCAGGTTTCGTTTCCGGTATTTTGAAAGCAGCGCTTGGGACCAGGTAAAAAGGTGAGTCAATGGACCTGATCCCGGACCTTGCCGTGTCATCCAGAAATGATGACCTTCAATCTTCGCTCCATCGATATAAGCGGGCTGACTGAAGGCAACCCCGCCTCCCCATTGGAATGGAACGCCTGTCGAGGAATAGGCATCGACCCTCTGCCATGGATTCCCCTTTACGTCGGCGCGTGTCTTCGTCTGCGGATAAAGAACACAGTCGATAATCGGAGGGGGACGAAGCCAGTAATATGTGCCGTGTTCGGTCTTTCCGCCTATCGGAACTCTACTCACGACCTGCACTTCAAAGTATCGCTGTACGCCTGGCTCGAATTCTTCAACCAAATTGCGAAGCGTCGGTGAAAAGAAGTGATTGGCGCCGAGACATAAGTGATCACCGACGAAGGTTCCGATGCCGTTGCGCGTATTGAGGACAAGGTGGCCTTTGTCTACGAGTTTCTGAACCTCTGCGTCTGGTTGTTCGGGTTCATCCGCAGATACGCCTTTGTACCAAACGTTCTTAGGTAGTTCGGGTTCGAAGCCTTCAATGGCACAATGCGCGTTTTTCGAGTCACCGCTCGTCATGACATGTGCCTTGTGCGGACACAAGTTGACAATTTTCCCCATGAAGCCGCCTTACCCCCTGCGCCTTGTCGATCCCGCGTTGAGATAGCGCATTTCGTTTTCTGGAAATACTCTCGCCGCTGCAATTTTTTGCCCTCCTTCCCAATAGGGACAGCACGCGTAATCCGACTGACTGGCAATTGTCATTCTTCTCGATTAATTAAGGGGGAGCGGAGTCCGACAACGAGCCTCGGAATCGAGGAGAGGGAATGGTTCACAACATCGCGCCGAGACAGCGCACGATCGGCGTTAAGGTCGGAGAGGTTGTGGTCGGCGGGGACGCGCCGATCGTCGTCCAGTCGATGACCAATACCGACACGGCCGATGTCGAGAAGACCGCCGCGCAGGTCGCGGAACTGGCGCGGGCGGGGTCGGAGCTGGTGCGCATTACGGTGGATCGCGACGAGGCGGCTGCGGCTGTGCCGCACATTCGCGAAACATTGGCGCGTTTGAGCGTGAACATTCCCCTTGTTGGCGACTTCCACTATATCGGCCACAAGCTGCTCACCGACCATCCGGCCTGCGCCGAGGCATTGGATAAATATCGTATCAATCCCGGCAATGTCGGTTTTCGCGACAAGCGCGACCGGCAATTCTCCGAGATCATCGAGATCGCCTTGAAATATGGCAAGCCGGTACGGATCGGCGTCAATTGGGGCAGTCTCGACCAGGAATTGCTGACGCAGCTGATGGATGAGAATGCCGTGCGTCCCGAGCCGGAGGATGCGCGCGCCGTGCTGCATGAGGCGATGGTGCAATCCGCGCTGCTCAGCGCCGAACGCGCGCAGGAGCTCGGCATGGACCCGGACCGGATCATCCTGTCCGCCAAGGTCAGCGCCGTTCAGGACCTCATCAGCGTCTATTCCATGCTGGCTGCGCGCGGCGACTATGCGCTGCATCTCGGCCTGACCGAAGCCGGCATGGGGACGAAAGGGATCGTAGCCTCGACCGCCGGCATCGGCATTCTGTTGCAGCAGGGGATCGGCGATACGATCCGCGTATCGCTCACGCCCGAGCCGGGCGAGGCGCGCACGCGCGAGGTCGAGGTCGCGCAGCAGATTTTGCAGGTGATGGGGCTGCGGTCCTTCGTGCCGGTCGTGGCGGCCTGCCCGGGATGCGGGCGCACGACGAGCATGCTGTTTCAGGAACTGGCCTCCGACATTCAGAAGCATATCGCGGCCAGCATGCCGGAATGGCGGAAGACCTATCCGGGCGTCGAGACGCTGAATATCGCGGTGATGGGCTGCATCGTGAACGGCCCTGGCGAGTCCAAATATGCCGATATCGGCATCAGCCTGCCGGGCACCGGCGAAAGTCCCGCCGCGCCGGTCTTCATCGACGGCAAGAAAGCCCTGACGCTTCGCGGACCGACGCTCGCGGAGGATTTCAAGAAGCTGGTTCAGGAATACATCGAAAACCGCTTCGGCCGCGGAGAGCGGGGCGCCCCAAGCCGCGCCGCAGAGTAGCGCAACCGCCGGTGCGGGCGGATCTCATCGGTTTTTCAGGATCTGCAGCTCGATCTCCGGTGCTTCGCCGCGCAGCGCCGAGCGGTAGCAGGTCAGCACGCCTTCCGAGCGCAGCGCGTCCTCCAGCTGACGTGCGAACAGCACCCCGACCCCGGCCGCCAGACCCTGGCCCTCAGCCCTTTGCTTCTGGATGATCCGCAAGACGGCCGCGCGGCAGGGATCGAACGTCCCGACCGTCCAATAGAAGAACAGGTGAATGCCGGCCAGCAGGGCGATCAACAAGCCGATGAGCCGAGCGATTGGACGCATTTATCGTCCCCCGGTTCTAGATCAACCCTCGTTCAAGTGGAATCACTTGGACGAGGTTAAGTTGATCTATATCAAAAGGCGAGCATAGCTGTTCCCACGTCCATCCCCGCCTCCGCGGGGACATGCTTGGACGCGCGTTGCTCTCGTCACAAAGAAGAGCGGCGGACGCGCCCGTCGCAAAACGTTTGCAAGGAGCGCCCGCCGATTGGCAAGGGCAAATGCGTTGCCGGCAGTCCGCCTGCAGCGCGATTCAGCCGCTCGAATCCGTGCCGCCGCCCATATTCGGCATGTTGGGCATATTGGGCATGTTTGAGCTGGCCGCCTTCGCGCTATCCTGAACGATCCTGGTCGTCAGAGAACGGAGCTCTTCGAGCTGTTTCGCGTAGGCGTCCATGAGCTGACGGACATAGTCATTCTGCATTTCCAGCACGTCGGTGACCTGCTTGGCGTCCGCCAGCCGCATTGCGAACTGGAAATTGGCGTCGGCATTCTTGCGGGTGAACTCCGCGATCTTGTCGTTGAACTGCTTCAGGCTGTCGAGCGCCGGATTATTGGTCGGCGCGTCGAAGTTCGACATGGCCTGCTGACTGGCTGCGATGAAACCTTCAAAGGCCTTTCGGGCCTGGTCGATGCTGGCTTTCATGATGTTGCGCATGGATTCTGGCATTTCGGTGAATTTCGGCATTTCCTGCATGACAGACCTCCTGGGTGGATTTGGAAGAGACTTCGGATTTCGACTTCGCACGCCTTCCCGTCTTGCTTGCCGTTTTGCCGGATCGGAAAGCGCTTCCATCTTTTGGCCGACAGATGACATAGCACCTTCCCTCCGAGTCGAGACGAAGTCAATTCCGCCGACCGTCAAGGCGATTTTAGGCCAATCGCCGGCTCGTGTACCGATTCCGAAGTTCGCCCCGTCGTCACGGCACTCTCCGTAGCGAACTTCGGAATCTCAAGGGACACTCGCGCAGACCTCTCGATCTAGCGCAACGCGCGGCCAAGCATGTCCCCGCGGAGGCGGGGATGGACGCTGGAACGGTTGCGCTCGTCTTTTGAAATAGATCAACTTGACCTCGTGCAAGTGACTTCACTTGAACGAGGGTTGATCTAGCCGGCATGAACCGCAAGGCGGTCTCGGCGCGGGCTTTCGGCGCGAAAGGCAGGGCCATGTGCGGAAATAGGATTCGGCTCAACTTTTCGATGTCTTCGGCGGCGCTTTGAAAAGCTTCCAAAGCGGCTGGTTCACCACGGTGGCCAGTTTCACCATCGTATCGATTGAAATGTTCGATGTGCCGGATTCAATCTCCGAAATATGGGATTGAGCCACCCCTGTTAAACGGTGTACGTCTCGCTGGCTCAATCCTTTCTTTGCGCGCGCTATACGAAAATTTTGTCCGAAGTTTTCTCTTTCGGATCGACTGTCGACGCCTGGCATATTGTTTTTGGACATGGCATCCGTCTCTTGCACCCCTGATCGAAAATGAAGGTCAACATCCGCGAATACATAGTTCTTCAACCGCAAAGCTTTGCAAAGAAGTTATGTGTTTGAGTGGCTCTAGTCAACGAGACGTAATTGCGCGACAGGTGAACCGAGGCGGAGTTTGTCGGCTGTCATATACGGTTTCCAGGAAAAAGTGATGGACGATACAACGAGGACGGTGCATCTCCGAATTACGGGACGCGTACAAGGCGTTTGTTTTCGCGCCTGGACTGCCGAGCATGCGCGCCGGCGCGGCTTGACCGGCTGGGTGAGGAATCGACGCGATGGCGCTGTCGAGACCGTGATGAGCGGCGCCGCGGCGGATGTCGCGGATATGATCGAGCTCTGCTGGCAGGGGCCGCCCGACGCGCAGGTCGAAAATGTCGAGATTATTCAAGAAGGTGGCTCAGCTCCAGGCGATTTCGAGGTCTTGCCGACCGCATAGGCCGCACTCCGGTTGGGCCGTGCCCATGCGAGGACAGGGGGCGTTCAGCGCGAGCTGCAGGAGACGACGCAGCGCCGGGCGCAAATTTGAAACCGCGTGCGGCAGGCGGCGGGGCTGTTGCCGGCGCCGTTGCATGCGGCGCGCGCCGCGCGGCATTGGCCGATACAGCGTTCCACGCAAGCTCTGTCGCCGCGCTGGGCAAGCCGCAATTTCGCTCCACCGGCCTCGCCCATGTCGATTGCGGCTGCGGGCCACACGCTCTGGCCGGCGGCGAGCCCTGTGACGATTAGCCCTCGAAGGAGCCGCCGTCCCCATCTGACGATCTTTGTTGGCATCAGCTCTCCCCCTACGCTGTGCCTGCATTTCGCTGTTCGCGCCGGGCTTTTTCGTACCCTTCCGATGCTTCCAGCCATAGCATTTCGGTTTCACCGAGATTTTTGGCGAGCACGCCGCGCTCCTTCATGAGCTCCAAGGCGCGCTCAGGAGATTTTTCATAAAAGCCATCTTGGGCCAATGCGTGATCAAGCGCTGCAATTTTTCGCGTGATCTGCGCGATCTCACGTTCACAAGCGTCGATGCGCTTTTTCAGCGGAGCGAGTTCGGCCCGTGCATTGGCCGCGAGCCGGCGCTCGTCCTGCCGGGACAACGCGCCCTGCTGCTGCCGGCCTCCGACGGATGCCTCGCCGTTCTTCTGTTCGCGGGCGCGCGCCAGCAGGCTGGCATTATAGCTGTCGAGATCGCCATCATAGGGAACCGCCGTGCCTTCGCGCACGAGCCAGAGCCGGTCGGCGGTCGCTTCGAGGAGGTGCCGGTCATGGCTGATGATGATCACCGCGCCCTCATAGTCATTGAGGCCGTGAATCAGTGCCTCCCGGCTATCCACATCGAGATGATTGGTCGGCTCATCGAGAATAAGGAGGTGAGGCGCATGAAAGGACGCCAGCGCGAAAAGCAGCCGAGCCTTCTCGCCGCCAGACAACTTCCCGGCTGGCGTATCGGCCTTGTCGGTGCCGAACCCCGCGGCCGCCGTGCGCGTCCGTTTCTGGGCTTCCGTCGCATCCGGCATCAGCTCGGCAATGTGGTCATAGGCCGATTTCTGCGGATTGAGCTCGTCGAGCTGATGCTGGGCGAAATAGCCGAAGGTCAGCTTCTTCGAGGCGCGGCGATGGCCGCTCAGCGGTACGAGACGGCCGCATAGCAGCTTGGCCAGGGTCGATTTGCCATTGCCGTTGGCGCCCAGAAGCGCGATCCGGTCGTCGCTGTCGAGCCGCAGATCGAGCCCCCGCAGGACCGGCCGGTCCGCCGCGTAGCCGACGCTCGCATCCTCCAGGCGGATGAGCGGATTGCCGAGGCGCGACGGCGGATTGGGAAAGCGCAGCGGCAGCACGTCGTTTTCGATCTCGGCGGCGATCGGCTGCAATTTCGCCAGCGCCTTGAGCCGGCTCTGGGCCTGCCGCGCCTTCGAGGCCTTGGCCCGGAAGCGCTCGACGAAGGCTTCCATATGCCGGCGCGCATCATCCTGTTTCTTCTTCAGCTTGAGCTGGAGGCGCTGCCGTTCCCGGAGGCTTTCCTCAAACGCGTCATAGCCGCCGGAGTAGAGCGTCAGCTTGCCGTTCGAGAGGTGGACAATCGCCTCCACACATGTGTTCAGGAGATCCCGGTCATGGCTGACGATCAGGACCGTGTAGGGATAGCCGGCAAGAAAATTCTGCAGCCACAGCGTTCCTTCCAGATCGAGATAGTTGGTCGGCTCATCGAGCAGCAGGATGTCCGGCGCGGTAAACAGGACCGATGCAAGGGCGATCCGCATGCGCCAGCCGCCGGAAAACTCGCGGCAGGGGCGCTGCTGCGCCTCCTCGTCGAAGCCGAGCCCGGCGAGGATCTGCGCGGCGCGGGCCGGGGCGGCATGCGCGCCGATATCGTTCAGGCGAAGCTGGACCTCGGCGATGCGGTGCGGATCGGTCGCGGTCTCCGCCTCCGCCAGGAGAGACGCGCGCTCCTTATCCGCCGCGAGCACGGTGTCGATAAGGCTTCCCTCGCCGTCCGGCGCTTCCTGCGCGACGCCGCCGGTTCGCGCGGTCTTCGGCCAGGAGACCGTGCCGTCATCGGGCGCGATCTCCCCGGAAAGAATGCGCAAGAGCGTCGTCTTGCCGGTTCCGTTGCGTCCGACAATGCCGACCTTATGCCGCGCCGGAATGGCTGCCGTGGCTTTGTCGAAAAGCAGGCGGCCCTCGATCCGGTAGCTCAGGTCGTTGATGTGAAGCATGGGCGGAATTTGGACGAAATGTCGCAAAATGCAAGCCGCGGGCGTCACGGGCGAGCGGGATCGATGTCAGCGGCCCGGCTTACGACGTCTCCTGTCTTGCAGCAC
>Ga0315553_10003594_pt1 | contig 12001 bp, 10 predicted proteins | sample SalMarSW160140MG_FD_203099 | JGI IMG/M metagenome (GOLD analysis project Ga0315553, IMG submission 203099) | Salt marsh sediment microbial communities from the Plum Island Ecosystem LTER, Massachusetts, United States - Salt Marsh Sediment SW1601-40 ... | reverse complement strand
AAGTCGCCCTGGTCAACAGCGGCGAAGGGAACAAGTCCTGCACGACCAGCAGCTTGACCTGCGCGAACTTCGCGGCCGTCGCCTCATCGTTCCAGTCGGTCTTGTATCCGCCGGAAACCCATACGGTGCCGAACTCGCCGCCGCTCACGCGATCGAGGAACTCTTCCCACGCGACGAGCCCGTCGCCCAATCGCGCGGCGATCTTCGCCACGCCCCGTCGATTGGGGCACTTTTCGGCATGAATCGTGAAGCCGCCCGGGAACGTCTCGTCCTGGCCCTTCACCGGCACGTGGCCCAGCGCGATGACCGCCTCGGAATCGACATTCCTTGCATACGTGGCAAGCAGATACGCTTCCTCGACGGTCAGATGCGGTGAGAGCACCATGGCAAGACGTCCGGATTCCCGCAACCGCGCGTCGATCTCCGTGGGCAAGTTCTTCCACTCGACGTTCTTTGCCTTGCCCCCTTCGAGTTTCACCGGCCCGTTCAAACGCGCCGTGTCGTGAACGTGTTTGAAGCCGTACCGCCCTTCGTCACACATCCACCACTGATTCACATGCGGGTTCTCGCGCGGTTTCAGCCGGTAAATATGCTGCTGGTTCTCCTCGACGCGGATCGAGCAGCCTGTCGAGCAGCCCGCGCACACGCCGTTGTGCCCTTTAAGAAACCACACTCGTTGCTGGTAGAGAAAGTCTTTGTCTCCCAGCGCGCCGACCGGGCACAGATCGACCACGTTGCCCGAGAGCTTGTTGGCCAGTGGAAAGCCGGGCACGACGTCGATTTCCTCGTGCGAGCCGCGGTTGGCTACCATGAGTTCGCTTGTGCCGGCCACCTCGCGGCAGAATCGCACGCAGCGGCTGCACATAACGCAGCGGTCGACGAACAGCGTCACCGTGTCGCCCAGCGGTCGCCGACGGCTGGTGAACGGTTTGAGATCGGCGCGTCGCTGGGCCTGCCCGTGCTCGAAATAGTAGTCCTGCAACAGGCACTCGCCCGCCTTGTCGCAGATGGGGCAGTCGATCGGGTGGCGAATGAGCAGGTCTTCTTCGACCATGGCCCGTGCCTGCTTCACCTTCTCGCTTTCGGTAACGAACACGGTGCCGTCGGTGGCGGGCGTCTGGCAGGCGGGCACGAGCTTGGGGAGCATGCTCACCTTGCCGGTGGCCGGGTCCTTGCGCCCCGTCTCGACCAGACACATGCGGCAACTTGCCACGACCGACAGACCGGCGTGCCAGCAGTAGTGTGGTATATCGACGCCGGCCCGCCGCGCAGCCTGAATGCCGTTGAGCTGTTGGCCCTCGGGCAGGTCGACGGGAACGTCGTTGATGTAGACAGTAGGCACGTCAACGACTTCCTGTCACTACAGGTAACGTTGCAAAGGCCGGCACCGGTTCCGTCTGCATGTAGCCCTTGGGATTTGTGCGTCGGATGTATTCTTCAAACTCGTCGCGGAATTTTTCGATCGCGTTCTTGATCGGCCAAGCGGCGCCGTCGGCCAAGCCACAGATCGTGGTTCCGGGAATGATGCCGATCGTGCGCCCGATTTCCAAAAGCAGGTCCAAATCCTTCAGCCGCCCGCGCCCCGCCTTGATGCGGTCGAGCATCTTCAGCGACCAGGCCGTCCCCTCGCGACAGGGCGTACACTGGCCACAGCTCTCATGGGCGAAGAAGCGGCAACTGTTGTGCAGGAAATCGATCATCGACACGGTTTCGTCCATCACCACCACCGCGGCGGTGCCCAGGCCGAGGCAGCCGTAACGGCCCGGTCCGTTGAAATCGAGCGGGCAATCGAACTCGTCGGCCTTGAGCAGCCCCATGCTGATCCCGCCGGGAATGGCCGCCTTGGGTTTGCGGCCGCCGCGCACTCCGCCGCCGAAGCGGTCGATCAATTCCTGGACCGTGATTCCCAGCGGCGCCTCGTAACAACCGGGCCGCTCGACGTGCCCGCTCAGGCAATAGAGCTTGGGCCCGTAGCTGCCGGCGTCGCGGGGGTTTTTGGGATCGGGGGGCACGCCGATCGACTTGAACCAGTCGACGCCCCGCGCGGCGATGTGCGTGACGCAGGCCACCGTCTCGACGTTGTTGACGACCGTCGGCTTGCGGAACACTCCCTCGACGGCGGGAAACGGCGGCTTGATCCGCGGCCAGGCGCGCTTGCCTTCGAGACTTTCGATCAGCCCCGTCTCCTCGCCGCAAATGTACGCCGCCGCGCCGCGGTGAATGTACACGTCGAGCGAGAACTCGCTCCCCAGGATGTTCTTGCCCAGGTAGCCGGCCGCATAACACTCGTCGATGGCCGATTGCATCCGCACGAGCGCCGTGGGGTACTCGTAGCGAAGGTAAATGTAGGCGGTCGTGGCGCGGGTGGCGTAGCAGCTTAGGATCAGCCCCTCGATCACCTGGTGCGGGTCGTCCTCCATCAGGATGCGATTGTTGAACGTGCCCGGCTCGCTTTCGTCGGCGTTAAGGCAGAAGTAGATGGGCCCCGGGTGATCCTTGGGCAGAAACGTCCACTTCAGCCCGCAGGGAAAACCGGCCCCACCTCGCCCGCGAAGCCCGCTCGCCTTGACCAGATCGACAAAGCGTTCCCGCGGCACCTCGGCCAGCACCTTGCGCAGCGCGGCGTACCCGCCCGACGCCGCGTACACGCGCAACGTGTGGCTGTCGGCTTTGCCGATGTTGGCCAGCAAAACGGGTTCAAACTCGGGCATGCTGCGGTATCCGCGGGTGCGCTTCGGCTCGTCGTTAGTTCGATCGCTATGGCGGTCAGGTCAGGGAATCGAGAAACTCGTCCGCCTTCTCGTCATTCAGTCGCGCATGTAAATTGGCTCCGGCCAGCATGCAGGGCGCGTACTCGCACGCGCCCAGGCACTCGGCTGATTCGAGCGTGAGCTTGCCGTCGGGCGTCGTTTCGCCGGGTGTGATGCCGGCGCGGCGGCACATGTGATCCAATAGCTGCTCACCCCCCAACAGGGCACAGCTTATCGACCGACAGACCCAGGCCCGCGTTTGGCCGTGCGGCTTATCCTGCTTGAAGAAACCGTAAAAACTGAGCGTGTCTTGCACGTCGGCCGGGGCCAGCTCCAACAGTCGGGCGATCTCCACCACCGCCTCGATGGGCACGTACCGCAGGTGTGCATTCACCACGTGTAGCGCCGGCAGCACCACCGCCTGCCGCGTGGGATAGCGGGGGAAATACGCCCGAATCTCGGCGATCATTTCGTCGTTGAGAATGGCCATGGTGGTTACCGATCCAGTTCCGCCGCGATGATGTTCAGGCTGCCCAGCACCGCCACCACGTCGCTGAGCGTGTGCCCGCGGATCAGGTGCGGGAACACCGCGAAGTGGATAAACGAAGGCGGCCGGCAGCGGGCGCGGTACGCCACGTCGCTCCCGTCGCCCACCAGATAGAAACCCAGCTCGCCGTTAGGCGCTTCGGTGGCGGCATACACTTCGTCGCAGGGCACTTCGAAGCCGCGGTTGCTCATTACCAGCTCGAAGTGCGAAATCGCCCCCTCGATCGACTGGTACACCATCCGCTTGTCGGGCAACGCCAGCCGCTCATCTTGCCCCACGTTGATCGGGCCCGGCGGCAGGTTTTCGATCGCCTGCTTGATGATCCGCAGGCTTTCGCGCATTTCCTCCATTCGCACCAGGTACCGCGCGTAGCAGTCTCCCGCCTTGGCGCAGCACACCTGGAAGTCGAAATCGCGGTAAGCCAGGTAGGGTTCGTCCTTGCGCAGGTCGCGCGTCACGCCGCTGGCCCGCGCCACCGGCCCGGAACATGCCCGGTTGATCGCCTCCTCGCGCGAGAGCACGCCGACTCCCCGCGTGCGGTCGACGAAAATGCGATTGCGGTTCAGGAGCCGTTCCATGTCCTCGAACGTGCGGGGAAACTCGCGGAGGAACGTGCGAATCTTCTCGATCACCAGCGGCGTGATGTCGTACATCAGCCCGCCGGCGCGGGTGAAACTGTTGGTGAATCGGGCGCCACACAGCGTCTCGAAAATGTCGTAAATGACCTCCCGCTGGTAAAAGGCGTACAGGAAAAAGGTGAACGCCCCCGTGTCGATCCCCATGGCCCCCGTGCACAGCAGGTGGTCGCTGATGCGGGCCAGCTCGGCCACGATCACGCGTATGTACTGGCACCGTGGCGTCAGCTCGATTCCCAACAGCCGCTCGACCGCTTCGTGCCAAGCCACGTTGTTGGCCATGGGGGAAACGTAGTTCATGCGGTCGGTGACGGTCACGTACTGGTTGTAGTCGAGGTGCTCGCCGATCTTCTCGAAGCCCGAATGCAGGTAGCCGATGTCGGGAATCGCATCGACGACGCGTTCGCCGTCGAGCTTGAGCACGATCCGCAGCGTGGTGTGCGTGGCCGGGTGCTGCGGGCCAAAGTTGAGCGTCCAGAGGTACTCTTGGCTCTGGGCGTCAGCGGGCGCGAGTTGCGAAGTGGTCAGCGGCATGGGCAGGCAAGTGCAGAGTGAAGAATGCAGAGTGCAAAATGCGGAACCGGACGGCGTCAGTTGTCAGTGGTCCTTTGTCAGTCGTCCGCTTTCCGACTGAAAACTGAAAACTCTTATCCCATTCTGCATTCTGCACTCTTCACTCTGCATTTAGCTTCCTCCTTCGTCTCGCGTCAGCACGGGAAAATTGTGTCGCTCGCCGCGGCCTTGCAGCGGGTAATCTTTGCGCAAGGGGTGGGCGGCGAAGTCCTCGGGCAACAGGATGCGGCGCAAGTCGGGATGCCCCTCGAAGCGGATGCCGAACATGTCCCAGACCTCGCGCTCGAGCCAATCGGCCCCTTTCCACAGCGGCACGACCGAGGCGACCTTGGGGTCGGGCTCGTCTACCATCACGCGGACCGTGATCCGCCGGCCGCTTTGCGTATCGGCCAGCAAATACACCAGGCCGAAGCGGTGTACCGCATCGCGATAGTTGAGGTAATCGACGCACGTGATGTCGACCAGCATGTCGAAGCCGTGCTCGTCGCGCAGCCGCGACATCGCGGGAATCAGCGAGTCCGCGGCGACGACCACGCGCGTTTGCCCGCGAAACTCGCTCGATTCGGCGGCAAACTGGGACTTCAGATCGGAAATGACGGATTCTATGTTGCTGGGCATGTGGCCGTTGAGTTTTCAGTGTTCAGTGTTCAGTCGGACAACGGACAACTGACCACTGACAACGATTCCGCTTTCGCCTCGACTAAGCGCCAAACACTCACGATCCGATCCTCGTCTGCGGCTGATTCAGCACCGGCAATTCCATCAGCGCGCGCGGAGCCGGCAATTGGCCCGGCCGGGCGACAATGCTCCCTTGGATCGTTCCCCGCTGTTGGATGATGTCCTGCAGGTCGATGATCGACTGGATTAACTGCTCGGGACGCGGCGGGCAGCCCGGCACGTACATGTCGACCGGCAGGAAGCGATCGATCCCCTGCACTACGGCGTAGGTATCGAACACGCCGCCCGTCGATGCGCAGGCTCCCATCGAAATGCACCACTTGGGCTCAGGCATCTGCTGCCAGATGCGCTGCAGCACGGGCAACATTTTCATCACCACGCGGCCGGCGACGATCATCAGGTCGCACTGCCGCGGGCTGAAGCGGAACACCTCGGCGCCGAAACGGGCCATGTCGTGGCGGCTGGCGCCGGTCGCCATCAGCTCGATGCCGCAGCAGGCGGTGGCAAACGGCATCGGCCAGAGACTGTTCTTGCGGCACCAGTTGGCCAGCGCGTCGAGCCGGCTGACTACGACGTTTTCCGGCACTTCGACTGCCATCGAAATCTCCTAGCAACCCCTTGAAAAGGGGGACAGTCCCTCTTCGATCACGCGGCTTGTCAGGCGAAAGTTATTTGGAGCCTATCCAAAAACCGTCGGGGACTGGCTCACTTTGCGCAGTCCGCGGAGCAAAATGTGCCTGTCCCCTTCTCTGAGACGGTTTTTGGATAAGCTCTTGGTCGCCAAGGGACAGTCCCCCTTTTCAACGGCCTTCCACGACCGCGGCCGACATCATCGCCAGCGAAAAACCCCTTTGCGCGCGGCATACACCAAGCCGGCGGCCAACATCGCGATAAACACCAGCACTTCGCCCAGCACCAGCAACCGCGAGAGCGAGAAACCCGCTTCGGCCGCGCTGGCTACCGCCGCGTCGATTCCCGCCGGATTGCGGCTGGCCACCGCCCAGGGATACAGGAACAACAGCTCCACGTCGAATAGCAGAAACATCACGGCGACCAGGTAAAACCGCACGTCGAAACGGCGTCGCGCATCATGGATCGGGTCCATGCCGCTTTCGTACGGCATTTGCTTGGTCGCCTCGATTCGGCGGGGCGCGATCAGCCTCGGCACCAGCAACATGCCGACGGCCACGACGGTGGCCGCGATGATGAAGAGGAAAATGGGCAAAACGATGCTTTCCATAACCCTTTTCCTCTACGCTTCTTGCGAAGAACTGCCGCTGACTTTGTGAATCTTGTCACAAAGTCGGGCCAAGAGAAAGCCCGGCCGCAGTCGGCCGAGCTTCTTTAAGAATCGTATCGCCCGCCGAAATCTTGTCAACCAGTGCGGCGCTAAGGGGATTGGGGGCTGGGGACGAGGGACTGGGGGTTGGGGAATTGAACCGCTCCTTGCCCGTCCTTGCCCGTCCTTGCCTGTCCGTGTTCGTCCGTGTGTCCATGCCGACCCGATCGCCTACGTTCGCGCCGGTGACGACGCCGCAGCTCGCCTGGTGCGATAGAATAACGCCGCTCGCCAACGAGGATAGGATCGCACCATGCCGCTCGACGCCGTAGAAACGCTTCGCCAGCTCGTCCGCATTCCCAGCGTCAACCCGATGGGGCGCGACCTGTCCGGTCCCGAGTACTTCGAACAGGCCATGACCGACCACTTGGCCGGCCTGTTCGACCAACTCGGCCTGCCGTGGGAGCGGCACCAGGTCGAGCCAAGGCGGAGCAACATCATCTGCCGGCTCGAAGGCGACGAAGAATCGCAAGCCGACGAGCGGCTGCTATTGTTTGAGGCACATCAAGACACGGTGCCAGTCGACCGCATGACGATCGATCCCTTCGCGGCCGAACTGCGCGATGGCCGCATCTACGGACGCGGCGCCTGCGACATCAAAGGGGGCATGGCGGCCATGCTCGCCGCGTTTTCGCGCTTGGCCGACGAACGGCCCACCGCTCGGCCCACGGTCGTGATGGCGTGCACCATCAACGAAGAGCACGGTTACACCGGCGCCACGCACTTGGCGCGGCTGTGGCAAAGCGGCACATCGCGGTTGTTGCCCCGATGTCCGGACGGCATCGTCGTTGCCGAACCGACCGAGCTGCGCGTCGTCGTTGCCCACAAGGGAGTCGTGCGATGGTGTTGCCACACCTCGGGTCGGGCCGCCCACAGCTCGCAGCCCGATCGGGGCGAAAACGCCATCTATCGCATGGCCCGCGTATTGTGCGTGTTGGAGGATTATGCCCGCGATGTCGTGCCCAAGTTGGACAGCCACCCGCTGGTGGGCCATCCGACCTTGAGCGTAGGCACAATTCGCGGCGGAATCAGCGTCAACACCGTGCCCGACCTCTGCACGGTAGAAATCGATCGCCGTTTGCTGCCGGGCGAAGACCCGGTCGCGGCGCGGCAAAAGGTGATTGGTTTCCTCGATGAGCAGCTTGGCGGGGTGTTCACGCCGTCGCACGACGAACCGTTCATTGTCGCCCGAGGGTTGCCCGACGATTGCAACGGCCCTCTTGCCGAAGCGCTCAGCAGCGCGGTGCGCCAGTGCGGCGGCGACGCGGATTGGATCGGCGTGCCGTTCGGCACCGATGCGGCGGCCTACTCGGCGGCCGGCGCGGCGGCTGTGGTGTTCGGGCCCGGCTCGATTCGCCAGGCGCACACCGCCGACGAGTGGATCGCGGTCGATCAACTCACGAAAGCGGCGGAGATTCTGTACGAGTTCGCGTGCAAGGGTTGAGGTTCACGCGAAAGCGGAGAGCCGAGAGCGAAATCGTCGTTGTTCTTAGTCAGTGGTTCGTTGTCAGTTGTCTGACTGAAAACTGAACACTGAAAACTTGCGCTTCCAGTTGTACGGCTCGCCCCGCGGGTTTCGATTAGAACACATCCAAAATGAACTGGTGGCCCGAGTGGTACCGCCGCCCTTCCGGGTAGAAATTCTGCCACTGCTTGTTGTACACGGGCACGCGCATTTCGGGCGGATAGCGAAAGTACATGTCCTCGGCACTGCGGTAGTACTCGTTGCCCCAGAAGCTGTGGGGGTAGTACACGTAGGGGTAGTGGTAGTACCGCTCCCAATCTTGCTGGCTGTAAGCGCCGCCCCACACGCGGCCGAACGCGCGCTCCTGGGCTTGGACCGGGGCCGGCACGGACGCCGCAACGAGGCTCAACGTCAAGGCGCACAACAGTGACAAGGCGCAACGGCGGAGCATGAGAACTCTCCTGCAAGCGGTTGGCTGACGGAGCGACGGGTCGATCCTGCGGGGCGTCGGGCGGATGCGCCCTGACGCAGGACGCGGTATCCATGCCACACGGCCCACGGCCGAAATCGTTCCGCAACTCTTTGGGTCTGGGGCTAAAGGCCGCCGGCGCCGGGCAAAACCGCTGGTTCGGTAATTGCGTCCTGGGCCGGGATCGGCTTGACTGGGGTCTGCCGGGGCACGGGGGCCCGCGATCCTACCCAATAGGCATCGGCCGCCGCTGCGAACGCCATTGAATGATTATCCCGCAAAACCGCTACGACGCGCATGACGAAAGGTCGTTTCACGTGAGGAGTTGCGCAATGCAGGCAAAGCCTGCCGGTCGGGTGGGGTCATCGGCCGACCGTCAAACGTCGGGCACAGCCTGACCTACAGCCGAAGGGTCGTTTCATGAAGTGGTCGCTCAAAATCGCGCAAGTGGCCGGCATCGGTATCTACGTCCACTGGACGTTTCTGATCCTGCTGGGCTTCATCGTCTATCTGCAAATGGGGCAGGCCGATGCCAGCTTGCTCAAGGCGGCGGTGGCGGTCGTCTTCGTGCTGGTGCTATTCGGCTGCGTGGTGCTGCACGAATTGGGGCACGCGCTTACCGCCAAGCGCTTTGGCATCCAGACTCGAGACATCACCCTGTTGCCCATTGGCGGCGTCGCGCGGCTCGAACGCATGCCCGACGATCCCGTGCAAGAGCTGCTCGTGGCGCTGGCCGGGCCCGCGGTCAACGTGGTGATCGCGGCCGTGCTGGCGGTGGTTCTGTTTGTGATGGGTGCGCTGGCCCTGGTGCTCGACATGCGGCCCGAGACGTTTCTGGGCGGTGAGTTCTCCCTGGCTACGTTTCTGATTCAGTTGATGATCGTCAACGTCATCCTTGTCCTGTTCAACATGCTCCCCGCCTTCCCCATGGACGGCGGGCGCGTGCTGCGGGCCCTGCTGGCCACGCAGTTGAACTACGTTCGCGCCACGCACATCGCCGCGCTGGTGGGGCAGGGAATGGCCATTTGCTTCGGCCTCATCGGGCTGTTCATGGGGCAGTGGATCCTGCTGTTCATCTCGATTTTCGTCTTCCTGGGCGCCCAGGCTGAAGCGCGCTCCGTCGAGCTGCGATCGGTGTTCCAGGGCGTATCGGTGGGCGATGCCATGGTGACTCGTTTTCAAACGCTGTCGCCCAACGACCTGATCGAGCACGCCAAGGATGAATTGCTGGCCGGGCACCAGCACGACTTTCCCGTGGTTGTTGACGGGCAAGTGATCGGCGTCTTATCGCGGAGCGATATCGTGTCGGCTCTCACGAAAGGCGGGCCCAACCACCGCGTGGGCGACGTCATGCGCCCCGACTGCCAGTTGCTCGACGTATCGGAGCGCCTCGACCGCGCCGTCGCCCGCATGCAACAACTCAAGTGCTCGACGTTGCCCGTGGTGCGACAGGGACAGCTTGTGGGTTTGCTCACCAGCGAGAATCTCGGCGAATGGGCGATGATCCAATCGGCGCTGCGGGGTCGCCCGCAGTAGGGAACGGCGTGACGGCGGCTCCACTCCCTCTCCCGTGGGAGAGGGCTGGGGTGAGGGCGCTTTTTGCAAGCGCGCTGACACGGGGACGCGGAGACACGGCGACTCGGTGACGGCCAGTTCGTTTAACCCGGAGCCAACGGCGAAGGAACCCTCCAAAGCCGAAAACCGTATCACCTGCCGCATCCTTCGCGCTCTTGGCGACTTCGCGGTTCCTGCTGAAAACTAAACTGCCAGAGGTCTGCCTTTGGCGGAGTCGCATTCCGCACTTTGCATCCCACCTTTGCCCGCCTGCCTGGTTGGTCGATCCCGGGCGACCAGGTCGCGGGGCTGGAAAAAAATGTGGGCGAAAAACGGCCTTTAACGGCGCTGAAAACGGACGTTAACGGAGGCCGACATGTCGTTTTGGCTCCTGGGACGACGCTTTTCAGGTCCCCACGTCGCGGGCGATGTCGTTTCCGTCTCGATCCCACGCTCCGCGGTGTGCCACCGGCTTGCCCGTGCTTTGCGATTCCGACTGAACACTGTGGCCGCAATAGACCCTGCGGACACCGGAATTGTACGGACAACTATTGAACAAGTCAATATCAATTACTAACTACTTGTAGGCGATTGGCCCGCCCGGACATGGGTGGAAAGTGCCGCCAGCTCTCGTGCCGCCGCGCCCGGCGGCGGCCTGCGCCGCACGTATACGTATTCCTCGAAGGTCCGTCCGATTCCCATCCGCGGTTCTCCCGCGCGGAGTGGGAACACCTGCGTGAGCACCACGCTCCCGCAACCACGTATTCCCGGCAGCGGGGCCGATTCGCGAGGCGGTGGGGGAAGGTCTTGAGAAATGCTGCTTGATCTTCGGCACGGGGACTGCTCGAATGAGGGACACCTCTTGTCTCCCCGTGAGGCTCCATCATGAGCACAGCCGCTCACCAGGGCCGCTCGCCCCTGGGCTTGTTCAGCGACAGTTACGCACCCCGTCTTTACGACCGCATCGTCGAAGTCCTGCGGGTCCGCCACTCCAGCCGCCGCACGGAACAAGCGTTCGCGCATTGGATTCGCCGGTTCATCGAGTTCCACCACCACCGGCATCCCCGGCAGCTTGCGGAAGGTGATGTCAACCGCTTCCTGACCCACCTGGCCGTCGCGGAGCACGTCGCGGCATCGACTCAGAACCAGGCTCTTTCTGCCGTACTCTTCCTCTACGAGCACGTCTTGGAGCAACCGCTTGACCGTTGCCGTCGCTCACGCCGCCCAGCCGCGATCCGCCGATTGCTTGCCGCTGCGGCATCTCCCGGCCTACAATGAGCGCCGACAAGGACAACCGATCCGCATAGAAACCCCATGCGCCGCATTTCGCGAAGCGGTTTCGTCCAACGGGATTCTATGCCGCTCGAACAACCCCCGCTCGTCCTCCGCCCGACTACGAGCGGCATAGAATCCTTAACGTTATTCGGCTCAGCTCGCTGCCCTGATTGCACTGCAATGAACCTCGCTTCCTGGGGTCTGCGGATTATGCCGCCCGAATAACGCCGCAGTGTCGAGCGCCAGGGAATGCCGCAAGTGGTTGACTTGTCGACATTTCGGCGCTAGGTTCACGGCTGTTCCGACCGCGTGTTATCACGCCGGAGTCGCCATCGTAACGAATTACGACGGTGCTTCCCGGCGGCAGAATTACATAGTTACACCACTTAAGTAGCTCCGATGCACAAACCGTCTCTGATCTTCGGCAATTTCGGACTCGCTGCCGCCTGCATCGTGTGGGGTTGGTTCACAGAATCAACATTCTTTCGTCCGTTAGCCATCAACCTCGCAACAACCTTCTTCGCGATCGGCTGGGGCATTATCGTCATCAACATCTATTTGGAGCGGTCGGCACGGCGATCAGCAGTACTACCTCTATTGAGCCTTTCGCATGATTCGATTGCGACGTTGCACAACACGCTGCTTCACACGATGTGGGCACGATTCGGTAGGGATCCATTTGGCCGATTGATTGACGCATACCGCCAGTCAATCGG
>Ga0315553_10003591_pt1 | contig 12007 bp, 8 predicted proteins | sample SalMarSW160140MG_FD_203099 | JGI IMG/M metagenome (GOLD analysis project Ga0315553, IMG submission 203099) | Salt marsh sediment microbial communities from the Plum Island Ecosystem LTER, Massachusetts, United States - Salt Marsh Sediment SW1601-40 ... | reverse complement strand
AATACGAGAAGTTCGCGCCGGATCACACTCGCAGCAAGGCTTCCCCTGGGGACGACCACCCGGTCAGCAACGTGACCGCGAAGCAGGCCGAGGCGTTCTGCAACTGGCTCACGAAGAACGACCCGCTCGGCCGCAAGTACAAGATGCCCGACCCGGTCGAATGGGAGTACGCGGCTCGCGGCGGCCGGGGCGACAGGATTTATCCGTGGGGCAACGAGATCGACAAGGAGAAAGCGTGCTACGAGGCCGAGGGCACGACACCCGTCGGCAGCTACGAGCCGAACAGGTTCGGGCTGTACGACATGGCCGGCAATGTCGGCGAGTGGGTCCGCCTGAAAGGCATCCCGCCGTACGAGCTTCGAGGCGGGGCGTGGCGCGACAAAGCTCCCGGCTTGCGACTGACCGCGCGTCAAGCAGCGCCGGCAGACGGCGCTGACCTCGACCATCACGGGTTCCGCGTCCTTTGCGAGCCGCCGCTCTTGAAGTGAAGGCCTGAAGGGGTGAGGCCGCCATGGCTACCGGAGACCAGGGCTCCAACAGTCTGATCCGCTGGATGCTCGACGCGCCGTTCGGGCGGCTCTTCAAAGGGGTGATCCTCCCGCTCGCCCTCCTGTTCGGCTTTATCGCCTTTCTGCTGCTGGTCAATTTCGGCGTCAAGTCCGACGTGGTCTACTACAATCCCAAGACGAACAAGCCACACGACTCCCTGGCCAAGATCCCGAAAGACCAACGGCCCGATGCGCAAAAGCGCGTCAGGATCACCTACTGGGAGAAATGGTCGGGCTTCGAGGGGCAGGCGATTCAGGATGCGGTCAACGCCTTCAACAGGACGCAGGACAAGATCTACGTCGAGCTGATCGTCCAGGGCGACATCACACAGAAGACGAAGATTGCCACCGCCGGCGGCGATCCGCCCGACTTGGCGGGCCTGTACTCTGTCGACGTGCCCGTGTTTGCTTCGCAGAACGCTCTGGTCCCGCTTGACGAGATGTTCAAGGAGGCCGGCATCAGCGAGCGCACCTTCGTCCGTGTTTACTGGGACCTGTGCAAGTACAGCGGGAAGATGTGGGCCATCCCCAGCACGCCCTCCACCTGGGCGCTGCACTGGAACAAGAAGCTCTTCCGCGAGGCGGGCCTGAATCCGGACCGCCCGCCGCGCACGATCCAGGAGCTCGACACGTACGCCCGCAGGCTGACGAAGGTCGATGAGAACGGCCGGCTGATCCAGGTGGGCTACCTTCCGACCGAGCCCGGCTGGTGGAAGTACCCGTGGGCGTTGTGGTTCGGCGGCACGCTGTGGAACGGGGTGGACCGGCTGACGTTCAACAGTCCCGAGAGCCTCAAGGCGATGAAGTGGATCGCCAGCTATGCCGACGGCGCGGTGTTCAAGGGCGTTGGCCCGAAGCCGATCAGCTACGAGGAGCTGGACCGCTTCAAGAAGACGGCCGGCGCGTTCAGTACCTCGGACAACGCCTTTTTCAGCGGCAAGGTCGCGATGGAGATCCAGGGCGTGTGGATGGCGAAGTTCATCGGGTTCTACGCGCCGAAAGATTTCGAGTGGGGCTGCTGTCCGTTCCCGGCCATCGAGGACCCGAAGAACCCGGGCAAGCCGCTGCTCGCGAACGTGACCGTGGCCGAGGCGGACGTGATCGGTATCCCTCGCGGCGCCAAGCACGTCAAAGAGGCCTTCGAGTTCATCAAGTTCATGTGCACGCCGGAGGGGATGGAGATTCTATGTCTGGGGCAGGGCAAGCATTCGCCGCTGCGGAAGACCTCGGAGAGCTGGTACAGAGAACACCCCCATCCATACATCAAGGTCTTCGAGGATCTGGGTGACAGCCCGAACTGCTTCCGCATCCCGCCCATCGGCGTCTGGCGGGAGTGTGCGCAGGCGTGGGGCGACGCCTTCGACGACGTGTGGACCGGCAAGAAGACGCCCCAGGCCGCGCTGGACGAGCTTCAGACGCTGATGCAGCGCCGCCTCGACCGCGAATTCGAGAAGCTGAAGGAACTCGGCATCAAGGTGGGCAAGGATCAATAAGGGTGGCCAGGAGACACTGAGCCGTGACCCTGCGCGAGAAGATTGAATACAAGAACGCCTTGCTGTTCGTCTCGCCGTGGCTCATCGGCTTTTTCGTGTTCGTGGCCTATCCCATTCTCGCGTCGCTCGTGCTCAGCTTTTCCGAATACTCGCTGCTTTCCCGGCCGCTGTGGGTGCAGTTCAGCAACTACGTCGAGATCTTTCAGACGCCCCGCGCCGTGAGGGCGATCATCCGCACGTTCCTGTTCGCGCTGGTCGCGATCCCCGTGTCGCTGGCCGTCTCGCTGACCTTGGCGGTGCTGCTCGAACGTCGCGCCCGCGGGATCGACACGTTCCGCACCGTGGTGTTTTTGCCGGCGCTGGTCCCACAGGTCGCCGTCGCCGCGCTGCTGCTGTGGATCTTCGCCGCCGACGGCATCGTCAACCGTGTGCTGGTGTGGATCGGCCTGCCCGACGTCAGATGGATCAGCCCGGACGTGATCCTTGTCACGCTGCTGATCGCGGGCGTGTGGACTGTCGGTCACGCGGTGGTGATATTCACCGCCGGCCTGCACGACGTGCCGAAAGAGCTGTATGAGTCCGCCGAAATCGACGGCGCCAGCTACCTGCAACGCGTGCTTCGCATCTCGATCCCGATGATCTCGCCGGTGATCCTGTTCAACCTCGTGATGGGCATCATCGCCGCGCTCGGCCAGTTCACCATCCCGTACTTCATCAGCTCGGGCAACACGCAGCAGGAGCTGGGGGACTCCGCCAACTTCATCGCCCCCGAGATCAACCTGCAGGCGATGCGTCACCTGCGGATGGGATACGCCAGCGCCCTCTCGTGGGTGCTGTTCATTGCGGTGATCGCATTGACGGCGCTGGTGCTGAAGCTGTCGCAGCGCGTGGTGCATTACCAGGGCGAGTGAGATGAGCGACCGCGTCAACCGAATCGTGTCCGCCGCCGTAGCCGTGTTCGGCTTCGTGTGCCTGCACGGCGTGGCGCAGGGCTGGTTGCTCACCGCCGGCCCCGGCGAGCCGTGGCTCTCGATCCTGGTTCTGCTGAGCAGCGTGTTCCTGTTTGCGGTCGGGCTGCGGAGGGCGCTGGGGAGCGACGGCCGGGCCCTGGGTACGGTCGCCGTCCTGTTCAGCATCGTCGTGGCGGACGGCGTGCTCACCGGCTGGCTGTTGCCCGCCGAGGTCGGCCGTCCCTGGTTGCCGCGCCTCTTGTTCGTGGCGGACGCATCGCTGTATGTCCTGGGGCTGTACGTACTGCTGGGTTCGCAGGGCCGGACGTTGGGCGCGCTGGGCGTGACGTTCGGCGGCGCCACGCTGCACGGTGTTCTGGGCGGTTGGCTCCTGACCACCGGCATCGGTGAGCCCTGGCTGTCCGTGCTCGTCCTGTGCTGCGGCCTGTTCTTGTTCGTGCTTGGCCTGCATCGCCTGCTGCGCACCGCTGACCGGGCCGCCGTGGCCGCGCAGCGTTACGTAACGTTGGCCCTCATCGCGCTGGTCCTCTTCTTCCCCTTCTTCTGGATGGTGATGACGTCGCTCAAGCCCAGGACGGAGACGAAGAAGTCGATCATCCCGCGAGCGGTGCGGAGCGCGAACTACGGCCACGCGATGGCGTTCGAGCACGGCAACACCGACATCCTCCTCGAGGCGGATCCCAAGTGGGTCCGGGCGATGGGCTCACCGTGGGTGGCCGCCCGCCAATGGGCCGGGAACGCGGCTCTGTTCTTCAAGACGCCGTTCTTCCAGCAGCTCTGCAACACGCTGACCGTCGGCGTGCTGGGCACCCTCGGCGTGGTGATCTCCAGTTCGCTCGCCGCGTACGCGTTCGCGCGCCTCAAGTGGCCGGGCCGCGACTTCTTCTTCCTGCTCACCATCACCACCATGATGGTCCCGTTCGCGGTCAAGCTCGTCCCGCTCTACGGCCTGTTCAAGTGGATCGGCTGGAAGGGGACGCTGAAGCCGCTGTGGGCGCCGGCGTTCTTCGGCACCGGCTTCAGCATCTTCCTCCTGCGGCAGTTCTTCAAGGGCATCCCCCGCGATCTGACCGACGCCGCCCGCATCGACGGATGCAGTGAGTTCGCCATCTACTGGCGGATCATCCTGCCGCTGGCCAAACCCGCGCTCGCCGCCGTCGCACTGTTCCACTTCCTGTACGTGTGGAACGACTTCTTCGCGCCGCTCGTGTTCCTGACCGATCCGAGTGACTTCACACTCGCCCTGGGCCTGCATCAGTTCCAGAGCACGCACGGCGGCGCCACCCCGTGGACGTGGATGATGGCCGCCGCCACCCTCGTCACCCTGCCCGTCATCGTGCTCTTCTTCTTCACGCAGCGCTTCTTCGTCCGGGGGGTCACCATGAGCGGGATAAAGGGCTAACCGCTCTCCTAAAGGGTGCCTGTCACGCTTAGGAGCCATATGTGCAGGTAGTGGCTGTACTTGCACGGCCAGAAATCATTATGTTCCCTTGCCCCGGCCGATCTTCTGTCCCACGCATACGACATCTGCCCCATGATCGCCGGCCCGCGCGTTCCTGACAAGGCGATCTCGGCGCTTCGCCCAACCGAAGCGCTCCTCCATCCGCGAGACGAAGTTCGACGAACCGACGAAGTACTTCGTTGCCAGTGATGCCGGTGGCCGCGCCGCTTCGTCCGCCAGGAGCCTCATGTACGAGCGATAGCGGGAAGCGGCGTCGACGCCGCCGTCGAGGTACAACGTGTGGAAATCCAACACAGCAGCGTCTTCGTCACGAAGCGCCCGATGGCCGCACCAGCGATATTCGAGCGGCGTCACGGACATCCTGGCGCGCACGGGATTCAGGTCAAGATACGCCATGCAGCGGAAGAAATAGGAGTGTTCCTCGATGATCGTGCTGCGGAACCGGCCTTCCCACAGGTGCCCCCAGCGGCCTGTCAGCTTGTTGAACCGACGCGCGAACGTGCTGCTGATCCAGTGCATCGCCGCCGACAGCGTGTCGTCACGACCCACCTTGAACAGCAGATGAACGTGATTAGTCATCAGGCAATAGTTGTAGAGCCGCAGCGGAAACCGAGTTCGGGCGTCCTGGAGCACGTCGAGGTAGAGTTCGAACGACGGCACAGAGAAAAGGAATTCCCGGTTGTTGCACCGCAGCGTGACGTGGTGCATAGCGCGGGCGTACGAAAATCGCAGCGGTCGTGACAAGGGTATCCCTCCGCAAATCGGCGACATACAGGATATCACCGCGAGGCGATAATGCAAGTGAATTGTCTAACCGACGCCAAGCCAAATAGATACGGCTTCTAAGGGTGACAGGCACCCTTCTTCCGGCACCCTTCTTCCCCCGGCACCCTTCTTCCCCCTTCTTCCCTTCTTTGTGGGCCAACGCGGCGGGGCGATTCTGTCTGCCCACTCTCACGCGCGAGCGCTAGTCTTGGCCGGTCACACGCATCCAGAACGCGCGTTCGGTCTCGACGAGTCGCCTAATGTACTTCTTGTTCCTCCCGACTGGAATCCGAAGCCCGGATCGCCCAGGAAGCCAACACCAGAAATCAATCGAGTCATTGCCAGTCAGGGCGAGGATGTGTTGGAGCTGCCCGTAGTAGTAGCCGGGAACGCGTCGGCTGGATGCTGTCTTTCGATACACAGATTCTCCGCACTTGATCTCGACGAGCGCCTCACCATCTGCGGATATCCCGTCCACGCTGGCGCGCATCCAGGAATGCGTCGTGCTCTGTAGGCATAACGGGCGCACCGAGACCCCCGCTCTGGACTCGTAGGCCTTGCGGGCCGTGGGTTCGAGGCGGGTCCCCCTAGCCATCGCCGAGTTCTGTCTTGTGTTTCGTGGTATACTACGTTTTTCGGAAAGAAGGCTCGATGCGCTTCTCCACGGGTTCTCCCCCATTACGACTGGTGCGTCGGAGGCGCCGACGCCGTTGTGGCGCCACTCCAGCCAGTCCCGCGTGCCTTGCTTGACGTCTACGATGACATATGGAACGTCCATGTCCCTCCTCTCACGAGTATCGGGGATCGGGTATCGGAGACGGCCACCTATTTCTTTCGCCCTTGCCTCCGCGTTTTCAGCCGGCGGACGGGCAAGGCTCGGATGCGGCGGGCGAAACGCTTCTCGACTTTGCTCAGGAAACGGTCGCTGCTCAACGGCCGGCCGCGATGCGTATGCGTTCGAAGCCGCATCGCGAGGTCGGCGTTCTCCCGACCACCCAACTCCTGCCGCCATTCCTCGCCTGTCGACAGTCTACCCCACCATCGCAGGTCAAGCAAGCCTTCTGCGCCCGGAACGGCCCCCCCCGTCTGGGCGCAGTGGCGCGTTGGCCAGGCGTAGCAAGGCTGTAAGGGCTGCGTCGTCAATAGGTTGCGCCTGTCGTTTTCATTTTGCCCCGCTTCTTGCGGCTGCGGGCGCGGCCCACCCTGCCCCGTTCCTTTGTGATCCTTGGTACCCCGCCTTCGCTGAAACTCCGGCGGGCAAGCTTCGTGTCGCCTGTCCTGAGCGAAGTCGAAGGATGGTGGTCAGGTCTTTACCGGCATCGCTACTCGGCCAGCGCTTCGCGCTCGGCCAGGATTTCGGCGATCTTCTTTGTCGCCTCTTCAGCCAGCGGCTCGGGCTGGTGGGTCTCGAGGATCTCCTTCACCCGCTCGTTAAGCTTGGTGAGCAGGTCTTTGCCCCCGCGCGATTCCCATCCTTCATACGAATCCCGCTCGAACAGCTTCGGATGCCAGATGTGCTGGCGGAAGTTCTGCACGGTGTGATCGGCGGCGAGGAAGTGGCCGCCCGGCCCGATCTCGTCGATGACGTCCAGGGCCAGCGTGCGCTCCGACACCTCGATGCCCGCCGCGATGCGGTTGGTGACCTCGATGATCTCGTCGCAGAGCACGATGAACTCCATGCTTGCGGTGAGGCCACTGTTGATGTAGCCGACGTCGTGGACCAGGTTGTTGCCGCTGAGTCGTGCGAGGAGCAGCTCATAGGCAGCCTCGGCGCCGGCCTGGAGGTCGGGGCACTTGGCGTCGGCGGCGCCGGCGAGACCCCACACGGGCAGCTTGTAGTGACGGCCCAGGTCGCAGAACGCCGCGAACGCCAGGTGGAACTCGGGCGAGGCGTAGGTGTAGATGCTCGTCCGCATGTCCATCACCGAGACGTTGCCGCCGTAGACGTACGGCGATCCGGGGCCGGCGAGTTGGAGCACGGTCAGCCCGGCGAGCGTCTCGGCGTTGCCGAGCGCCAGCCCGCCCGCCAGCGTGACGGGCGCGGTCCCGCCGCACATGATGCCGCTGGGGAACGTGACCGGCAGGCGGGTCTCGGCGCAGAAGAGCAGCATCTCCAGCGCCTCGCGCGTGATGAGCAGCGGGCTGATGGGCTCGGTGTAGAGCAGGCAGCGGGGGTGCAGGCGGAGCAAGTCCTCGTCGCCGCCCGCCGCGGCCAACGCGATCCGGCGGATGGGCTCGATGTCCTTCCGGCCCTGAGCGGTGAACACGATGGGCTTGACCGTTCCCTCCTGCATCGCCGCGTACTGATGCACGAACGAGCTGGTGCCGGGCCGCTCCCTGGCGATGCCCATCGACATCACGAAGTCGATGTTGGGCAGAGCGTCGCACAGCCGCGCGATGGTCTGCACCGAGTCGCGGCTGGTCGGCTTCATCTCGCCGGTGTACGGATCGATGTAGGTGGGCGTGTCGGAGCCGGTGCCGAAGTAGCTGCGGTCGGCGCCGAGGTCCACGGCCGGCTCGTCCTTGCGATTGTACAGGAGCACCCGCTCCGGCGCACTTGCCAGCGCCTGCTTGACCAGACCCGGCGGGATGCGGACACGGTCGCCGTCGACCGCACAGCCGTGCTTGCGGAGCAGCTCCCGCGCCTCCTCGTGCTCGATGGCGATGCCGGTGCGTTCGAGGATCTCCAGGCTGGCCAAGTGGATGTCCTCGATCTGTTCATCGGTGAGCACGCGGAACTTCACCCCGAGCCTGAGGCCGGTTGACTTGCCCGCCATGAGCGTTCTCCTTCTGATTGCAGGCCGATACGGTCGGCGGGACCAGCTCCGCCGCCGAGATTTTAGTCCGGCGCGACAGTGGCTGTCAATTGCGGACGACACCTCAATTGACAAGGCCGCGACCGGCCGATAGCATCGGGCCGGCCCTACAGGGAAGAGCAATGAACGCGGATATCACCGGCATCTGCCTCGCCGCGCCGTCGACCGTCGCGGCCGGCGAGCCGTTCTCGCTTGGTATCAAGATGCTGACCGAGCCGTACGCCGCGCCGTGGCGGTGCAAGTACTACTCGCACCTCAGCGTCGCCGGGCCGTTCAACCTGTCGCCCCGCGGCATCACCTACCTGGACAACGTGCCGTGCGAATGGCGCGGAGCGGTCCTCATCGACGGCGGCGGCGGCTACGCCGGGCCGGACGCCTTCTCTTTTGCGGACGGCTCGGGCCCGTATCCGAACGATGCGCGCCCCATCCGCCGCATCGAAGGGCTGAGCTTCGCGACGCCCGGCACCAAGTTCCTCACCGTCCGCGACCGCGAGAGCGGCATAACCGCGATGAGCAATCCCATCCGCGTAACACCGGGGCCGCTCGCCGAGCGCCTCTTCTGGGGCGACCTCCATTCGCAGACGTTTTTCAGCGACGGGCTTCGATGCGCCGAGGAGTTGTACGCGTTCGCCCGCCACGAGGCGTTCCTCGACGTCTTCGCCATCAGCGACCATTCCGAGAGCCTGACCGACCGGCAGTGGGACTACTTCGTCAACGTGACCAACGACCACAACGAGGACGGCCGCTTCGTCACCCTCGTCGGCCAGGAGTGGACCAGCCAGCGCTTCGGCCACCGCAACGTGTACTACCCCGGCGGCCGAGGCCCCATCCTGCGCCGCGACGACCCGGTCTACGGCGAGCTGTCGAAGCTCTACGACGTCGCCCGAGAGCACGGCGCGCTGGTGATCCCCCACCACTCGGCGAACGTCGAGATGGGCGTCGACTGGTCGCTGGGCCACGACCCCGAAGTCGAGCGGCTCGTCGAGATCCACTCCGTCTGGGGCAACAGCGAGCGGCCGGCCAGCGAGGGCAATCCGTTACCGTTGCGGACCAACGGCGGCGAAAAGCCGGGACAACACGTGCAGGACGCGTTGGCGTTGGGGCGGCGATACGGGTTCATCGGCGGCGGCGACATCCACGACGGCCGGCCCGGCGACGAGCTGCACTCGCTCCAGCACGACCCGCCGCAGTACCACCTGCTGCGCCGCCAGGGGATCATGGGCGTGTGGGCGCCGGAACTCTCACGCAACGCGGTCTTCGACGCGCTGTGGAACCGCCGGGTCTTCGCGACCACGAACGTCCGCGTGCTGCTCCGTTTCTCGATCAACGGGCATCCGATGGGCTCGGAGGTCTTGGCGGAGGGCGATCTGCGCGTTACGGTGGACGCCGCCAGCGGGAGCCCAATCGCCCGGATCGACCTCGTGCGCAACGGGGACGACGCGCAGTCGGTCGCTCCGCACCAGAGGGAAGTCGTCTGGGAAGTGACGGAGCGCGCGCCCGGGTCGGCCTACTACTACGCCCGCCTCACGCTCGAAGACGGGAACTTGGCGTGGTCCAGCCCGATCTGGGTTTCCCGTCCCTGAGTTCCGCTACTTGATCTTCGCTAACGCGAATGGGCCTTCACGTGGCACGCCCGGCACAAAAGGGTCAGGTTGTCCGGCTCGTTGTTCTGCCAGTTCCTATCTTTGTGGTGGACGTGGCCGACATCCGCCGCTTCGTCCGGATGGGTACCACGCACTTTCTCGAAACCCGGGAAGTCGCTCAGTTGCAGGTTGTTGGGGATCCGCGCGTCGATCAGCGGCTCCATATCCGTTCCCGCGGCAATCATCGCCGCGATGTCATCGGCGAGGTAGAAATTGCTCTGGTGTGTCCCGCAGTGAGCACACGCGTTCGCCACCACCTCGCACTCGAGCACGCGGCTGAATTGCTTCTTGGCGAACGGATATCTGGCCATCAGGGTGTAGTCGAGTTTCTCTATGTCGCCAAGGCTGTAGCTGCGGCGTGCCTCCAGGCGGTAACTGACCAAGGTCGTCGGTTCCTTGCACTTCCAGCAGTTCTTTGTCCATCGGTAGATCGGTATCTCGCGGATCGTCAGGACCCGCTCGATGATCAGTTCGCTGGCGTCATCCTCGTCGCGGACCTGGGTTCCACAGTTTTGGCATTTCCCGCCGTCCCGCTCCCAGACTTCCCGCCTCAGCCCTTCGTCTATTCCCTTTCCTTTCACCGATCTTCCCCCTTTCAGTGGCGCGACTCGCGCTCGCGCCGGCCTATCGGTCTTCCCGAACTCGACATAGCCATCGCACAACCGTACCGCGCTTCTGTGGGATTATAGCCCGCTATCGCGCCGCCCGCAACCGGCGACCGGTTTCCGATTGACGTCCCCCGCCCGTGGGACTAGCATACAAGAGTTCTGGTGGAGATTCCGGCGGACCGATGGAGGTATCAATGATGAAGCTTTCCTTTCTGCTCGGCACGTGCGTGGTGGCAGCGTTCACACTTGGTCGCGCCGACGCCGCATCGCAACCGGACCGGCCAGGATCGGACGTCGTGCGTCTGCCGAAGCGCCTGATGTTCGGATGGGAGGTCCTCCGCGAGATTCACTTGCAGACGGGCCTGAAGTACGCCTACCCCACCGGCGGCATCGCCAAGCAGATCGACGCATCGCAGTTCGGCGGCGAGTCAACCCTGAGCGCAGTCATCAAGATGCTGGCGCCCAAGGCCACGATGCTGGCGCCCAAGGCCACGTGGAAGGACAAGGCCATTCTGCTTGAGGCGATTCAAGAGGAAGGCCTGGTCAAGCAGTTCGTGAAGCAGCCCGGACTGCGACGGGTGGCTGCGTACCAGTTGGGTCGATCGAAGTCGAACACCGTTGCGTTCCTTCTGGCGTCGCTGTGGTTGAAGGACGAGAGCGTCCGCCACCATGTCCTGGGTGCGCTCTATCATCTCGAACGGGACTTCCGAACGTGTGCCCCGGCCGGCCGGGTGTCGGTGTGTGAAGTGGTCCGGGACAGCGCCCCGCCGCAACTCCTCAAGCTGATGGAGACGGCGCCGGACCGCTCGACCAACCAGTGGATCTGGGCGGCGGAGATCCTCGGCCGGATCGGCAAGCGGCTCGACCGGCCCGCGGTCGAGGAGTTGGCGGCGGGGCAAAGGCCCGGCTACGCCCGGACGCGCCGGGTCGCCGGCTGGGCGCTGATGCGGGTGAGCCCGCAGGAGGTGACGGTGCGGCCGGTCGAAGACCGCCGCGACCCCGCCAGCGTGACGCTCCTCCTGGCCCGGCTCTCGGTCAAAGATCCCGAGAACCTGATCGACGCGGTCCGCCTCGTAAAGCGCCACAACGGGATAGGCGCCGGCCCGCTGCTCGAGCTCTATCGCGCGCGGAGAGACGACGCAGTCCGCGCGGAAATCCTGCTCGCGCTCGGCCGAAAGGGCGGAAAGCCGGTCTGGGATCTCCTGCTCCAGGAGATGAAGAGCACCAACGCGATCATCCGCCGCGCCGGGGTCCGCGCCCTGCGGCGCTGCCCGGACCCGCGCGCCGTTGATGCGCTGGTCGCGCTGCTCACCGGCCCCGGCCACTCCGGCGACGAGCGCGCCCTCGCCGCGATGAGCCTCGGCATGATCGGCAGCAAGGACGTGGTCAGGAAGCTCAGCGACTACGTGATGAAGACCAAGCTCCCCATATCGACCACCGCGCTGGCGCTCGGCTGGACGGGCCGCAGGGACGCCGTGCCTGCGCTCATCAAGTGCGCGAAGGTCGACCGCCAGAAGCCGTCGCTCCAGAGCTTCGCGTTCAACGCGCTGGCCCGGCTCGGCACCAAAGAGGCGGTCGACGCCGTTGCGTCGCGATACGGCGCCTACGACAACGTCGCCCGCTACATGGGTCACGCGGCGATCCGCCTCGCCGGCGCCCACAGCCAGGAAGCCGTTGACCACTTCGTCGAGGTGCTCAAGG